>Ga0364886_10154_pt1 | contig 43062 bp, 20 predicted proteins | sample ExccelJu500001D3_4_FD_206926 | JGI IMG/M metagenome (GOLD analysis project Ga0364886, IMG submission 206926) | Enriched cells from Trout Bog Lake Hypolimnion, Wisconsin, USA - BchlTB.July23.5000.01.D3 | ecosystem: Environmental > Aquatic > Freshwater > Lake > Hypolimnion/Profundal zone | place... | reverse complement strand
AAAACACAAATTATTTGATCATTTCCAATCTGCATATGACCAAAAACTTATCGCAGATAACCTCTCCCGATGTGCAAATGGCCAAAAACTTACCGCATTTAACCGTTTCGGTTCTGCAGATCACGGAATACTTTTGGCAAACGATCATTTCCGTTGAGAAAACACTCAATTCAGCCGGGAATTTTGATTTTTCCGGATACTTCGCGCATGCGGGTCTTTGGTTGTTGAGAGGGAAACGTATATTTGAAGTAAAACTCCTCCTTCGAGTGTCGGAGGTTAAAATACCTGCCAGTAGGGGGTAACGTAAATGTGGCTGCCGTTTTACAGACGATATCATTTGGATAACAGCATCGAAGAATAAATAACCCTAAAAAATATGACATGAAGGAATTTATGTTTTACATCCGAAACGAAAAAAATGCAAAGAAATCTTTGACGGAAGAAAACCACCTTGCATTTATTAAACCTGATGTTCTGTTTATCGGACAATCACCTGCTTTAAATTTAATCGTTGTGATCTGAAAGCTGCCGTGCGCTCTGCCCGAATCGCTCCTGTAATTTGCAATAATTGACTGAGGGGTAAGATGTTTGAAATGTTCCCGAATTCTTCTTATTTTTATATAAAAATGAAGGCGTTCAACAATTGAAACTTTAAAAGTAAGCAGGATGAAAAAAAATGGATATACCGTTTTCATGTTCCTGGGAATCTCATCGCTTGTTTCAACATGCACAACAAACAAGGTAAATTGCAAGTCAGATCCGCTAAGAATTCAGGAACAGGGAAGTTTTGCAATTGGCGGAACCGTGATTACAAATCCCGGAACTTTTAATCCTTACAAACCCGCTCCTGAAGGACAAACCTATCATGGTGATCATGCTTATGTGTTTTATCAGATCCCTGAAAAAGCACGTAAATTTCCACTTGTCATGTGGCACGGATTAGGACAGTTTTCAAAAACGTGGGAGACCACGCCGGACGGAAGGGAGGGGTATCAGAATATCTTTTTAAGGCGTGGTTTTGCTGTATATGTTATTGACCAGCCTAGACGTGGGAATGCCGGACGAAGCACTACCGCATCGACGATTTCACCAATTCCCGATGAACAGTCCTGGTTTGGTACTTTTCGACTTGGTATATGGCCGAACTTTTTTGAAGGAGTACAGTTTTCACGGGATCGGGAAGCGCTCAATCAGTATTTCCGTTCGATGACCCCTTCCACCGGGCCTATTGATATGGAAATCGTTACAGATGCTGTTTCTGAATTATTCAAAAAAATTGGTCCGGCAATTCTTGTGACTCACTCTCACTCCGGTGGAATGGGTTGGCAAACTGCAATAAAGAATCCGAATATTCGCGGTATTGTGGCTTATGAGCCCGGAAGTGGCTTCCCCTTTCCTGAAGGAGAGGTACCTCTGGCCATGGAGAGTTCAGGAGGGACACTTGCAGCGGTTGCTGTTCCTGTATCAAAATTTAAGCAACTTACTAAAATCCCCATTGTTATTTATTATGGCGACAACATCCCCGATGTTCCATCGGATAATCCGGGCCAGGATTTTTGGCGTGTCCGTTTTGCTATGGCTAAGTTGTGGAGAGATGCAGTGAATCGGATTGGTGGGGACGTAACACTCGTGCATCTGCCTGAAATTGGAATCCGCGGAAATACGCATTTCCCATTCTCAGACCTGAACAATGTTGAAATCGCTGACCTTATGTCTGAATATCTTAAACAAAAAGGGCTGGACTAACACAGGGGGGCAATTATCTGAGCCTCTTGAAACAAACCGCTAAAATAAGATAAGCCAGCTTAATTGTCAGAGATTTATTTCCCAGGCACGAAGGTTGTCAAACTTTGCCTCTCCATCACGGACAATGAAACCTACTCTGCCGGTCGCTCCATTGGTAAAATAGGTTTGTACGAGGAGGTCGTTGAGGTAAAGCTCGAATGTCTCTTGTCGGAACAGTAACCTGAAAGAGGAGATAGCCCCTTCTGTAATACCAGCCACGGCAGCGCAACCAAACCCAATGCGATCCTTGCAGTCGAAGTGTGCCTCACCCGATAGTCGCATAATCCCGATCTCGGTGAGGTGGCAGGTATTAAACAAAATAGCCGTTCCTTTCAGAGGTTTCTCTTCCAGAAACAATCCGATTCCGGGAATTCCCTTGCTGAGGATTCCAGGGTTTAGCGGATCAATTTTCATACGTCCCTCAAGAACAAATCCTTTAATCGAATCAAACTGTTCGTTAAGTAACACTACAGTAGTCAGAGGATCGGCATATCCGATATAGCTTGGATTAGCTCCAGGTTGCCTTTTCATCCGCACCAGATCTCCATCTGCGCTGAAGGCTGCTTCCTTTTTGTCAACCTGGTTCTCTGGCAAAGGAAACAGCTGTGTGCAATTGCTAAGTTGGAGAGGGACAGGAGCGCCTTTAATGGCCTCATTGCCTTTCCAATAACCCATCCTGAGGTGTCCATCCTTGTCGACAACTGCCTTTTTCATAGGGGCATGCCACCATGTTTGAACAGTGGAATGAATATCCACGATATAGTTAGTGATTAGTAATTCATCAGGGGTGGGACAGAAACGGGCCCAAAGTGCTACAGTGATATAACCCGAGTGCCCGTTCAACCTCAGGGCTTCGAAGTCCGGCTGAAACGGACCATCGGGTTTATCCGAAACAAATGTGAGTGTGGAATAATTAAAGTCGCCCGGGAGTGCCTGGACCCAACCTGAGGTAACATAGTATTTCCCCCCAATAAGTGCACCACCTCCGGCCTCGATAATACTCCATTTGGGGTCTGAAAGTTTGAACTCTTCCTTCCATTCCCATTTCACTCCATCCTCTGACCGCAAAAGACCTCCGGTTGCATAACCGTACCATTCTGTCTTCCCCTCTTTTTCAACCGCTAGTACATTCATGCAGTCCAGACGCTGACCTCCCGGTTTGTGCACAGCATATTCCTCTCCCAGGAACTCCCAGTTTATGAGGTCCTTTGACCGCCAAAAGCGCAGGATGTCTCCCGGGGTATTACTTCCATGGTTCATAATAAAGTTGTCGCCCGCTTTCCATACGCTAAGAGACCAAACGGCAAATGGCTGATTTTTAATCACTGTCCCCACGTCTTTCCAGTGTACGCCATCAACCGAAGTTGCCAGCCATACCGAGTTAAAGAGCGAATCATTACCCTTTTGATCTTCCTTGCCATACATCGTAAACAGGTAAAAAGTCCCGTTATGCCAAATCACCATGTTGTCCTTTAGGGTACCGGAGGGTGTTTTGTAGATAAAAGCACACCTATCTTTATCATTCGATTCGGCAAGGTTATTGGCTTCTGTTATTGTTCCGGACAGTATAGTCAGACCGGTCGCAACAGTTCCGGTTCTTTCAATAAAGGTGCGTCGTGAAATGGCATTTGAATTTTTCTCCATATTTAATCAAGGCATTATCCTATTAATAATCAGCGGGATAAAATTAGAAGTAATTCAGCAGTTGCTGGATTTTAAATGTATTCATTTTAAACCTTCCGGACAAATTATTTCTGAATGTCCGGATCACTGCCGTACCTTATCCAATTGAAGCAATTGATTTACTACCATTTATGCAGCCAAATACGGAGTGCATATCATAATTCTCTGGCCTGATCCATCGCTTTCCCCAATGGTTAGGTATTCCCGGGAGGAGAGGAGTGTAAAGGGATTGCCGACTCATTCAAATCACGTAGGTAACACAAAAATACACCGGTAAATTTCAAAGTTTTGAGGGTAGTAGTATTCAGAGGTCAAGAATCCATACCTTTGTTGCTTATTCCGAATTGCCTTTTATGAGAATATTCTTCACTCCATTGTTATTATTGCTCGTTCTTTCCAACAAAGCTAAAAGTGAAAATATTGCTGACGGGAAAATTTCAGGAAGAATTATCGACGCCGTTTCCAGTCAACCCATCGAATATGCTACAATAGGATTGTTTCTTCAAGGTGATAATAAAGTTGCAAATGGAACCACATCCGATGGTAAAGGAAACTTCAGATTAACTCATGTTCCTAATGGCACCTATAAACTATCCATCAATTTCATGGGCTACACAACCAATGAAAAACTCAACATTGTTATTGGCAGGGACAATTCGGCTATTGCCTTTGGAGATATTAAACTCTCCAGCAAACAAACGATGTTGAAAGAGGTCATTATTACTTCTGAGAAATCGATTATTGAGAATAAAATCGATAAAACAGTTTACAATGTTGACAAGGATATTACTTCACAAAGTGGTGTTGCTTCGGATGTATTAAAGAAAGTCCCGCAGGTCTCTGTCGATGTTGACGGCAATGTTGAATTGCAGGGAAACTCAAACATACGTTTTTTAATTAACGGAAAACCATCAGCCCTTTTTGGCAGCAATATCGCCGATGTCTTGCAGTCCATTCCGTCCAATCAGATTCAGAACATTGAAATCATTACAAGCCCGGGTGCTAAATATGATGCCGAAGGGACTGGTGGTATAATAAATATCATCCTGAAAAAAAGTACAGCTCAGGGAGTGAACGGGAATATCTCTTTATCTGTTGGAACTCGTTTGGAAAACGAATCATTCAATCTGAACGTGCGTAAGGGTAAATTGGGGATCAATGCTTTTATAGGAGGGAATGCACAATTGCTTTCCACTACAATAAACAGGATGAACCGTTCAGCATATGACCTGTCAGGTTCTTCGCGATTGCTTCAAAATGGAACCGGACAGTTTCGTCGAAACGGAGACCAATCAGGGCTTGGGTTTGATTGGGATATTGATCTTAGGAATAATATTACCGGAACAGTGGAATATGAGTATTTTGGGAACCATAATGTGGGAAAAGCAAGTCGTCAGACTATAATGGAGGACGTAAAGGGAAATCAATTATCTGATGTTTATGATGCAATAAATACTACCAACTATTATCACTCACAAATTCTTGATTATAGCCTGAATTACAAAAAGAAGTTTAAAAAGAAAGACCAGGAATTAGAATTCTCATGGATTTCTTCCAACGCAAACAACTATTCTCATTACCAGCAGGCACAGCAAGAATTATTATCTTATGCCCCATTAAACAGTACGGTTGGAAACAATCCCGGATTTCAAAAGGAAATGGAATTTGTTGTGAATTATATTCAGCCGCTTGGTAATGATGCCATGTTTGAAACTGGAGTAAAGACCCAATCGGACCATATAAACGGGACATCGGATGTCTATTTGCTCAACACAACCTCAGGTCTTTATGATTTTAATTCAGGCCAGTCTTCGGTACTTAATTACAAAAGATATATCTACGCTGGTTATCTGTCCGCTTCATTCAAGGTACTTAAATTATTTGATGTTAAAGCGGGATTCCGCGATGAATATACCAGGGCTAAGGCAAATTTCAAAAATTCAGGAGTAGTAGCCATTCCTCCCTATAATACGCTGATTCCATCCTTGGTAATATCAAAAACATTAAAGTACAACCAAACAATAAAGATCAGTTATACACACCGGATTCAACGTCCTGAATATCGTGATCTAAATCCATTTGTTAACGCCAGCGACCCTAAGAATATCACTACAGGCAATCCTAACCTTCGGCCTGAGGCTGGAAACAAAATTGAACTTAGCTACAATGAAAATTTTGAAAACGGCACAAACATTAGCTCAACGCTATTTTACCGGGGAAATGTAGATGATATACAGTCATATACCAAATATTATCCAGCATATTTAATTGGAGATTCAACTTATACTAATGTGGCGATAAGTACACGGCAGAATATTGGTCGGGAGGACAATTACGGGTTAAATATATTTGCTTCAATTCCTGCAATGAAGAATTTAAATATCCGAACCAATATTTCGGGTTTTGAAAGATACATTTTCACAGGTATTTCCTCAGCAGCAAATGTTCATGGGTTTAGTTATCGTACAACAATAAATGCTTCATATCAACTAAACAGCACACTGATTTTAGAATTATTCGGCAACTTTAATTCAAAGAGAATTAATGCTCAGGGTTCAATGCCATCCTTTTCCACCTATAATTTTGCTTTTCGCAAGCAGTTATTTAAGAACGCAAGTATTGCTGCAACCGCCACAAATTTTTTCAATGAGTATGTCAATCAGAAAACCAACCTAACAGGAGATAATTTCACTTTGATAAATGTGCGTCAATTGCCGTATCGCTCCTTCGGAATTAATTTCACCTATAAATTTGGAAAATTGAAATTTAAAAAAGAGAAAGAACCAGAAGATATAAATCTGACAGAACCGCCTGGGAATGAAAAATAAAAGCAATAAGTCAATAATCAAAACTCAAAGAACTTAATTATTTTACCGATCAAATTGCAACTCAGAAAGACTTCAATGTAGCTTTGGCAGATCAAAATAACCACTTAAATACAATCCTTTTTTTCATGTCGGACTTGGTTTTAAAATTGGAAACTTTAGCCTTTGAATTATGCATAAATCTAACTATGAAAACCAAATCCGTGTTCAACAAACTTCTCCTTCTTTTCTTCCTGGTTGCCCGAACATTTGGCTGCAAGAAGGAATCTTCCAATTTGCAGATAATTACTACTTATTCAGGTACAGGCGAGTAGACTACGGGGATTGCTGTTGATGGAACCAATATGTGGACAGCCAATGGCAGTTTTAATAGTGTGAACAAGATAACTGTGCGATAGTCCATGTCGACAATTGAATAACTACAGGATTGAAAAGGCTTACTGTGTACTTACCCAATATCTTTGATTCCCGCCAATGAGTATCGTGAAATCTGCCATTAACTCGCTGGGGAATGGATATCCATCTGTTTATTAAATGCCATTCAGGATAATCTTAAAACGTTCGGACTTGAAAAAGTTATGCCAATTTGCCTGTTCGCTCATATCGTCATTCATGCAGATGTTCAGATATGGAATTCCTGGAGCACGAGAATCTGGTTTAAAAGCGTGTCTTGAAGTGAGCCCACCGATAAACCTTTTGATCTTACTATCAAAGGGGTGTTTAATCATCCCTCGAAATGAACCGGACAATTTGAATTATATGTAAAGATCGGGAGGAAGCCGATTTCACGAATGGCAAAGGGGTTAGATTTGATATGGTTTTCAGGAATTGCGCAAATATAAGTACTGAACACTGACCATTATTCATTGATAATTAACTAAACTATCCACCAATTTCCGCCTTAATCCCATATGCTGCGAATTTCGCAATAGCTCTGATAAGGGTTTCATTGTCTGGCGCCCGCAATGTTTCAAAATCATCCAATTTGCCTAGTTTGCTGTATTTGTGTTGGGCAATGTTATGGTAAGGAAGAAGATGGACCTCCTTTTTATTACCTGCCAGACCGGCAATATAAGCAGCAGTATATCCAATATTCTTTTCGGTATCGTTTACCCCTCCGATGAGAGGAATACGAATAATGATATGAGCGTCAATTTCGGAGATAGCTTTAAGATTAGCCAGGATCTTCCCGTTTCCGGCCTTAGTCCATTTCTGGTGTGATCCGGAATCCATCATCTTTATATCGTAAAGGAAGAGGTCGGTACGCTTTGCCACTTCGAGGATAATATCGGAACTTACGTTCCCAGCTGTATCAACAGCCCGGTGAATTCCTCTTCTCCCGCATTCATCAAGTAGCTCAATCAACATTTTGGTATGCACAAGGGGTTCGCCCCCTGAAAATGTAACACCTCCGCCCGACTGGTCAAAAAAGATCCGCTCTTTTTCGATGGTCTCCATTATTTCGGAAACCGACATTTGTTTACCCGACATTTCAATGGCTTTTGTCGGGCATACCTCAGCACATTTGCCGCACACCGTGCATAAATCACCATCGGTTAAAATGCCTTCGGGGGTTAAGGTGATCGCTTTTTCAGGGCAGACCTCAACGCAGGAACCGCAACTGATACATTTGGCAGGTGCAAACATTTTTTCAATCTTACCGGAAATGCTTTCAGGATTGTGGCACCAGGCACATTGAAGGTTACACCCCTTAAAAAAGATTACTATGCGGATTCCCGGTCCGTCGTTTATGGCGTACCGTTTTATATCAAAAATTAAATCTTCTGACATTGCAGTAATCTAAAATGAGTCATTTTCGGTCCTCTCGATTACCTCCTGCTGTAAATCAGCGTTCATATCGTTGAAATAGTCGCTGTACCCGGCCATCCGAACCAGCAAATCCTTGTAATCTTCGGGGCAGGCTTGAGCTGCCAGCAGGGTAGCGGTATCAACAATATTAAATTGGATATGATGGCCGCCAAGGGTAAAATAACTCCTGATGAGCTGACCAAGTTTCATGATATCAGCCTCTTTGCGTACCAACCCCGGCAGGAACCGCTGATTCAGGAGTGTCCCCCCTGTTTTGACATGATCTATTTTGGTCAGTGATTTTATAACGGCTGAAGGACCATGCGTATCGGCGCCATGCGAGGGTGATGTGCCGTCGGATATTGATTTACCGGCTAGCCGACCATTAGGTGTGGCCCCCATCACCTTACCAAAATAGACATGGCAAGTGGTTGAAAGCATGTTCAGGTGGTATTTGCCACCCGGCTTAATATTCGGTTTCCCGTCAATAGTATCTACAAGGTCATTGAATACTTGAACGGCTATCGAATCAGCATAATCATCATCGTTGCCAAAAAATGGAGTCCGGTTAATGATTGTCTGGCGAAGCAGCTCCTCCCCTGCGAAATTTTTGAGCACGGCGGTTAAAACCCTATCCATGCTGAAGGTTTTATCTTCAAAAACATGCTTTTTCAGCGCGGCAAGGCTATCGGTGACTGTTCCAAGTCCGCAACACTGAATATAGCTCGTGTTGTAACGGGGACCTCCATCGTAATAATCCTTACCCCGGCTGATGCAATCATCAATCACTACTGAGAGGAAAGGTGCCGGCGCATATTTGGCAAACATCCGGTCAATGTAGTTGCTTACACGTATCTTCTGGTCGACAACATATTGCAGCTGTCTCAGAAAAGCGGTATAAAGCTCTTCAAATGATTTAAAATTCAGGGGATCACCCGTTTGAATACCGACTATTTTCCCGGAGACTGGATTAATTCCATTGTTGAGGGTGACTTCAAGGATTTTTGGAACATTCAGGTAACCGGTCAGCAGATAAGCCTCTTTTCCAAAAGCGCCCACTTCGATGCATCCGCTGCAACCCCCTTCACGTGCGTCAGATAGCGATTTCCCCTGGCGCAGTAACTCAAGGATATATATATCGGGATTAAAAACCGATGGGTATCCATGTCCCTGGCGGATTACGTGAGAGGCTGCATTCAGAAATTTATCCGGCGTTTTGGCGCTAATGTGCACCGAATTCCCAGGCTGCAAAATATGAAGTTCCTCGATCACCTCAAGCATGATATACGAAACTTCACTGGTTCCGTCAGTTCCATCCCCTTTAACCCCTCCTATATTGATGTTCGTAAAATCGTTATAGGTGCCACTCTCTCTCGCCGTTATTCCAACTTTTGGCGGTGCAGGATGGTTGTTTACTTTGATCCAGAAACAAGAAATCAGCTCTTTTGCCTGGTCTCTGGTAAGGGTTCCTGCTGCAATCTCTTTTGCATAAAATGGGGTCAGGTGCTGGTCGAAATGGCCTGGATTCATCGCGTCCCACCCGTTTAACTCTGTAATTGTTCCCAAATGGACGAACCAGTACATCTGTATCGCTTCCCACAGATTTCTGGGTGCATGCGCCGGCACCCACCGGCAAACTTCTGCAATACTTAATAATTCTGCAGCTCTTCGTGAATCAGTCTCTTGAGTGGCAAGATGTTCTGCCAGTTGAGCATGCCGTTCTGCAAATAGAATCACCGCATCGCATGAAATGTCCATTGCCTTCCATTGTTCCGCCTTATCGGTGGCTTCGGGATCGTTGATATAATCGAGGTTAGCCAGGTTATCTGCAATCTCATTTTTAAAATCGATCATCCCCTTGTGGTAGATCTTCCCGTCGAGGGCAGTATGTCCTGGTGCGCGCTGTTCCATAAACTCGGTAAACAGTCCCGCCTCATAGGCCGCCCGCCACTCTTCAGGGACATGGCTGAAAATGCGCTCCCGCTGTGTCTTCCCTTTCCAATAAGGGATGACCTCTTTTTCGTAGAGGTCAATATCGTGCTTACTGATTTTGTAAGGCTGCATGTCACGCGTGTTCAACACATGAAAGTCATCCACACTATGACAGGTGAGCTCGGGAAACGTGGGAATACACTTTGGCTTTGGCCCGCGTTCGCCCACAATTAATTCTCCTTCACCAATATACAGCGCTTTCTTTTGGCAATGATCGAGAAAATTCATTGCCCGCAAAACGGGGATTGAGAACTTCCCGTAGTTCTCCTTGTAAAAGGAGGTTTCGTGAAGTGCGCGTTCAATCGAAAGGGTCGGAGTGGTTTCAACACTTAGGTTTCTGAGTTTCCGGATTCGGTCGTTCATTCCCGGGTTCGATGCCTTGCCTTTGGATTCATAGAAATTACCCTCTGTTGTGGCTGGTCTTTCAGGAATGGTTGTATGGGGATTTATCTTTTCAAACATGATTACTCTTTTTAAATGTTCTAAATGAAAACAAGACTAATTGTAGCGCGGATTTATCGCCGGTATCTGACAGCGAACCACAACCGGGATAAAGAGTCAGGAGGGTGAAAATTCAATTGTAGAACATCAGGCACTCGAACAACCGTCTGTAACTTTTAATCAGGGTCGGAATATATAGTGGTGTTTCCATCATTCCCAAAGCTTTTTAGACAAAACCGTCAGTCGTTCAACACTGAAAGCAGGCAGAACAAAATTACAACAAAATTGAAAATATCCAGTCAATTCTTCTGTTTTTTAGAGTGTTTTAAAAAACCGAACCTATCAGTTTTAATGTGTCCCCGAGATTACCGGGGAAATAATCCTTTTGCCCACTCAGCCTCAACCTCTGCAATGGTCTTGGGCTTTGGTTTTCCAAGTAACTCATATCCCGATTCAGTTACCAGAAAATCTTCTTCATTGCGGAGGCCTCCAAAAGATTTATAAGTTTCTACTCTTTCATAATTGATGTAGTCGCCGTTGTGGTTTGTTTTTTTCCATTGCTCAATCAGGTCAGGGATAAAATAGATTCCCGGTTCGATTGTAAAAACAAATCCGGGCTCGAGTTTCCGCCCCAATCTCAGTGATTTCAATCCAAATTGTGTGCTTTTTGCCTCGCCTGAATAACCTACGTGTACCTCGCCAAGATCTTCCATGTCGTGCACATCCAACCCCATCATATGGCCCAGTCCGCAAGGGAAAAACAGGGCATGAGCCCCATTTGCAAGCGCATCTTCCACATTGCCCTTCATCAATCCAAGATCTTTCAATCCGCGAATGATTACCCTTGCCGTTTCAAAATGGACCTCCTTAAAAGGGATGCCCGGTTTGAGCATCGAGATTGCATGATTATGACTATCCAGACAGATGGAATAAATATCTTTTTGGCGCGATGTGAATTTACCATTCACCGGGACAGTGCTCGACAGGTCCCCAGCATACCCCATAGCAGTTTCAGCCCCGGCGTCGAGAAGAAACAAATCACCATCCTTTAAGATATTTCCATGATAATGATTATGAAGCGTTTGTCCGTTTATAGTTGCGATTATAGGAAATGAAATCTGTCCGCCGGCAGCAACTGCAACCTGCTGAACTGCTCCGGCAATCTGAGCTTCAGTAACTCCCTGTTTTGCCATCCGCATGGCCAGTGTATGCATATCAACACTCACGTCGCACGCCCGGCGGATTTCCAGGATTTCATCCGCCGATTTGTAATTACGCTGGTTAATGACCCCCATGATTAGCTCAAAGGATGCCATCCCCTTCGCTTTATTGGGGTCTATTTTGAGCCATTCGAAAAGCTTGATCCTGTTCTCAGCCCGGTAGGGTGGCAAGGAGTGAACAACCCTCCCTTTTGATGAAGAGTCTTCCAATAAAACTATCAAATCAGCAATATCTCCTGTTTTGGTAACACCCACCTGAAGCGATTGAGTGGCAATTGTCGGCTGAGGTCCCATCCATACAAAATCTTCTACAGTATGATCATTCCCGAATATAACATCTTCACCCGTTTCACAATCAAGGATTCCGGCCAGGAAAGGGTGGTTCAAACCGAAAAAATAAAGGAAAGTACTGTCCTGCCTGAAATGATAACCATTATCACCGTAATTCATGGGACTTTCATCGTTACCCAAGAGTAAGATCAATCCTTTACCCACTGATTTACGTAGCTTTTCGCGACGCTCAAGGTAAATCTCTTTTGAAAACATCAATTTCATTTTTTAATGTTCAGGGGGGAAATCATCCCTAAACGGATTTATGACCTGCGTTCTTTGACCTGTTTGAGAATCAAAGTTAGAATTTAATTTATGCAAAGTAACCACACGTTTTCTTCCACGTACCAAACACTAACAATTGTCAGAGTCACAATCGGGAATATGGCACAATCGGGGTGGAGAATGTTCCGGGATTTTATTGATCAGAACTGTGTCCAACATTTTCAATGTGTCTGTTGAAATGGCGGAATTCAGATTTCTGACAGCGAAAAAGTCTCCAATCATCCTCCTGCTTCTATTAATTTATTCATTATCCAGAATGTGGAACTTTGGTTTTACCCATTTATGCAAGAATATTAAACATATGGGATTGTTTTTATTGGCGAATGTGATGTTATTTGTCCGGGGTTTTGAAAATATCAGCGCTTAAATATATTTTCCAAAGAGAAATGACTGCCCCTGAATAACCTGCTGGAAATGCAAACTATCAGAAACTGTACACATCAGAACCATTAATTTATAACCATTTTAAATTATGAATAAGCTCCCCGAGACAAAAGAAAAATCGTTTGAGCATATTGAAAATGGACTGGAGCCAATGAGAAATTAAGAAGATGAGAAGAATCTGGAAATTAGTGTTGTCTGGGTCCCATATTACAAGCTACGCTAATACAGGTTCATTTATTAAACTGCACTCACTGACCGCGAACGTATCGGGCTTGAGCGATATATTTCAGTACTTTTGCAAAGTCTGTAAAAGCATAATTATCAAACCTAATTTATTGTTTATTATTACTTTAAGATAAAATAGATAAGCTTATACCATTTGAAATATTCGGGTAAAAGGATGAAAAAACAACAAGATATTAAATTATCATCTATTATAAAGCTGGCCGCATATTGCTTTTTGATTCTTTTTACCTGGAGTTATACTACCTCAGTAAAGTCATTGGCGCAGAATAATGCCCCCGATTTTTATCATTATACCAATGAAACAGGGTTGCCATCATCCTATGTAAAGGGGATTGCACAGGATCATTATGGATTTGTCTGGTTGGCTACCCGGGTTTCAGTATGCCGGTTTGATGGGAGCCAGTACAAGGAGTTTCCCGCATTCGACGAAAAAGGGGGGCCGGCAGAATTGCTATGTAACCGTATTTTTACATGCCCCGATTCGATGTTAATATGCAGGACCAAGGAGGAGCGATATTTTTATTTTGATTTCAATCACGAATGTTTTAAATCTTATGCACTATTAAACGATATCGGGCCCACTCAGAATATTGAACCAACGGCTGGCGGATATTGGATTTGTAAGGATAACAATATTTATTTTTTAGACTCAAAAACTGCTTTGTTAACCGACATTCGGAAGATAAATGGCTTTAACAAAATCCCTGGTGATATAACCTTTCAAATGCTATTTGTCAGGGGTGATCAGTTGATTGCCATAACCGAAAACCACTTGTTTTATTGCCTCGATTTAAAGAGCGGCTCAATCAAAAGCCATAAGATCCCTTCAGTATTGGGAAATCTGCCATTAACTGCAATATATATCGATCATTTGAATTATTTATGGCTGGATCAGGAGCTTAATGGGTTATGCCGTATGGATTTGGCTTCCGGGCAGTTTATCCATTTTTCCAAGGATCACTCGGGAAGCACTTATATCCCCCATAATATGGTTCATTGTTTTTGTGAGGACAAGCAAAACAGATTATGGATTGGAACTGAAGCAGGCTTATTTTTATGGTCAAATGATACCGGAACATTTTCTTTCCATAAATCAGAACATAAAAACCCCAAAGGATTAAATGCAGATCCGATCTATAGCTCACTTTGTGATAAAAATGGGAACATTTGGTTAGGAACCTATTTTGGGGGGATCAATTTCTGGAGTTCACAAAGGAGTTTTTTTAAAACCTGGGACCTGGGTACCAGTAACTGGCAGTTGGGTGGAAATTTAGTGAGCTGTCTTAAAGAGGACAGTGATGGGAATTTATGGATTGCCTTTGAAGATATGGGGCTTAATAAGCTCAATATCAAAACAGGCGATGTGACCAGGTACACCCATAAGGAGGATATGACGGGCCTTTCATACAATAATCTGCATGATTTGTTGTTCGTTTCCGACAATGAACTTTGGATAGCCTCCTACACGGGTGGTATTAATATTCTGAATCCGAAAACAGGCAAATTCAGTTACATCAACCTTAAAAATAATGCTGAATTACCCTCTGACAATATTTATTCCTTTTACCGCCTGGGTAATTCCATCTTTATTTCAACCTCTTTGGGTATTGCCATTTTCGATCTCAATACCAGGAAGATGTCGAAATTCAAACCCAAACAGATCGGGGATATCCAATTTGAATCAATTTGTAATTCAGGCAATAAAATCTGGTTCTCATCCCCCAAAAATATTTATTATTATGATTCATTTACAGATTCACTAAGCCGCTTCGACAAGATTCCCCAAATGACCCAAATCAATTTTGTGAAAACCGACTCCAAAGGGAGGATCTGGATTGGTGACTGTTATAACGGACTTTGCTGCTTTAATCAAAAGAGCAATAAAATTGTCCCTTTCAACAAGGGGAATAATTTCCCTGCATCGTGGATTTTTAGTCTCGAAGAGGATAAAAACGGAATGATTTGGGTAAGTACCGAAAATGGATTGATTAAAATCGATCCGGAAACAAATGCATATGTGCTCTATGATGGCAATTCCGGAACTTCCTTTGGCCAATTTAACTTTAGGGCTTCCTATGTTGACAGGTTTGGAAATGTTTATTTTGGTGCAAATAATGGAATGGTTTCATTTAATGAGAATGACAATTCAAATATTTCGGTTGAAAAACCAATCATTTTTACAGGGATGCAGTTGTTTAACAATCCTGTCCGTCCGGGAAAGAACACCCCACTGAATAAATCGATCAATAGTGTGGATAAGGTTGTCCTGGATTACGATCAGAATGTTTTTACCCTTGAATATACCTCATTTAATTTTTCCACCCACGGGTATGGCAATTATACCTATTATCTGGAGAACTTTGAGAAAAACTGGAACTTCGCAGGCAGCCGGACATTTGCCACCTATACCAATATGAGTCCGGGAACCTATTTTTTCCATGTCAAGGGGACGGCAAGCGACCTGAAGGGTGATTCGGAAGAGCGGGTGCTGAAAATTGTTGTGAGGCCCCCGTTTTATCTTTCGGTTTGGGCTTTTTTTATCTATTTTATTTTTGTCTGTTTGATTGCAATGGTTCTCTATATGATTGGAAAGCGGCTTGAGAAATCGAAAGCCCTGGTTACATTCGAGCGGCTCGAAAAAGAACATGCAGATGAAATCAATCAGGTGAAGCTCGATTTCTTTACCAATATCTCGCATGAACTGAGAACACCTCTTACCTTAATTCTAGGCCCTTTAAGCAAGATGATGGAAGAGGAAAAGCTTAGCCCCTTTCTCAGGAAACGGTTGATGGGAATTGAAATCAACGCAAAACGACTCTTTAACCTGATTAACCAGTTGCTCGAATTCAGAAAAATCGAAAGCGGAAAGGAGTCCCTTAAGGTTTCGCAATATGATCTTCGGCTGCTGGCAGAGGAGATCAGAGAATCATTTGAGTCAATCTCCGAGTCAAAGGATGTCTGTTTCAAACTCAATATTCCTGCAGAAGAGACTTTGGTTTGGTTCGATATCAACAGAATTGAAAAGATAATCTTCAACCTCCTATCGAATGCCTTTAAGTTTACTGAGGATGGTGGATGTGTTGAGCTGACTCTGGCTGTTGTTAGAAGAGACCTTCGTTTAGTAAAAAAGAGTCACGATTTGCAGATAACGGTATCGGATACCGGGATAGGAATTAAACCCCAAATGGTCGATAAAGTCTTTGACCGGTTTTTTCAGATCGGGGATGGGAATATGAAACACACCGGATCTGGAATCGGACTTGCCTATGTGAAGAGCCTTGTACAATTGCATCGCGGGCAAATAACGGTTGAAAGCGAATTGGGGAAAGGGACCACATTTACGGTGCTCATTCCGGCATCCAAAACAGATTTTACAGCCACTGAGATTGCCAAAGTAGCGCCTCAGATTATCGAATTTGAAGAGCAGGCGCCCATTGATTCCGATCATGATCCGGAGGTGAAAATGAGTGACTCCAATGGGATTGGTCATGACCCAATCGTACTTATCGTTGAAGACAATCTGGAACTACTCGATTTCATGCATGAGACGCTGGAACATAAATACCAAATTTATACGGCCCAAAATGGGACTGAAGCGCTTGAAAAACTCAAATACTTCTCCCCCGAACTGATAATCACGGATGTGATGATGCCCGGAATGGACGGTTTCGAGCTGACACGAATCATTAAATCGGAGATAAAGACTTCCCATATTCCGGTAATTCTGCTCACGGCTAAAAGTGGTTTGGATAATAAGCTTTTAGGGTTAAAAACGGGAGCAGATTACTATATCGAAAAACCGTTTTATCCCCATATCCTTGAGCAGAATATCGAAAACATTCTCAAAACACGCCGAAGGCTTATTGAGCGGTATAAGAATGATGCCTTTATAGCCATCAGTGATATAGCTTTCTCAGAATCGGATAAAACATTTATTGAAAAACTCACGGCTGCTGTAAAGTCAAACATCAGCGATCCAATGATGGATGTTACATTTCTCCTCAGAGAGATGAATATAAGTCGTTCGCTGCTCCATTTAAAACTCAAGGGATTAGTCGACTGTTCCGCAACAGAGTTTATCCGCTCAATCCGGTTAAAAGAGGCCGTAAAACTGATTTCATCAGGAACCTGTAACATCTCTGAAGCTGCCTATGAGACAGGCTTTTCAAGTCCCGCATATTTTACCCGAAGGTTTAAGGAACATTACGGCAAATCTCCACGCGAGTATTTCAATCCATAAAGGAGTTATTCCTGCCTCCTTTCAACCACACAGATTCCATCACCCTGATCTCTATATTCAGTCTGTACAGACATTTCCACAAAAATGATGTCCTAAAATAGTAACATTCCCGTCATCTTTATTTAATTGTCTGATTTTCAAATATATTAATTATTGTCGTTTGGACATTTATGCAAGTTTTTTGGACATGTTAACCGTCCCGGGCAGTCGATTTTCATGTTATTTGTTTACATAAATTAACACTTTCCCAAACGATATTAGAAGTACTAACTAAAACATTAATCTTATGACAAGAAACTAAACTGGCTTAGTTATTTTGATATGTATCTGCATTATTTTGATAATTCAGATTGAATATATTAATGAATTTTTTACTAAACTTTAATTAATTATGAATGAAATGAAACGACAAAAGTTTTACTGGAAGCAAATATCCTTGTGTTTGATGTTAACATTCTTTTTTGGGCTTCTGCAAGTGCAGGCTCAAAAACCGAAAGTTACAGGAAAAGTAGTGGATGAAAGCGGTAAGGGAATGCCCGGTGCAACAATAGTGGTTGAAGGCACTTCTGTTGGTACTGCCACTGACAACGATGGGCTTTTTAGCATCGAGGCAACTACAAACAACGTACTTTTGATCAGGTATATTAGTTATACCACACAAAAAGTTAAAATTGGAGGGAAAAAAGTAATAACTGTTCAGATGGTCCCTAGTGCTGACCTTCTTCAGGAAACAGTGGTTATTGGTTATCAGACGGTATCGAAGCGTAGCGTTTCTGCGTCTGTAGCAAGTATTTCGGGTAAAGATCTGGCAAACATACCTACTGCCAGTCTTGACGTAATGCTTCAAGGACGATTGAGTGGGGTTAATATTCAGAATATTAGTGGAGAGCCAGGATCAAGACAGAGTTTTACTGTCCGTGGGAATACAGCAATTTCGAGAGGTGATGAATTTTATTCCACCAGCGACCCGCTATATGTAATTGACGGGGTTGTTAGTGATTATAAAACTTCAACTAATTTTTCAACGAGTAATACCAGTTTTATTGCCGGTTTAAGCCCTTCGGACATTGCTTCAATTGACGTACTGAAAGATGCTTCGGCTGCAGCCATATATGGTTCAAGGGCGGCTAACGGTGTAGTAATTATTACAACCAAAAGAGGGCAGTCAGGTAAAACTCAGATATCTTATAATGCTTATTATGGCTATACCCAAAGCCCTTCATTACCTGTAATTTATACAGGTGCCGCAGAACGTAGGGGTAGAATGAACCAAATTTATTCGGCGGGAAACTATTTTCAGGTTCGTGACAACCCGCTTATACTAACAGACAGTCTAAACACTGCCTTCAATAACAATACGAATTGGATGGGAATGTTTTACCGGACTGGAATGGTGCAAAATCACGATTTATCAATGACCGGAGGCACAGATAAAAGTAATTACCGAATTAGTGCTGGTTACTATGATGAGAAGGGAACTGTGTTAGGAAATGGTTTTAAGCGCTATACAATTAATTCAAGGTTATTTAACACAATTGGTTCGTGGATGGAGGTGAATACAAATTTCTACTATTCCAATGTAAAAACGAACCCTGTTACAGGAGGAGGCAGTAGAAATATTACAACTTTGAATCCCAGTAATATCCCGTCGTCGCTGCTCTATCTTTCAGATGCAGATAAAGCGACATATATGGGTCTGAATACCTCAATGCTTGATGATAACAGCCAAAACTCACTTACTTTGTCGAATAATATTTTAATTAAATTCAATAAAAAATTCAATTTTCGTTCAAATGTAAGTTATGTTTTGAATAATTCAAAAAGGGATCAGTTTGTACCTTCAACCACGAATACTGCTCAAATAGCCAACGCAAGTAGTAATTCTGTAAATTACAATAAAATTACTGCTGAGAATTTATTCAATTATAGTGATACCTACGGTAAGAATCATAAATTACTTGTAATGCTTGGTCAATCAGTTGAAACTGAAAACGGATCAAATACTTATCTGGGAGGGAATTATATACCTACCGATCAAATAACTACCGTAAATGGAGTTACGGCGAATAATATGAGTGGTAATTCTTCAAGAAGCGCAGCCGCGATGCTTTCCTATTTTACACAAGTTACATATATGTTTAAAGATCGTTACAATCTTTCTCTGTCAGAACGAATGGATGGATCTTCGCGTTTTGGACCAGCCAGACGTTGGGGATCTTTTCCTTCAGCCTCTGTAAACTGGATTATCAGTGATGAGCCATTTGCCAAAGGAGTGAAAAATGTTGTTGATCTGTTCAAATTAAGAGCATCCTATGGTGTAAACGGAAGCCAACCGGGAGATTTTTATGGTTATTATAATAAGTATGCCGTTAAAGGTTCGTTCCCGGGTTCAAGTGGAGTTACCAATTCTTACAACGGAGTAACAGCGATTGGTCCCGACTGGAATGGAATAGCACAAGACAAACTTACCTGGGAAGAATCACGCCAATGGAATTTAGGAATGGATGTGGAGCTCATGAAAAATCGTTTTAATGCGAGTTTTGATATTTATAACCGGGAAACTCATGGAATTCGATTTGATTTTCCAATGCCATTAACTTCAGGATATGGCACATATTATACCAATGCAGCATCAATTCGTAATGCCGGAGCAGAATTCAGCATTTTTGCCCGTCTGCTAAACCCAGAAAGTAAATTCCGTTGGAACATTAATTTCAACATATCGCATAATAAAAATACCATTATGGAACTTCCCAATGGGAATCAGCCCATACAGGTTGGTGACTGGGTCCTGGTTACAGGACAGCCATTGAATCAATACTATATGTATAATTATCAAGGTGTCTATCATGCCGCTTCGGAGATTCCAACCAATCCACTAACCGGTAACCCTTATTCTAATTTATGGGGAAATGCATTTCACGCTGGTGATGCCAAATACGAAGATATTGTAGGTGATTATTCGTTTGATCCCTGGAGTTATAAAGATCGCAAAGCTATGGGAGATCCGAATCCAAAATACACAGGGGGTTTTGTGAATGATTTTTTCTATAAAAACTGGACTTTTTCTATTCAGTGCAGTTATGTACTTGGTCGCGATATTTATAACTCTAGTCTTGCTGCATCGCTTTCAAATGACCCATCCGGAGCTGATGAAGAAGGAAATGGATACAGCAGTAATTATACAACCTCCGGAACTTTCCTTTCGCAATATACTAGTGGCCATTTTTATGGACCTGAAGATTATATAGCCCGTCGTGCACTATTGTCCACAGGAAACGTGAATATCTGGAGTAAAAATAATCCAAATAATGTGAATGCGACTTTTCCTAATAATAGTCCCTATGCGATGCAATACAATTATCCGAACTTCAGTTCACTTTTCGTTGAAAATGGTTCATATCTAAAAATCAACAGAATTACGTTAGGATATAATTTTAACAGTCCTGCCTTAACCAAAATCGGAATCGAACGCCTACGGCTTTCTTCTTCACTGGAAAACGTTCATGTTTTCAAGGCAAAGGGCTGTCTTGTTGCAGACCCTGAGCTAGTTGACGCCAAAGGTTTTTATTCAGGAACCGGGTATGCATTGGCACGTAAGTGCACATTTTCACTTGAAGTTACGTTTTAATAAGGTAGAAAAATATGAAAACTTTAAACTATTTCTATAATACACTGATAATCGCTTTAGCTATATTGGCTTTGCAGGGGTGTACAAAATTGCTGGATCAAAAACCCTATGATTATCCTACAATAAATACTTTCTGGCAAACCGGAAAAGATGCAGAGACTGGTCTGGCTGGTTGTTACGTTGAGTTGCGTTCACAGTTACTTAACGGTGATTCAGGATTGGCTTATTTTACTTACGGTGATTTTCCAACCCGGGTATTTGCTTCAGGGGCTTGGGGCCAATATCCATTCGAGGGTCATTTTGAATATTACACTGGCGATGTACTCTCCGATTATTCGGGATTCTATAAAACTATAAACGCTACAAATACACTGATTGAAAAAGTTCCTTCTATACCGCTAAACAAATTTAATGCGGACATCCAAACAGCAACCAAGGAACAAAATAAAATTATGGGCGAGGCTTACTTTATTCGTGCATATACCTATTTCTACATGGCAAGATTATGGGGAACTTTTCCGTTGATGTTAAAAAGTATTTCATCAGCCAGCGAGGCTGTCAATGATGTTCCTTATTCTACGAATGCTCAGATTCTTGATCAGTGTATGACGGATCTTACCGAAGCTGCAAAAAGGTTAGTATGGGGATACACAGCCAGCAATGAACAGGCCGTAAGAGCAAACTTAGGATCGGTTTATGCCTTGATAGCACATATTAATATGTGGAGAGCCCGTCCAAATCAACCCGCTTCCGGCGCGCCTGCTTTTATAGCAAAAGCTGAAGCAGCGTGTGATTCTGTTATTAATAAAGGGGGATATCAATTGGTCGATCCAACTGCTTACTCTTCTATTTTCAAAGGGAAATCAATCGAAGGTATATTTGAAATTGAATTCAGTACGGCAAACAATGAATATTTTGGAGCTGATGGTTTTACGAGCCTCTTTCTAGCAAAACCCCTTATCCCAAATGGCAGAGATGTTCCGATCTTTAATTTCAGTTCCGATTTCTTAAGCCTTTTCAATGATCCGAAAGATGTCCGAAACAGTGCATTTTTCTATAATCTGGGAGGAGATAATACGATGTGTAACAAATATACTTCTATATCTTATCCGACAGCCGATCAACTTACCTGGAGAACTGATGACAACTTGATCATCTTCCGTTTAGCCGATATTATGTTGCTCCGTGCAGAAGCGCTATCACGTTTGAATCGTAATGCAGATGCGCGGATCTGGTTGAATATAGTAAGGAACAGAGCTGGAATTGGCGATTATCCTGGAACTGATGCAAACCTTGCAGATGAAGTGTATATTCAGATGCAGAAGGAACTTTTCCTCGAAGGTCATAATCTTTACGACATGGTACGTACAGGGAAATATGCCACAAATCCTTATTATAGTGCTCAGCGTTATAATGATGAAGGTTACTACTGGCCGGTGAATGTAAACTTATTCCTGCGGAATAAATACACACAACAGACTCCTTACTGGTCTTCTCGGATCCAAAATTAATTATTGGTTTTAAAACAACGTTAAAAATTTCAAAATGAAAAATTTAATACCTTTTCTTCTGCTTGCAATTGTGGTGATCAGCTTTTCATGCACTAAGAATAGTGTAATTGATGGTGGTTTGAGCATAGCAGAGGTGAACATGACAACATTGGATTATCTGAAATCAACGCCTCACCACCAGTTCGACACACTGATAATCCTTCTGAAAGCTGCCGGAATTGATCAAGAGGTAAATTCGGCTAACCAAACATTTGTTGCTCCTACTGATTATGCATTCAGGAATTTCATTATCGAAAAACAAGCTGCCCTGCGTATCATTTATAATGATGAAAATTATGTTTATAATTATGACAGTTTGAAAAACGAAATTGCGAATTATAAAGACACCTTACGGATGTATATGATCCCGGGAAAGATAAATCGGGTTGACCTGGTATCACCGCGTATTACAAAAAGCACTTCAAATGTCATTGTTGCTTTGCAGCTGATTGAAAGCAAACTCTACACTGAGTGGGTTCCGAATTCGATACCAAAGTTTCTCTGGTTCTCCAAGGTTATCAACGGGTTCGATAAACCTAATGATATTACTATTCCTCTTGCGGATCAGGACCCGATAAGCCGGTGCCAAACCAGTGGAATTATCACTACTAACGGCATATTACATGTGTTGGACGATGACCATATTTTTGGATTCAGACATCATATCGCACAATAACCTATTTAATCCGAAAAGATATGAAAAAGATAAACTTAATTTGGATAGCATTGGTTTTCATTGCTCTCTTTGCTGTTGGATGTTCAAAAATCCAGAGTGGATATATCACCGATAAACTGGTATATCTACGCAATCCTCAGATTGTATCTGCAGGTGTACTTACTACATCTATTCTGCCTGAATTAAACGGAACATCTCAGCCAATACATTTTTTTATTGCAGCAGCTTATGATTCGCTTGGTATACCTACAGATATGCTCACAAAAAATGTGGACCTGGTAGTTTGGAATGAACCTTACAATCTCACCGCTGATACTTCTATTGCCCTGGTAAATGCTAAACGTAAAACGATCCAGATGCCTATCACGCAACTCAACGAAAGAAGTGGTCAATTTACCTTTACACCAGCTTCTAATTTAGCGCCTAAAGGTAAGTATTCTTTTGATGTCCGCATGGAAAATGTGGCAGGTTCTCAGGTTTTTAAAAATGCTATGACCATTGATATACAGCAAGTATTGTACAGTACTGGTCGTTGCGATATCAACATAATGGACATTACAAATTTTGGAGGTGGTTATATAACCGCTCCATCAGCAACCGTTAATAGGATCGAAAGAAAACCTACAGACCAAAGTCCAAATACGATCAGTTTTAAAATTGTTGACAAATATGGGAAACCGTGGAATCCAAAAGCCGGAGAAATTGTACCACGTGGTGACCGACCAAGTTTTCCAAGTTTTGATCGTTTTTCAAAACAGGTAAATACTGACTCGACAATGACCTGGGCTTATCCTTTTGCTCCATTCCCATTAGGAACCGATGCATCTACCTATAATGCATATGATGTGTTTTACAGGGTTTTAATGGCTCATGTTGCTATTGATGGTACCGTACCTGCAAATGGAGCTCCATGTCTTCCTGGTAAATGGAATATGAATGTAACTTTTGGATTCCGGTTTTTGTACGATGGGGATTGGGAGGTAACTATCCATATTGGTAACGCAAAAAGAATATAATGCTTTTATTATTCTGAAATGTTTAAGGCTTTGCAGTTTATTACCACATCAGGTGATAAACTGCAAAGTTCCCTTCCATTTTGCGATCAATACAAAATCTTATTCAAGATGTTGTTTTCAGTATAACATCTGCTGGTGTATTGATAATCATTAGGTCATTTCAAAAAAGAAAAAATTAGCACTAATCAATACTATTCAGATGTTTGATACAATGAATTTCTCAATCCTTCGTTTTTTAAGCTTTGTGTTTTAAATTTTAAAGACGATTAGATTGAAATTCTGTTGATTATAAATATATATGAAATTTAGATTTACCCGGTTATTCATTTTGGCAATTTTTTCATCAACGATTATCTTTTCATGCATTTCACAGGATGAACAACGCATCAAACGTGATAGTATTGAAGTTGTTGATTATAAAGTTTTACCATTCAAAATTGAAGAGGTAACACTCCTTGATGGCCCCTTTAAAAAAGCGACCGAATTAAATATAAAATCGCTGCTCAGCTATGAGCCCGACCGCTTTTTAGCCAGGTTCAGGAGCGAAGCTGGCTTAAAACCCAAAGCAGAAAGCTATCACGGATGGGAGGACAATACTATCGCCGGTCACAGTCTGGGCCATTATCTTACAGCTATTGTACTGATGTATCAGACAACCGGGAATAAGGAATTTTTGAGAAGAGTAAACTATATTGTCGATGAATTAGACGAGTGCCAGCGAGCTGATGGCGAAGGTTATATCGGGGCTTTCCCCGATGGTAAAAGGATTCTGGAAAAAGAGGTTGCCAAAGGGGATATCCGATCACAGGGCTTTAACCTGAATGGAATTTGGGTCCCATTTTATACTGAACACAAAGTCATGGATGGTTTATTTCATGCCTACAAATATTGCGCAAACCAGAAAGCCTTTGAAATCAGCATAAAATTTGCAGACTGGCTGGCAAAGGTGGTGGAGAATCTGAATGACGAGCAGGTTCAGAAAATGCTCAACTGTGAACATGGAGGGATCAATGAATCGCTGGCAGAGCTATATGCATCAACAGGTAACGTGAAATATTTAAATCTCTCAAAAGTATTCCATCACAAAGCCATACTGGACTCACTCTCACACGGGGTAGATATCCTTTCGGGAAAACATGCCAACACTCAGATCCCCAAAGTGGTGGGATTGGCCCGGAGATATGAGTTGACAGGGAGCGAATCGGATCACAAAGCGGCAACATTTTTCTGGGACCGTGTTGTTAACCACCATTCGTACGTAACGGGTGGAAACGGCAACTATGAGTATTTCGGACCCGCCGATTCCCTATCCAACCGGTTAAGTGATGAAACAACAGAAAGTTGCAACGTATACAATATGCTTAAACTTTCAGAACACCTTTTCGAATGGAGTGCTGCTCCCGACGTAGCAGACTACTACGAGCGGGCACTGTTCAACCATATTCTTTCATCACAACATCCTCAAAACGGTCAGGTGATCTACAACCTCTCGCTTGATATGGGTGGAAAAAAAGTATTCCAGGACCCTCAGTGGTTTACCTGTTGTATAGGTACGGGGATGGAAAATCATTCCAAATACTGCAAAAATATTTTCTTCCATAACAATGATGCGTTATATATTAGCCAATTTATCGCTTCCGAACTTACCTGGAAGGAGAAAGGGATTAAAGTACGCCAGAACACCCTGTTTCCCAAAGAGCAAGGGACAACCATTGAATTTGAAAGTACCGCACCATTTAATTTGATTCTCAAGATCCGCTACCCCAAATGGGCTCAGAAAGGGATTCAAATTTCGGTCAACGGGAAACCCTTAACCTTTAATGCAGTGCCGGGAAGCTTTGTTGAAGTTGGAAAAAACTGGAAAAACGGAGACAAGATTTCAGTTAAATTTCCGTTTAGCTTAAGGCTCGAAACGATGCCCGACAACCAGAAACGTGTTGCAATATTTAATGGCCCGGTAGTTTTGGCCGGACTTCTGGGTCCGGACCCAGACTCGCTTTCAACCGACCCGATGTATGTACCGGTGCTTATGACCAAAGAAAAGAGCCCTGAAAAATGGTTAACTCCGATCGAAGGTGAGGCCAACAGGTTCAAAACGCACAATGTTGGAAAACCCCGTGATGTGGTGTTGAAGCCATTTTATGAAACTTTCGATTGTCACTATTCCATTTTCTGGGACACCTACAATAACGAAGAGTGGACTGCCCATGAGGTTGAATACCAGGCGGCTCAGAAAATGAAAAAGGAACTTGAAGCAAAAACAATTGATCTTTTCCGCATTGGTGAAATGCAACCCGAACGGGAGCACAATTTCAGTGATGATAAATCATGGACCGGCGAATATAAATCGCGTAAATCTCGTGAGGCCGACCGCAACGGATGGTTTTCATTCGAAATGAAAATTGCCAGGAGTCAGCCGACAGCCCTTGTTGTTGAATATTGGGGTGGATATTCTGGCTCCAAAACCTTTGATATCCTGGTTAGTGACCAGGTAATTGCCACACAGAATATATCCAATGCTGCTCCTGGAAAATTCATCGATATTGTTTACAAAATTCCGCAAATCCTGACAAATGGAAAAGATAAGGTAAGGGTTAAATTTGTCCCGCATGATGGCCATCGTGCAGGGCCAGTGTTTCTGGTCAGGACAATAAAACAGTGACCTGAGAGATTAACCGGAAAAATGAGAAGAAAAAAGTTATATCACAAATTTCAACTAAGACCTTATCCTTTGAATTAATAGATGTTAAGCGACTTGGCTGCCATTTTAAAGGGCGATGGAACTGGATCAGAGGTGGCTTAAAAGTTTGGAAAATGGTCGCTTATTATACCATTTCATGGTAATTACGGGATTGAAAACCGGTGCCATGGCATAGAGTTCCAGGGTCAGTTTATTGATCAAATTGAAGATGAGATTACAACTGAGTTAAAATAAATTACTTTAATAGCTATTTTAAAATGAAAATCAGAAATACGGTCATTCGAAAAGGTATGTTTATTGGAACTTTAATAGGGTTAGTAATGGCAGTTTTAATCAATTTTACCTGCGTGGCCCAGACTAAAGTTGGAGTTTACCCGATTCTTCCGGTTCCATTTACTTCAGTGAAGGTGAACGACTCCTTCTGGGGACAGCGGCTGAAGTCCAGCCGTGAGGTAACTATTCCACTGGCATTCAGAAAGTGTGAGGAGACGGGTCGATACCAGAACTTTGTAAAAGCGGCCCACCCAAACGAATCAAACAAAGTCGAAGGTTTTTCGTTCGACGACACCGATGTCTATAAAACGATTGAGGGTGCAAGTTACTCGATGCAAACTTTTCCGAATAAAAAACTGGATAAATATATTGATAGTGTGTTGGTTATTGTTGCTGCGGCACAAGAACCTGACGGTTATCTTTATACTTCCCGTACCATGAATCCAAAACATCCGCACGAATGGTCCGGTACTAAACGGTGGGAAAAAGAGGAGGATCTGAGCCACGAATTATATGATCTTGGGCACATGATCGAAGGGGCTATTGCCCATTATCAGGCGACCGGGAAGAGAAACTTCCTCGATATTGCCATCAAATATGCCAACTGCGCCGTTCGCGAAATCGGTAGTAATCCCGGACAGGTCGTAGTGGTTCCGGGGCATCAGATTGCAGAAATGGCCCTATCCAAACTTTATGTAGTTACCGGGGATAAGAAATATCTCGATCTGGCAAAATTTCTCCTCGATAAACGGGGGTATACCCAGCATAAGGATGAATATAGTCAGGCACATAAACCTGTTTTGGAGCAGGATGAAGCAGTGGGGCATGCTGTCCGCGCCGCCTATATGTACTCCGGAATGGCCGATGTGGCTGCACTGACCGGTGATCAGGGGTACGTCGATGCCATTGACCGCATTTGGGGAAATATTGTAGATAAGAAACTCTATCTCACCGGGGGTATCGGGGCTACCGGAAGTGGTGAGGCGTTTGGTGCCAATTATGAATTGCCCAATATGTCAGCCTATTGTGAGACGTGTGCAGCCATCGGAAATGTTTACCTCAATTACCGCCTGTTCCTGCTGCATGGTGAAGCCAGATATTTTGATGTCCTGGAACGTACTCTTTATAATGGGCTGATCAGTGGCGTGTCACTCGATGGAGGTAGCTTCTTTTACCCCAATCCATTGGAATCCATTGGTCAGCATCAACGTCAGCCCTGGTTTGGCTGCGCCTGTTGCCCATCCAATATCTGCAGGTTTATCCCCTCTGTTCCAGGATATATTTATGCTACCCATAACAACGAGGTGTATGTAAATCTGTTCATGGCAAATGAGGCTGAAATAAGAATTAACGGCAAGCCCGTTACCCTGAAACAGACCACTACTTACCCCTGGAGTGGAGACGTTAGCCTGGAAATAGCATCTAAAAACAAACAGGAGATAAATCTTAAAATACGGATTCCCGGATGGGTTCAGGGAACCGTTGTCCCGGGAAATCTGTACAGTTATTCAGATAAAAAAACCTTGGGGTACACCATAAAGGTAAATGGCCAAAAAGTTGAAAGTTCACTTGAAAAGGGCTATTTCACGATTAACCGTACCTGGACAAAAGGGGACAAAGTAGAGATTCATTTCGATATGGAACCTCGGACTGTAAAAGCCAACCAGGCAGTACAAGCCAACAGGGGAAAAATTGCAGTTGAACGTGGTCCGTTAGTTTATTGCGCCGAATGGCCGGATAATGATTTCAGCGTTTTAAGTTTGATACTGAACAAGAAGCCTCAGTTCACTGTAGAAAATAAACCTGATCTGCTTTATGGAATTGATGTGATTCAAACAGATGCACAAATTTTGAGTTACAATGCGCTGGGACGGCTGGAGGCAAAAGACGTAAAGCTGAAGATGATCCCCTATTATGCCTGGGCGCACAGGGGGAGCGGTGAGATGGCTGTCTGGCTATCCAATGAGTTAAGTTCGACCCGGCCGGTTATGCCTCCAACCATCGCTTCTGAAAGTAAAATAGATGCTTCACACAAAGCGAAGTCTATCTCCGCAATTCATGATGGGCTCGTTCCAAAAGACGAAAATGACCGCTCCATTCCCTATTACCATTGGTGGCCCAAAGAGGGGACCACAGAATGGATTTCGTATGATTTCAGTACTGAAAAATCGGTCAGCCGCTCTACCGTTTATTGGTTCGACGACGGCCCATGGGGTGGATGCCGGGTGCCCCAATCTTGGAAAATATTTTACAAGGATAACAGCGGAGCATGGGTTCCCGTTGAAAATACTACCTCCTTTGGCGTCGAAAAAGGGATAGGAAATGAAGTGGTTTTTAAACCGGTCACAACCAAAGCGGTAAAAATTGAAGTAAAACTTCCCGAAAAATATGCAACAGGGATCTTTGAATGGGAAGTTGAGTAATCCAGTATGTAAAACTTAAAATACAACAGATTATTTTATTTGTCAATCTTAATAATGATATCTCTAGCAATTTTAAAAATGAGAAAAACTGTTCTATTCGTTTTGACTTCGCTTTTCCTAACGGGTGGGGTTGTTTCTGCACAGTCGGGTGACTATAAAATTACACCCGTCCCCTTTAGTAAAGTGCACGTGGATGATAAATTCTGGACCAAAAGGATACAAACCAATAAAGAGGTTACCATCCCAATTGCCTTTGGATATTGTGAATCCACGGGACGAGTCAACAATTTCAAAATTGCCGGCGGTCTGATGAAGGGAAAATTCCAGTCAGGTGCCCCATTTGATGATTCCGACGTTTCAAAAATTATTGAGGGGGCTGCCTATTCCTTAAGTTCAGCTCCCGATCCCAAACTTGAAGCTTATGTCGATTCGCTGATCTATTTTATGGGAAAGGCTCAGGAACCAGATGGTTATCTTTATACTTACCGCACAATTATGGGCAATGATTCGCACCCCTGGATTGGAAGTAAGAGGTGGGAGAAAACGCATATCCTGAGTCATGAACTCTATAACCTGGGACACATGTATGAAGCAGCTGTTGCCTATTATGAGGCGACCGGCAAACGGAACCTGCTCGACATTTCCCTCAAGAGTGCAGATCTGGTGGCCAAAGACTTTGGCTGGGATGCACTCAGGAGCTATCCCGGACATCAGGAGATTGAGATCGGCTTAGCGAAGCTGTACCGCGTGACAGGGAATAGAAAATATCTAGACTTAGCCAAATTTTTCCTCGACGCACGGGGAAAATGTGGTTTTGAGGGGACCACCTACAACCAGAGTCACAAACCGGTGTTGGAGCAGGATGAAGCTGTTGGGCACTCTGTACGTGCACTATACATGTTTTCAGGGATGGCTGATGTGGCCGCACTTACCGGTGATAAGAGTTATGTAGAGGCTTCCAAAAAACTCTGGGAGGATATCGTAAATACCAAATTATACATCACAGGTGGCGTAGGTGCCGCAGGGGGGCATGAGGGTTTCGGTGCAAAATACGAGCTTCCCAATCTTTCGGCCTATTGCGAGACCTGTGCGGCCATTGCAAATGTCTTCTGGAATCAACGGCTATTTTTGATGGAGGGTGATGCAAAATACATCGATGTACTTGAGCGTTCCCTTTATAACAATGTGCTCTCAGGCGTTGCTATTACCGGAAACCGTTTCTTCTATCCCAATCCTTTGGAATCGATCAATGGTGCAAGACGTAGTGAATGGTTTGGTTGTGCATGCTGTCCTTCAAATATCTGCCGGTTTATCCCTGCCGTTCCAGGGTACATCTACGCCACTGAAAAAAATAATATTTACATAAATCTCTATATTGCCGGTGAAACTACGCTGAATATTGAAGGGGAAGAGGTTTCTGTAAAACAGACCGGTAATATGCCTTGGGACGGAATCACCCAAATTGAGGTAAATCCCAAAACCAAATCCGATTTTACGGTGAAGGTTCGTATCCCCGGTTGGGCTCGTAATGAAGCTACTCCCGATAATCAACTCTATTGGTTCAAGGATAAATTGGTTAAGAAAGCTGTGGTAAAGGTAAACGGTACGCCGGTTGAAATGACGCTCGAGAAGGGATATGTCAATGTAAGCAAGAGCTGGAGTAAGGGGGATATTATTACCGTTGACCTTCCAATGGACATTCAACGCGTAGAATGTAATCCTAAAGTAGAGGGGAACAAGGATAAAGTTGCCCTGCAAAGAGGTCCGGTCGTTTATTGCGCTGAAGGTGGCGATTTTAAGGATGCCAACATCATGGATCTGGTTTTGGGTGATGATGCGGTGCTCAGCGAAAAATTTGAACCCGATTTTCTGACCGGAGTCGTGGCCATTTATGGGAAAGCACGCCATACAGTCCGTAAATCGGATGGCACTGTCGACCTGGGAAACGAAGTCGATTTTAAGGCAATACCCTATTATGCATGGGCTAACCGGGAACCTAATCCTATGACAATCTGGTTTGCCACACACAAAGATGTGGCAAAACCTAAGCCTGCACCGACAATTGCCAATCTGAGCAAAATCTCGGGTTCGGTAGTCAACCGCAGTATTGAGGCAATCAGGGATCAGATTCTTCCATCCGGGTCGGATGACAAAAATTACCAGTTTTTCCATTGGTGGCCTGAAAATAATAAGACTGAGTGGATTGCCTACACCTTTGACAAACCCTATAAAATCTCAAAATCAAAAGTGTTCTGGTTTAATGACGGAGGGGGGTGCATTGCCCCAAAAGCATGGAGGATATTTTACAAACAAGGCGAAGAGTGGATACCGGTGAAAAATAAAAACGAGTATGGCATCCAACTCGACATCATCAATATCACCGATTTCGTCCCGGTTACAACAACCGCAGTTAAGCTTGAAGTAGATCTTCCCAAAGAGAGCTCGAGCGGCATTCATGAGTGGATTATTGAATAATATGATGAAAATGATAAAAATGAGTTTAAACGGGTTGTTTGTACCCCTGATCTGCCTGATTGGTTTGGCAGTAAATGCGAGTGAAGTTAGTCCACCCGAAAATCAGAAAGCAGGCACTGAGGTTATAAAAGCCAAGGTTAAATATTTTGCGTTACCCGATGTCAGGCTTCTTGACAGTCCGTTTAAAAATGCAATGGATCTCAATGCAGCATGGATGATGGAGATGGACATGGATCGTCTCCTCTCAAATTTTCTTTTGAATGCAGGGTTAAAACCCAAGGGTGAACCTTACGGGAGTTGGGAATCAATGGGTATCGCAGGACACACTCTGGGTCACTTTCTCAGCGCAGTATCCCAACAATATGCCTCAACCGGTGATTTGCGGTTTAAAGAGAAGGTAGATTATATTGTGAATGTACTTGACAGCTGCCAAAAAAACTTTGTGAACGGATTTATAGGCGGGATGCCCGGAGGTGACAAGGTTTTTAAAGAGGTGAAAACGGGAATAATCCGCTCCGCCGGTTTTGATCTGAATGGCGTGTGGGTGCCCTGGTATAATGAACATAAGACAATGATGGGTCTGGTCGATGCCTATGTGCTGACTGGTAACGTCAAAGCACTTTCAGTTCTTGTCAAACTTTCAGATTATCTAACCACGGTGATTGCCCCTTTAACTGACCAACAGATGCAGGAGATGCTCAATTGCGAGTTTGGCGGTATGAATGAAGCATTTGCACGCGTTTATGCCTTAACAGGCGACAGGAAATATCTTGATGGCTCCTATCGCTTCTACCACAAACGGTTAATGGATAAGTTTGCCGAAGGTGTTGATATACTTCCGGGATTACATTCGAATACTCAAATACCTAAAATTATTGGCAGCGCAGTGCAATATGAACTTACCGGCAACGAGCGTGACCGTAAGATTGCCGAATTCTTCTGGCACACTATGGTCCATAATCATTCCTATACCAACGGGGGAAACAGTTCCGGTGAATACCTCTCAACTGCCGGGAAGCTCAATGACCTTCTCACCCATTCCACCTGCGAAACCTGCAACACCTACAATATGCTGAAGTTGTCGCAACATCTGTTCGAATGGACAGCTGATGCCCAATATATAGATTACTATGAGAAAGCGCTTTATAATCATATTCTTTCATCTCAACATCCACACACAGGGATGACCTGCTATTTTGTCCCTTTAGCAATGGGCACCCAAAAAGATTTTTGTGATAAATTCAATTCATTTACCTGTTGTATGGGCAGTGGATTTGAGAACCATTCCAAATACGGGGGGGCCATATATGCATACGGTACGGATGATGCCTCCTTGTATCTGAATCTATTTATCCCCTCCACGTTGGACTGGAAGTCAAGGAAGACTCAGGTCCGGATGGAAACGGCCTATCCTGAAAGCGAAAACGTAACCTTAACCATCCAGTCAGCGCTTCCTCAATCCTATACGGTCAATGTGCGATATCCGTTATGGGCATCCAAAGGGATGAAGATGAAGATCAATGGTGTTTATCAGACTATTACAGCATTGCCGGGTTCATTTGCCGCTATTACACGTACCTGGAAAAATGGGGATAAAATTGAGATCGCCATGCCGATGTCATTGCACACTGTCGCAATTCCCGACAATAAAGACCGCAGGTCGTTACTTTATGGCCCCGTTCTGTTAGCCGGAGCCCTGGGTACGGAGCATCGCGAAACAGGAGATATTCCTGCTTTTGTGTCGGCCGACAAGGAGATTATAAAATATATTAAACCGGTTAAGAATAAGCCCCTTACCTTTTTAAGCCACTCTCTGGGAGTCCCCGGGGATGTAACTTTTATCCCCTTTTATAACACTTATGATCAGTATTATTCCGTTTATTGGGATGTCTACTCTCCGGTTGAATGGGCAAAAAATCAGGATAAACGCAAAGCTGAAACGGAGCGTTTGGCAAAGCTGAACGCACGCACCCTCGATTTTATCGTTTTAGGAGAGATGCAGCCCGAGCGCGACCATAATCTTCATGCCGAAAACTCACGTATTGGTGACTACCTCAATAAGAAATATCGTTTCGCTTACGACGATGGGATGTTTGATTTTGATATGAAGGTGGGCTCCGATAATCCGGTTCAACTTCTGATGACCTATTGGGGCGGCGACAGCGGTAAATCGACATTCGAACTGGTGGTGAACGATACCTATGTTGTTCCGGTTAAAATCAGCGGTGACCCCAAAAGCTTTGTGGAGATTATTGTAAACTTGCCACAGGAGTTGACAAGGGATAAGGAAAAGATTAAGGTTAAATTCAGGGGAATGGGCCACAACAGAGTCAGCAATCTTTACAACTGCCGACTGTTGAGATACCAGTGATTTGGGCATCGTAGAGGCAAACAGCGATTATTTAAATTATTATTCTAATTTCTGATACTGATGAACAGATCGATAACCCTGCTTTTCATACTAATTTTATTAATTGCTTCACGGCTCGCTGCTCAGGAGACCAGTCACCTGACACCGGGGAGCGGAAATCCCATCTTGCCCGGATATTTTGCCGATCCGACAATCAAAAAGTTTGGAGACACCTGGTATATTTATGCAACCACCGACGGTAATAATGACGGTCGCGGTCCTGCAGAAGTCTGGACATCAAAGGATTTTGTCAACTGGACCATGCACGAAATGAACTGGCCAATAACCCAGGGGGGCTTGTATTGGGCTCCGGATGTAACCATTGGTCCCGACGCGAAATACCACCTCCTCTACAATGTGCCCTGTCAGACCTATATTGGCACAGGCGATACACCACTCGGTCCCTGGAAAAACAGTCTGGGTGAGGATAAAACACTTATTCCTGACAAGGTAATGCCAGGGGTCATCACACTCGATTCCCAAACATTCAGAGACGACGACGGTAAATTTTATGTCCTCTTCGGGACATGGGGCATATTCCCAAATGGTGGTTGCGGCATCGGATTGCTAAATAACGATATGAAGTCTGTTGAAAAGTATGCAAAAATCCCCAATACCCAGGCGACAGATTTCTTTGAGGCTCCGTTTTTATTCAAGAAAGACGGGATCTACTATTTCACTTACTCATCCGGTTCGTGCCATGATGGAACTTACCGCGTGCAGTATGCCATCAGTCGCACCTCACCTTTTGGTCCTTATGTATTTGGCAAAAATAATCCGATTCTGAAAACATCTCAGGATGGCTCGGTGCATGGCCCCGGACACCACTCCATTATTCAAAATGGCGACGATTATTACATGGTTTATCACCGGCATGATAATCCGAACTCAGCCCATGGTATGCACCGGCAGGTTTGTGCCGATAAAATGGTTTTCGGACCCGACGGGACTATCGAAAAAGTAATCCCAACTCATAAAGGAATAGGAGCCCTGGCCGAAAATACAAACCCTTTTCCAAATCTTGCCTTTGGTAAAAAAGTAACTGTGTCATCCTCATACAGTAATGATTTCAAGGGTGAATATGCAGTTGACGACAATAACGGAACCCTTTGGCTCCCTGGCGATAATGAAAAGAATCAATGGCTTATGGTTGATCTGGGAAGAGAAGAAACAGTTCGGCGGATCTATTCCGAATTCTGGTTTCCTTCGTATTATTATCAATATATCATTGAATATTCGGCAGACGGGAAAATCTGGAATACCTATTCCGACAGGAGGAATAACACACAGGCAGGGTGCCCGATGGTTGATTATGGCAATGTTCAGGCACGATGGTTACGCACCACGATTACGAATTGCCAGTTGCCCGGCCTGTTCCTTGGCTTGTGGAATTTTAAGGTGTTCAGCGATTCCAAAAATGATCCGGAGCAATTACTGGTCCACCTTGAAGCCGAAGACCTCACCGAAAATGACCTGAAAGCCTGGCCGAACCTCAACGGGATGCTGGGTGGAAGCTTCGTTACGACTGGCGATCATTTATTAGCAAAAGTTATTGATGGTCAAAAAGCCCTTATTTTAGATGGGAAAACCACTCTGCGTTTTACAGCACCGGCACCGCGGGGAATTACGGGCAACAATCCGTTTACCGTGATGTTCCGGGCTTTGTGTGCGGAGCCGGAAAATCGGGGATGTGTGATAGACTGGGCATCAGCAGGTACCGGTAAGGATAATCAGGCAGCCCTCTTCCTGGGTGATTCAAAAATGGTTGTTTCGCACGGCAAAAAAAACATACACTACAAAACATCTCCAAAAGCAGGAACATGGTTTAATGTGGCAGTAGTATTTGACGGAAAAACTGAATGTTTATATCTCGATGGGAGGCTGGTTAGCAGCAATACAACAACGCTAAACATTACGCCTGGTAATCCAATTATTATTGGAAATACACAAACTGGTGACTCCCCATTCAAAGGGGCTGTTAATAGTTTCAGAATATATAATCGCGCTCTCGCTTCTGCCGAGATTGTCCATTACACGAATGCCGAATACATCCCGTCCCCACATTTGGCATCATCACCACAAGGATTGATTGTTGATCTGGATGTACAGCAGTTCAAAATCGGGGAGATGGTATCGGAATGGAAGAATTGCGGATTGCCGGGAGGAGTATTCAATTCAAAAGGGCAACCTGCTATCGTGGATATGGTCGAAGGTCAAAAATCGCTGATATTTACAGGAAATGAGTTTTTTACCTCTTCATTTGCACCCCCTTCATCGCTTTCAGGGAACAGCAGTTTTACGATTGCCTATCGGGTGTACAATCCCGAAATAGCAGATGAAGAGTATATAGCTGGCTGGACTGAGTTGGGCGGACCGGATGCTTCGTCTGCCAATTTCGGATTTGGGCACAACCGTGAACGTGCTTTGGCACAACATACAGGATGGGCTGACCTGGGGTTTAAAGGGAATCCGCCGCAAGCCGCAAAATGGCATCAGATTGTTGTTACGTTTGATGGTTATATCGAAAAAATCTTTGTAGATGGCCTGTTGAATAGTCAGTATCAGCGTCAGCTCTACCTTCAGGGTGGGGATAAATTTACCGTTGGCGCCTTATCCGGCGGAAATTTAAAATTCTCCGGGGCGTTGGCTTCCTTAAAAATTTACGATAAATGCCTCGCCGGAAATGAGCTGAATAATTTGTTTATGAAGCAGGAAAAGGCTGAAATTCCTGTTTACCTGAGCCCTGCAGACCTCACCTTTGGCCACTTGAAATCGTGGAAAAACAATGGATACCTTAATGGTAGTTTTGTTGGTACGGGGGCCGGATTGGCCGTGGAAGATGTTGCTGAAAAAGTGGCAGTAACTTTTGAAGGCAAAAGTATTCTGCAGTTTAACCTCAGCGATGCCACCGCGGCTCAGGACTTTACATTTGAAGGGGCTATCTTAAACCCTGAAATTTCGAATAACGAAACGTACTTCTCACTAAAAACAACTGACAATAAGTTTATTAATTTAAATTTTGGGAGTGATAAAAAATTGGGAGTCCTATCAGCATCAGGGAATATTTCGTCTGGTTTCAGCGGAGCTCTTCCTGAAGCGGGCAGGTGGCACCATTTTGCACTCACCAGTGGTAGCGGAGAAATCGTTCTGTATATGGATGGGAAACAGTCCTATTCGGCCAAACTTCCTTTTGAGTGCAGTGTAGCCTCTATTATACTAGGGGCCGATGCCTTGGGCAGATCTCCCTTTACCGGTTCATACTCATTTTTAAAGAGCTACAACAGGGTATTAAATGGAGGTGAAATTTCAAATAACTTCAATGAATGGAAAATCACAGGCAGAATTTTAGGGAATAAAAAGGCCTTATTCACTGTTGAACCCACTGCAATAACTACCAGCTCAGCACTTATGCAGGCAGCTCCGATTCCGGGAACGCAATATAATTTTGAAGTCAAACCATCAGGTCAACCCTCCAGGTTTAGTGGATGGAGCTTTAACCCTGATTTTCTGGCGAACGGCTTAACGACGGGTGAATCCTATACTTTTTTACTGAAAATTAAGGATGTCTATGGTAATCTCCTCTCCTCCGGTTATTCAACTCCTGTTACGACCGCTGAAACCAATTTTCAAATCTATTCAGCCGATTTTAAAGTAGACCATGATTATCTGGAAACAGGAACCGATGGCACAATATGGGATGGTTTTATCGGCAACCAGGGCGATAAAACACTCAAACAGTTAGTTTGCAATCAGGGCAATCTCCTTCTTGAATCTGCAGGGACAGTTTGGGACGGACAAAAACCGCAGGGGCCATTTCTGTACAAAAACATTTCCGGAAATTTTGTGGTTGAAACTCTCCTTTCTGATGTGAGCGGACTGGCTGAGAAAAAAGTTGCAGGGAATAACGATTGTGGATTAATGGTACGGGTAGCCGACCTGGCACTTGCCGGTAAAGGGGAAGATCTGCTGCAGCTAAGCATTTTTCCTGCCTGGAATATCGGAAATATGTTCACAAATTTCGACTTTCCCGAAAGGATCCAGGAGGGAAATGGTTCGGCTTGGCAATTCGACAAACACCTGCGCCTTGAACGTTCTGGCAATACATTTCACGCCCGTACAAGTGCTGATGGAATAAACTGGAAAGAGATGAAAGGTTCTCCCGTTAAGAGGCCCGACCTTGAAGGCTTGCCATTGCAGGTCGGACTCTATCAATGCACCTATGGCGAGAGCACGGCATGGGGAAAATTTTCTGATTTTAAAATTTTCAAAACAGTAAAATGAACACAAAATGTCCGCTTATTATTTCTTTTGTTCTCCTTCTTACCACGAGCAGCTACGCACAGAAATTCGAGGATCTTGCCAGGACTCCCCCCATGGGGTGGAACAGCTGGAATAAATTTGGATGCAATGTCAGTGAAAAACTGATCAAAGAGATGGCCGATGCCATGGTTGAAACCGGGATGCTTAAAGCCGGTTATAACTATATAGTAATCGACGATTGCTGGCAGGTTGCCCGTGATTCGTTGGGGAATATTCTTCCTGATCCTGAGCGTTTTCCTTCCGGGATGAAAGCACTGGCTAATTATATCCATGGCAAGGGTCTGAAATTTGGTATCTATTCATGCGCCGGTTCATTAACTTGCCAGTCCCGTCCGGGGAGCAGGGGTTATCAGTTTCAGGATGCGCATACCTATGCCGGATGGGGCGTCGATTATCTCAAATACGACTGGTGTTCTGATGAGGGTCAAAATCCGAAAGCAGCCTATAAAACGATGAGCGATGCACTCAAAGGGTGCAAACGTCCGATCGTTTTCTCAATCTGCGAATGGGGTGAAGGAAAGCCCTGGGAGTGGGGTAACGGTATCGGTCATTTGTGGCGCACTACGGCAGACATCCGCGATTGTTACAAGTGTACCTTCGATTGGGGTGGCCTTGGGGTGGTTGACATCATTGACAAGCAAGCCGAATTGCAGAAATTTGCCGGTCCGGGCCACTGGAATGATCCCGACATGCTCGAAGTGGGAAATGGAGGTATGACGGAAGATGAATACAAAACCCATTTTTCGATGTGGTCAATGCTCGCAGCGCCACTTATGGCTGGTAATGATCTTCGGAAAATGGATAAGTCGACAAAAGAAATTCTTACCAACGGCGACGTGATTGCCGTGAATCAGGATAGTTTGGGTCAGCAGGCTACCAAATTTATGGACATGGGTGAATATGAGATCTGGGCTAAACCACTTTCAAACAAAGAGGTCGCAGTTTGTTTCATGAACCGGACTAATCAGGTTTGGAAATTGGATTACAGCTGGCAAAAACAAACCATGTATTTCGCAACGGAGGTGAATGTGCATAAAAAAGTTTATACTGTATACGATCTATGGGAACATAAGACCATTGGCAAAACAAATGAGAAGCTGGTGAAGGAGGTTCCTGCTCATGGGGTAGTAATGGTCCGTTTGTCCCAGATTAAGCCGGCTCAGTGACATTTCTGAATAAAATTAAAAACTATTCCCCTTCTTTACAGGGATTTTCCCGAATGAGGCACTAACAAATAATAATTATGTTGCAACGAATTTTAATAAGCTTTTATGTGGCGGTTAAACTTGCTTCCATTCCGTTTGGGGCGTTTGCCCAGGTTCATTCAGCTGATTATCAGCGAGCCGATTCGGTAATAAAATTAAACGACCTGGTATATCATCAAATCAATAGTGTGAACTGGATTGATCAGGCTTCAAATTTCTGGTATCTGGTTAAAACCCGCCAAGGTGTTGCTTATTTTTTGGTCGATGCTGCAAAATCAACCCGCACAACACTCTTTGACACTGAAAGACTTGTCGTGCAGCTCAATAAACAACCCGGAATAAAAACGACCCCAAAACTTATTCAACTTCAAAAACTAAAACTCGATCTCAAGACTAATCAGGTTCATTTCGAATTTTCAAATGCTTACTGGACCTGCACCCTGAAAAACTATACCCTTTTAAAAGATTCAATGGTCCGGGCTGAGGTGCCAAAACCTTACTGGAACGATAACTTCGATGAACTTGGGAACAAACCGGTCACCTCACCCGACAGTACTTGGGAAGCGTATATCAAAAACTACAATGTTTACATCCGAAATTCCCGCGAAAAAAAAGAGATTCCACTAAGCTTTGATGGTTCGGAAGGGGATTGTTACTCCTCCTATTTCAGCTGGTCCCCCGACTCGAAAAAACTGGCTGTTAACAAGGTCCGTAAAAATGTAGATCATTATATCTATTTTGTGGAATCATCGCCTAAAACACAGTTACAACCCATCCTCCAAAAGCGATATTATCTGAAACCGGGTGATGCCCTTCCAATCAAACATCCTTCACTGTTTGATATCATTAACCTGAAACAAATCCCGGTCAACACGCAGCCATTCGAGAATCAGTTCGATATTTCCTATCTGAAATGGAACGGGGGGAGTACCGCTTTCACATTCGATTTTAACCAGCGTGGTCACCAGGTCTTTCAGGTTGTGGAAGTTAATGGCACATCCGGAGAGGAAAGGGTTGTTGTAGATGAGCAAAGTAAAACCTATATCGACTACAGCGGAAAATATTTCCGTCATGATCTGGAAAAACGGGGCGAAATCATTTGGGCCTCGGAGCGCGACGGGTGGAATCACCTTTACCTGATCGACTGGAAAACCGGGAAGGTGAAAACCCAGATTACAAAAGGGAGCTGGCCGGTTCGTGATGTAGTAAAGGTGGATGAAGAAAAAGGTACCATCCTCTTTAAAGCATCGGGAAGAAATCCAGGGGAAGATCCCTATTTTGTCCATTTGTACAAGATTAATTTTGATGGAACCGGCCTGATCGATTTAACCCCGGAAAAGATGGACCACCAGGTATCTTTTTCACAGGATTTCAGTTATTTCACCGATACTTATTCAACTGTCATCACACCTCCTGAAACTGTATTGCGTCGCACTTCAGATGGTTCATTGATCATGCAACTTGAAAAAGGGGACATTTCAGATGTAGTGGCTAAAGGATGGATCACTCCTGAACCTTTTGTGGCCAAAGCCCGTGACGGACAAACCGATATTTGGGGTAACATTTACCGTCCCACCACTTTTGATCCGAAAAAAAAATACCCGATAATTGAATACATCTATGCCGGCCCTCAAAGTTCGTTTGCACAAAAGAGTTTCAGGCCAGCCAACAGCGCTTTTTCAGGTCTGGCCGAATTGGGATTTGTCGTCGTACAACTTGATGGTATGGGAACATCAAATCGTTCAAAGGCATTTCAGGAGGTTTGTTGGAAAAATCTTAAAGACGCCGGTTTCCCCGATCGGATGCTGTGGATAAAAGCGGCAGCCGAAAAATACAGCTATATGGATACTACACGCGTCGGCCTGTTCGGAGGTTCTGCCGGGGGGCAGAATACGTTGTCAGGCCTGTTGTTCTATCCCAAATTTTACAAGGCTGGGTCATCATCCTGCGGATGCCACGACAACCGGATGGATAAAATGTGGTGGAACGAACAGTGGATGGGCTATCCAATCGGTCCTCAATATGCAGAATGTTCCAATGTTGAAAATGCAGCCAAACTTCAGGGTAAGTTATTGCTTATTTTGGGGGAAATGGACGATAACGTAGACCCATCTTCAACCATGCAGGTAGCCAACGCGCTGATCAAAGCAAAAAAAGAGTTCGAACTGGTGGTCCTACCGGGCAGCAATCATACCCTGGGAGGAGAATACGGTGAGCAGAAGAGGAGAGATTTTTTCGTGAAAGCTTTTTATAACCAGACGACACCCGATTGGAATGCCATTAAACATTAATCAGGTGATGTAACAACACCTAAATTTTAAAATTATGAGAAAAGATAGATCGGTACAATTGAAAAGTTTGCTTTATATATTAATGACTTTTACTCTGCTTGTGGTGCTGATAACTGCATGGGAAGTCACCTTGGCCGGAGCCACCCCCCCTATAAAAGTGGAAGGATCCTGGACCCCACCCGTAATTACATCTCCGCCCGATTCATTGCACCTAAACCGGTTCTATAAAAAATATCTCATAGCCAATGGAATCGCAATAACCAGTTCATGGAGAGTACCCGACAGCGCTATGGTTCAGGCCTGGAAGATTATAAAGTTTATGACCAATAATCTGCCCGATAATGTTCTGGATGCAATGGTTAAAGTTAAAACGCGCGTTTCTGTTATGGCACGCTATGAAGGAACCACAAATATTCCGGAGCATGCTTATCTGGCAGCCGACACCACATTAAACTGGGATGTCAGGGCCAGAGGCCTGGGTGGAGATCTGCATCTGCCATTAACCACCTGCGCCGAGGAGAACCTGATGGCCTATCAGATCGATAAATACCATGCCGAAGATATTCTGATCCACGAATTTGCCCATTCCATTCACCTGATTGGGATTATTCAGGTCGATACCACCATAAACAGCACACTCGACCGTTATCTGAAAATGGCCGAAGCAGAAGGAAAGTATAAAGATACCTATGCTCGTACCGATATTTATGAATACTGGGCTGAAGGGGTCCAAGACTGGTTCAATGTAAATGCTGAAGTTGCCAGACCAGATGGAAAACACAATCAGATCAACACCAGGGAAGAACTTAAAGCATACGATCCAAGGTTATACGGACTAATCAGTCATTATT
>Ga0364886_10149_pt1 | contig 43843 bp, 40 predicted proteins | sample ExccelJu500001D3_4_FD_206926 | JGI IMG/M metagenome (GOLD analysis project Ga0364886, IMG submission 206926) | Enriched cells from Trout Bog Lake Hypolimnion, Wisconsin, USA - BchlTB.July23.5000.01.D3 | ecosystem: Environmental > Aquatic > Freshwater > Lake > Hypolimnion/Profundal zone | place... | reverse complement strand
TTGAATTAACCTTAAACGATTTAAACGTCTTAAACGTCATTGCGAGCGCAGCAAAGCAATCTTATCCTTGCATTAAAAATCTTCATCACACATTATATCAGTAATTAAACTGTATTTGTATTGACCTTAAACGTAGGCTGTTCAAAACTCAACCTTTCATATCTAACAGTTATAAGCTATACAATCGATTTATAAATAAAAACATTTCACATCCGCATAATCGCTTGCGATTCTCTCTGTTCTCTGTATTTGTATTAAAAATACGCTGTTTAACTCAGTGTCTCTGTTTCTCTGCGGTTAAATGTATTCTGTATTTATTAATAGTATTCTTCCCAAAAAGTGTAAGATAAATAACCACTGATTTTGAACAGCCTACATTAAACGATTTAATCAACTTAAACGTCATTGCGAGCGCAGCAAAGCAATTAGATAAAAGAGGCTTCAGATGTAAAATGCTGAAGCCTCTTTTTCTTTACACAATTCCTGAAATCCTGAATAACAATAACTATTCTCTGAATAGCCATCCCAAACTTCTGAATAACCATCCTTATTCTCAATATGACCATCCCAAACTTCTGAATAACTAACCTTATTCTCTGAACGACCATCCCAATCTTCTAAACGACCATCCTTATTCTCTGAATGACCATCCCAAACTTCTGAACGACCATCCTTATTCTCTATATGACCATCCCAAACTTCTGAATAACCATCCTTATTCTCTATACAGCCATCCCAAACTTCTGAGTTTCATTTTTATATTATTATTGGTAGTAGTTATATAAAATATTGTTAGTAAATAACGAATATATCAAATAAAAAATAAGATGTGTTTACACCCTACTTTTAAAAACTATATCCCTGATTCATATAATCCATGGCAGGTAAAGTGTTGCCGGAGAAATCAAACAACGTACAGTTCTCCCAGCTCGAACCTGTTCCCCAGTTATCTTTCATGGTAGTTGTAATCCAGTCAGGCTCCCAGTACATAATGCCTGTTCCTCCACCGGTAATAATCTGTTGGGTAAGGTCTTTCATAAACCTGAATTGTTCCTGTGGGGTTACACCATATCCATCATAAGGCGTACTGCCCGAAATCTGATTGGTATAGCCATCATTCGCCTGACTGGTAAAAGGATAGGCTGTTTCCACCACCATGATATCCTTGTTGTACTTTGTTTTCAGATTGTGGATATACGTACTGACCTGACTCATGGAAGTAAGACCTGTCCATAAAGTATAATGCGAAATACCCAGCACATCGAAATCGGTAACACCTGCAAGATTAATGACTCCATTGGCATACCAGTCAGCATTATTAAGCTGGGCAACATGCAATATAATCTTTGGCTGAATGGAAGATGTTTTAGAGAAATCCCTTACTGCCTTTATACCACTCTGCAACAATTGTCCGAAAGAAGTAAAGTTGTTATTGATTACTTTACCGGTATCCCAGAGCATACCATTGTTGGTTTCGTTGCCAATCTGAATCATCTCGGGCACCAGGTTTTTGGTCTGCAGATACTGCAATACCGAAAGGGTATAATTATACACCGAATCTTTTAAAACTGCCATTGTAGCATTGCTCCATGCAGCAGGAATAGTCTGATGCGAAGGGTCGGCCCAGGTATCGGAATAATGAAGGTCCAGGTTCACTGCCATGCCTGCAGCCTTTGCACGGCTGATGGTCTTTACCACATCATTAATATTGCTGTACAATGCACCATTGGTATATGGTATTTCCCAGAGCGGATTATTCCAGAGCCTTACCCTGATAAGGTTACAGCCATGTTGTTTTAAAATAATAAAAGGATCTTTTGCTATACCCGAATCTTTATATACAGCCCCATTCGCTTCCAGTTGATTGATAAAAGAAATATCAGCACCCATCACAAATTTATTCCAGGAATAAAAAGTTTTAGGGACTGTTGCTGCACCATTATCCTTCTGACAGGAAGCAAAAGGTATAACCAGCATCAATACCGGAACAACTAATAAAACAAACATATTCTTAGAGAATTTCATACAATATATTCTTTATGATTTGATACTAACAAGCGATTGTAAACATAAATATATTTTGTTGAAATATAATTTCCATATACTTTCGCCTGCAAATGAACAACATTTCTACATATACAAAGCGCACAAAGAAACACTTTCTGAACAGGGAGGGTTAGTGCTTCGTATATAATACCGAAGATATAACAAAAAGCCTCCCAGGTCAGGGAGGCTTTTTTTATGCCATGAGGAGAAGAGATGAATACTGGTTTCCAGTTGCAGGTTACTGGAAACTGGTAACTGGAAACCTGAAACAGTGTTTAAAAACATTTATTTATTAATAACAAAACACTCCCTTGTGGAGATGGAGGACAAACAAATGAAAGTAGCAGTTGTAGGCGCAACAGGATTGGTAGGAACTAAAATGTTGCAGGTACTGGCAGAAAGAAATTTTCCGGTAACAGAACTTCTTCCTGTAGCATCAGAGAAATCTGTAGGTAAGTTTATAACCTTTAAAGGAAAAGAATATAAGGTAGTGAGCATGACCGATGCAATAGCTGCAAAGCCTGCAGTAGCTATCTTTTCAGCAGGTGGTGGCACATCGCTTGAATGGGCACCTAAGTTTGCAGAAGCCGGTATCAGAGTGATTGACAATTCAAGTGCATGGCGCATGGATCCTACCAAGAAACTGGTAGTACCCGAAGTGAATGCTGATGTATTAACGAAGGATGATTTCATTATTGCCAACCCTAACTGCTCTACTATTCAGATGGTGGTGGCTTTGATGCCTTTGCATAAGAAATATAATATTAAAAGAATAATAGTAAGTACTTATCAGAGTGTAACCGGAACGGGAAAGAAAGCTGTTGATCAGTTATTCAACGAACGTAAGGGCATTAATGGCGATATGGCTTACAAGTATCAGATAGACTTAAATGTGATACCTCAGATAGATGTATTCCTGGACAATGGATACACTAAAGAGGAAATGAAAATGGTGCTGGAAACCAACAAGATCATGCAGGACGACAGCATTCGTGTAACAGCCACTACGGTTCGTATTCCTGTAGTAGGCGGACATAGCGAGAGCGTGAATGTAGAGTTTGAACATGAATTTGAAGTGGCAGATGTAAAACAATTACTGAGTGAAAGCGATGGAATTGTATTGCAGGATAATCCTTCGGAACAATTGTATCCTATGCCATTGTGGGCACACGATAAAGATGAAGTATTTGTAGGAAGAATCAGAAGAGATGAAACCCAGCCAAAGACGCTGAACATGTGGATAGTAAGCGACAACCTTCGTAAGGGTGCCGCTACCAATGCCATTCAGATAGCAGAATATATGTTGAAGAAAGGTTTATTATAAAATAGTTTTCATTATGAGCAGCCAGCCTCATCGTAAAACCTCAGGGTGAAGCGGTGGGGCTTTTTTTAATTCAAACTTGAATCGTGAATCCTGAGTCGTGAGTCGTGAGAAATACAGAGTATAATCTATTATACTATTGCGATTCTGAACTGTTGTAAAACGGTGAATACTTGTTATTATTACACTTATAAAGCTCATTAAAAAAGCTAAAGCATTACATGGTTTAAATTTATCAATCTTAGTTTGTATTATTGCATCCACAATTATAAACTTCGATTATGAAATATGCCATTAAGCCATTCCTTTCGGTAATGCTGATATGCTCTGTTGTATTTGTTTCCTGCGATGATGAAAAAAGCGATTTAACCGATGCAGTAAATAAAGGAGGTTCTATTGAAAGTTCCGTAACAGTGGAACATGCCGATAGTACACACGACATTCTGATTACCCGACACAAGGTATGGAGCAATTTTAAGGAATTCAAGACTATAGAATACCGCGATACTTTACCTGCCCTGGGTATTCATAATACCATAGCGGAAAACGAGAATGGTGATACTAAAAATGTATCGGTAAAAAAGGATTACGAAATATTTATTACCGTAAAATAACCCACCATTCAAATGAAGAAATCAAAATATATAGAACTTGTATTGATTACTGCTGCTTTAGCCAGTTGTCATCAGCCAGGTAATAAAGACTGGGAAAGCGGCAATGGTCATACCTATATAAGAAGCGACAGTACTGCACCTTATAGTCCTATGCGACGAAATGGTTATGGTGGTGCCAGAATGTGGTACTATGCTTTTCGTCCTTATGGAAATTACAATAACGGATATTATGAACGGGCAGGATATTATTCCGATGCAATACATGAGAGTGCCAATATAGGAAGCAATAGTTTTAAGGGCAGTGTAGTAAGGGGTGGATTTGGCGGTGGTTTTAGTGTAAGTAGTTAAGTATATTATATTTTACAACAGAATTTATTCATGGAAAGAATTACTATTCAACCCAGAAATAACTGGCAGTCGGCAGTAGAGAAATTAGGCTTTGGTTTTCATACTACCAATATTCCCTACTGGGACGAGAGTGCTTATTATAGTTTTACCATGCCCGAAGTACTGAAGCTGGAAAAAGCCACGGCTGAATTATGGGATCTTTGTCTGGGTGCTGTTCAGCATGTGATGGACAATAATCTGTATCAGCAGTTTGGCATTCCTGAATACATCATTCCATTGATAGAAAAAAGCTGGACAGAAGATCATCCGGCTATTTATGGTCGTTTTGATTTCTCTTATAAAAACGGAGATATAAAACTACTGGAGTTTAATGCCGATACTCCAACCAGTCTGTACGAAGCAGGCATAGTTCAATGGTTCTGGTTGCAGGATTTCGATAAATCGAAAGATCAGTTCAACAGCATTCATGAAAAACTGATTGCTTACTGGCGTTATCTGAAACAATATCTGTACGACGACACCTTGTATTTTACCTGCCTGAAGGAAACCCTGGAAGACCTGACCAATACCGAGTATATGCGCGACTGTGCCATGCAGGGTGGACTGGAAACTGAACTGATATTCATAGATGATATTGGCTGGGATGCCAGCAGGGAAGTATTTGTGGATATGAAGGAAAAGGATATAAAGAATATCTTTAAACTATATCCATGGGAATGGATGCTGAAGGATGATTTCGGAAAGAACATTGCAGCAGACAAGAACAAATCACTCTGGGTAGAACCTGCCTGGAAGATGATATTATCGAACAAAGCTATCTTACCCATTCTTTGGCAATTATATCCTCAATGTCCTTACATACTTCCGGCTTATTTTGAAGCTGACAGATTAACTGATTATGTAAAGAAACCAATCCTTTCGCGTGAAGGAGCCAATATAGATATTATACAGAATAATCTGTCAATTGAAAAGACAGAAGGAGAATATGGTAAGGAAGGTTTTATATATCAGCAGCTTTGTTCATTACCTGAATTCAATGGTAATCATGCTGTAATCGGTAGCTGGGTAATAGGTCAGCAGCCTGCCGGAATGGGTATCAGAGAATCTACATCATTGATCACTAATAATACCAGCAGATTTGTCCCTCACCTGATAGATTAAGAATGAACTAAAATATACATTACAGGATAAACTTGATGTACTAAATCAAAATATTATATCTTTACGACAATAACTTAATTAATTGCAAATGGCTACCAAACCAATTATATCTACAACATTTAACTACGAAACATTAGAAGAGAAGCTGGATGTGAAGCCAAAAGGTTCAAGATTATTTATTGGAATTCCCAAAGAATTTGCTTTCCAGGAAAACAGGGTTTCACTGACCCCCGATGCTGTAGGCGTATTGGTATGTAACGGTCACGAAGTAGTGGTAGAACACAATGCAGGCAACGGAAGCCACTACTCCGACAAGGATTACACAGAAGCCGGCGCAAAGATAGTATACGATAAAGGCGAGATATTTAAATGTCCGATATTAGTAAAAAGTGCTCCTGTAGTGCTGGAAGATTTGCCTTATCTTCAGATGAATCAGTTGATTATTTCTCCTATACATCATTCTGCATTAAAGAAAGAAGTTATTGAGAAAATGATGGAGAAGAAAGTAACAGCCATCAGTTTCGAAAACCTGAAAGACGATAATGGCTCCTACCCTATTGTTCGCAGTATGAGCGAGATAGCCGGCAGTGCAGTAATGCTGATTGCCGGACAATACTTAAGTAGTTTCAATCACGGAAAGGGAGTATTGCTGGGAAGTATCAGTGGTATACCACCTACTAAAGTAGTGGTAATCGGGGCTGGCATTGTAGGAGAATGTGCTACCCGAAATGCATTGGCACTTGGATCGAGTGTGAAAGTATTCGACAACAATGTATTCAGATTAAAACAACTGGAAAATAATCTTGGTCATAGAATATGGACCAGTGTACTGGAACCTAAAATACTGGCTAAACAACTGAAGACCTGCGAAGTAGCAGTAGGTGCATTAAGCAATGAGTATGGCCGTGCACCAATTGTAGTATCGGAGAGTATGGTAGCCGCCATGCGCCCGGGAAGTATTATAATAGACGTAGCCATTGACAGGGGTGGATGTTTCGAAACCAGTGAACTGACCAGTCATGAAAACCCGACATTTATACAACACGATGTAATACATTATTGTGTACCCAATATACCCAGCGGATTTGCCCGTACAGCCAGCCAGGCAATCAGCAATGTACTGATGCCGTTGTTATTGAAAATAGGCGAAGAAGGTGGTATAGAAGAATTGATATGGCATACCTTTTATCTCAGGGAAGGTATTTATCTGTTCCATGGTGCTCTGACTGACTTTTACATCAGCCAGAAGTTTGAAATGAAGTTTACTGATCTTAATTTATTAATTGCCAGTAAGCGATAAGATATTAATTGTGTAATCCCTTCAGTTTATTCACATCAGGAATGATAATCTTGCTGAGATACACTTCTATTATTCTTTCTTCCTTAAAATCGCTCAATGTTCTGATAGTACTTTCAGTAGCAGTACCCGCCAGGTTTGCAAGATCTTCTCTTGAAATACTGATGGCAAAATCCTTTGAATTATCTTTATTATAGGTATTATATAATGTTATCAGAGCATCAGCCACTTTCTTTCTAACAGAATTGTAAGCCAGTTTCAGTAGTTGTTGTTCTTTTTCAATCAGATTGTCGGATAGTAATTTGATGAACCTTCTGGATACTTCCTGATTTTTAAATATCAATGCATGAAAGTCATCTTTAGGTATCAGACAAAGTTCACAATCTTCCAGCGCAGTAGCTGAATCCAGGTTTTTACCATCCTCCATCAGCGATAAGTAACCAAAGAAATCCCCCTCATTATATAAACCGGTAATTAATTCCTTCGACTGTGCATTAAGTTTATAGGTTTTCACTCTACCCTTCAGGATAAAGTAAACACCCTTTGGATAAGTACCTTCGTCGTAAATAACATCTTTTTTTCTGAATGTTTTAGGTTCCTTGGTACTGGATAATTCTTTTAAAGCATCAAAGTTTTTAGCTTCTCCTATAAATTCACTCAGACCTTCTATACTTTTGGAGAATTCTTTTCTTAGAATTTCAGCTTTTCTCACCCGGCTTTCAACCGCATTTAGCAATTCTATATCATCAAAAGGTTTTGTCAGATAATCATCGGCCCCCATTTCCATTCCTTTTCTCAGATCCGATCTTTCCGCTTTTGCTGAAAGGAAAATAAACGGTATACTATTGGTAGTTTCGTTTTTTGAAAGAAGATGCAATACACCGTATCCATCTAATATAGGCATCATAATATCGCAGATGATTACATCGGGATGTTCTTTTCCCGCCATTTCAACGCCTTCTTTTCCATTTCTTGCAGATATTACTTCGTAGTTTGCCAGCTGTAAAATTTCGGATGTATTCTCACGCATTGCGTCGTTATCCTCAATCAATAAAATTTTCTTGTTCATTCTATGTGTTTGTTTGGTATCTTAATGAAAAAAGTAGTTCCCTTTCCATATTGGCTCTCAAAGGTAATGTTACCATTTAAAAGTTCGACAAATTTAGCAACAATATTCAAACCTAACCCTGTTCCCTGAATATTTATTACATTTTGTGCTCTGAAGAACCTTTCAAATAAGTGTTCCTTATCCTCATCGGGTATTCCCATACCATAATCTGTCACCTGAATCGTAATCTGTGCAGGATAGGCCTGTGTAAATATATCGATCCTGGAATTCTCATCTGAAAACTTAATAGCATTCGATACCAGATTAAACAGTATCTGTTTCAATACCTTAATATCCAGATAAACATTCTTAATTCCACTATGGGAATAATTCAGTTGCTGTCCTCTTTTTGCTATTACCTGCAGTTCCTGTAAGGTTCCGCCAATATACAATTCAATATCGAAATAAGTAAATGCCAGCGATACCTTTCCTTCCTCCAGTTTGCTGATAGAAAGTGTATCGTTCAGTATTTCGGTCAGATGCGATACAGATGTCTTTATACGGGCCATGTGTTTTGCCTGACCTGCTTCATCGTTTATTTCTCCATACTTTGTTACTAACGAAAGGGAAGACAAAATAGTAGCCAGTGGCGTTCTGAATTCATGCGAAGCCATTGAAACAAACCTTGACTTCAGTTCGTTCAGATCTTTTTCTTTCTCCAGTGCAGCACTCAGTTCTTCTCTGGAGTTCTCCAGATCGTGAAGTGCTTCTTCCAGAATCATGGTTCTGTCTTTTACCCTTTTTTCCAGTTCATTGGTTAATTTCTCCAGTTCCTTTTTCTGATGCAATACAGCATCTTCTATTTGTTTACGGGCAGTAATATCTATTATAAATGCTATGGTAAACTGTCCATCTACATCTTCAAAAGGACTTAAACTTATTTCTACAGGAAATTCTGAACCATCTTTTTTCTTAGCAAACAGATTCATGCCAATGCCCATACTCCGGGGTTTTGGATGAGCCGTATAATTATCGCGGTGGCTGGTATGATTACCTAAGAATCTGGCAGGAATCAGTAATTCCACTTCATGATCTAACAATTGATCTTTATCGTAACCAAACAAACGTTCTATGGCAGGGTTTGCCATAATGATTTTACCTGATTTATTAATCACCAGGATACCTTCTGTTGCAAATTCGAATAAAGCACTAAATTTTTTGTTTGTAGGCATATTAATCCATTGTTTTCACAATTCTCCGTACATCAAATTATAATTATATTCAGTTGAGTAATAATAAATGATTCTATTACCCTTTAAAACTATGTATTGAATTATAATCTCATTGATACTTAAACTACTGTTCTAAATTGATTGCAATAATACTAAATTTAAAGCAAGCATAGTTTAATCAACTTCAATTTTAATAGTTAAGAAACATTGTTTAGAAATTATTACAATGATTTCAATATTAATCTAAATGTTTTAACCTCCTAAAAACTATACATTTGTCGCCGTGAGAAAGAACAACAAACAACCTGTAATATACAGGGATATATTAGTGGAAGATTATGCAGCCGAGGGTAAAAGCCTTGCCCGCATTGACGGTAAAGTAGTTTTTATAGAGAAAACTGTACCGGGCGATGTGGTGGATATTCAGCTTTTAAAAAATAAAAAAGACTGGGGCGAAGCATGGGTACTGGAATACAAAAAGTATTCCGACGAACGTCAGACTCCTTTCTGCGAACATTTTGGCACTTGTGGCGGATGTCAGTGGCAGATGCTGCCTTATGCAAAGCAATTGCAGTTTAAACATCAGCAGGTAGTGGATAATCTTTCGCGTATTGCCAAGGTTGAATTGCCCGAAATTCTGCCAATCATTGGTGCCGATGCCGTAAAACTGTATCGCAATAAAGTAGAATACACTTTTGCCAATAAGAAATATTATACCCAACAGGAATTCAATCAGATTAAAGCCGATGGCAAGGACTTTAAACAGGTGATGATGGGTAGCTTTGGCGGATTTCATGCCAAGGGAAGTTTCGATAAAGTGGTGGAAATAAATGAATGTCACCTGCAGGAAGAGCCTACCAATAAGCTCCGTAAGAGTATGGTGGACTTTTGCAGGGCAAACAACATTTCGTTCTACGATGCCAAGACTCACGAAGGATGGTTGCGGGGTATGATGGTGAGGATTGCTACTACCGGTCAGATCATGATTAATATAATGGTGGGTTACGACGACAGTACTTTGCTGAATAGTCTGATGGAGCATATCAATCAACATTTTCCCGATATCACAACTATATTGTATACTATCAACACCAAATGGAACGATAGTATTTACGATCTTACCCCAATTGTATTTAAGGGTAATGGATATATACTGGAAAACCTGGAAGAATTTCAGTTTAAGGTAAGTCCTAAATCGTTCTTTCAGACCAATACAAAACAGGCCGAGAAACTATATAATGTGACCCGTGATTTTGCAGAACTTACAGGCACCCAAACGGTGTATGATCTGTATTGTGGTACCGGCAGTATTGGTATTTTTGTGAGTCATAAGGCTAAGAAAATAATAGGGGTAGAAGTAATAGACGATGCCATTGGCGATGCTAAGGAGAATGCTGCATTAAACAACCTGGATAATTGTTCGTTTTTTGTAGGTGATGCCGAGAAAGTATGCAACGATGAATTCTTTGCCAAGCATGGCAAGCCCGATGTAATCATTACTGATCCGCCAAGGGTAGGAATGAGCGAAAAATTAGTTAAGAAATTACTGGAAATAGAAGCTCCTCTGATAGTTTATGTAAGTTGCAACCCTGCTACACAGGCAAGGGATTTAGCATGGCTGGATGAAAAATATACGGTCACTAAAGTGCAGCCGGTAGATATGTTTCCACAAACACATCATATAGAAAATGTGGTGCAATTAAAATTGAAATAATAGTAAGAAGAATGAATGATTTCAGACCAAACAGGTTTCAGATATTACCCGTAGTCATCAAGAATCTGTTGATTATAAATGGTATAGTGTTTCTGGCTCAGAACACCATTGGCGAAAGGTTTTTCAGTATGGAAGATCTTTTTGCGCTGCATACTTTTCAGAGCGATTTATTCCGCCCCTGGCAACTGGTTACGCATTTATTTATGCATGGCAACCTGGGGCATATATTCAGCAATATGCTGGCTTTATGGATGTTCGGATCGGTGCTGGAAAACCATTGGGGACCGAAACGTTTCCTTAGTTTTTATTTTGCCTGCGGAATAGGTGCAGCGCTGGCACACATGTCGGTATTGTTTATCGAAAATCAGCAAATGCTGAATGCATTTCATCATCTGTCCAACAGCGATGCCGATGTGCAGGCCTTTGTGAATAAATATCCTCCAATGGCCACCGTAAACACCTTACAGGGTTTAATAGACTCCCGTTTAAATGAAGCTACCATTGGTGCTTCCGGAGCCGTGTTCGGATGTCTGGCAGCCTTTGGGTATTTATTCCCCAATACTTTAATCTATTTTTATTTCCTGATTCCTATCAAAGCCAAGTGGTTTGTATTGCTGTATGCAGCTTTCGAATTGTATAGTGCTGTAAGGGATACTGCCGGCGACAATGTAGCCCACGTAGCCCATCTGGGTGGAGCATTGGTAGGACTTGTAATGGTGTATATGTGGAACAAAAGGAACAGGAATACGTTTTATTAGTCTTTCGATTTTAGTCTTTAGTCTTTGATAAACAGCCATTAAGGAGCATAGAGCTATAAGGTTTTAAAAACCTTATAGCTCTAATAAAAAGAGTGTTGAAGAAAAATTCCTCAACACTCTTTTTTTATTTTTAATATGCCTCCGGCTGTTTACCAAAGACCAATAGCTAAAGACTAAAGACCTGCTGCCTATCCAATAATTGTCACTATATAACTGGCCGCATTCACACTGCTATCGTTTTTAATCAACAGGAATGTTTTTTCAGGACCTCCAATATCCGATGGTTTCAATACTACTGTATGCCCCGGCATTACTTTTACGGCCAGTAAATTGTTGGTATCAGTTGCAGTAGCTCCAAGCCAAACCCAGAAAGGGGCATTGGTGCCATTGTTTGAAACTTCAATACTGACTGTATCGGTCATGGTTCTGTTTAGAACATCTACAGTACCTTCTGCCACCAATGTACCATCGTGTACATCATGTTGATGCTGGGTAAAGGAATACAACAGATTGAAATTAACAAATCCATTGCAGGCAACAATATTGCCGGGATACATAGCGGCTAATTCATGAAGACCTTTAGTCATGCCCAGTTCGAGCGCTAATCTATTAGTACTAATGGCAATCTTGCTTTGTGCAAGATCTGCATTAGTAGATACCTGCGCTGTTCTGGCAGCATTAAAACTGGTTCCAATTGCCAGCAGTTGTCCGGCTATTGTAGAACCCAGAGGTGTGGCATATTTGCCAGTGATCAGATTGATACGGTTCACCAATACAGGCATCGCCTCTCTGGTTGGATGATTATACTCGCTCAGACCATGAGGATAAAACTCCATATAACCTTCCGAAGTTTTACCTCCTAGGGTATAAGCAATTACCCCTTCCAGACTACTCATGGTATTGCCAAAATTGTAAGAAGTCTGATCAACTGTATTAGTCTGTGTTTTACGCAGATTAAGAGCAATATCTTCATTCCCTACTTCTGTTGCAAATGCGGCTACCAGCGGTGTCAGATAGGCTATCATCACATCGTATTGATGCGATGTATTGGCCTTAGCCAGTCTTGCCAGATAGTCGATTGCAAAACCCAATAAATGCCTCCTGCTAATGTTTGGATGATTGAATAAATTAGCGAAGAATTTTTCTACTGTAATCATAATTGTAATTTTTTAAATTTTTAATAAACAGCTCATACAGGTTAGTTTTCTGCTGTAATGCCCTGTTTTGTCCAAAATGTTGTTTTTGATAATGCCATAAATAAGTCTGAACCTGGCATTATTTATTTTTCTGAAAAATGAAATCTTGAAATTATGCCTGTGCTATTTTTTTAATGACATGTTTTTAAATATTGATGTCAGTACTATTTTTTTAGTGACCTGTTTTTAGATATTGCTGTCAGTGCTGAATTTTTAACGAGGAGTTTTTTTATAATTGTGTCGTTGTTATTTTTTTAATGACATGAATAATTCAAATCCTGTTGATAATATTTTGTTTGCTACACAAATATTGTTCAACTCCTATTTAATTTTTTGTTATATACACATTTATTATTCAACGCCTATCTAATATTCTGTGACACACACAAATATTGTTCAACTCCTATCTAATATTCTGTTACACACATAAATATTGTTCAACCCCTGTCTAAAATTCTGTCACACATATATTTATTGTTAAACCCGTTATTAATTTTCCATTACAGACATTTTCAGATTTAATGTCCCTAATGCTTTTTTACAAACCCAATCTTAACGTTAATTGTGCCGATTTTTATTTTAAAATGCTGCAATTAAATAGTATGATTATACCCCTATTATACGAGTGCTATAAACAATACCTGAATGATGACTTGTAAATGGTGAACCCTGCTCTGGTCTGTAATTGCGTGTGCTGAATTGGAGTAGAGATATTAAGCGCTTTAATATCAGGTGCTAACAAGTATCAGCCTTACACAAAGGTAAAAAACCAGATAATCATTTTTGGTAGTACGATTATTTTTGATCGTGCTGCGTTTCCAGGGAAACGAATCAACTATCTTTCAATTGTATAGTTAACTTTTGAACTCAGGATATTTGTCAGCAAACATTTTTGAGTAGATCGTTAGAATGGAATAGAAATTATATCAATCCTTTGAATGAAATATTTTCCGGGTGCAAAGTTATAGGGTAATTCCGCATTGCGCAATGATTTATTTTTCAAAATAAAAATTCTCATTGGGAATAAACGTTAAATGAAACATATTTTGAAGGTGATAATTACATTCAAAGATATGATAATACTATCCATTACATGTATTATCATAATTTATCTTCCACATTTTTCCATAAAATCACTTATGGGAAAGTTGATGCTACATTTACCTGCTAAAAGAATACTGCAAACCTTCCTTTCAGAAAAAATGGAACACCTGGTATATAACTCATCTGGTCAACAGGGGCAGGTTCATTCTTCAGTTGCGATGTATATTCAAGTTCGGATTCATCCCATTTTACATCAAAAAGATTTTCTATGGTTAATCCTATTTCATATTTTTTCTTTGTATAGTTAACTGATAAATCAGTAACAAAATATCCTTTTGCTGTCAGGGTGTAGTCTTCATTACCTGCCCTGTCGTGTAAGTAACGGTAACTGATACCACCGTTCCATCCTTTACTGAATTTAAAGTTCAGTTCGCCTGTACTGGTAAAGGTGGGTGCAAGCGGAAGATAATCCTCTCCTTTGGGAGCATCTATACAACGGGGGTGTGCATAGTTGATATTTATACCTGCATATAACCAATTATTTACCTGATATCTGCCCGAAAAATCGATACCATATCGTACTGTTTTACCGGTTGGTTGCATAGGTCCTCCGGGTTGGTCTATCAAATCGGAACCGTATGTAAATTCAGATTGCAAAAACATATACCACAAAGCTGTATTGATATATAACTTAGGAAAAGGTTTCCAGTTGAAACCTAAATCAGTAGCATAAGCAGCCGGTAATATTTGTCTGCCCTGTTGTGCAATCACTACACGAACATCGTTGGAATGAAAGCCCTTGCCAGTTTTCAGATACAACTGAAAAGCAGGATTAAAAGTATATACAACATTTATTTTAGGCGAAATAGTTCCAGCCTTTACGGTAGGATTTAATCCCGAAAATATCTTTGTTGCAAAACTATCTGTTGCCAGATTCTGATAATAGAAATTAAAATAATCGTATCGCAAACCGATATTAAACAACCAGTTTCCATGCCTGATATTTTCATCTATATAACCATAAAGGTTTGTTTCTTTTACATTGCCATATTGTATCTTTTCAAGATTAATGCCTCTTTCTGTATGGTCTAATTCCAGTGGATTAATCAGGTCGGTTCTGAACCCAACACTTCCTTCTGTATTAAAACTGGTATTACCCTTATAAAGTGTTCTGGAAATAGTAGAATGATAACCAAAAAGGTTTCTGTTTTCAACCTGACGAAATTCGTCCCCTTCGGTCGGGAAGGACTTGTAGAAAGTAAAATTAGTAATCAGATTCAGATTGTAGTTTGAATAAAAAGCTTCGTTCTCCCACTTTGTATTATTGCCAAGATTAGTATTCAGTTTTATAATGGCATTAGTTCTTGCAGTCAAGCCACTTTGAAAGCTGTCAATTGTACCCCATCTACCATCCATATATACTTCATCGGGAGCTCTTTCCGGAATTTCACCAGAAGAACGCCACTTAGACCACAAGGTAGAAAACTGAACCGTTAATCTATTATTATTGCCTAAAGGAGTAATGAATTTTCCGGTAAAATTGTATCTCTTAAAATGCTCAGGCAACTGTGTAAACGGTCCTCCATCCGAATACAATACTTCTCCTGCTATATAAAGAGATTGTCCTTTTTCTTTTACATGATTGTTTAGCAGATTTACAGCCACTACTAAACGACCTGTATTAAATAACCCTCCTTCTGTTTTTATGAAATTTTTGTCTAATACATCTTTAGTGGAATATGCTACAAAACCACCTGTTGTAAAATCACCTTTACCGGAATAAAAAGGACCTTTACCCCATTCGTAATTTGAAATAAGTTCAGGAATCAGAAAATGCAGATCAGCATATCCCTGTCCATGTGCATGAGCCACTAAATTAACTGGCATACCATCTACCGAAATATTAATATCGGTTCCATGATCGCAATCGAATCCTCTTAAAAATATTTGTTCCGCCTTACCCCCACCCTGATGCTGTGAAATGAATAAACCCGGAACCAGTCTTAATAAATCCTGTGCTGACTTTGCAGGATGAGCATTTAAGTCCAGTAAACTTAACGCCCGATTCGTACTGATGATATTTTTTTGATGAGTGATAGTGATATCATTCAGATTTACAACACTTCTTTGCAGGGGAATGATATATTTACCTTTTGGCGAAGAAATATGAAGTATGTATCCTGAATATTCGGTTAATGTAATATAAAATATATTTCCTTTTGGTTTATTGAAAGTAAAACAACCTGCTTTATCTGAAACAATTATTACACCTGTGGCACTATCTTTTATTGCCGCCATTTCCAGGGGTTCTTTAGTTACGGCGTCTATAATCTTACCTTTTATACTTTGTTGAGAAAAAGCAATTGTATGATATAAAATAAAAACCAGAAACAATATTCTTCTCATACTTTTTTTCAACAATAATGTTACTATTTTCATTATAATGAGATGCAAAAATAACAATCATGTTATTATGATAATAAATATAGTAAAAAAGAAAACCAAAGCATTGGTTTTCAGGCTTTATTTATGCCATGCTTTTGAGGAAGATAACTTTGATCTGCTTAGATTAATATCCTTGGTTAAGGAACAGGAAACATTGTATGCCTGGGCAAACTGTATGCTGTTGAACTTCTGATATAATGGAAATTCAGGTATTGCTGTAAGTGACCAATCATTACCAAAATCATAGGATAGTGCCGGTATTGCCGTTATGCGGTTATATCCCGAAGCCAGTATCTCCTGATCGTAGAAATAATCGTTGGTACAATACTCGTGTTTCAACATACCTATGAACGATAATCCTTTGTATAAATTCAGCTTGGTGGAAACAATATTTGTAAACTTGTATCCGTACTGATACTGCTCGGGATTGATGCCATTGTACTCGAATTCGGAGGATGCTACAATATAGAAATTACGTTTCAATTTTATTCTGCAGGCATACTCTATAATGCCGGCATAAGCCCCGGTACCGGACTGAACATCCCTTGACAGCTTTACACCCTGTGGTGTATAATCGCGATAGTTGCCAATGGGTAATTTTATACCCGGCGATATAGTCATACTCCATACCGAATCCTTTGAATTATAAAAGTTATACTTAAGGGTTACTTCCCAGTCCGACAAGCCATTTCCTACCAGCCAGGCCCCATCTACAAAGTTCTGTGTTTTATTACCAAAATATCCTCCCTGCGCTTCGGCAGTCAGCTTTTTGGTAATGCCATAACCAATACTCATTCCGAAATAATCGAAGGAAGTATTCTTTAAACTTAAAGGTGCCGAACCAAAGGAATACTGAGAGGAACCACTGTAATATTTGTCGGAATAACTATGTTTATAAAACCCGGTCACTTCCAGATGATTTTTACTCAGCAGATCGAAAATATCAGAGCTGGTCATAGAACAACCCTGAGCACAACACTGAGAATAACTGCTGGAAGAAAACAGAATGACACAAAAAACAGATAATATAAAACGAATCATTTATAAGACAATTAGAAGCTTACATTAAATACTACATACTTTGTAACGGAATGCACCCCATCAGAAACTATACAGGTAATTTTCTGATTGCCTATACAACATGGCTCGGCACTGCACTGTATATGATAGCCACTTCCAAATATTTCGGCATGCGAAGAAGACCAGGTATATATAAGATTCTTCCCGGTTGCATTGGCATAAATATCTACTATCTGCCCAACCTGAATAGTATCGGGGGTAGCTATAAGACTTGAATAAGAATATACCGAACTGGTATCTTTATTGCCGGTACCGCTATCAGGGAAATAACTTCCCTCTTTCTTACAACTATATATAGTAAATATAGCCAATACAAATATTAATGAATACAATAATTTCATGCTGTAAAATCAGGTTATTATTAAAACCTTATTCAAAAATACAAAAAAATACAATAACTAGTTTTTTTTTATTATTTTCGTATAAATATACCGTTTTAGATATTTACAACCCTGTATTATTAAAAATATATTAATTTTAATACTGAAATAATTATTGATGATAAAGATAACTAATCTGTTGATTATAGGTTTTCTGATAGCAATAGTTTCCTGCAAAAGAGAAACATTGCCCACTAATTTTTATGGAACAAATATTGATAGTTTTAAAACCAATTTTGGAGGTAGTGGCGATGAAGTAATTAATTCCATTATTCAATCGTCGGATGGCAACTATTCATTTACCGGAACCACTACTACCCTTACCAATGGTGGGCAGGATGTATATGTAGGACAGACCGACAAAAACGGAACACTTTTGTGGAGTAAGGCCATTGGTGGTGCATCGGCAGATGGAGGTTGCGATATAATAGAAACACCCGATCATAACTTACTGATTGCAGGTTATACCAAAAGCTTTAATGCTCAGAATTTTTATGAAGTATATCTGATAGAAACAGATTTTCAGGGAAATGTTTTATGGCAAAAAAATATAAGTGATGGTAGCAGCGCTTATAAAATAAGTCTTTCCACTGCCAATGATGGTTATATTATTACGGGCGGTGCCCTTGGTTTATTTAGCTTGACAGGAAGAGAAATATATATTGCTAAATTAAATTTTACTGGAGATCTGATATGGTCGAAAAAATATACCAATTCAAACGATGAAATTGGTAAAAGTTTTTGTTATGACAATGCTGGTAACATGATTTTTATGGGTAGTCCACAAATTGAATCCGCATCTAATGACCAGTATATAGTTAAAACAGATTCTACAGGCGACTCTTTATGGACCACCAGCTTTGCGGGCAATGGTTTTGAGGATGCAGGCAACATTATCAATGCAGGAAATAATTTTATTATGTGCAGCTCATCAGGCACCATGACTAACCCATTGGGTGTAGTTAATCTTAACAAAATAGATGCTAATGGCCATGTGATTACAGCATTTAATTTTCAGAGTAATTATCCTTATGCCGGAACATTTATTATCAATACTTCCGACAATAACCTGTTGCTTACCGGCAGTAAATCGGATTCTACCGGACTGAGTTCATGTTATATAATGAAACTGGACAATACAGGAAAATCGTTATGGGTTAAAACCTATGGCGATTCTACCAGTTATACTTCCAACAAAGTAATAGAAACATCTGACTCTTATGTATTGGCTGGTTCAGTAGCCGACAATACCGGTAGCCTGAATGCTATGATCATAAAAGTGAAAAAATAAATATAGGTAGGTTTAAGAGAAAGCAGGAATTAAAAAGTTACTGAATAATAAACATCTTTTGAAGCTGTATGGGTACTATCGGAAATAGTACAGGTAACCTTTATTCTACCAACACAACAAGGATCGGCACCACTTTCTACATGATAGCCACTGCCAAACAGATTTCCATGGCTTGTGCTCCAGGTATAATAAAGATTCCTGCCAGTAGCAGTAGCATAAATATTAATCACATCGCCTACCTTAACAGTATCGGGACTAGCTACAAGATTAATGAAATTGAAAACAGATGAAGTAGTATCGGGGCCAATAGTGTTCTGACCAGAAAAATAACTACCTTCTTTTTTACAGCTATATAGCAGGAAGATTATAGCAAAAAGAAATATATACAGAAACGACTTCATTTAACTTTAAATTTGAAACCAATAAATTGATTAACTAAGTAAAGTTAGTAGTTTTAATAATAATAGTTTGTTTTTATCTATTTTTGTTATTACGGATTCAGGAATATTCACGACAATAATTTACTTCATATTTTCTTCATGAACAAAACAGGCATTTTATCTATCATTGCAATATGTTGTATTGTATTAGTATTCACATCCTGCAAACGAGAACATTTGCCAGCAGCCTATTCTACTCCACCTATATTGGATTCTTTCGTTAAAACATTTATCAATCAGGGTAATGAAGAAATATTTTCAATCATAAATTCACCCGATGGTAATTATATTTTTACTGGAACTACTACTTCATTCTCCAATGGAGGGAAAGATGTTTTTGTAGGAGAAACAGACCCAAATGGCAATATAATATGGAGTAAAGCAATAGGTGGTGCCGCAGAAGATGGCGGAAGAGACATTATAATAACGGCTGATAATAATTTATTGATTGCGGGCTATTCCAGAAGTTTTAATATCAACAGTAATTATGAAGCCTATTTAATCAAAACAACCTTTACAGGTACTGTATTATGGCAAAAGACTTACGATATTGCCAGCAGTTTTACCAAAGTAGAAATATCCAATAACAGCAGTGGATATATAGCCGTTGGCGGCGCTTATGGATTTACCAATAATCTTGGCCGTACTTTTTTTATCAGCAACATAAACGATACAGGAACTATTGTATGGTCAAAGAATTATTTTGGTTTGAATCAAAACGAGATGGCCAATAACTTCTGTTATGATAATTCTGGTAATCTGATGGTCATAGGCAGTGCACAGGACATTTATCCGAACAACGACTTGTATGTTCTTAAACTGAATGCAAACGGAGATACATTATGGGGTAAATCTGTTGCGGGAAATGGTTATGAAACCTGTAGCAACATTGTAAATATGGGTAATGGTAATTTTACAATATGTTCCTCTTCCGGAACTGTAACTGATCCATTAGGAATAACCACCATCACCCAGTCTGATGCAAACGGCAATATGAATTTTCTAAAGAATTTTCAAAGTCAGAATGCTTATTCGGGCGACTGGATTATTAAAACCAGCGATAATCATTTATTACTAACAGGATCTCAGACAGACTCTGTAGGCAATAACCCATGTTATTTAACTAAAATGGATTATTCAGGAAATTTAACCTGGACTAAAACATATGGCAATTCACTGAACTATACAGTACATCATGTATTAGAGACCAGCGATTCGTATTTAATTGCAGGTGCGCAGAATGTGTCGGCAGATACTACTAGAGCTTTGATGATAAAGGTGAAAAAATAATAGTTATTTTAATCATGTTCCATTATTATACTTTCATCCGTACATTTTATATCTATAAGAAAGCAATTAATTTAATCATAAAAGATATCAGTAATAATATTTTACACATAAAATATTAACTACCGGTAGGTATCATTAATAAATATTATTGTTGAAGTTATAATATTGCAAGTCTTAATATATTTGTCTCAAATTATATTTTTTTAAATGCTAAACAAAACCTTAATAATATTAGTAATTGTAGTTTCAGGAATAGTTAAATGTCCAGCACAAACAGATACTGGAAATGTACATACAGTACTATGGAGAGTAACCAGATCTGATATAAAAGACACTTCATATTTATTAGGAACAATGCATGTAATATCAGAAGCTTTTGTAACAAAATACCCGGTTATAAAAGAATGTCTTCTAAAAACCACCATGGTAGCTACTGAAATAGATATCAATAAAATAAAGTTCAATCCAGATGACTATCGGGCATCAGATAGTATGCGATTGAAGCAATATGCAACCAGAAAACAACATCGGAAAATTAAACGATTTTTTGTCAATACGATGCATCTTAAAAAACGGTTTATAAACAATGCAGACATTTATAATCTATATATGATGTTTGATTTATATTCTGGTTTTAAATATGCAAAATCGATTGAAGGCAGAAAGGGAAAACAATCATTAGATGAATATTGTGCTAAGTTCTCTAATAAAAATAATATACCAACATGTGGTCTGGAAGAATCTGATATACATTTCAATAAAGCTTATCAGGTATTTTGTAATTGTTTAATTCCAACAAGAGAACAAATGATTCAAAAAACATTTCAGTTGGATTCCATGATTATAAAATATAAAAACGATCCCGATCATTATATTCCTTCTTATGCCAAAGAAATAAAACAGTATTGGGAATTAGGTTTCCAGTATGAGCTATCTGAATCACCTTCTTTAGATTCGGGTCTCGCATTTAATGTTCACAATAGAAATATTAAGTGGATGCCCAAAATTGAGGAAATGTTTTCAGAACAATCAACAATGATTGCTGTTGGCTTTGCTAATCTTTGTTTTAAGTTTGGACTAATATCATTACTGAGAGAAAAAGGTTATTCTGTAGAACCAGTAAGCATACAGAGTAAATAAAAATAGTTTCACAAGCAAAAATTACTCATGAAACTATTGGTGGTCCCGGCGAGAATCGAACTCACATCTAGAGTTTAGGAAACTCCTATTCTATCCATTGAACTACGGGACCGAGCCGCAAAAATAATGGAATGAACAAATCTTTCGCAGAAAATCTGAAATCTCCTCTAACCCTATATCTTTGCGCCTCCTAAAAATAATATATGAAGTTTTATAATCTTATAATAAAGTATCGTTTCTGGTTAGGTTTACTGACCATAGTATTGGCTATTACTGTAAATATTGTTGCCAGTTTCTGGCCTTCCTTCATTCTATACTTTATAGGAGTAATAGCTTTGTTCTCTCATTTCTTCATTGGGCCTCTTCGTCTTATACAGGAACCAATGGAAAAAGGTGACACTGCCGAAGTGGAAAGAATACTGGCTACTATCTGGTTTCCTAAATTGTTATATACTCCCATACGTTCTACCTATTTTACCTTAAAGGGTAATCTGGCTATGATGAATCAGGATTTTGATACTGCCGAGAAACATCTGAAAATGAGTTCAAGCCTTGGTGCAGCTATGCCCGAAGCAGAAGGTGCCAATAAACTTCAACTTGGTATGATGGCTTTGCAGAAAGGCGATGCGCGTCAGGGTGAAACTTATATTCGTGCAGCTATCCGTGCCGGATTAGCCGATAACGAAAGTAAAGCAGTTGCTTATCTGAGTATGTGTCAGATATTTATGAATAAACGTGAATTCAGGGCTGCAAAAGATTTCTTCCGTAAAGCCAAAGCCTGCAAACCTACTACTCAGCAAGTAGTAGAACAGATAAAAGAAATAGATAAGTATATCAACAGAATGCCGGGATAAACATTATTTGTTTATTATCCTGTCACTGAAAACTACTAAACTATCAGAACTGAATTATTATTGTTTAGGTTTATTGTATTCCATTTCAGGATGTCTTTCAAAAGGATATTTATTATCGAAAATTAACCTGTAAGTTATAAGTGTTCTGCTTTGTGTAGCACCTAATGATTTATAGATGTTCAGCATCTTAGGATTCCAGTCGCCACTCCATCCCAGTTCAAATTCATCATACCAGTCTTTTCCTTTTACCGAATTGGCACATTCCTGTATGATAAAGCTGTCGATTCCTAACGACTGAAACTTGGGAACTACACCGAAAGCAATACCTACCAGTTTTCTGCAGGCACCTCTTTTCTTCAACCACAATAATTGTAGTTTCTGCCATAAACCCAGTTTGCCATTAAAATGTTTGAAGTATTGGTTTACATCGGGCAGACTAATGAACATGGCAATGGGTTCTTCCTTATAATAAGCAAACCATATTACTCTTGGATCCATTACCGGTTTCATGGCTTTAAAATGGTTCTTTACCTGTTCAGTTGTTATCTCCTTTCCTTCTTCATGTTGTGCCCAGGCTGTATTATAAACCGTAGCAAAGTCTTCAGCATGTTTATCTAAATCTTTTATATCAATATGCTTTGCAATATAATCGGGCTTTGCCTTAAACTTTTCATATCTTTCCTGATGCTTACCGGCAAGGTTATTTACATGATTTATGGAAAAGTAGTATTGATAATAATAATTCTTCAGCCCATAATGCTCCAGTAAATTCTGATAGTATGATGGATTGTAGGCCATACCATATATAGGTTCTTTACCAAACCCCTCCACCATCAGGCCCCAGTTCTTATCTCTGTCTCCAAAGTTCACCGGACCATCCATTGCTTCCATTCCCTGCAACTTAAGCCATTCCTGAGCTTTATTCAACAATACATCTGCAGCTTCCTGATTATTGATACAATCGAAATACCCAAAGCAACCTACATTAAAGTCGGTACCCTTGCATATATATTTTGTACTGGTAAAGGCTGCAATCCTTCCTATAAGTTCACCTGCATCGTTGTATAATACCCAACGGCAAGCAGAACCATATTTATAATGCTTATTCCTGGCAGCATCAAACACTTCGTTTACTTCTTTATCCAATGGTCTGATATATGCAGGGTCGGCACTGTTCATCAATGGGTTTACCATTATAAACTGCTTTGCCAGATGTGCTGTATTAACTTCTGATAACTTCATCTTAAGTGTTTAATTATTATTAGCCCCAGTGAGCAACAAATATAGTATTCTACCTTTATCAAGGCAACCCAACAGTAGCTACTACAGGATAATGATCCGATAATTTCAGTCTTGGGGAAAAATAATTTATACTGGTCAGTCCAGGGCTTGTCAATAATACATCAATCCTGAGTGTAGGACTTATTTCAGAATAGGTACTGCCAAAGCCCCAGTCTTTCTGCAGAAATACATCATTTAAACCCGAAGATAAATGATGATAAACAAAACTGGATGGTACACTGTTCAGATCACCACAGAATATAAATGGAAGTTTAGTTGTATCCATTACCTGTTTAGCAACAATAGCCTGCTCTGCATGTCGCTTATCGAAATAAATAAGTTTATGAATAACTGATTGATTCAGTATATCGGCTGTATCTTCCTGAACCATTGTATAATCCTCTGTATTATAAAAGATCTCTTTATGCAAACGCATGGAACGTAAATGAGTTGTAAATACCCTTATTTTATTAATACCAATTTTTACATCGGCATACAATAAGCTTTCGTAATTGATACCAGAATATTTTACTTTATTGGTGCCGATGATAGGATATTTAGAGAAAATAGAAGTGCCATACACTTCCGTATTATCTCTGACAGATATATAATCATCCGCTAACACATGATAAGGATAGCCAAGCTGTTCCATTTCCTTAATATCATTAGTCAATTTACTGTTTGATATACAAAATGAATTATCCTGCATACATACAATATCAGCATCAGTAGTTGTTATGAAATCAATTAATTTCTGACGTCTGTGTTTATCTGGTTTTAAAGGATGTAATACATTAAATATACCATCTACATTCCATGAAAGTACTTTTATTTTCTTACCCTTATATATAGAGGCATTAAATATATGATAAGCAAAACAGCTATTGATATTCTTATATCCTGCAAGAAGTATCAGTATACTAATAAGAAACACCCTTGAATTAATGAATAAACTAACCACCACCACTAATGCCATTAGTACTAATAAAACAGGGAACCCAAGTGCCAGTATAGTCCATAAAAATCCACCAGAAGGATTCATATAAGGTGTAAAGCATGATAATAAATAAGCCACCGATATGCTGCCGGCAATTATCCGGATAAACAGCTTCAATATATTGGCTTTATTTGATTGCATATTGAATAGTATTCTAATGCTTACTGGAATTATCCAGGAATTCTCTTTCTTCCTTTGTTATATGATCTATACCCTTTTCATTTATCTTATCCAGTATTTCATCCAGCTTCTGTTGATTAATTGATGGCTCATTAATAGTCTTTACTACTTTCATGTGTTTGCGCGAAGGCGCCTTTTTATCGGGGTTTAATCCACCATCAATAAAGTTCACTAAATCGTACATCCACTTACTCCAGTCGTAGCCTTTCTGCAACTGCCATATAAATATATATCCCATCAATCCTCCTCCTATATTGGCAAAAAGAACTGCACTGTTGCCCGATGATGCAGCTAAACTAAATGCAACATATATTGCAGTTAATATCCATATAGGTATTCCACCACCAAGCAATGGATAGATCTTATAGCCAGGTGCTAATGTTGTAGTAGCTATTGCAATAGCCATTACAGCGGGCCCACCACCCATCAACAGTAAATTAGTATGCATAGATGCAGGCAATAAATTGGCCAGTAAATAACAGGCTGCACCTGCCCATCCTCCATATAAATAAATAGGTATTACTTTTCTATTCCCCGCCAGGTCCTGTAGTATATACCCGAAAGCCCATAACCATAACGCTGTTCCTATAATACCCATCACACTTAAATGAGTAAACATATATATAAGGAAACTCCATGGTTTTACCAGGTCTTCTTTAGCATCAGGTGACACTACAAACCAGTGAACTATCTGCTTTTGAAAATAGAAATCACCTGCCTGACTGTCATACGCCAATGTGTAGGTAAGTTGTGTAAACATCATGATAAGAAATATAATAGCATTGGCTGCTATTAAAAATATCAAGGCATTGGTATCATGACCTAATAGCGGTATCTTTCGATTATTATTGTTCTGAGTGTACATGTTCATTATTAATGCGAATGTAATTAATCAAACAATATTGTTTAATGTATTTTATATGAATATATAAATTCCGTCTTCTCTTTCTTCTACCTTATAGGTTTTCAGATAATAACCTTCACCCGACACATTCCTTCCTTTCTCCAGGCTAAACTTATAGCGATGCAGCGGACAAACAATATTTCCAGCAGTATCTATATAACCTTCAGCCATTACAGCTCCTGCATGAGGACATTTATAGGAAGTAGCATACACCTTGTTATTAAATAGCGCTAATGTTATTTTCTTTCCCTCTATTTCCGCTATCGACAGATTATTCATCATCCATTGTATTTCAGCTATACTACCGGCCAGTTTCCGCCATTGTAAAGAAGGAGAAAATAAACTCATTCTCTTAATTTAATAATGAATAGCTTTATATGGATATCTGATATTATAAATACGTCTTACCCTGTCTAATACATTCTGACGCAATTCATCAATATTTGTTTTCTCCATAGCAGATATAAACACACAATTACCTTGTGTATTATTATTCCATTTCTGATAAAGATCTTTCAGTATTTCCTGCAAAGCTTCATCCGGTATATAAGGATCAAAATTCTTTTCTCTATACAGATCCATCTTATTAAACACTACCAGTACAGGCTTATCATGAACCTTCAATTCCTGCAAGGTTTTATTCACCGTATCTATCTGATCTTCGTAATGAAAATGCGATATATCTACTATGTGTAATAGTATATCTGCCTCTCTCACTTCATCCAGTGTACTCTTGAAACTTTCAATCAGATTATGTGGCAGCTTTCTGATAAAACCCACCGTATCACTTAATAAGAATGGCGTATTATCGAACACTACCTTTCGGGTAGTAGTATCCAGTGTGGCAAACAGTTTATTTTCGGCAAACACATCGCTCTTACTCAATACATTCATTAAAGTACTTTTCCCAACATTGGTGTATCCTACCAGCGAAACCCTGATAAACTCCCCTCTTTCTTTACGTTGGGTAAATGATTGTTTATCTATCTCCTCCAGTCTCTTCCTCAGCAACGATATTTTATCTTTTACAATACGTCTGTCGGTTTCTATTTCCGTTTCACCAGGTCCACGGGTTCCTATACCACCGCCCTGTCTTTCCAGATGTTGCCACATACCTTTCAGTCTTGGCAGCAGATACTGATATTGTGCCAGTTCTACCTGTACCTTAGCCTGAGCTGTTCTTGCCCTGCGGGCAAAAATATCCAGAATAAGATCGCTTCTGTCAATGGCTTTAATCCCAATACTTTTTTCAATATTGGCAATCTGAGATCCTGTAAGATCATCATCAAAGATGGCAAGATCTATATTCTTAAACTGAACATATTGCTTTATCTCTTCCAGTTTCCCTTTACCAACAAAAGTCTTGCTATCAGGATGATCAAGCCTTTGTGTGAATTTTTTAATAGCAGTAGCACCGGCTGTCTCTGCCAGAAAAGCAAGCTCTTCCAGATACTCTTCTATCTGCTGATGAGTCTGCTGACTACGAACCAACCCAATCAGTATGGCCTTTTCCTCTGTCTTTATTTTATATTGTTTTTCTAACAATCTATATTTTGTTTATTATTCTTACTTACTAAAATGTCCCGCATTGCGGGACAAAGTAAGTATAAAAATTATGTTTCCACCTATTTATAATCCACTGATGGTTAATCCAATTGAAAGAGGATGTACTCCTGGTCCGAATCCGTCTTTAAATACCGATATAATATCGTAATCTGCATTGATAGAAAAATTACCCCATCCTACCCTTGCTGTTGCACTAAATAAGTATGCATTAAAAAATTTGGAATTATACGTTTTTTGTATGAAGGTAGACCCATACAGATTATTACCAGACGGATCAAGTTCTTCCTTGCCTTTTGTATAAGCATCCACCAATAATCCAACTTTTGCACCAGCAGCAAACTTCCATGATTTATTTGGATTAACTGGATCAGTAAAATAACGCAGTTCAACAGGTAATGTCAAATACATAGTGGTAATTTTAAATTTCTTAAAATGATTGCCACCAGAACCCTGAAACTGAACCGAATCCTGCTGATCATTTACCCCTGTTATATCTACATTCTGCCCATTGAAAAACATATTGCTGGAAGTAATACCTAATCCATAAGCTCCACTGAAATGTGGATTTGTTTTAAATGGTTTATCCAGCATAAGATACATATTGAAATGACGGGAGAATCCATTGGTACTAATCCACGATGGTGTATTAATCCATTGATCAAAACCATACTGAATCATAAAATGATCGTTTGCACGATTAGCAAAGTTTATTTTACTCCAGTCCTTTTTGGGTGCAGTTTTATTGGAAACAGATGGGTAGTTCACCAGCTGTTTTGTAGTATCATCATGTACTACAGCAGTAGGTGCAGATGTATTCTTTTTAGATAATCCTGATCTGTTCTGGGCATATCCAGCCATTAAGCCAATAACAGATAACAATAACAGAAAGTGTTTTTTCATCCTAAGTAAATAATTTGAAGGAAACAAAAGTAATAGAATATACATGTTTCGAAGGGTTAAATATTAGCAAAAGCTTTAAAACCAATGGATAATTGACGATGGATATTTAAGAATTGATCCGTGAGAACACAAATTAAGCATTATCAATTATCCATTAATCATTATCAATTGCTTAAAATACTTCTCCCAGATTAACAAAGAATCCTCGGGAACCATCAGTGCCAAATCCATAATCAACACAAAGATTTGCACCCGATAATTTATTAAGTTTAAATCGGATTCCTGCTCCGTAACCAATTTCTACTACTTTAAACTGATTAGAAAGCTGACTGGAGAATGATTGTGCATTAGCAAAAATTACCCCTCCCAATATACCATTATTAGTGATTTGAAAACGATATTCTGCTTCATTATATATAAACTGTTTGCCTCTATATCTGCCTTGTATATACCCTCTTCCTGTATTGAAATAGTCATCCCAGCCAGTACTGGGCAACAATAAATAGGGCGGTTTACCACTAGGTGTCAGCCAATCCAGATTCCATAAAGCCAACACATTTTTAGCATCGGAAGTCAGCGGAATATACTTCCTTACATCCAGCTGAAAAGATGCCCAATTGTTGTCGCTACCCAACCAGGTAAAGTTTGGACGAAAGACAGCAGATGCATACCAACCGTTTTTGGCATTGATCTGATTCTTCCTACTATCATATTGTCCTCTTAAAATAAAACCTGCAGAAACAGATTTATCTTTTACCTGCGATCCTATATTGTCATACTTCTCAAAACTGGTTAGAACTCCTGATGGCGGATTAATTTCTTTTACATTCCATAAATAATCATAAAAGAAACCAACTCCTGCTAAAAAGTTTTTAGCCACTTCCTTTACTACTGATTGATGCAGTTTAGCATACGAAAAATCAATTGTATATCCATTGGAAAGTAATGTATGGCCTCCTAACCCAAATGTAGAAGACGGATAGTCCATATATCGCCAGTCTACAATTATATTAAACTTGTTTTTCGCTGTCCAGATATTTGCCTGAAATGGCAAAATGGTTTGATTATACTGTGAATAAGCAACACTTCCCAACATATTCGACAATTTGGCATTGGTATCTGCTGTAGTATAAAACCCAACATTTGATGCTACTAATGCAGCCCAACCAGTTTGTAATGTATAACCTATAGCGGGAACATTTGCAAAGTGAAACTTCCAGGGTTTATGCTTTGTTTCTGCATTATCTTTTCTTTCTTTGTGAAATGTATGGCAATATATATCCACTATATCCTTCTGATTTGATTCAGCTTTTGCTGAATCCTTCGAAATAGCTTCAACTTTATTGTTTTGTGCATAGGGTTGTATGCTGTACAAACAACATATAATTATTGCAATAAGAGATATTTTTCTTTGAATCACATTATTAATATTAAACTTAGTCTTCAAAAGACGTTTACAACCAAATAAAGTTTAGTTTTCTTTATCAAATATGCTGCAATAATTATAATTACAAGCTTATTTAACAAAGGTTTTGGGCAACAAACGCCTGTTTTCCCGAAATTATAATGCTTATAAACGCCAGCAAAATATACTTTTTTCATTAAACAATGGTCAATCTGAAAAGAGTGACCAATAGTTGTTACTTTTGAAATCTAATTATTATAGAATGGACGGTAAACAATATGTTCTATCAGCTGATGAGATTAATATTATTCTGAAACGACTGGCCCTGCAGGTTGCTGAAAATGTAGTAGATGACCTTGCAGAAATTATTGTGGTAGGTATACAGACCCGAGGCTTTACAATTGCTCAGAAAATAGTGAATTTGCTAAGCAATTCTATCTCTAATCCTATTACCTTATTATCATTAAGTCTTGACAAGGATAATCCTCAGGAAATCATCCTGAGTAAGGATATGGACTTCAACAATAAAAACATTCTGATTGTGGACGATGTAGTGAATAACGGTCGCACCCTTACTTATGCCATCAAGCCTTTTCTAAATTACTTCCCCACTCAGATTCAGACGCTGGTGCTTGTGGAACGTATGTATAAATTATTCCCCATCAAGGCCGATTACATAGGCTTGTCCATTGCATCTACAAAAGAAGACCATATTGTAGTAGAAGAAAAAGACAACGAAATTATTGGAGCATATCTGAAGTAAGTTGCAGGTTTCAGGTTACTGGTTTCCGGTAACCTGAAATTTGCAACCTGTAGCTAGCAACCAGCAACCTGTAACTTTTTATGCTATAGCACCCAATACTATTTCTTTTACCTTATCCATCGGTATTCTTTCCTGTAGCATAGTATCGCGGTAACGAATCGTTACAGTATTATCTTCTATAGTCTGATGATCGACGGTTACGCAGAATGGCGTACCTATTGCATCCTGACGTCTGTATCTTTTACCAATTGCATCCTTCTCTTCATAAAAGCAACGAAACAATGGCTTGCATTCGTTCATCAGTTTTGCTGCTATCTCGGGCAAACCATCTTTCTTGGTCAATGGAAATATAGCCAGTTTATTTGGAGCTAGTTTGGCAGGCAGATTCAATACCACACGGCTATCATTGGTGCCATCTTCCTTTGGAATGATTTCTTCTTTATAGGCATTACAAAGTACCAGCAGAAACATTCTATCCAACCCAATGGATGTTTCTATTACATAAGGTATATAGTTGCCATAAGGCTTGCCGGTAGCCGGGTCTATATCGGCATCGTAATAATTTTGTTTCTTCTTGCTGTATTGCTGATGCTGTGTTAAATCAAAATCACTACGGGAATGTATGCCTTCCACTTCCTTGAAACCTATAGGAAATTCAAATTCTATATCGCAGGCTTCCTTGGCATAGTGTGCCAGTTTCACATGGTCGTGATAGCGATACTTCTCGGCAGGAATGCCCAGGCTTATATGCCAGTTCAGTCTTTCTTCCTTCCACACCTTATACCATTCTCCTTCTGTGCCGGGACGTACAAAGAACTGCATTTCCATTTGTTCAAATTCCCTCATTCTGAATATGAACTGACGAGCCACAATTTCATTTCTGAATGCCTTACCAGTCTGTGCTATTCCAAAAGGTATCTTCATCCTGGCAGTCTTCTGTACATTCAGGAAGTTTACAAATATCCCCTGTGCTGTTTCAGGACGCAGGTATACTATATTGTCATCCGGATTGTCCGATGCCACTGCACCAAACTCTGTCTTAAACATCAGGTTGAACTGACGGATATCGGTCCAGTTGCAGGTGCCGCTCAACGAGCAAACCATTTTATGTTCATATATCAGTTCCTTCAATCCGGCAAAGTCATCCTTCGCCAGCAGTTGATCCATTTTATGGATTAATTCCTCGCCTTGTTTGTTCTCCCCCTTCAGATTCAGTGTATCCACAAACGCTTCTATCAGATGGTCTACACGGTAACGTTTCTTGCTGTCCCTGTTATCAATCATCGGGTCGCTGAAATTATCCACGTGTCCGCTTGCCTTCCAGGTAGTAGGATGCATAAAGATAGCGGCATCTATGCCCACAATGTTCTCGTGCATCTGTGTCATGCTCTTCCACCAGTAATCGCGGATATTCTTCTTCAGTTCGCAGCCAAACGGGCCGTAATCGTACACGGCACTCAGGCCATCGTAGATCTCGCTGCTTTGAAAAACAAATCCATATTCTTTTGAATGGGCAATTATCTGCTGAAAAGTAGTTTCGTTATTATTCGTACTCATGGCTGCAAATATAGTTGTATGAGAATAATATTAAAAATCGGATGAGAGGATGATATTATTGTATCAAAATAATATTACTCCATATTTAAGATTTGTATTGGCTGTTTACTCAATACCTTTAACTTAAAACTTCAGACTTTCTGCTTTACAATATTTTCAATTCCGTTCTTCTGTTCTTTTGTCTGCCTTCATCGGTACTGTTATCGGCAATGGGTTGCGACGACCCAAAACCATCGGTCTTTATCCTGCCGGCATCTATTCCTTTATGTATCAGATAATTCTTTACCGCCAGGGCTCTCTGTTGCGATAGTTTCAGGTTCTCTTCTTCTTTACCCACGTTATCGGTATGTCCATCTATCTCCACCGTAATCTCGGTTTTGTACTGCATATAGTCCACCAGCTCTTCCAGCTCTTTAAACGATTCCTTTTTAACGGTAGCCTTGCCAAAATCAAATTCCAGATGATGAAACACATAGTGTCGGCCCGGCTCATAAGTCATATCTATGGCCATTGGGCCAGGGAAATATTCGTTTGCTTTCAGTTCCGGTACATCTACAGTACCATAAGTGGTGGTGTCTTCTATAGTCTTTAGCAGTATGGTATATTTATACCCCGGGTCCACCTTTGCCGTAGCCCTTCCATCATTATCGGTAATCAGGCTATAATATTTACGGGTATTGGTAGCCCAAAGCAACACTTCTTCGTGTTTCAGGGCTTGTTGTTTTCTGTTGGTTAAATGAATCTGAATTACGGCCTTATGGGCCGAATCAGCATTTACAGCATTTTTGTTTTGCGAAATGCAAACTGAACTGACCAATAACAGGGAAATTAATAAAATACAGTATTTCATAATACAAAATTTAGCAGTAATTAATTCACTAAAGGGAAAAACAGCTTCCTCAACAAATATAATTTGAAACCAATACGGTTATACAGTATTGCCAATAATACACATTGTATTAACTAATAGCCTAACAACTTGTTAAACAGCATTAATGCCTGAATAATAATTTGAGAAATATAAAGTACCCTGGTTAAAATTCTAAATAAGGGTATCAGGAGAAATTGTGACGGTAATATTTTATTGATTTATACAGCTTCTGCATATTGCAGTCAATAAAATGAATAAATTAATGCATTCACTGTTTCAACATCTCAGCTTTTCTTCGGCAATCTGACCTTTGATGAATAAAGAAGCTATGTTTTTAAATAAAATAATACACTCTGTTATCATGCACATGGTAGTATTTATAAAAATAACAACATTACTATATATGTCAGACTTCTTATTTCATAAAATATCTATGCTGCCATATATGACAAGCCGCTTATTTTATCAAAGATATGCCCTGACATATATGTCAGGCTTCTAATTTCATAAAATATCTATGCTGCCATATATGACAGACCGCTTATTTTATCAAAAATGTGCCCTTTCATATATGTCAGGCTTCTTATTTCATAAAATTTCTATGCTGCCATATATGAGAGGCAGCTTATTTTATCAAAAATGTGCCCTTTCATACACGTCAGGCTTCTTATTTTACAAAATAACTATGTTACCATAAATGACAAGCTGTTTATTTTATCCAATATTTATTCTGCCATACATGTAAGGCTTCTAATTTTTTCCGAAATCTGTTCTGCCATACATAGCAAGTGTATTTTTTTATTCAATTATAAATCTGCGAAATAACACAGGCATTATATGGCACATCATACACAACATGGCCTACCTGACGGGCTTATTATTTTTATCAAAAATAAATTCTTCGTACTAAACTAACTTCCTCCTGAAAAATATTTTTCCATATAAATAAATAGTAAAGCTGATATTGAATTAACAAGTACCTTTATCACATAATATAATAGTCCGGTCGGAAGGATTACTATCCCGGTTTTATTTTTTAAGTACTTATAAGAAATAAATCAGCAGCTCATATACTATTGATTCTTTTCTTTTTTGTTGATTATTAAATGAATGATTATGAATATCACCAGAAGATTGCCCCATTCAAATATTACCAGAATAAAAGCTATGAATTTGGCAACAGATAAGCACAATAGCATGGATGCTGCTAAAAGTGCACTTACACCTGCCACCGCAGCCAGACTAATAAATGACTGTACTGCCTTTAACAAAGCCATGTCGGACATCAACACTGCCGAAGAAAAGAAGGCAACAGCCAATGCCAATACTATCATAAGCAGGGTATTGCTTCGCAAAAATGTTTCAGCATATTTCAATGGAATAAACAATGCTATTAAAATAGGTACCATACCAGGCTCGGCAAGGGCATTTTATGGCCTTGATGTCGGCAACAAACGATTACCAGTTACCAATACCGACACGAAGCTGTTGCAATGGGCCGATAAAATAATTTCGGGCGATGCCAAAAGAGTTGATGATGGAGGTATTGCTATGGCTAACCCAAGCATTGCAGAGTTTGCTGCCATATACGATGCTGCCAAACCACTTATCATCGCTTTAAGCAACGCTAAAAGCAATTTAACCAACGCACATGTTCTGCTGAATAAACAGGTACCCGAAGTAGATAAAATAATCCTCAAAACATGGAACGAGATTGAAACCACATTCAGTGAACTGCCCGTTCCTACCAAACGGTCCAATTGCAGGCTATGGGGTGTGCTATACATCAGTGTGGGAACCTATTCCACTATATCGGGCAAATACACCGATAATATAACCGGCAAGGGACTGATGAATGTAAAGGTTCATTTAAGCGGAGTAGCCAAAGGAACATTAACCGACGCCGATGGAAACTTCACCCTGCATACAACGCTTTATGGCGATATGGAACTGATAGCCACCCTGAAAGAATATAAAGAAAACAGCTTTAGCTTCCAGAAAGAAGATGGTGAAAATATAAAAGTGAACGAAATGATGATATCTGAATAAAGCAGTAATATCTATTATTATTCAGATAATAATAAGGAAGATTATCAGAGTTAAAAATCAATCAATTTAAAAATTGATTATGATGTCTGTAAGTAGTTAAAATATTCATGCTAATCTATTTACTCTCCTATCTTTCTTTCTCCAGATCCACACCTGCTACAGCTACATTGCATTCTTCTATAAATGCCAGTATCTCATCTCTTCCTTCTTTCTTTTCGGCACTGCTCAGAAAATGTTGCGGAGCTGTTTCCCAGGTTTCGGATAGTTCTTTTATAAAGGCGGCTACGTTGCGTTTCACCACACCCGGCTTTTCTTTATCAGTCTTGGTAAATACTATCACAAAAGGTATTCTCCACTCCCCCATCTGATTCACAAACTCTATATCTATTTTTTGTGGAGTATGTCGGCTGTCAATCAGTAAGAATACATTAATCAGGTTGGTACGTTTCAACAGATAATCCTGTATCATCTTCTCCCATTTCTTACGGTTCTCCTGACTCACCTTCGCAAAACCATATCCCGGCAAATCCACCAGATACCAGTTATCGCGGGGTTTCTTCTCCGACTTGCGGCTTTCTATTTTAAAATGATTGATCAGTTGTGTTTTACCCGGAGTACCCGAGGTCTTGGCCAACCCAATGGTACCCGTAATAAGATTGATCAGCGACGACTTGCCCACATTGCTTCTACCTATAAAAGCATATTCCGGAAGAACCGCTTTTGGGCATTGAATAACCTCGGCTGATGAGATAACGTATTTGGCAGAAAGTATTTGCATAAAGCGAATATACATAAAAAAGCCTCGCCTTTATAAATAAGACGAGGCATGAGTAAATGCTGTGGGGGTAGGACTTGAACCTACAAGAAGCAGTTAGACGCAGTACAAAGTCGTGGTGGTCAACCCCGGTCTCCCTTGCGAGAGGCTCTACACTGTTTTTATCCCGTTATCTTCACCCTCGAGACGAGAGGGCATGTCTGCCAAAATTTCATCACCCCACAATTTTTTAAGAACTTTTCCTTCTAAAAAGTGTGCAATATTAAGGCTTTATATCAATTGGTAAATAAAATTTATCGAATATTTCATATTATAGATAAAATATACCATATTTGTGTCTTCATTAAAATAAATAGAACAAACTATTGTAATTATGATTAATAAAATTAATGTTGACAAACTGGACCTTATCATCCTTCAGACAATGGCTGCTGATGGTGAAATTTCTTATGCTGAATTAGGCAAAGAATTCGATTGTTCTGGCGGTACAATCCATGTAAGATTGAAGAAGCTGGAAGCTGATGGAATTGCTAAAGGTAAAAGACTTCATGTAGACATCAAAAAACTCGGTTACGATGTAATTGCCTTCATTGGTATATTTCTGGAAAAGAGTTCAGTGTTTAATTCAGTAGGTGATGAACTGAGGAAAATTGGCGAAATAGTTCGTATCAATTACACTACCGGTAACTATAGTATCCTTGCGGAAATCAACTGCAAAAGTATCGACCATTTAAAGAAGATACTTCAGGATATCACCAACATTCCTGGTGTTCAACGTACCGAAACCCTCATCTCGCTGGAAGAAGGTTTCTCACGTACTTTAGCATTTAATGATATAGACTAGAATTTAATTTCTTCCTCATTAACATCAAAGAATTTGTATTGAGTAAATTGATAGTTATTGTTGGAAAGAACTTTTAATTTCACTTTATGTTTTCTGCCCCACTTTTTATAAAGTGGGAACAGGAATCCTTTAGTTAAATGTGAATACACTATTGGATGTACCGATAGTACTATTTCCTTATGCGAACTGGTAGCCAGATAAGATATTTTATTCTCCATCTCGTCTTCCAGCAATAAGGTTGGACTTACTTTACCAGATCCATGGCAGGATGGACATTGTTCCGAAGTATTGATATTTACTTCAGGTTTCATGCGCTGTCTGGTAATCTGCATTAACCCGAATTTAGAGATAGGAAGTACGGCATGTCTTGCACGGTCGTGCTTCATACACTCTTCCATATGATCCTGCAGTTTTTTCCTGTTGTCAGGCAACTTCATGTCTATAAAATCTACAATAATAATTCCGCCAAGATCTCGCAGACGCATTTGTCGCGAAATTTCTGAAGCGGCTTCCATATTGGTTTCCAGAGCATTCTCTTCCTGATTGTTACCAATACTCTTATAACCACTGTTCACATCCACTACATGCAGTGCTTCGGTATGTTCAATAATAAGATAAGCTCCGCTTGGAAGGTTTACTGTTTTACCAAAAGATGATTTCACCTGTTTGGTTATTCCATACTGATCAAATAATGGGAATCCGTTATTGTGGTATTGTACAATATCTTTTTTCTCAGGCGCTATTTTTTCTATATAACTTCTGGTGTCGTTATACAGGTTCTTATCGTTCAACACTACCTTATTGAAATCTTCTGTCAGAAGGTCTCTTAATATAGAAGTAGTCTTATCCTGTTCACTCAGAATCTTTGTTGGTGCAACAGCAGACTTCAGGTTTTCCTGAATCTCTTTCCAGGTATTCACAAGGTCCAGTAAATCCTGATGAAGCTCAGCAGTCGATTTACCTTCTGCAGCCGTTCTTACTATCACTCCAAAATTCTTTGGACGGATAGATTCCACTATTTTCTGCAGACGTTTTCTTTCGTCTGTAGAATGTATCTTCTTAGATACAGCAATAATTTCATTGAATGGAGTTACTACCACAAAACGACCGGGCAGACTCAGTTCACAACTTAGTCTCGGGCCTTTGGCAGCTATAGGCTCTTTCAGTATCTGCACAAGTATATTAGGCTTGCTACCCAATACCTCATTGATCTTGCCGGACTTGATGATTTCCGGTTCATTCTCAAAATTAGAAAAGTCGAAGGCAGCAGAACGCACATCGATAGATTTCTCTGTAAATTTCAAAAGGGATCTGATATACGGAGATAAATCCGTATAATGCAGAAAAGCATCCTTTTCAAAACCTACATCTACAAACGCAGCATTTAACCCCGGGATAAGTTTTTTAACTTTTCCCAGATATAAGTCTCCTACTGCAAAATTTGCATCCGTCTTATCGTTGTGTAATTCGACTAATTTCTTGTCTTCTAAAAATGCAATCTCTATGCCTGAAGGGGCAGTATTAATAATTAATTCTTTGTTCAATTCCGGCTCTTTATTAAATAAAAATATTGCACATAGTTGTGCAAATACAATTAAGACAGGATAAATAAAAGCGCTGGCGAACTAAAAGAATAATCAGGTAGTGTATAAATCATAAACTACCTGATCATGAAAAATTATTTATTTTTCTTCTTATGTCTGTTTTTTCTTAAACGCTTTTTACGTTTGTGCGTAGCTATTTTATGGCGTTTTCTTTTTTTACCGCAAGGCATAATAAAACTTATTTAAACTGTTACAAAATCTAACTTAAACTTACTTTTTCAATGCTTCAATCCTTGTTTCTACTTCGGAGATAATGGCCTGATTAGATATCTTTGATTTAAAACTTTCATACCATTTAATAGCATTTGTTTTATCTCCTTTCAATTCATAACATTCAGCCATATTTACCAGGGCCTCCAGATTATCGGGATGATTAGTAACAATAATATTGAATCGCTCAATAGCCTTGTCGTACTGACCACTTTTTCTACCACCTAATCCCAGCATCATCTGAGCATATACATTGTCAGGATTTTTCTGAACAATTTCTTTTAGTGGCAGAATCCCTAACATTGGGTTATCAGAAATGCCACCGAATATGTAACATGCTGCTAAACCAATCTTACTGGAATCTCTGTTTGCATTCAACTGCAAACTCCTTTCAAATAACTCTTTTGCACTGCTTGCCAACCAATTCTGAACAGCTGGTTGATTAGAAATCATCATGCTATCAAGTATCAATTGGGCTGCGAATGTGAGGTTTTTTTCTGAATTTTCCAATAATGCTACATTTTTAAGGTAATAAGACCCTAATAAAAAGCTATGAATAGAGTCTTTACAGTACTGTAATAACACTTTCTGGTACAATAAAGAGTCCTCTTTTTTAGTAGATTTTGCCACCTTAGCCTGCTCTGCATCAATAAAAGCAGCCTGACTGGCCGGTATGGATTTTTTTATTTCTGTTAAAATCAGATTTAACGTAACTTTTTCCGGACCTGCTTCCGCTTGCATAGGTTTTACCGCTTTTGCAGGTGGTGCTGAAGGTAAAAACCATAACGTAACTGTCAGGGCTATTCCTAACCCTATCAATATAAAGAGATTCTTATTCACTATTTAGTACTTTTTTTATCTGTTGGTTTGTAATTGGCTTTCACCTGATCCGTGAATTCATCCGATGGTTTAAATGACGGTATATAATGTTCCGGTATCTTCACTATAGTATTCTTCTTAATATTTCTACCAATCTTGGCGGCTCTTTTCTTTGGCGAAAAGCTTCCGAATCCCCTGATATAAATATTCTCTCCCGACACTACATTCAGCTTTATTTCCTTGAATAAAGTCTCCACAGTCATAAACACATCCACCTTCGGAATGCCTGTCTTTTCTGCTATGCTATTAACCAAATCTGACTTACGCATATTATAAACTTTAAGATGATTTGGAGACGAAAGTAATATTATACGCTAAAAAAGCATTTTTTTGTTTGATTTTTAACTTGTTACAACATTATCATTCATTCATAAAGAACATGATCAGAATAGCTGTTTTTGCGTCGGGAAAGGGCTCCAATGCCCAACAAATCATCCACTATTTCAGGGACAATAAGAGGGTGGAAATATCTTTCATTGTATCTAGTAAAAAGGATGCCGGAGTACTGAATATTGCCGCAACCCATAAAATTCCTTCCATAGTTTTAGATAAAAAAACTTTTCTCAACACCGATGAATACGTGGTTTTCCTGAAAGAAAATAAAATTGATTTTATAGTGCTTGCAGGTTTCTTATGGAAGATACCGGTGAATCTGATACAGGCTTATCCTCAAAAGATCATCAACATACATCCTGCTCTTTTACCCAACTATGGAGGCAAGGGAATGTACGGTCATTTTGTGCATGAAGCCGTGATTGCAGCAAAAGAAAAACAAAGTGGCATCACCATACATTATGTAGATGAATTGTACGATCATGGAGCACCGGTATTTCAGGCTTTCTGCGATATTGATGAAAACGATACACCCGATACACTGGCAGCAAAAATACATATACTGGAACATACCCATTTTCCGTCTGTAATAGAAAAGGTATTATTTAAATTGTAGTCATTGTTAAAATATGTTTCAGGTTGCTGGTTGCTTGTTTGTATTGTGTTACCAGAAACCAGCAACTCGCAACTTCATATTTTACATAACTATACATTGTAAAAGATTAATTAATTTACTACTTAAAAAATAACTAACCAATGCAATCTCCCTATCTTTCACCCCGCAATTGCTTTCATGAGAAAAAATAGATTCACGCTGTTTATTTTGCTGGCCATGTTTCTGGGTATGGGGGTTGGATACCTCATTCACGAACATTCTTCACCCGAATACATCAACAATTTTGCTCCTAAAATAAAATTGCTGGGCACTGCGTTTATCCGTCTGGTTCAAATGATTATTGCTCCACTGGTTTTCTCCACCCTGGTGGTGGGCATAGCCAAACTGGGTGATTTGAAAACAGTAGGCAGAGTGGGCGGCAAGGCCATGCTTTGGTTTATCAGTGCATCGCTTACTTCCCTGTTGCTGGGACTGGTATTAGTCAATTATTTTCAGCCGGGTGCAGCAATCGATCTATCGCATGCCGACACTGCAAGCCTGAAGAAGGTAATGGATAATACACAGGAGTTTTCGTTAGAACATTTTGTAAACCATGTTGTCCCTAAATCTGTGTTCGAGGCCATGGCCAACAACGAAATACTGCAACTGGTGGTCTTCTCCGTATTCTTTGGAGTAGCTACGGCTGCTGTTGGCGAAATAGCTAAGCCCGTCATCAAGGTACTGGATGTATTTTCCCATATCATTTTAAAGATGGTTACCTACATCATGAACTTTGCACCATTGGGTGTTTTTGGTGCATTGTGTGCGGTAGTAGCAGAAAAAGGATTAGGCATTTTTGTCTTCTACAAATCCTATTATCTGTCTTTTCTGGCGGGTATATTTTTATTATGGCTCATATTACTTGGAGTAGGTTATCTTTTTCTGAAAAACAGATTACCTGCCTTGCTCCGACGCATAGCAAGCCCCGTATTGATTGCCTTAACCACTACTACCTCGGAAGCTGTTTTTCCTAAACTGACCGAAGAACTGGAACGCTTTGGCTGCGACAATAAAGTAGTGTCGTTCATTCTGCCGTTAGGCTATTCTTTCAATCTGGATGGAAGCATGATGTACATGACTTTTGCCAGTATTGCCATAGCTCAGGCATATCATATACATTTGCCGATAGCTACGCAGCTAACCATGCTGCTGGTACTGATGCTGACCAGCAAGGGTGTGGCGGGTGTACCCAGGGCTTCTTTGATAGTAGTATTGGCTACCTGCAGTATGTTTGGCATTCCGCCAGAAGGAATTGCCTTAATATTGCCGATAGATCACTTCTGCGATATGTTCCGCACGGCTACCAATGTACTGGGCAATGCCCTGGCAACCTGTGCAGTCAGTAAGTGGGAAGGCGCATTGAAAAACGAATAAAGACAAGATTATTATTTATGATAAGTACAATATTGATGAGTTTTGAATGGCACAATTTAATAGACCCGAGGTTTTATATAGAACATGGCGGGCTATGGGTTTTACTGTTCATCATATTTGCCGAAACGGGTTTGTTTGTTGGCTTCTTTCTGCCGGGCGACAGTCTTTTGTTTGTAGCCGGCATCTACAGCGATCAGTTGATAAAATATACCGGTACTCCATTTTTAAATATGATGATACTCATTGCATTTATCAGTGTTGCAGGAATACTGGGCAATATGTTTGGCTATGCCTTTGGTAAAAAAGTAGGCCCTACTATCTTTCACTGGGAAGAAAGTTTTTTATTCAAGAAACATTATCTGGAACAGGCGCACGAGTTCTACGAGAAACATGGAGTACTGGCCATTGTATTTGCCCGTTTCATTCCTATAGTACGCACATTTGCCCCGATAGTAGCGGGCATTGTAAAGATGGAAAAACATAAGTTTGCCATCAACAATATAGTGGGTTGTATTGCCTGGGCCACTTCGATGGTTGCCGGCGGACATTACCTCTACCGCTTCTTTTTGCGTCATTACAATTTCGACCTGACCAAGCATCTGGAAGTGATTGTACTTGGCATCATTTTTGTTACTACTGCTCCGGTTATTATAAAGATAATATTCAGCAGAAAGAAGGCAGAAGCATAATAAATAAATTAATCCGGGAAAGGCCATGCGGGCTGTTCCCTTCAGTATCATTCATAAAACAATAACATGACAATTGCAGACAAATTGTTCAATTTAAAGAACGAAAAAAGTACATCCAACATGAAAGCAGGAGAAGAATTTCTGGCAACAAACAAACAAAAAGAAGGAGTAACTACTCTGGAAAGCGGACTTCAGTACGAAGTAATTACAATGGGCACAGGACCTAAGCCTACAGCCGACAACAGTGTAACCTGCCATTATCACGGAACCACTATTGAGGGCACCATTTTCGACAGCAGTGTTCAAAGAGGAACCCCGGCTACCTTCCCTTTGAAGGCCGTGATTAAAGGCTGGACCGAAGGTTTGCAACTGATGCCTGCAGGCAGTAAATGGAGATTCTTTATTCCACCACATCTTGCGTATGGCGACAGACATATCAGTGCTGTGATAGGGCCCAACAATACATTGATATTTGAAGTAGAACTGATTAGTTTCAAATAATATTATTTGTATAACTAAAGAAGCCACTTCGGAAGAGATTCCTGAAGTGGCTTTTTTAGTTGAAGGAGAGTAAATTTATTCTATCTCATCATCATCATCTTCCTCTATAATTCCCTCTACTTCATCATAATTAAATTCCACTTTGCTTTGAAGAATTATTTCATCCAGAATTAATTTTAAATAGCCTTGTTGAATTGCTTCTACAAATCGCTCTCTTAATATAGGAATATTGATAACTTCTTCTATACAAGCCATGTATTTGTCTACTATTGTTTGTATAGCATATGTCTTATCTGCATTAGCTTTTATATTAGCAAGAAGTTTAGTAACCATCTCATCAGATTTTATAACAAACGTTATAGGATACTTTTGAATTTTATCTATATCAAGAAAATACTTCTTAAAGTCAAGGGTTTCTGTTACTTGAAAGAACCTACCTAAAGGTTTCATAACAAAGTCAATACCTCCATCATTTGCATTTGTTCTACCTGTTTTGTATAAAATTAATTTTTCTTCTTTCAAACTCTCCATATCATAACCCCATATAATATTCTGATCATGATAGAAGTATTTGAGAATTGCATAACTTACAATTTCAAACAACCTTGCATCTACATTTGGTGCTATTAATCCAATAATAAATTCTTCTACATCTTTAGGTGAAGTTTTCTCAATTTTTTTGAGTTCTTTACATGAACTTATAAAAAGATCAAATGAAATATGTTTAGCATTTGAGTATTCATCAATAATTTCAATGATTGCTTTTGATATATTAAAAATATTTTTTCCTACATTAATTTTTAAAAG
>Ga0364886_10023_pt1 | contig 44675 bp, 35 predicted proteins | sample ExccelJu500001D3_4_FD_206926 | JGI IMG/M metagenome (GOLD analysis project Ga0364886, IMG submission 206926) | Enriched cells from Trout Bog Lake Hypolimnion, Wisconsin, USA - BchlTB.July23.5000.01.D3 | ecosystem: Environmental > Aquatic > Freshwater > Lake > Hypolimnion/Profundal zone | place... | reverse complement strand
TGGGCTTCGTTTTCAACCGGATTATCCTTGAATTTAGCCAATTCCAGCAACACTATGCCGCCGTGGTCGTTAATCGTCCTGCCTTGTTGGTCGCGCATTTTAAAATGATGCAGATAGTCCGGGTCATCAGGCAACTGGTTTTCAGCCAATAGCCAGATGACGTAGGTGGGTCTTAGTTCCGGTAAATAAAAATAACCCCGCCATTGCTTCCGGCTTCCAGTCGAAAAAAATGCTCGCCATCAAATAAGCCGGGCAGCAGTAACTTTCCTTTCCAGCGAAACGCCTGATTGGGTATCAGAGTAAGTACTTTGGGCTGAAAGCGCATCCGGCTTTGCCCAGGTGGTTGAATAAATACTTTAAGCGATTTGTTAGTCGCAGGTTTGCCTGCAATACACCGGATAAAAGGATTCCAGCGCGGATATGCTGGAAAATTCATCAAAATAAGACCAGACCTGTGCAGCCGAAGCCTGTATTTCGATTTGAGTGTCAAGTCTGTACATTAGCGGCTTCCTTGCGCATTAGCAAAATCACTAGCCCCACCGCAGGCAGGCCGATGATGGTGGAATAGATAAAAAATACATGATAACCAAAACTCATGGCTATATCACCGGAAAAACTGCCTATCAGCTTGGCCGGTAAGGTCATTAGCGAACTGAACAAGGCATATTGGGTGGCGGTGTAGGCGGTATTGGTCAGGCTGGATAGATAGGCGATAAACGTGGCGGCGGCGATACCACCGCTGAGGTTGTCGGCGCTGATCACGCCAGCCAGCAAAGCCAGACTGGGTTTGGTTGAGGCTAACGCCGCAAACAGCAAATTAGTCGCGGCGGCCAGAATCGCGCCCAATAGCAAAGGCCGCATAATGCCAAAACGCACCACCAGCATGCCGCCCAGCGAGGTACCGATGATGGTCATAAAGAAACCGAATATTTTGCTGACATCGGCAATGTCTTTTTTGCTAAAGCCCAGATCCATATAAAACGGCAAGGCCATAACCCCCATGGCAATATCGCTGATTTTGTAAATACCTATCAGCAATAAAATCCAGACGGCAGTTTTGCCGTTGCGTTGAAAAAATTCCACAAAAGGACTGACAACAGCGTCAGAAAACCACTTAAGAAAACTGGCCAGCACCGGCATAGCTTTGTCGACGCCCAGTGCCGATTCAATTTTTTCTTCAATTGCTTTTGCCCGGATGTCTGCATCATGTTCCGGTTCTGCGATGCTGAGAGTGGTCAAAATGCCCACCAGCATGGCCGCAGCCATGGCCTGATAGGCGGTTTTCCAGCTAACAAATTCCGCCAGATATAACACCCCAGCTCCGGCGACCAGTAAGGCCAAACGGTAACCGAATACATACATGGCGGCCATTGCCCCCTGATATTTTGCCACCACAGCTTCAATACGATAAGCGTCAATGGCGATGTCCTGCGTTGCCGAGCAAAAGGCGATCAGTACAGAAAGCAAAGCTACTTCCTGCAAATGCAGATGCATATCCATTTCGCTGATGCCGAATAAACCCAGTGCAATACCGGCTTGCGCCAGCAGCATCCAGCTACGTCTTCTGCCGAATAAGCGATAGAGTAGCGGTAACGGTAACCGGTCAACAACCGGTGCCCAAAAAACTTTGATGGAATAAGCGATGCCAACCAGGCTGAAATAACCGATGACCGATAGGGAAACCTGTTCATCCGCCAGCCAGGCGGAAAGCGTGCTGGAAACCAGCGAGAATGGTAAGCCTGCCGAAAAACCCAGCAGTATCATGCCCAGCACGCGCGGCTGGGCATAAACCGAGAAAGCGCTACGCCAACTGGCGTTGGATGTCGTCATGCGCTTTCCCTTTGTTATTGCATTTAATGTAAGAAAATTAGCCGTTGATCAAGTAATGGGTAAAAATACTTGCAGCATAACCGGCCGCAATGGCAGGCGTCCATTTCAAATGGCTGAAGAAGGTGTATTTGTGATTGGATTGACCCATCAACGCAACACCAGCCGCAGAGCCGACCGAGAACAAGGAACCGCCCACGCCGGCTGTCAAAGTAACCAGCAGCCATTGATACAGATCCATATCCAGATTCATATTCAATACCGCAAACATGACCGGGATATTATCGACAACCGCAGAAATGATACCGACCAGAATGTTGGCTGTTGTTGCGCCCAGGCCGTCATACATCGCGCCGGACAATAATTCCAGATAACCGATGTAACCCAGGCCGCCTACCGCAAACACCACGCCAAAGAAGAACAACAGGGTATCCCATTCAGCTTCTTTAACTTTTTCGAAAATATCGAAACGTGTGCCGTTTTCCAGGTCAGGATAGGTCACTTTCAGGTAGTAGCCATACAGCATCAGTACCGACAGACCCAACATCATGCCCATGAACGGCGGCAAATGCAGGAACTGTTTAAAGCTAACCGCAAAAATAATGGTCAACAGGAACATCAGGCAAACTGTAATCGCGCCTGGTTTCAGCTGTGCAGCGGCTTCATTGGTTGCCAGTGGCTGACCGTCTGGAATGGCTAACGACATAAAAAAGGCAGGCACTACAAAGTTAACAACCGATGGGATAAATAGCTTGAAGAAGTCAAAAAACTCGGCATAACCCGCTTGCCAGACCATCAGTGTGGTAATGTCGCCGAATGGGCAGAAGGCACCGCCGGCGTTTGCAGCAATCACCAGATTCACGAAGCCGATGGATACGAATTTTTCGTTGTCCGCACCTACTGCCATGACCACAGCGCCAACCAACAAGGCTGAAGTCAGGTTGTCCGCTACCGAAGACAGGAAGAAAGTAATAATACCGGTAATCCAGAACAGTTGCTTGTATCCGAACTGTTTTCTGATCAGCCAGGAACGCAACACTTCAAAAACATTGCGTTCCGCCATTGAATTAATATACGTCATGGCGACCAGCAGGAACAGCATCAGTTCGGCATATTCTTTCAAGTCATGCTCAAAAGCTTTATGCAGATCTTCGCTAGGAATGCCAGCATCGCTGGCTAATACCGCAACATGCGCCCAGATAACGGCCGCCGCAAAAATAACCGGCTTGGATTTACGCAAATGCGTAAATTCCTCAGCCATAACAAAGCCATAGGCAACCAGAAAAATCAGAACGGTATAAATGCCCCGTTCGGTTCCGGTTAATCCCAGACTCTTAAACTCTTCGGCCATAGCCATTTCCGGTATCAACAGCAGACCGGCCAAAATCAACAGTAAGCGCAACAAGGCAACCCCCTTCCAAATCTTAAGTTATAGTTGTTATCAAAACAGTGTAAATCAATGTAACATGGTATCATTAGAAGGTAAATTTTGTCATTTAATCCCTTGCGGTACAACATCCGCTACCCAAAATAAAGCAGTGTTCAGACAGCAATAATCCACATGTATCAATACAACGACGACGACCAAACCCTGATTGAAGAACGAGTTACCCAGTTCCGCAGTCAGACCCAACGCTTCTTGAACGGCGAACTGGCAGCTGATGCTTTCCGGGCCTTGCGGTTAATGAATGGCCTGTACATTCAAACCCATGCCCCCATGTTACGGGTGGCCGTGCCATACGGCTTGTTGTCATCCAGACAATTCCGCAAGCTGGCCGATGTGGCCCGTAAATACGACAAAGGCTATTGTCATTTCACCACCCGGCAAAATGTGCAATATAACTGGCCGGAACTGGCAAAAGTGCCGGATTTGCTAGCTGAACTGGCGACCGTACAAATGCACGCCATTCAAACCAGTGGCAACTGCCTGAGAAATACCACATCCGATCATCTGGCTGGTGTTTCCATCGATGAAATAGAAGATCCGCGCCCCTATTGCGAAATCATTCGCCAATGGACAACGCTACACCCGGAATTTGCCTTTTTACCACGTAAATTCAAAATTGCGGTCAGTGGTTCGGAGCGAGATCGGGCAGCAGTGCAACTGCATGACATCGGCGTTTATCTGGTTAAAAACGACAGTGGCGAAGTCGGCTTCAGAGTCTTGGCTGGCGGCGGTTTGGGCAGAACCCCTATCATTGGCCACACCATTAAGCCGTTTTTGGAGAAAAAATATCTGCTCTCTTATCTGGAAGCAGTGGTTCGGGTTTATAACCTGAACGGCAGACGCGACAACAAATATAAAGCGCGTATCAAAATTCTGGTCAAAGAAACCGGGCTGGAAAAATTTACCGCGCTGGTTGAAGAGGAATGGTTGCGCACCCGCGATAAATTATTGCTCAGCGATGAGCGTATCGCCGAAATCAAAGCGCATTTCATTCCGCCAGCCTATGATGCGCAAGCCGTAAACGACACCAGCCACAATCTGCATTTGGCGGACAATACCGCTTTTGGAAAATGGTATAAATATAATACCGTCGAACATAAAATCGCTGGTTATCGGGTGGCGTTTATCTCATTGAAAGCCCCGGATTCACCGCCGGGTGACATCACCGCCGATCAACTGGATGCGGTTGCTGACTTGGCCGATCAGTACAGTCTGGGCGAAATTAGAAGCACCCACCGCCAAAATCTGGTGCTGGCCGATGTCAAACAGGGTGATCTGTTCGCACTGTGGCAAAAACTGGATGCCTTAAAGCTGGCAACGCCCAATATTGGCACGGTCACCGACATGATTTGCTGCCCCGGGCTGGATTTTTGCGAACTGGCTAATGCCGGTTCAATTGGGGTCGCCAAAGAAATTAACGAAGTGCTGGATAATATGGATTACATCCACGACATCGGTGACCTTAAAATTAATATGTCAGGCTGTATGAATGGTTGCGCACATCAAAGCGTTGGTCATATCGGCATTCTCGGTGTCGATAAAAACGGCGAAGAGTGGTATCAGCTGACCCTTGGCGGCTCTTCAGAAAATGAAGCGGCCATCGGCGAGCGTCTGGGGCCATCGGTGGCAAAAAACCAGATCACCAAAGCCATAACCGACATTCTTGATATTTATATCCAGTTACGCCTGGAACAAGAAACCTTTTTGCAAACCGTGCAACGGATTGGTATCGAACCATTTAGAGAAAGAGTCTATGCAAATCATAAAAGATAAACAAATAATCGATAACGCCTGGACTTTTGTTGACGATGAAACCGAAGTCAACGACACAGGCAATATTACCGTGTCGCTGCAACGCTGGATAAGTGCGCAACAACAGCTTTTAAATCGCACCGGTAAAGTTGGCGTACGCTTCAGACCCACTGATAACAGCGATTTAATTGCTGATGCTTTGCAGGGGCTGGAATTAATCGAGCTGGATTTTCCTGGTTTTGGTGATGGCCGCTTGTTCTCTCATGCCCAACTGCTGCGTAGTCGATATGGTTATCAGGGTGAAATAAGGGCGGTGGGTAATTATTTGCCGGATCAGGTTTATTATCTGAGCCGGGTTGGCGTTAACGCCTTCCAGTTGGCTGATCCAAATCAAGCGCCATTAGTTATCTCCGGTTTGAATGACTTCAGTGTTAATTATCAAGTCTCTATAGCGTAGTTTTCGCTACTTCGGGGCAAAAACTCTTTTGCCCCTTTTACACCCGAAATTGAATTTTCAGTACCGCTCTTTTAAGCTGAATCCAGATACGCCAAGGCCATTTCATCCTGTTATCATGGCGGCATTTTCTAATGTACGGAACAGTGCTTATCCATAGCATAAACGCTATTCCGTTTGGCATGTCACTTTACATATTTTTTTATTTATGGGCATACAACTTATTCTCGCCTCCGCTTCGCCGCGCCGTAGTGAATTGCTGACTCAAATAGGTATCCGGCACATCATTAACGCAGTGGATATTGACGAAACGCCGTTAGCAAATGAAGCGCCGCTGGCTTATGTGCAACGGGTGGCGGCTGAAAAATCGGCTGCCTGTTATGCTGTGGGGAACCATGGCTTGCCTGTGTTGTCCGCAGATACTACAGTGGTGTGCGAAGGCCAAATTATGGGTAAGCCGCAAAATTTACAGCAAGCTATTGATATGTTGAGTACACTTTCAGGTCGTAGCCATCAGGTCTATAGTGCGGTATCGTTACGTGGACACCAGCATTGGCAGGCGGTAAACATGAGTGAAGTCAGGTTTAGACCATTAACCCAAGCGGAAATAATCGCCTATTGGCAAACTGGTGAGCCGTGCGACAAGGCTGGTGCTTATGCTATCCAGGGTCGAGGTAGTGTATTTATAGAATCGATTACAGGCAGTTTTTCGGGTGTGATGGGTTTACCATTGTTTGAAACCGCACAATTATTAGCCCAGCAAGGAATTAAAGTCATCGCATGAGTGAAGAAATTTTAATCAATGTTACTCCACCGGAAACCCGGGTAGCAGTCATCGAAAACGGCGTTTTGCAGGAGTTGATTATCGAACGAGTTCGGCAGAAAGGCTTGGTGGGTAATATCTACAAGGGCGAGGTATGCCGGGTACTGCCAGGAATGCAAGCCGCTTTTGTTGATATTGGTCTGGATAAGGCGGCGTTTTTGCATCTATCCGACTTTAACAGTCAGGAACTGGCGAGTGCGAATAATTCGGATAATATCGAACATTACCTAAAGGATGGTCAAAAAATCGTCGTACAGGTTACCAAAGACCCGCTAGGCAACAAAGGCGCGAGGCTGACGACCGACATCTCCATTCCTTCCCGCTATCAGGTCTATATGCCTTACGCTAGTAATTCCGGCGTTTCGCAGCGTATCGAATGCGATGTGGAGCGGGTGCGTTTGCGCGCCTGCATAGAAAATTATTTGCAGAAAAATACCGTTAACGGTGGTTTTATTGCCCGTACCGCCGCCGAGTGTGTCGATGAAGCCGTGTTATGTTCCGACATGACCTTTCTGCATATGCTGTGGGAATCGGTTTTGGATAAAAGCAAAAAAGCCAAATCCAAATCGCTAATTCATGAGGATTTACCGCTTAGCATCCGCACACTGCGCGATCTATATAAAGAAGGGATCGAAAAAGTACGAGTAGATTCCAGAGAAACATTTTTACGGCTAATTGAATTTGCCGAAACCTTTGTGCCGGAAATGGTATCCATTATCGAACACTATTCCGGCGAAAGACCGGTATTCGATATATATAATGTAGAAGACGAAATTAGCAAGGCCCTGGATAGAAAGGTCAAGCTTAAATCCGGCGGACATCTGGTGTTTGACCAGACGGAATCCATGACCACGGTTGATGTCAATACCGGCGGCTATGTTGGTGGGCGCAACCTGGAAGAAACCATCTTCAAAACCAATCTGGAAGCCGCACAGACTATTTCCCGGCAACTCAGGTTACGTAATCTTGGCGGCATCATCATTATTGATTTTATCGATATGCAGAGCGAAGATCACAAAAAACAGGTGTTAAGCGCATTACAGCGCAATCTGGACAAAGACCACGCCAAAACCAAAATTACCGAAGTCTCCGCGCTGGGGTTGGTGGAAATGACTCGCAAGCGCACCCGCGAAAGTCTGGAACATATTCTGTGTGAACCTTGCTCTACCTGTGGTGGGCGGGGCGTGTTAAAAACCCCGGAATCGATTTGTCTGGAAATTTTTCGCGAAATTATCCGTGTAGTCAGACAATACAGTGTACAACAAATCATGGTGCTGGCTTCCGAACAAGTGGTGGAAATGCTGCTCGACGAAGAAGCCAATATGTTAGCCGAACTGGAAATGTTTCTCGGCGTAGGCATAAAAATCCGCGCCGAAGCCGAATATAATCAGGAACATTACGACGTGGTGTTATTGTAGGTCGCGCTTGCATATACATCACTTTAAGCGCGCCACGCGACACCTGCTGCTTTGGGGCTTGATAGCCGCCGCTATCGGGTTGTCTGCTGTGCGGATTTTTCTGGCGGATGTACCCGCTTACAAAACCGAACTTGAACAAAAAATCAGGCAGATTACCCATATCCCCATCCATATCGGCAAACTGAATACCCGGATGCGTTTTTTTAGCCCCGGTATCGTTTTGCAAGACATCAGCATTGATGCAGCCAATCCAGACGCGGCACCGGCCATTGAGTTAAAAGAAATTCGCATCAGCGTGGACTTGCTGAATATGCTCTGGACGGTCGATCCTTGGGCCGCCACCAAGATTACGCTGGTTGGCGCTAAATTTGATGTGGTGCGTAATTTGGATGGTGTTATCGCCATTAAAGGTCTGGAGAGCGGAAACGAGCAACCGTTGTGGTTATTACAAGGCAATAAGTACGAGATCTTGCAGAGTCAAGTGAACTGGCAGGATTTAAAAAACAACGACAAGCAGATCAATTTTCGTAACTTTGATTTGCTGCTAAAAAATCGCGAACAAAGCCACGAAATCCATTTACTAACCAGCCTGCCGGAACAGTACGGCAATACTTTACGCATTTCCGCGCAACTTCAGGGTAATATTTTCGATGCCAATCACCTTAACGGTCAAGTGTATATCGAAGGCGTTAATTTGCAAGGCCCGGCACTGGCTAATGGTGAATCCTTATTAGGCTATAAAATCGAATCCGGTTCCGGCGACATCAGGGTTTGGAGTCGCTGGCAAAACACCAGCCCGATCCGGCTAGCGGGATATGTACAGGCCCAGCAGATAAAAATCGCCGATAGTAAAGGCAAATCTTTACAGATGGATACCATTGAAGGCAATCTGAGTTATTTGTTAAAACCGGATGGCTGGCGGTTAGGTGCATACGATATAGATATTGTGGCCAATCGCCAGCGCTGGTCGAATGCCGAGTTTTATTTGCAACAAAATACACAAGGCGCTTGGTCGGGATTGATCAAGCAATTTGATCTACAGGCCCTGACCCATTTAGCCCCGCTGTTTTTACCCGCCGAAAAACTACCTGCGGACTGGGCGCAATTAAACCTTGGCGGACAGCTTAATAATCTGGCGTTTTACACCCAGGCGGATTTGAGTCATTACGCCATAAACGGTGGCTTCAGCCAGCTTAGCAGCAATGCCGCTAATTCTATTCCGAAAATAACAGAGATAAGCGGCCATATTAGCGGTAACGATACTCAGGGTAGAATTGACTTCGCCAGCAAGAATGTAAAAATTGAGGCTCTTGAGTTTTTTAGAAATTCCTTGACCGTGCAAAGTATAAATGGCGGCATAGACTGGCGACAACAGCAAGACGACTGGCAATTCAGCAGCCGGGGTTTAGCGGTGGATACCCCGGATTTTCAGACCGAAACCGATTTTGATCTGAACATACCAAAAAATAAAACCTCGCCCGATATTGATTTGCTGGTTCGCTTCGGCAATATGGCCGACCTTAGCAAGCTGCCGCTATATTATCCAACCAAAGTCATGGATAAAGATGCCGTCAAATGGCTGGATCAGGCTTTTGTCTCCGGCAGGATCAATCAGGGCGAAATGGTTTTAAAGGGTAGATTGGATCAATTTCCTTTCGATAATGGGCAAGGCATCTTCGAAACTATTTTTTCCGTCGAAAACGGCGAATTGCAATACCACCCGGATTGGCCGACAATTCGGGATATAAATGCCGATTTTCATTACCTGGGCAAGGATTTACGGGTGGCCATTGGCAGCGGGCATAGCGAAAATGTCGACATTAAGCAATTGCTGGTGACCATTAATTCCCTGCCCATCAGTGAGCGCGCTCAAATCAATGGCCAATTGCAAAGTGGTTTGCAAAACGCCTTGCAGTTTTTGCAAAAAACCCCGCTGCATTTTCAAGCAGACCCTTTAGCAAAACTGGTTAACCTGGAAAGCAATACCCAAATTGATCTGGATTTGAATATTCCCTTCCATGATCATATGCCTTTTGGGGTAAATGTAGATGCTCATGTCAATAATGCTCGACTATTATTTAAACCCATTAATCTGCCTTTTAAACAGATTAACGGCATTCTACATTTTACCGAAAACAGCATTAGCAGCAACCAGCTTACTGCGGTAGCGCTGGGGTCGCCGATTAAAGGCGTTTTAAGCACTGACAACACTGCAATACATTTACAGGTAGATGGCGTAACCGATACCGATGCGCTACAACAACAGTTTGCCTTTCTGCATAATGACATCAGCCACGGCGCTTTTGGCTATCAGGCTAACTTAACCGTACCCCACGCCCCTAATCAGCCGCAACTGTTAAACATAACCAGTAATTTGCAAGGCCTTGGTATAGATAGCGAAGATTTTTTATCTAAAACAATTGATGAAAAACGATTGCTCAAGCTGGATTTCCTGTTTGATAACAAACCCTTGTTACCTGTACACCTGTATTTTGGTAGCGACTTAAATGCAGCCTTATTGGTAAACACCGAAAAAAATTATCTATTCTCCGGGCATATTGTCGCGGGTAAAGAAGAGGCCGACTTCCGGCAACAGGAAGGCTTGTCGGTGGAAATCCGCCAACCTGAATTCAAGCTTTCCCAGGCTATCGGCGTTGCAGGCAACGGTGACAGCAAATTGCCGACCTTACAGGAGGTATTGCTGGAAACAGATAACTTGATCTGGCAGGGCCGCAACCTTGGCCCTGTAAATGGTCATTTTCGGCATGACAATCAAGTATGGCAAGGCAACATAGATAGCAGCATGGCAAAAGGCCGTATTATTGTTCCCGATCTTAAAATTAGCGATAATCCAATCAAGCTGGATATGGATTATCTAAATTTGTCGGCCATGAGTTCATTAAACTTTGATGCCGCCGAAGAAACCATCGATACCTTGCCGCTGATTGATATCGATAGCCAACAACTGCTTTGGCGATCTGTGAATCTGGGTAAATTGAAATTACAGACCGAGCGCCGTAATAATGGCATTCATTTCAAGCAAATAAAGATTAGCGGGGCCAACAAAGACATTCATTTTAACGCCGACTGGATAAAGCTGGCGCATGGTTCATCAACTTTAATCAGCGGTACCTTAAGCATGGATGGTTTTGGGCAGTTTTTATCGGAAATGGGCTATAGTGACGATTTCAAGGAAACCCGCGCCGAGCTGAGTTTTACTGGCGGCTGGAGCGATACCCCGCAGCAATTCTCGCTGCCCAGGCTACACGGGCAATTGCAGGTTATGCTCAGTGATGGTCGAATTTCCAGTATTGAACCCGGATTCGGACGCTTGTTAGGCCTAATTTCCATGGAGCAATGGGCTAAACGCCTAAGTCTGGATTTTAGCGATATTTATCGGCAAGGGTTGGCATTTAATAAAATCACCGGAGATATCAATATTTCCGGCGGCATAGCCAGTAGCAACAATTTGCTAATTGACGCCGTTGCCGCCAAGATGAAAATAACCGGTACAGCCAATCTGCTGGATAAGACTCTAAATCACCGGGTAATAGTCATTCCCAAGAGTTCCGATGCACTGCCTATTGCTGGTACAATCGTCGGTGGAGTGGCGGCCTTTATTACCAACGCAGTAACCGATGATTATACCGAAGGCTATTTTTTCGGCTCGGAATACAAAATATCGGGGCACTGGGGTAATGTAGAAGTTACGCCGGTAACTGACCACAATGGTTTGGTCAATAAAACCTGGCAAGGCCTAACAGATTTTGGCTGGCTTATAAAAAATAAAGAATGATTCTGCTAAAAATGTCTTGTAGAAAACCAGTGGCTTATAGGCTGCAACCGATGCAGGGGGCCAATCGTGTTAAAGCAAAAGCCCGTTAAGGCCAATTAAAGGCTGAATAAATACAATTAAACCGATACCCGTTTCTTATTACCTAGCAAGAAAGAGAGCAAACATGACAATATGCGCAGCCATTCAAATGGCTTCCGGCCCGCAAGTGAGCGCCAACCTACTCGAAGCAGAAAAATTGATCTCCGAAGCTGCAAAGGCTGGAGCCAAATTTGTGGCTCTCCCGGAAAATTTTGCGATTATGGGCTTGCATGAGCTGGATAAGGTCAAAGTTCGGGAAGAAGATGGTAAAGGCATTATTCAAGAGTTTTTATCAGTCGCAGCAAAAAAATACAATGTTTGGATTGTTGGCGGCACCATTCCATTGGCGGCAACCAGTCCAGATAAAGTTCGAGCCGCCTGCCTGATTTACGACAACCTTGGTCAGCGTATCGCCCGTTACGACAAAGTTCACCTGTTTGATGTCAGCGTACCCGATAGCGGCGAGGAATACAAAGAATCTGACTCAGTTGAACCGGGCGAACATTTTTGCGTCATTGAAACCCCTTTCGGCAGACTTGGCGTAGCTGTATGTTACGACTTGCGTTTTCCTGAGTTTTTTCGCTCCATGAGTCGTTCCGATTTGGATATAATTGTAATTCCTTCAGCATTTACCGCCAAAACCGGCGCGGCACACTGGGAAATCCTGTTAAGAGCCAGAGCCATAGAAAACCTGTGTTATGTGATTGCACCTAATCAGGGTGGCTTCCACAAAAATGGTCGCCAAACCTTTGGGCACAGCATGATTGTCGATCCCTGGGGCGTGGTGTTAGATTGCTATAAAACCGGTTCGGGGTTTGTTTCCGCCAATATCGACAAAAACCGGCTGGAAAAAACCCGTGCCTCTTTTCCGGTACTGGAACATCGACGTTTTTTTTGCGAGTAATAGGTATGGTCAAAAAGATAGTATATGGAATGCCTTATATTTTTTTGGTCGCATGTGCAACACCGACTGAAAAATATCGGGATATTAAGCATCTGGAGATGCCGCCGACTTTGGGTATTGAACATACCTCAACTTCCGGCAGCGATTCAAACAACAATGGCCGATACCGTTCCGAAGGCAAATCCACCACACAAAACTCAGGTGCCAGCGATCTTGAAAATCTAATTTTGCTTGCCGGTAGCGAGACAAAACCAAAATTGGAACTTAAAACCCGCTTTGACAGAGCCTGGGATTTGGTCAATAACGCTTTGCGCCTGACCAAAATAGAAGTGGTCGAGAAGAATAAGGATAATGGCGTGTTTCATGTGCAATATTTGGCCAGCGAACAGGGAAAAGGCGAAAAAAAGGGCAGTACAATCTTTTCGTTTTTTACAGACAAATTCGAAAATGCCCATTACACCATTACCGTTGATAAGGACAAAAAAATTACCGATGTTCGGGTAGATAAAGATATAAATCCCGAACATGATGCGGATGAACAGGATGGGCTTGATGAGTCAGCCAGTTTGGTCAAATTGTTACACAAAACCATTCTGGAAGATTTGCAAAAGTAAAGTAGTCATTGTTCGCCGGGTTTAATCCGGCATTCTTTGCCAATGGCCGGATTTACCGCCGCTTTTTTCCAAAAGGCGTACGGATTGAATGACCATGCCGCGATCAACCGCCTTACACATATCGTAAATGGTTAGTAAGGCGATTTGCGCCGCCAGTAACGCCTCTATCTCCACCCCGGTTTGACCATTGGTTTTAACAATGCTTAAACAATGGACGCGCTGGCGATCAGGTTGCGGTTCAAGCTGAATTTCGACATGATTAATAGGCAGAGGATGGCACAAAGGAATAAGATCGGCGGTTTTTTTGCTAGCCATAATGCCAGCAATACGTGCGATACCCAAAACATCACCTTTTTTATGGGTGCCTGCCATAATGAGCGCTAAGGTCTCTGGCTGCATCTCTATATAGCCTTCGCACACAGCGATGCGCTGGGTGACCAACTTATTGCCAACATCAACCATATGAGCTTCGCCTGCCGCATTAAAATGAGTAAAAGATGAATTTTGCATAGCTTGATCAGATCAGTGTTGAGATTGTCCATTGTATTATCAGATTAATTATCATGTCGATTAAAGTACGCTATTTTGCCAACTTAAAAGAAATCATCGGTCGCAGTGAGGATGAGCTACAGGCTCAAGGCGAATTAAGCCCACGTACAGCCTGGATGCAATTAAATCCTGATACGGACATTGCCGAAAATATCCTGGCGGCCGTTAATATGGAATACGTAGACCTGGACAGCCAATTAAACGATGGCGATGAACTGGCTTTTTTTCCACCGGTGACAGGCGGTTGAAATGTCCATCATCCTACTAGAACAGGCCTTTAACCCCTGGCGGGAAATTGAAGCGTATCAGGCGCAGTCTTCGGCACAGCAAGGCAAACAGGGGGCAAGCAGTATTTTTATAGGCACCATGCGCGACTTTAATCAGGGCGATCAAGTGGCAAGCATGTATCTGGAGCACTATCCAGGCATGACAGAAAAACAGCTACAGCATCTTGTCGAACAAGCGCAGCAGCAATGGTCAATACTAGATACGCTAGTCATACATCGTATTGGCGCGGTTATTCCCGCTGATACGCTAGTGGTGGTGGCGACTTGGGCGGCCCATCGCGGCGATGCATTTGACGCCACGCGTTATATTATGGAAGCCTTGAAAAGTCGAGCACCATTCTGGAAAAAAGAGATATTAACAACCGGAAAAACTCGGTGGGTAGAAAAAAACTCTGTCGGCTATCTGTCAAAAATTGTCGAATAATCGGAGTACGATAAATAAACCCAATATAATAGGTCGTCTTGTCAGGCAGTCATTAATGTTTTGATAGGTTCAATGCTAACGTATAATACCTTCTTCAGTCATTTGCTTTGCCAAAAATAGACTAGTTGAACCGCTGTTTTTCTGGATTTCAATGACTTACCACTTATTCAACTGGAGTAATACATGCGCAAAATAGCTGTCGAAAATCCGATTGTCGAAATCGATGGAGATGAAATGACCCGAATTATCTGGCATTTCATCAAAGATAAGCTGATTTTGCCTTATCTGGATTTGCAGATCGATTACTATGATCTGAGCATAGAAAATCGCGATAAAACCGATGATAAAGTCACTATAGATGCCGCCTACGCCATAAAAAAGCATGGAGTGGGCATCAAGTGCGCCACAATAACACCAGATGAAGCGCGGGTTGCGGAATTTGGCCTTAAAAGCATGTATAAATCACCGAATGGTACCATTCGAAATATTCTGGACGGCACGGTTTTTCGTGAGCCTATTGTTTGTAAAAATGTACCAAGGCTGGTGCCCAACTGGACGCAACCCATTTGCATAGGACGTCATGCTTACGGCGATCAATACCGAGCAACTGATTTTGTTACCCAGGGCAAGGGTAGATTGTCAATCAGCTTTATACCCGATGATGGCGGGCCGACTCAATCGTACGAAGTTCATCATTTTGATGGCGATGGTGTAGCAATGGCCATGTTTAACACTGATGACTCTATTGCCGGTTTTGCCCGTAGTTGTTTTAACGTTGCGCTGGACAGAGGATGGCCGCTGTATCTGTCAACCAAAAATACTATTCTTAAAAAATACGATGGCCGATTCAAAGATATTTTTGCCGACATTTATGAACGCGAATACAAAAAAAACTTCGCCATAAAGGGTATAATTTACGAACATAAACTGATAGATGATATGGTCGCTTCGGCACTGAAGTGGAATGGTGCCTTTGTTTGGGCGTGTAAAAACTACGATGGCGATGTGCAGTCAGATACTGTTGCCCAGGGATTTGGTTCCTTAGGTTTGATGACATCAACATTAGTGACGCCTGACGGTAAAATTATGGAGGCTGAAGCGGCGCACGGTACAGTTACCAGGCACTATCGATTGCACCAGCAAGGCCAAAAAACATCGACTAACCCCATTGCTTCCATTTTTGCATGGACTAGAGGGCTGGCATTTCGCGGTAAACTGGATGGAAATGGGCGCTTAATTCATTTTTGTGAACTTCTGGAGAAAGTCTGCGTGGATACCGTAGAGTCAGGAAGGATGACCAAAGATTTGGCGGCATGTATTTATGGAGAAGAACTTGGTGACGAGCATTATTTAAGTACTGAAGATTTTTTACAGGTTTTGCAACATAATCTTGAGCAGTCTTTAGCTTAAATCAGGATTTGTTTGAAATCTAAAGTGAGTATTTAAAGTACAGTCACGATAGTTGTCAGGGGTTTTTAATTTAAATGCCAAAAATTAACTTTAAGCAATTTACGGTATACGCCCTCGTTATATTGGTGTTTTTTATACCGTTTTTTGGACTTTTTTTTGTGGCTATTCAGAGCCAGCAAAAAGCATTTGAAGTTGCTGATCAAGAAATTCTGGCCTCTCATGGTCGGCAACTTATTCAATATATGGAGTCCAGTTTAATTAAAGTTGCGGCAGCTGAAGATATGATAGCTGTATTTGCGGTTCAAAATCAGGGTAATCTTGATGATTTTGATGCTATTGTCCGGCAAGTATTATTAAAATATCCACTCATAAGATCCATTAACATTGCCCCCAAGGGTGTTATAGCCAAAACCTACCCAGTGGAAAGCTCGCAGCGGATTGAAGGTTTTGATTTGTTGAATTCACCGCAGCACGGCGACAAAATCCGGCAATCGCAACGCAGCTCTAAACCCATCATGCTGGGTCCGCTAGAATTGGCGCCCGATAACTGGGGTATGGTGGGTTACCTGCCGGTAGTAACTGACAAAGGTGAATTCTGGGGCTTTATTACCCTCACCATCAAGCTATCGGAAGCTTTTAAATTAGTCGAAATAGAAAATATCATCGGACCGGATTTTTTTTACCGATTAGGGCGTTTCGATACGGAAAGCAGCGAAGTGTCTTATTTCAGCAGTAATATGAAAACGGTTCCCAAGGCGGATAAAAAAACTTTTAGTTTTGATATGCAAGGCATTTGGCGAATCGATCTTATGCTAAAGCAAGGCCATCCCCGAAATGTGTTGGCCTTTTGGATTGCAGGCGGCTTGAGTTTGTTTGTATCAGCACTCGGCCTGATTCTGTATGAAAAAAGCCGTAAAAATAAGGTGTTACATAAGTATGATAGTGCGTTGGGTTGTCCAAACCGTTTTGATATTATTATGAAGGCTGATGAAGCCTTAAGCGGTATAAATAAATGGAATGGGCTGTCGGTCGTTGTTGTGATCAGTACAGATGAATTCAAGCAGGATCAGCATACCCTTGATGTTATCAGAAGTAAAATCTCCAGTTCTTTGCGGTCGAAAGATCTGCTGTTTCCGATAGATCAATCGCACTACATGGCGATCATCGTAGGGCTGTCAAGTATGCAACTGGCTGAAGAAGTAACGGAAAAATTGTTTAAGAAAATACAGCACCATCGGGAAAGCATTGGTCTGTCAGGGAGTATTTTAAAAATGGGTGCCTGTATCAAGACCCGTCAAACCAGACGGACTTCCGCCATAACCAATGCCTTGGAAGCCTTGCGTTTAGCCTATAATCAGCCCGGTGATGCACTGGAAATTTCTGTAACCCGTGAAGGATACAAGCAATAAAGCGTCTTCTGATCTTAATCCGAGCGGATAAATGCCACCAGGTAAAATACAAATTGACAACCCGTTAATAACGTGGCATAATTTACAGATCAATCGCGGGGTGGAGCAGCTTGGTAGCTCGTCGGGCTCATAACCCGAAGGTCGTAGGTTCAAATCCTGCCCCCGCTACCAGTTAAAACAAAGACTTAGGTGTAAAAGCCTAGGTCTTTTTTTATGTCTGTCGCAATTTTGTCGCAGTTGAAAATAAAAGGCCGCAAAAAACGGCAAAAAATTGCCGCTAAACGCGTTTTTCCAGGTTTGCAAGCCCATGTTAGCCAATTCAGCGTTAGCCCGGCCATGAATCAATTCAGGGGCTGTATGGCCGGTAATGGCCCATTCCAGCTTGTTTTGAACTGTCTGATAAAAGTTTTGAGTCTGCTGGTCGTTTGCAGAATAATCAATACTACAATCTTTATAAATGTCGGTAATTTTCTGGTAAAAACGCCGTTCACTGGCGCGGATTTCCCGAATCCGTTCCAGCAACTCGTTAAAATAGTCCTTGTTGAAGCGCCACCTTGTTTAAGCCGCTCATCATCCAGAACAAAGCCCTTGATGATAAATTCTTTAAGGGTTGCCGTTGACCAGATACGAAACTGGGTGGCGCGGTGACTGTTGACACGGTAGCCGACTGCGATAATGGCATCCAGGTTGTAAAAATCAATATCCCGGTTAACAGCACGATTGCCTTCGCGTTGAACTATTCGGAATTTCCGAATAGTTGCCGCTTCATTCAACTCTTTAGATTCAAATATATTTTTCAAGTGTTCGTTGATAGTCGGCATACCAACATCAAATAATTCCGCCATTTTCTTCTGACTCAACCAAAAAGCCCCGGCAGATTGCTTGTTTTGGCTGGACTCCAGTCATTCAAAAAACTTTTGAGAATTGATTAAAACTTTCCGCCCCATCCGAACGATAGTGCCGGACTTTGCAAGGCCGTTTTGATGCTCATTAAAAATTAAGCTGCGTATCCCACCCATCTTAAAAGCTGGGTATGTTTCACAGAACTGGTTAACGGTTAAATAAGTCCAAGCCAGTTGTAAGGCTTCGGTTTCAGGTTTTGTGTTCATGAAGAATTCACAATATTTGTGAGTTAACAAATTTCGCCGCCGTTGTTGGTGGCTTGTGGTAAATTGTCCATGCAAGGTCTTACTGCTAAATTTACCGGGTAAAAAAATCTCTTAGCGGTAAATTTAATAGTAAATTTTTAGAAAGGCGGTTTTTTTTGATGTTGGAAAGGGTTTTGCTGAATGAACTTTGGCTTAATTTTTGTTCATTGTCATAGAATGAACGCCAAAAAATTTTATCATCTGTTACTTCTTGAATAATGCGGTCATTGTCATAATCAGTGTGTCGATATTTTATTTCATTCCAAACTTTTTGGTCTTTTTCCTTTTGCCATTAATGCCTGATATACGTGCCAGATCAAAGCATGTAGCTGATTAACCCTGGTAGTGACAGTGTTTCTTGATTAATTTTAGCTTTTGTTTGTATGGCGTCTAATCGCTGATTTTCGAGCTTTTGATTTTGTAAAAATTCGATGTATCGGCTTCTTAAATCCATTAAACACCCCCGAAAATCTTAGCGTTCACTTATAAACATCTTTTCTATGGTCTATTTCGATAACCAAGATCAGTAATTCATCATTTTCAATCCGGCATAGCAGACGATAATCTCCTACGCGGTAACGCCATAGACCGGACAAGTTGCCCTGCAAGGCTTTGCCGCTGGTGTGTGGATTGTCGGCGGGCTGGATTCGCTCTTGTAGAAAGCTGACAATCCGCTTCTGAATCGGTTTATCCAGTTTCTCCAAATCCCGCTTGGCGTCATCTGATAATTTAACTGTCCAGGCCAATCGCTTTCACCACGTCATCAAGATTGTGAGAAGTTTTGCCGCCATCCACATAGCGAATATAAGCGGCCTCAGCGCGTTTTGAGTCTTGACAGTCTTCCAGGTATTCCTGCAGGGCAGTTTTAACCAGTTGAGCAGGGCTTAGGTGTTGCTGTATTGCCAACTCGTTTAATACACCTGCGGTTTCATCGTCTATTTCTAAGGTCATCATGGTCAGTTCTCGGTTGATGATAGGTAATTCAGGGGCTTATTGACTGTTGCCAAAAATCTTGGCATTCATACTGGCAACCACATTGCTCACATGGGTATCTGATAAGTGGCTATACCTTTTGACCATATCCAGAGTACGGTGTCCTAATACCGCCGCTATATTGATAATTCGTGCCGCGTAAAGGTAATAAGGCAAGTGGTGTTTATTTTAGCCCTTTGCACCTAATCGGCACCGAATAACGGTCAAATCCTGCCCCCCCCGAACTGCTCTACCAATACCCTGCCACCAGTCCTAAAAACACCGTCAACCCAAACCAATTATTATTCAAAAAAGCCTTGAAGCATTTAGGTTTATCATAATTAAAAATCAATACTTGTTGATAAACCGAGAATCCAGCCGCCGCGAATAAACCAACATAATACGGCCAGCCCAGTTGTTGCAATACGCCAACCACCATTAACAGGCCCAAAATCACCAGTTGCAAACTGGCGGTTATCTCTCGCACTCTATTTCCGAACAGAATCGCCGTCGATTTAACGCCAATTTTTAAATCATCTTCAATATCCACCATCGCATACATGGTGTCATAAACCAGCGCCCATAACAGCACTGCCAGATACAGCAGCCAGGCGACCAGTGGAATGCTATTGGTTTGCGCGGCAAACGCCATCGGCACCGCAAAGCCAAAGGCCATGCCCAGATAAGCTTGCGGCAAATGGGTAAAGCGTTTCATAAAAGGGTAGCTGGCGGCCAGAAACGCCCCGGCAAATGACAAAGCAATGGTAAACCAGTTCATTAGCAACACCAGCCCAAAAGCCGTCAAACACAATACCGCAAACACCATCAGTGCTTCTTTGGGTTTAACCTTGCCAGCAGCGATAGGCCGTTGCTGGGTACGCGCCACATGCGGATCAAAATCCCGATCGGCGTAATCGTTAATCACACAACCGGCAGCGCGCATCAACACCACTCCCAGACAAAACACCGTTAACACCAGTGTATCAGGATGACCGTTACCGGCAATCCACAAAGCCCACAGTGTCGGCCACAGCAAAATTAATATGCCGATAGGTTTGTCAAAACGCGCCAGCAACCAGTATTGATAAAGCTTATCCATTATTATTAGCCTGCCTGGGTTTTGTCTTTAATGGTCTGAATAATGGCGGTAGTAGAATGCCCTTCGATAAATGACAGGATTTTTACTTCACCACCATTCTCCAGTACGCACTCGTGTCCGGCGATACTGGTAATGTCGGTATAATCGCCACCTTTTACCAAAATATCCGGCAATAATTGCTCAATAACGGCCTGCGGCGTATCCTCTTCAAAAGGAATAACCCAATCGACACATTCCAGTGCCGCCAGCATTTCCATGCGATGCGCTAACGAATTTACCGGACGCTCCGGGCCTTTCAGGCGCTGTACCGATGCATCGCTGTTTACCAGCACCGCCAGCCGTTCGCCCAACGTTTTGGCCTGTTGCAAATAACGAACATGCCCAGGATGTAAAATATCAAAACAGCCATTAGTCGCGACAATTCTTTCTCCGGTTTCGTGCGCCGCCTGACGCTCCGCCAACATTTCGTCCAATGTGCAAACACCTTTATGATGCGCACGCTGTCCTTGCAAGGCGTCGCGCAACTCTTCGGTATTTACCGTGGCGGTGCCTATCTTGCCAACCACAATACCCGCGCCGACATTGGCCAGATAGGTCGCATCCGCCAGCGATTTCCTGGCCGCCAGACTGGCCGCCAATACGGAAATCACTGTATCTCCTGCGCCGGTTACATCAAACACTTCTCGGGCATGAGTGGGCAAATGTATGGGCTGTTCAGCCTTGCTTAACAGGGTCATACCGTGTTCGCCACGGGTTACCAGCAACGATTCCAGATCCAGATCAGCAATCAGATTTAAGCCGCGCTCCACAAGTTGTTGTTCATCAGCACAGCGCCCAACAACCGCTTCAAATTCGTTAAGATTGGGGGTGATAAGTGTGGCCTGCCTATAAATAGAAAAATCACTGCCTTTAGGGTCAACCAGCACTGGTTTTTGTAATTGCTTAGCCAGGCGGATAAAGGCCTGTACATCACTTAACGTACCTTTACCGTAATCGGAAAGCACCACCACTTGTGCTTGCATCAATTCAGCATGAAACAGATGCAGCAACACCGCGCTATCCACCTGTTGAAATCCATCCTCAAAATCTAGCCGAATCAATTGTTGATGGCGACTCATCACCCGTAATTTAGTAATAGTCGGAAAATTAGCGACCGGTTGAAACAGACACAACACCCCGGCGGCTTTCAGCAAATTCTGTAAATCGGTAGCCGCCTGATCTTCACCGGTAAAGCCTAACAAAGACGCTTTAGCGCCCAGCGAGGCAATGTTTAATGCCACGTTACCCGCACCACCGGCACGTTGTTCATCCTGATTAACATGCACCACAGGCACCGGCGCTTCCGGTGAAATGCGGGAGGTGGAACCGTGCCAGTAACGATCCAGCATCAGATCGCCGACCACCAGCACATGGGCTTGGGCGTAATTAGGTAATTGCATAGCTTTCACGCTGTCTAATGAAATTGAAATGCTATTATAACGGCTTGTTGTGATTGAATGGCGAGGAAACCATGAGCGTAAAAATCTACCATAATCCGCGTTGCGGCAAATCCCGCGATACCTTGAAACTACTTGAGGAACAGGGCATACAGCCGGAAGTGATCGAATATCTTAAAAATCCGCCTACGACAGAGGAATTACAGGATATTCTGCACAAACTGGCGATAAAACCCCGTGAATTGATGCGCACCAAAGAACCGGAATACAAAGACAACGACCTAAACGACCCATCGTTGACCGACATTGAGTTGATAGAAGCCATGGTCAGAATACCAAAACTGATAGAAAGACCTATTGTTCTGGCAAACGGCAAAGCCGCTCTCGGCAGACCACCGATAGCCGTGCTGGAGATTGTGCAATGACCAAAATTTTGATTCTTTATTACAGTCGCAATGGTAGTACCGCACAAATGGCGCAACAAATTGCGCGCGGTGTGGCATCGGTAAACGGCGCAGAAGCCATATTACGCACTGTGCCGGAAGTCTCCACGGTTTGCGAAAAAGTAGCCGATAGCATTCCCGCCAGCGGCGCAGCTTATGTCAGCATTCAGGATCTGGAAAATTGCGATGGATTGGCGCTAGGTAGCCCCACCCACTTCGGCAATATGGCGGCTCCGCTTAAATATTTTATCGATAGCACCACCGGCATCTGGTTATCCGGGGCTTTGTCTGGCAAACCGGCCGGGGTGTTTACCTCATCCGGCAGTATGCACGGCGGTCAGGAAAGCACGTTACTATCCATGATGCTACCCTTGATGCATCACGGCATGTTGCTGCTCAGCTTGCCCTGCAATGAAATAGCTCTGCGGGAAACCGTCAGCGGCGGTACACCCTATGGGCCGAGTCATTGTGGTGCAAACCCTGATGATGAATTGACCGACCATGAAAAACGCCTGTGCTGGGTACTAGGCGAGCGACTAGCAAGCACTGCAAAAGCTTTGCGGCGTTGAATCAGCGCATAATTAAATGTCATCAGTGCTAAAACATAAGGTGCTGTGATGAAAAATAATAGAAATAAACCAACGCGGATTCAACTCTTAAGTGCAATTCCAGTGATCATGCAGCCTTTAGCCGTTTGTCGTTAGCCAGGACGCAGAGCGTTCGGGGCTGCATTCCCACGCGGAGAGTGGGAACGTTAGCGCTTATGTGTCATCATGTTACGCTTAACTTAGTGGCCCTAGCAGCCAGTCTCTAGCGCGCCTTAGACCGCTGCTGATTCGATTTTCGGGCTGGCGCAGCCCGGTTACCCGCCGGTTGCGAACGTTTAGCCCCTGGCGCTCTTCCGGCAGGCTTAGCCTGCTGAGGCTTAGGCTTACTATTGGTCACCTCCAAAGATACCCGCTCATAACCGGTATCCGCAACACGCGGAATCTGCCGTTTCAACAGTTTCTCAATCGCAGCCAGCAAATAAGCCTCTTCCGGGTCAACCAGCGAAATCGCCTGTCCATCGGCACCGGCGCGACCGGTACGACCTATTCGATGCACATAATCTTCCGCTACCTGCGGCAAGTCATAGTTAATCACATGTGGCAATTGATCAATATCCAGTCCGCGCGCCGCAATATCAGTAGCAATCAGCGCAGTAATGCCACCGTTTTTAAATTCATCCAGGGCGCGCACTCTAGCCCCCTGACTTTTATCGCCATGCAAAGCCGCGCACCGGATGCCATCATGAATTAGCTGTTTACATAAACGGTCAGCGCCATGCTTGGTTCTAACAAACACTAGCACCTGCTGCCAATGACCGTTACCGATCAGATAAGATAGTAATTCCCGCTTGTTTTCGCGCTTGATAGGGTAAACCAGTTGCGACACAGTATCGGCAGCGGCATTCCGTTTCGCCACAGAAATTTCAACCGGATCGTTTAACAATTGTTCGGCAAGCACGCTGATTTCAGGTGCATAAGTCGCAGAAAATAACAGATTTTGGCGTTTATTAGGCAACAGGCTGATAACTTTGCGTATATCGCGAATAAAACCCATATCCAGCATTCTATCGGCCTCATCCAGCACAAAAAATTCCACTTTTGACAGATCCAGATGTTTTTGTTGAATCAAATCCAGCAGGCGGCCTGGGGTGGCGACAACAATATCCGTGCCGCGTTGTAGCTTTTGAATTTGCGGAATAATGCTGACCCCGCCAAAAATGGCTTCAGCAAAAAACGGCAGATGTGCGCCATAAGTTCTTACACTTTCATGTACTTGCAAAGCCAGTTCACGGGTAGGCGTTAAAATTAACACTCTAACCGGACGCGGCTTTTGCGGGATAGGCTTGTTTTGCAGCAGTTGTAACAAAGGCAGGGTAAAGCCCGCCGTTTTACCGGTGCCGGTTTGCGCCCCCGCCAGCACATCCCGGCCTTGCAATATGACCGGGATGGCTTGCGCCTGAATAGGTGTAGGTGTTTCATAGCCTTGTTCGGCAACCGCTTTAAGTAGCTGCTCGGACAAGCCCAGTTCTGTGAATTGCATGTATTAACCTTTGTGTTGTTGCGCACTTAAATGGTGCGAATTTAAATAAGAAGGGCGGCAAAATTTCAGATTGCAAAAAATAAAACAAACCGGTAGAAATAGAATATGATTGGCTCTCGAAAATTCTATGCTTAATACGGATTACACCATGACCACACAGAAACCTGTGCTCAACAGGCTGAAACAACAAGGTTTGCAGGCCGGAATGACATTCAATTCCACCGATCAAGAAATAGCACTAGATGCTGAAATAATCGATATAAGTTATACGGGGATAAGGGTAAAAGTTAAAGAGCCTGTTTTATCCAAAATTAATGGACATATCAGGCTCACAATGATTTTACCGGAATCGGGTACTCCCTTCACTGTTCATGGCATTTTGAAACATTCTGTCGACGATGTGGAGTTTGATTTACATTATGTCGATCATGTCGAAGGCTCTATAGACGATTTAATGTTCGAATGTCTAGAGCTGGATAATTCGACAGTGTTAATCAAAACCATCGCCTAACTGACAATAACAAATCTTACGGCATCCAGACGCAGTTGCGCTTCCTGAATACTTTCGTGAGATAGCAGAGTTGTCTCTTTTAGCTGTTCAATTTCCTGTTCCTTGATACCCGGGTTGATTTTTTTCAGTCGTACCAGTCGTTTTATTTCCCCGGTCAGGGTGGCGATCATCGCGTTGTTGCTATCAGCAACAAGTTTTTGCATCTGTAAAATTGCCTGCTGTTCTGCCACTTTTATCATATCCAGAATTAGCGGGCGTTGACTGTTTAAAAACTGACTGACTTGGGGTTTATCAAAGCTTTCGCCGGTTTCAACAAGACTTTCATGGCTTACATCCGTAGCAAGATTTTTTTTCTGTTGATCCAGCAATATGCGAATAGGTGTCGGCGGTAAAAATCGGCCAATTTGTAATTCCATTGGGGCGCTACATTCCACCACAAACAGAAGTTCCAGAAAAAACTGTCCAGCTTTAAGTCTCGGATTTTTAACCACGCTCACTGCGGCATTGCCTGTTTCGCTGGAAAGCACCAGATCCATGGCAGAGATAACCATAGGATGCTCATTGGTGATGAACTGCATGTCTTCCCGGGCTAAGGCTCTTTCGCGATTAGTGGTTACAGTAAGGCCATCGTCCTGAAGCATGGGAAAATGCGCAATGCGTAAGTTTTCGCTAGGCCAGAGGATATTACAATCGCGGGAATGATATTCCACATCTACCCCGTAACAATCGAACAACGCTTCCATGTAAGGCCATAGCTTACCATCATTTTCACCGGCTTTAATTTGTTGTACCAGTTGCTCGGCTTCTTCTGCACGGCAGGAGTTAAGCTCCAGCAACAAATCGCGGCCTTTATGCAGCTCTTCTGCCACCTCTTTAGCCAGATTTCGGGTATTCTCAATCAAGGCGTCAACCTGGTTTGAATTTTCCGGCAGCAGGGCTGCGGCTAATTCATCGCCCATTTGCTTGTACACCTGGGCCGCACCGGAACAATTATGCCGAAAAGCGTCAAGACCTTCATCGTACCAGCGGTACAGCACATGCTGTGCGCTGTTTTCGATATAAGGTATATGAATCTGAATAACATGTTTTTGGCCGATTCGATCCAGACGGCCTATGCGTTGTTGCAGCAAATCCGGGTTTTCAGGCAGATCAAAAAGAATCAAATGCCGCACAAATTGAAAATTTCGACCTTCGCTACCGATTTCCGAGCAAATCAAAACCTGAGCGCGGCTTTCTTCGTCGGCAAAAAAAGCGGCGGCGCGGTCTCTTTCTATAATGCTCATGCCTTCGTGGAAAATTGCAGCGGTGTGGCCTACATGCTGACGCAGCAATTGTTCCAGTTGAATAACTGTTTCCGCGCGTTTGCAAATCAGCAAGGCTTTCTCGTCACCCAAGGCGTTAAGCTTCTCCACCAGCCATTGCAAATACGGACTATCCTGTATTGTTGCGCTCTCTTTAGGTAATAGAGAATAACCGTAGCGCTGACGATCCGGGAAACCCTGCACGGTATGTCGGGAATTTCTGAACAGAATCCGACCCGTACCATGATGATCGAGTAACAGTTTTATTAACTCTTCTCTGGCGGAGTTTTTGTCGGTATTGACCTCTTTCAACAATTTTTCCACATTGTCCTGTTTCAACAGGTTTTTTAAATGCTCCTGTTCTGAGGCACTGAGTTTTTGACCGGTAATCAACAAATTGGCAAGTTCCGCCACCGGTTGAAACTGGCTTTCTTCCTGTAAAAACTGCTGAAACTTATAAAAACGATCAGGATCCAGCAGCCGCAGACGAGCAAAATGGCTTTCTTTGCCCAATTGCTCAGGCGTTGCAGTCAATAAAATCAAGCCAGGTGTATTAATGGCCAGTTGTTCCACAAACAGATATTCCGGGCTAGGTGCTTGTTCGTTCCATTGCAGATGATGGGCTTCGTCAATCACCACCATATCCCAGCGAGCATCCAGCGCCTGTTGCTGACGATGCGCAGAATTGTCAAAAAAACTTTGACTGCAAAGCGCCAGTTGCTCACTTAGGAATGGGTTTTCCTCTGGGCAGGCCAGGCAGCGGCTTTCATCAAAAATACTGAAACGCAAATTGAATCTACGCCGCATTTCCACCAGCCATTGGTGTAGCAAACTTTCCGGCACCAGAATTAATATCCGTTTGCTTAAGCCGTTAATCAGGCGGTGTTGGATAATCAGACCTGCTTCTATGGTTTTACCCAGCCCCACTTCATCGGCCAGCATGATTCTGGGCATAGCCCGATTCGCCGCTTGCTGGGCAATATAAAGCTGATGCGGAATCAGAGCGGCACGCGCGCCTTGCAAACCTTTTACTGCCGATTGCTGATGCTGCTGCTGACGAAGCCAGGTCTCATAACGCAGTTTAAACCAGGAACTGGGGTCAAACTGACCAGTAAACAGCCGATCCTGAGGTTTATTGAACTGGATGTGATGGTTTAATTCCATCTCATCAATCTGCTGCAACTGACCATCTTCATCCAGCCCAATATAAGTGAGCAAGCCTTCGTGTTGCTGAATTTGCTGGACGGTAATTTTAGTGTAGTCAGCGGATTCAATAACATCACCCTCACTGAATAACACCCGGGTCAATGGCGCGTTTTCTCTGGCATAGGTGCGCTTGTCGCCTGTTGCCAGGTACAGTACGGTTACCCGATTATAAACGGCTTCCAGTATCAAACCTAAGCCAAGTTCCGATTCGGTATTACTTATCCAGCGCTGGCCGGGAATAAATTCGTTCATTATTTCTTGTCAAAAACTGTTTTAAAAGCAGACCTAAAATGCCTCTGCTTTTGGGAGATGGTAAACATGGGAAAATTGTCCGGCAAGTTTTGCGGATAATCCCGGACGCTGACCGGTCTGTTCTGGATGCGCTAAATGGTGTTAGCGAGTTCTACAGTGGCGGAATACAGACAAAATCCGTCCGCCATTCAAGCTGATGAACGGCGGACAGTATACCGGCTGCCGGTCAGCTATTCGGATTAATCATCGCCGCCGAATACGCTTAATAATTGCAACAGACTGGTGAACAGATTGAAGATAGACACATAAAGCGAGATAGTCGCCAGAATGTAATTGGTTTCGCCGCCGTGAATAATTTCACTGGTTTGAAACAGAATCATGCCGGACATCAGCAATACAAACATTGCAGAAACCGCCAGGCTCAGCGCGGGAACCGAAAACAGCACAGCGCCAATACCGGCAAAAAACGCCACCAGCACGCCTACCATCAGAAAGCCGGCCATAAAGCTGAAATCTTTACGGGTGGTCAGGGCATAACCGGAGAGGCCTAAAAAGATTACCCCGGTACCGCCTAAAGCAGTCAAAATCAATTGATGACCATTGCTGAACGCATGTACATACATGTTCAGGATAGGGCCAAGCGTCATTCCCATAAAACCGGTCAGCGCAAACACAAAAACCAGACCAAGCGCACTATTGCTGAATTTGGTGGTTAAAAATAACAGACCAAAATAGCCAACCAGTGTAATAATTAAGCCGGGGTGGGGCAGGTTCAGCATCATTGCCAGCGCGGCAGTTCCTGCGCTGAACAGCAATGTCATGGATAACAGCAAATAAGTGTTTTTCAGAACCTTGTTGGTTGCCAGAATGCCGGCATCCGAACGGACGGTTGCAGTATTAAAACGCATGATATATACCTCTAATTAAAGATAAAACGAACCGATAGGACTGTTCAGCAACCGTAAAGTTTCCCGGATGCCGAGCTTCCAGAACCTATTAGTATAACCAAGATTTAGCAAAGCAATGAGGTTTTAAGGAGATGACAGCAATAACGCCTTATGAATTGATGGGCGGAGAAAAAGCAATTCGTAGCCTGGTAGACCGGTTTTATTTTTATATGGACATTTTACCGCAGGCGCAAGGCATACGCATCATGCATGCAGCAGACTTGTCAGGGGCCAAGGATAAATTGTTCAAATTCCTGTCCGGCTGGCTGGGTGGGCCTAATTTATTTATAGAAGAATTTGGTCATCCCATGCTGCGCAGGCGACATTTTCCGTTTGTCATCGGCCCGGAAGAGCGCGATCAGTGGATGCTATGCATGAATCGAGCGATGACGGAAATCAGTATGGATGACAAACTGCGGATTGAGCTAAAAAACGCCCTGTTCAATTTGGCAACCCATATGATAAACAAAGAAGAACTGGCGCAAATTAACCATTCATCTACCTGATAGACACTTCATGTTATCCAGAGATCAGTTTTGAAACCAAATCCCAACTCAGCTTTGCATTACATCGTCCGGCGTAGCGCACGGGCAAAAAACACCCGGATAGTAGTCAAGCCCGACAAAATTGAAGTGATTGCCCCGCCCCATGTTTCCGAACGCAAAATCAAAAATTTTGTAGAAGCTCAGCAGGACTGGATCAAAGCCGCCATCTTGCGCGTCACGGAAAAGACCCATGCCGTTCCATCGCTAGCGCCCCAGCATTATGTCGATGGTGTCAGCATTCCGTTCCAGGGCCAACAACTTCCCTTACGCATAAAACCTTCCTCAGCCAAAACCGTTCGCCTCAATCTGGAACAGGAGGCTGGTTTCATTGTGTCCATGCCGGTCGGTATTGAGCCGCATCAAAGTTCAGAATTGATCCGGCAATTGTTAACTCGCTGGATGAAAAACCAGACGCGGCACCATGCCGGCGTGTTAATCGACAAACATGCCCCCAGGCATTCACTCTATCCGCGCAGCCTAAAAATAAAAACCCAAAAAAGCCGCTGGGGCAGTTGCGGCCCAAATAATGATATAAATCTCAATTGGTTACTGATGTTAGCGCCCCCAATCATAATGGAATATGTCATAATCCACGAACTATGCCATATCCGCCATAAAAATCATTCGCGCGACTTCTGGCAACTGGTTGCCGAATACATGCCGGATTATTTACAGCATCGCCAGTGGTTAAAACAGCACGGTGCCAGCCTTATGAAAGGATTGTGATGATTAAAAAATTCGGGTTTTACTTATTTGCCGTTGCCGTATTCTTCGCCGGACAGTTTTTGCGTAGCGGCGACTTGGTTACCGGCAAACCACCGCAAATTCAGCAAACCACGCTAGGCGGCATCGCGTCCATGTCACTACTCCAAAACGGCCCAACGCTCATTTATTTTTGGGCGGACTGGTGTGGCATCTGCGGCATGATGAAAGGCTCCATAACAGCCATTGCCGCCGACTATCCGGTTTTAACCCTTGCCTATCGTTCCGGCGAAGCCGAGTCTATAAAAAAGTATCTGCAAGCCAAGCAATTGCCCTGGCAAGTCGTAAACGATCCAAATGGCGATATAGCCGACCAATACGGGGTAAAAGCCGTTCCAGCCCTGTTCATTCTAAATGAGGCTGGCAATATTGTATTTACCTCTGTAGGCTACACCTCTGAATGGGGGTTGCGCATCCGCCTATGGTTGGCAAGTTTTGTTTAAACTCATGCTATAAATGAGTAAAATAGCTCCACTGACAGTTGCGTCCGCCAGTTTTTTGCTTTTTTTGACGGATTGCCACGGGATTTTTATTAAACCTTTCAATAGCCTATAGATTAATCATGTGTTTTAGCGCCAATATGTCTTTAAGCCTGGGTCTGGTCGGCCTTGCCGCCTCCACCGTAACCTATCTCGATAAAAACGAGGATTTCTGGGTGCGCGTCGCACGGGCTTACGCCATTTTTCATTTCTCACTGATGGAATTTATTCAATATTTTGCCTATCCGGTCGCCGACCAATGCGGTTACGGCACCAACTTTCTACTCAGCGAATTATCAACCTACCACATCAGCCTGCAAGCTTTCGCCATCATGCCCGCGCTGGCCACATATTCGACAGATCCAAGAGCGTTGAAAAACGCCACCCTCATTGGCGCAAGCTTAAGCGGTCTGTTCCTGTTCTTTAGCTTTTTACCCAACGAATGGCAACTCTTCGATATTAACCCCAATTTCATCGGCAAAATGGTATCCTGTTTGTTCATGGGTGTTTACCATATCGGTTACTCCATCTCCAGCGCCTTCGGCCTGCTTGTCACCCACGGCTCATTATTCGCCCTGGCCCTAAGCGGTTTCCTCTGGAAAAATAACTGGCGCATCGCCAGCTATCATTTTGTAATGGCAATTTTGACTTTGTTTGTACCTCAATGGTTTTTTGGTGTAAGCACTGGCGAAGCCGCAGCCATGTACTGCTTCTACTCCATCCCCATCACCGTCAGCTTTATGCCGCAGTTCAAAAACTTTTTTACCCCACAGCCACAATGGACAGGGGAATTGCAAACCGAAAAATCCGGTTGAGATTATCAGCCTCTAAATTAAGCAAGTGCAAGTCAGGGGGCGTCTTGTCAGGATTTGCCTTCGGCTGGCGCGACTCTGCCACCGGGTATTATTGATGCAGGCATAGAGTTCTTATATTTGCAAGTTCCTCAACTTGGTTCAAAAAGCCTAAGGTTTGAGCCAGAGAAAGCAACTATGAAAGCCTACCATGCTAGTAAAAATGAACTCAGACACTTTAGTGTTATCCAGAAACAATCAAAAATTTTGTGATAAACGAGACGAGTTATGGTCATTTGTAGGGGGGATTCCATACACTTTAAACCTTTACCAAGGTGCATAATTCACCCTGCGCGCCTTGAATTGCATCTGTAGGGTATTATGTGTTTGTCCTGCCCCTTATGCCCCTTTGCACAGCATTTATTAGGCATAATGCCAGAGCATCGGAATTGATCTCTAGCCTATAAGATACTCTGAAATACAATTGTCCTTTTCTTCCTTCTTAGTCCGTTGTAATCAATAACTGTATGACCCAAATAATTTTACCTGAATGGCCTTACGCCTTTGGCGGCCCCGGCGGCAGCGGCAATATTAAAACTCAAGCCGATGATTTTATAGTAGAAGAAATTTTGTCCTTTACGCCGGAAGGTGCTGGAGAGCATGTTTTTCTGCATATCGAAAAAGCCGGGGAAAATACCGAGTATGTGGCACGATTACTGGCGCGTCATGTCGGCGTCAGACAGCGAGATGTCAGCTATGCGGGAATGAAAGACCGGCATGGTCGCACCAGTCAATGGTTTAGTGTCTGGTTGCCTGGAAAGGCAGACCCGGACTGGTCGCCTGTAGAGAGCGAAAGCTTAAAAATTTTGCAAAGTATTCGACATGCCCGAAAACTTAAACGCGGTGTGCTGGCAGGCAATCGCTTTAAGCTGTTGATACGTAACTGGCAGGGGGATAGGGATGTTGCCGAACAGCAGTTGCAGGCTATTAAAACCCTGGGGTTTCCTAATTTTTACGGTGAACAGCGGTTTGGTCATCAAGGCCAAAATGTTAATCGGGCTTTGGCGATGTTTGCGGGGGGTAAAATTAAGCGTGAGCAGCGTTCTATTTACTTGTCGGCGGCGCGTTCTTTTTTATTTAATTTGATTCTGGCTGAACGTGTTAAAAATCAAACCTGGAATCAGGCTTTGCCGGGTGATGTTTTTAAACTGAACCAGACCAATAGTCATTTTCGGGCGGAAAGCATTGATCAAACCTTGCTTGAACGTCTGCATAGCGGTGATATTCAGCCGACCGGCGCATTGTTTGGTAAGGGTGAAGGCGGGGTTTCCGGGGAGGTGCTGGCACTGGAACTGCGGGTCATGGCTGAGCAGCAAGCGTTGGTGGATGGTTTGCTAGCGGCTGATTTGGAGGCTGATCGCCGGGCCTTGCTGGTTAAGCCGGAACATTTGCAGTGGCAGTTTAACTCAGATCAAACTTTAAGCCTGACGTTTACCTTGCCGGCGGGTAGTTATGCCACGGCATTGCTGCGGGAGATTCAAATAACCGCAAGCCTATGAAATCAAAATCACCTTCAGCAAAACAACAGGCCATTTTTCAGCAAGCGCGGGAACTGCATCATAGTGGCAGATTGGCGGAAGCTTGGGTCTTGTTTCAGTCTCTGTTAAAACATTTTCCCAAGCATCCGCTTATTTTGGGTGAATTGGGAACTATCGCTATAGCCCAGGCTAATTTTGAGCAAGGCGCTTATTTGTTGGGGAAGTCATTGCAGGCCAATCCCAATGATGCGGATGTGTGTTTTAATCGCGGTTTGGCGTTGGCAAGGATGAATCAAGCTGATGCCGCGCTGAAATGTTTTGCGCAGGCCATTAATTTAAGGTCAGGGTTTGCTGAGGCCCATTATAATCGGGCAGATATTTTTAAAAACCTTAATAAGCCGGATGAGGCAATCACCGAGTATCAACGCGCTTTGTTGCTAACACCGGATTATGTGGAAGCGCATAATGATTTAGGTTTGCTGCATCAGGCTTGCCAGCAGTATACACAGGCAATTGTTTGCTATCGACAGGCCATTTCCTTAAGGCCGAATTATGTCAATGCCTATTATAATTGCGGGAGTGCGTTACAATATTTAGGACATTTTTCCGAAGCGCTTACTTGTTATGACAGTTTAATCGCTTTACAGCCTGGCGATCCTAAAGCGTATTTTAATCGTGGGCAGGTGCTGGCAGAATTAAAGCGCTATGAGCAGGCTTTGGCAAGTTACGATCAGGCTTTGGCGCTTAATCCCGACTATCCTTATTTATTTGGGCAACGCTTGTTTACCCAGATGCAGATTTGCGCTTGGGGTGATATTCAGCGGCGGATAGACGAGTTGGAGGACAAGATTGAGGCTGGGGAAGGCGTTGTTACGCCTTTTACGGTTCTGGCCTGTTCCAGCAGTTTGTTGTTGCAAAAACAGGCAGCCGAAAGGTGGATTGCAGACAAGTTTCCGGTAAATAATGCGCTACCAAAAAGTTTTAAATATGTCGGGCACGATAAAATTCGGATTGGTTATTTTTCTGCGGATTTTCGGCATCATGCTGTTGCATTTTTAACGGCGGAATTGTATGAAAAACATGATAGAGACAAGTTTGAGGTGATAGGCTTTTCTTTTGGGTCGGATAGCAACGATCCGATTCGACAAAGATTAAAGGTTGGATTTGACCGTTTTTTGGAGGTGCAAGATCTAACCGATTTTGAAATTGCCCAGTTAGCCAGAGATTTGGAAGTTGATATTGCTATTGATTTGGGTGGACATACCGGGGATGGCAGGCCGGGTATTTTTGCATTGCGGGCTGCGCCTGTACAAGTCAGTTATCTGGGTTATCTGGGGACTATGGGTGCCAATTACATCGATTATCTGCTAGCCGATGCAGTGCTTATTCCCGAATCTGCCAAAAGCTTCTATACGGAAAAGATTGTTTATCTTCCCGGTTATCAGGTTAACGATGGACAACGGCAAATAGCCGATAGCTTATTTACCCGTGAACAGCTAGGGCTGCCAGAAACAGGTTTTGTGTTTTGCTGTTTTAATAATAGCTATAAAATCACCAATACTACTTTTGCCGTCTGGATGCGAATTTTGCAAATAGTCGAAGGAAGCGTGCTGTTTTTACATGCGGATGATGAAATTGTAGTCAGAAATTTAAAAAATGCCGCAACTTTAGCGGGTGTGGATGCAAACCGTCTGGTGTTTGGACAGACGTTACCCTTGCCGGAGTATATGGCGCGTTATCGGTTGGTAGATTTGTTTTTGGACACCTTGCCTTACAATGCCGGAACCACCGCTAGCGATGCTTTGTGGGCCGGTGTGCCGGTTTTGACTTGTATAGGCGCGACATTTGCCGGACGAGTGGCGGCCAGTTTGCTAACCGCCATAGGCTTACTTGAACTGATTGCAACGTCTTATGATCAGTATATAGCGCTGGCTATTAAATTGGCTACTGAGCCTGATAGTTTTGCCGCCATTAAGAGCCGGTTGGCTGAAAATCGGTTGACTACCCCTTTGTTTAATTGTCAGCAATTTACCTTTTATCTTGAGGAAGCTTATGCTGTAATGTATCGGCGGCGTCAGAATGAATTGCTGCCGGATGATATTTATATTGGCTTGGATGGTATGCCGATTGTGATTAATACCAAAGGATAAATTCATGGCGAAATTTCATCTGCTGCATTATGTGCCTCATCCAAGATTGCATGGGCTATGGGGCTATCTTGAGATTATCAGAACGGTGCAATGGGGGCTGGAAAAACTGGGGCATCAGGTTAGTTATGCGGTTAATAATATTCAGCCCACAGCCACTAATATTGTTTTTGGCGCACAATTGCTGCCAATTGATTTTCTGAGGCAGTTGCCGCCAAATACCATTATCTATAATCTGGAGCAAAACCGGGGATTAGCTATCGATCAAATTCGTGAACAAATTCCTTATATTGCTAGCGCCTTTAGGGTATGGGATTATAGCAACGCTAACCTTGAAGTCTGGCGGGAGCTTGGCTGTAATGATGTATCGATTGTACCTGTCGCTTATGCGCCTGTGTTGTCTAAAATTCCCAAGCCAAAAGTGCAGGATATTGATGTATTGTTTTTTGGCTTGGCTGGTGAAAAAAGACTTTCGGCAATTCATAGGTTGTCCAATGCCGGTCTGGCTACTGTATTTGTGAGCGGTTTATATGGAGAAGCCAGAGACAATCTGATTGCAAGATCTAAATTGATTTTGAATATTAATTTATATGATGTTTCCAGGATATTTGAAATTGCCAGGGTGTCGTATTTGTTGGCAAACAAAAAAGCCGTGGTCTCTTTGTTGGAAGCAGATACTTATGTGGAGGAAGATATACGGCCCGGCATAAGGTTTTCCTCAGCCAATACGCTGGTTGAGGATTGCGTCTATCTACTGGAAAATGAAGCTGAACGTAAAGCCCTTGAGCAAACCGGTTTTCAATTGTTTTCAATTAGAGATATTAAGCAAATACTCAAAAATACCCTGGATTAATGATAAAGGTCGCTTACAGGTATTACAGCATCAGTAAATCGGGTGTAACCCTTTCCATAAAAACTTTTCGGTAGTATTCGGATTTGCGTATTTGTAAGCTTTCCATCGGGTTAAAGTTGTCGGTGATGATAATGCCATCGGTATCGGATAAGGTGTATTCGTGGCTTAACAGCCACTGAACGCGTAAATCGGGGTTACTGCGATCAAGGATTATCGGTTGAGTTGAACTGAGGAAAATAAAATCGGTAAATTCGGCTTTATCGGTAATGAACACCCGGATATTAGGGAAAACTTCTTTAAGCGTCCGATAAACCGAAGCAACGGCTTTAGTGCCATCGCCGTTGGTAAAACCAACATAATTCAGGGCCAAAACCCCTTGGTCTGTCAACATGCCGCGCAATTGGGTTAGCATTTCCAGGGTTAGCATGTGCGTTGGTTCCGTGCCGCCGGTAAAGCAATCATGAATGATAAAATGGTATCGTTTATGCAGCTTTTGGATTTCATAGCGACCATCGCCAACTATAAACTCACCGGTTGGTTTGAAGTTAAAATATTTTAGCGAAGCATCGGCAACCGCTGGGTCAATTTCTATGGTATCGGTGCTTAGGCCTTTGGATTTTAGATCGCGGGCAATGTGGCCGCCGCCCAGGCCGATTAATAGCGCGTTATCGGCGGATGGACGAACCAGCGGCAACAAACCGATAATCTGTTGGTAACCTAATAAGGTTTGACCATTGGCGATGGACATGGCGCTCAAAACCGAAGAGTCGGAAAGTAGTAGCCGCACACCGTAACGTAAATCGTCCACCACCCGTACCCAGCCGTAGACGCTTTCTTCTTGATAAACAACTTTAAATTCTTTGTTAGATAGCAACGGCCTGGCATAGCCAATACTGGTAAGCGTTATAATTAAAGCGGTTGCAACAATCAACGGTAAAGTTAAAAGTGATTTGCCCAGACTTAATTTGTCGTGAATGGACAAAAAAATCGCCAAAGCGATTAACACGCCGCTGACGACAAAAATAATTAATCGTGTTCCGAAAATAGGCAGCAGATAAAAGCCCAGTAATAGGGTGCCTGCCACACTACCCAGTGTACTGATGGCGTACACCGAACCGACCGCTCTACCTATGCCCTGTAAATTTTCAGTCGCCAGTTTTATCACAAAGGGGCCAACCATGGCTAATGCAGTTAATGGCAGGGTAAACAATAGCAAGGCACTGACAAATGCGCCGCCGCGAATGCCCAGTGGATTGGTCATTAGCATCACCGTACCGCTGAAAAAAGGAATCAACGCGGTTGTCAGTGCTGCCAGCATAAAGACATGGGGTAGGCGTACACGGGGATAGCGATCAGTGAGAAAACCGCCGACATAATAACCCAGCGCCAAAGCAATCATGGTGACGGAAATCAGAGATGACCAGACGTATAGACTGACGCCGTAATAGGGGGCAATGATGCGGGTGCCGAGCAGTTCCAGGATCATGACCGCGCCACCGCTAAGGCTGACGGCAGAAAATAGTAACAGTCTGGAAAATGTCGGTGAAATATTTACAGGCGTAACCTTAGCCTGTGCAGATGCGGATAGATCGAAATCAGACATAAATGCTCTTATTATAATGGCTTGGCGAAGCAAGCAGTGAAATAGCCCGGATTATACTCCGCCCATAAAAAAACCCGAACCGGCTTCCTGCCGTTATTCGGGTCTGTTTGGCTTCCATTCCTGCGAATATCCGTTTTCGCCCTTGCTTAAGCTATCCGTGTTAAAACAAGGCTCACCCTTTGCGGGGTAATTTCCTAAATCGGTAATCGGCGTGTCCTTGCCGGATGCGACAATTCCAGACCGACTGATTGGTGTGCTGATAAAATCAAGCGTTCAGACTGGTGGCTGATTTACGTTTTTTGCCCAGCATCAACATGCCCATTGTGCCGACCAAAAACGACCAGACGGCGGCAGGTAACGGTACTGGGGCAGTGCCGACCGTGGAAACTAAAGTGATTGTTTCACCTATTGACGTTCCCATTGTGCCGCCATACTGATTGCCGGTTGAGCAGTTTGACATGTCGGCGGCAGGTGTACAATCCATGAAAACCAACTGATTTATATTATCTGAAGTGATCGAAGTTGGATTGTTTGGGTTGAAATCAAACGTTGCAAAAGCATTATCGCCACCCAGCGTCATCGACTCTACATAAGGTGTTGCTACATCGTTTAGATACACACTGACTAATAGATTGCCGTTAGTGTCATAAACCTGCGATGGCGATGGCAGCAAATAGTTAAGCGAAAGGGTTGGGCCCATTGAGTCGTATAACTGTATGCCTGACACGCCTGTTACGGTATGACTGGTAGAATCGTAAGTGAATGAACCGCTTGTAATCCCGGAACCATCGTCAAAACTTGTCGTCACATCATAGGTCGATATTACATCGGCCTGTACTATTTGCGCATTACATAATGTTAAAAGTAATGCCGCCAACAGCGAAGATATTTTCATTGTCTGCTCCTAAGTTAAAAATTGAAAAACTTTGCAGTTTCAATACTTGCTTTGCCTTAATTTATTGTGGCTAAAACTCAAATACCGGTTTAGCCAAGCAAAAATCAGGCGGAAACGTTAAAAACAAAATCTTTTAACGTTTCACAGAAGCGATATTAAGCGGCAGCTAATGATTTGCGGCGACCAAAGCCGACCGCACCAGCCAGTGCGCTACCAAACAGCCAGACTGCACCTGGAACAGGAACCGGTGCCGCAGTGCCTTGCTCGTTATACACGGTAGAAAATGCACCGTTAGGGTTAGCAGAGGCAACTGCTGCGCCAGAGACATTGTTTACTCCGGTGCCGCTTTCCCAGATTCCCACTTTATAATATTGATCATAGTTGCTGGCTGCTATATAGTTTGATAGTGAGTTATTTGTAGATTCACTGGCATCGCCGACGACTACTGTAAATGAGCCAGCAGTCCATGCGTTACCGTTCAGGTAGCTGCCGGTCAAGGCTATGGAAAAATCAGCCTCATTACCCACGCCTGCTACACCCGAGCCTAGCAAAACCAAGCCTTGCAGGCCGGGGCCGGTTGGTGTGCCCTGGTAGATGGCGTAAGCCAGATCGCTAGTGCCGGAATTGACGCCAGTGGTTGATGTGCCGGTAATTGCATTGTGATCGGCGGCAATCGAGAAATTCAGATAAGTGGCACCTGTGGTGTTCATGATGTAGTTTTCACCATTCACGATGTAACTTGTGCCGGTAGGGCTGCTAGTACCGATAACACCTGCGCCGTTGTTAGTGTATTGGCTGCCGCTACCTGCATAGGGTTGCAGGTAAGAATCACCAGTATTGAAGCCGTTAGAGTTTTTGGTGATGCTAGCGTTGGTGGAATTATAAATATCGCTAACCCCGTTGCCCCAGGAGCCCTGAGAGACAGAAACGCTAGGTATAGCACTGGTGGCGATGGTTGCGGTAGGGTTTTTGGTGTTGTAGTTATACAACTGGCCCAAATATGTGTTGCCTTGGCCTGGGGTGATTTGTCCGCTGCCCTGACCGCCGCCAGCCAGTGTGGTATAATTGCCGAAATTACCGCCGAGCATAGCTGTGGTAACAGCGGGTGTTCCTAAGGTTCCATTAGCAGAAGTGCCGCCGTAAACACCTGTTTCAATAACCCGATTATTACTAGTGCTTGCGCCATGTATGCCTTGAAAACCGATAATTGGAATATTTGCGCCAACATAGGGATCCTGGGTTTCATCGCCATAATTTGGAGCGCCGTTCAGCCATTGTAAATTACTGACATTGCTGGATGATCCGCCGTTGACAATAAACGAAGCGTGCGCGTGTACTGCCGGAGAAGCCGCTACCGCACCTAACATAACCGCAGAAACGGCCGATAATTTCATTAAATTCATTTGTTATTCCCTCTTTTTTTTATTTAATAACCTGACACAGCCGGATTTTTCGCAGCAACTTTCAAATTAGCTAAAACGGATGCTGCTTTCCGTTGCAGGCTAATTTTGTTGTTGTCTGATTTTTCGGCACAATTAAGGTCGTGTAAGTAATACAGTGTTAACTAATTGATAAAACACGTAAAAGCTTGCTAAAGCATTTTTAAAATCATGCTGCGCTTTTACTTAAATTCGCAGCATTCAAACACGGTAGCATTTTGGTGTTTGCAAGGAACGGGCCATTTCAGAAAAGCTGTTACAAATCAATTGTATAATTTTTAATTAGTGATTCGTAATGCAGGATTTTGAAGTTTCTAGTGTGTGAAATCGCGTATTTTTGATTGTTATTTATGTTAAATAACATAGTTTAATTAATGATCGGCCTGGTTTTGCCTGGCGGCAACTATTGTTACTCTTAAACCATGATTAAGCGGTCTATCCGTTACAGCGGCATCGCTTATTCCGAGATGGCTGAATTCTCGGCATTTATTTTACAATGCCGGTTTGTGATGACTTTAGCCAAGATTATGAAACCGGTAAAACCTTCAGTGAACCAGCAGGCCTTGTTTCAGCAAGCCCAGTTTTTACTTCAAGCCGGACATTCGGCGGAAGCCTACGGCTGTTATCAACAATTATTACAGTTGCTACCGAAGCATCCGCAGATATTGAGAGGATTAGGCATGGCAGCATTTCAGCAAGGCTTGTTGGATAAGGCGGCGCAGCATTTTCAACAGAGTTTGCGCATTACACCCAGACAGGAAGATGTGCTTATTTATTGCGGCATTGCTTATGCGCAATTAAACCGGCTGAATGAAGCCTGCACTTGTTACAATCAGGCGCTGGAGTTAAATCCGAATAATGCCGATGTCTATAATTATCGTGGCTTTGTTCGGCAAGAGTTAAGGCAGTTTGATGCCGCTATTGCCGATTTTGATAAAACAATTGCCATAAATCCTGAATTTGCCGGCGCCTTTAATAATAAGGGGCTGGCGCTGTTAGGTCAGAAGCGTTACCAAGATGCGATAGCCTGTTTTGATCAGGCTATCGCCATCAAGCCCGATTATCCTGAGGCCTATTACAATCGCGGCAATGCCTGTAAAGAATGTAAGGAGACGCTATGGCTTGAAGCCGCATTGACTAGCTATGATGCGGCTATAGCCTTGAGAGCGGATTTTGCGCTGGCGCACAATAACCGGGGGCTGGCTTTGTTTGGTTTGGCGCAGTTTGATGCCGCTCTTGCTGCTTTTAATCAGGCACTGAGCATAAAGCCAGATTATCCTGAGGCTTATGTCAATTGCGGCTTGGTGCAGGACAGGTTAAAAAATTTTACCGCAGCTCTGGCCTGTTTCGAGCGCGCCGTAAGATTAAAACCGGACTATGCCGAAGCCTATCACCATATGGCTGGGGCCTTAACCAATCTTGGCGATAAAATGGCCGCTTTGGCGAATTACGAAAAGGCTATTATCTATAAGCCTGACTATGTAGATGCTTATAACAATTTTGGATTATTGCTGAGTGATTTTGGGGATTATCCGGCGGCATTGCTGGCTTTTGACAAGGCATTGGCGCTTGATCCAAAATTTCCATATTTATTAGGATTGCACCTGTTTACCAAAATGCAAATCTGTGACTGGCGGGATACGATGCGGGAAACCAAGACCCTTGTCGAAAAAGTCGCGCATGGCGAAAATGTTGCGAATGCCTTTACGGTAATAGGGATTAGCGCTGATTTGGCTTTGCAACGAAAAGCCGCTGAAATATGGACAGCGGACAGATACCCCAGCTTGGCTATCCTGCCGGACATTAAAAAATACCCCAGACGTGAAAAAATTCGGATTGGTTATTTTTCCATGGATTTTCGTAATCATGCGGTATCTTTTTTAACGGCTGAATTATACGAAATTCACGATAGATCCCGCTTTGAAATTATTGCTTTTTCTTTTGGCCCGGATACCAAGGACACCATGCGCACCCGGCTTGAAGCGGCATTTGATCGGTTTATTGATGTTCGGCAAATGTCCGATCAACAGGTGGCGGAATTAGCCAGAAGTCTTGAAATAGACATAGCTGTTGACTTGGCTGGTTACACTGGCGAATGCAGAACCGGCATTTTTGCGCACCGCTCCGCCCCCATACAATTAAGCTATATTGGCTATCTGGGAACGATGGGCGCTGAATATATGGATTATCTGCTGGCCGATGCGGTGCTTGTTCCGCAAAAGCATCGCTCTCACTATGCAGAGAAAATTGTGTATTTACCTAGTTTTCAGGTAAACGATAGCCAGCGGCCCCGCCCGGCCGCCTTATTTTCCAGAGTACAGCTAGGTTTACCGGAAACCGGTTTCGTGTTTTGCTGCTTCAATAATAATTTTAAAATTACCGAACAGACTTTTTCCGGCTGGATGCGGATACTGAAGAGTGTTGTCGGCAGTGTGCTGTTTTTGTATGCAGAAAACAAGTACGCGGCGCTTAATTTGAAAAATGCGGCTATTGCAAATGGCGTTGACGCCAGCCGCCTGATTTTTGCTGAAGCTGCGCCATTACCAGAATATTTAGCCAAATATTGTGTTGCCGATTTGTTTCTGGACACTTTGCCGTACAATGCCGGAACCACAGCCAGTGATGCGCTGTGGATGGGGTTGCCGGTGCTGACTTGTATGGGTGAAGCGTTTGCAAGCAGGGTAGCCGCCAGCTTGCTTACCGCTATTGGTTTACCGGAACTGATTGCCACAAATCAGCATGAATATGAGGCAATCGCGATTGATCTGGCTACCCACCCGGAAAAAATGGCCGCCATTAAATGCAAATTAGCGCAAAACCGGTTAACGGCGGCGCTGTTTGATAGCCGGTTATTTACTAGGCATCTTGAAACAGCTTATAGCAACATGTATGAGCGCTGTCAGGCTGATTTATTACCGGAGGATATTGTTGTATAAATGCCGTTCCAGGCTGTATGAGCAAATGCGCCTGAAAGCCCACCCGATTTTTTTAACCTATGACACTATCAATTGCAAACATTCAGAGCTTATTCCCGGAGTTTTCTGTGGAAGACAGTGCGCAAATCGGCAAAGCCTTAAGCATTTTAGAGCAGGCGACCAGCCGAATTGCGCAGAGCGTTGATAGCGTTAGGCCAAGCGGCGTGGCGGTAGCCAAAGTATTGGTGTCTGTGCATATCGATCTGGAAGCCATTTTGGCTGCGCTACTTAGTGATTCCCGGCTAAGCGGTCAACTTTCCGAGGCGACTATTCGTCAACAATTTGGCGCTGGCGTTGCCGAATTGGTTAAAGATGTGTTGTGGCTGAACAAGGTTAATATCTATAGCCCGGAGATGGCTAATCAGCCCAATCAATCCGAAATATTGCGGCGCATGTTGTTATCCATGACCCATGATGTACGCGCAGTATTGATTAAACTGGCTTACCGGATTCAACGTTTACGCAATCTGTCCGCTGAAGATGAGACCATTCGCCGGTTTATTGCCCGGGAAACGCTGGATATTTATGCGCCACTGGCAAATCGGCTAGGGATTAGCCAGTTTAAATGGGAGCTTGAAGATCTGGCTTTTCGTTATCTGGAGCCGGAAAATTATTTTGCTGTAGCCAAGTCGCTGGCGGACAAGCGTACAGAGCGAGAATCCTGCATTAAAAGTTTTATGGAAACTTTGCGGCAAAAATTGGCGGGAGAAGGAATTAAAGCCAAGGTTTATGGCCGGCCCAAGCATATCTATAGTATCTGGTGCAAAATGCGCGCCAAGCAGCGCTGTATTGATGAGCTTTATGACTTGCTGGCCGTGCGGGTTATTGTCGATAACCTGTCAAGCTGCTATACGGTGCTGGGTCTGGCGCATAGTTGCTGGCAGTATATCCCTAAAGAATTTGATGACTACATTGCCAACCCCAAGGAAAACGGCTACCAGTCTTTGCATACGGTGGTGGTGGATGGGCAAGGTAATCGCATTGAAGTACAAATACGCACCAAGGCCATGCATGAGTTTGCCGAACTGGGTGTGGCGGCGCATTGGCGGTATAAGGAAGGTAGAAAATTTAATGCCGCTACTGAAAAAAATATCGCTTCACTTAGGCAACTGCTGGACGATAAGGATGGTAGTGATAATCTCATCGAAAATTTTCGTACCGAGTTATTTTCCGACCGGGTGTTTGTGCTGACGCCTGCCGGGAAATTGATAGATCTTATAAAAGGCGCAACACCGCTGGATTTTGCATATGCCATTCATACCGAAATTGGACATGGTTGCCGGGGTGCCAGAATTAACGGCCAGATTAAGCCGTTGACATACAAGCTGAAATCCGGCGAGCAAATTGAAATTATCACCATAAAAAACGGTCAACCTAATCATAACTGGTTGGATCCGAATTTGGGGTATTTGAAAACGCCCAGAGCGCTAGGCAAGGTCAAAAGCTGGTTTAAGCATCAGAAACAGGCGGAAAATATTGTATCCGGGAAATTGATGCTGGATAAGGAAGGCAAGCGGCTTGGCTTAAAAGCCATTGATTTGCCCGATTTGTTAAAGCATTTCAAAATGATTGATGCCGATCATTTCTACGAAGCGCTGGGCCGTGGCGACATTAATAATCGGCAGGTGGCAGCCGCGTTAAAAATACCGGAGCTGGAGTCCATACCACTAAAACTTGCCCCAGCACTGACCAGCCCTAAATCTATGGTTACGGTGGCGGGTATTGATAATGTGCTGACGACATTGGCGCTATGTTGTGCGCCGGTTAAGGGGGATAAGATTATCGGTTTTATTTCGCATAAGCGCGGCATCACTATCCATCGTAGCGATTGTGAAAACATTGTTAACTTGCCAACTGAACAGCAGCCGCAGTTGATAAGTGCCGAGTGGAGTGGTCTTCATGCGGTACGGCACACCGTACCTATTATCATTCATGCATTTAATGCCCAAAATTTGTTGAGTGATGTTTCGCAGCTTTTGGCGGCCGCTAAGGTGCATATCAGCGACGCCTCTCTGAAAACCCATGATGATTTATCGGCTATCCTTAATCTTTC
>Ga0364886_10132_pt1 | contig 47035 bp, 38 predicted proteins | sample ExccelJu500001D3_4_FD_206926 | JGI IMG/M metagenome (GOLD analysis project Ga0364886, IMG submission 206926) | Enriched cells from Trout Bog Lake Hypolimnion, Wisconsin, USA - BchlTB.July23.5000.01.D3 | ecosystem: Environmental > Aquatic > Freshwater > Lake > Hypolimnion/Profundal zone | place... | reverse complement strand
GTTCTTTGCGGCCCAAGGCCAGTAATGAGCCCTGCATTATGATTCAAAAGGGAAATTTCTGCAACCTTTCCCTGCAAACGCCTCTTTAACCCCGACGCATGGAATCGAAGAAGTCGGCGTTGTTCTTGGTGGCCTTAATTTTATCCAACAAGAACTCAATGGCTTCCAGCTCATCCATGGGGTAGAGCAGCTTGCGCAGCACCCAGATTTTTTGCAGCACTTCAGGCTTAATCAGCAATTCTTCACGACGGGTGCCGGAACGATTCACGTTAATGGCGGGGTAGATGCGTTTTTCTGCCATGCGCCGATCCAAGTGAATTTCCATGTTACCGGTGCCCTTAAACTCTTCGTAGATCACATCATCCATACGCGAGCCGGTTTCCACCAAAGCCGTGGCAATAATGGTCAGCGAGCCACCTTCTTCAATGTTGCGGGCTGCACCAAAAAAACGCTTGGGGCGTTGCAGCGCATTGGCATCCACACCACCGGTCAATACTTTGCCGGAAGCGGGTACCACGGTATTGTAAGCGCGCGCTAAGCGGGTAATAGAATCCAGCAAAATCACCACATCGCGCTTATGTTCCACTAAGCGCTTGGCTTTCTCAATCACCATTTCAGCCACTTGCACGTGCCGTGTGGCGGGTTCATCAAAAGTGGAAGATACCACTTCGCCCTTCACAGAGCGTTGCATTTCCGTCACTTCCTCAGGGCGCTCATCAATCAACAGCACAATTAAATGCGCATCCGGGGCGGTTACCGCAATGGAGTGCGCAATATGCTGCAGCATAACGGTCTTGCCGCTTTTGGGGCTGGCCACCAACAGACCGCGCTGACCTTTGCCAATGGGGGCAATAATGTCGATAACGCGGCCGGTGATGTTTTCTTCGGCCTTAATGTCGCGCTCTAACACCAAGGGCTGATTGGGGAAAAGCGGCGTTAAGTTTTCAAAGAGAATTTTATTCTTAGAATTTTCAGGGGGTTCGCCATTAACGGAATCCACTTTCACCAAGGCAAAGTAGCGCTCGCCCTCTTTGGGGGTGCGGATCTCTCCTTGAATGCTGTCGCCGGTGTGCAAATTAAAACGTCTAATTTGCGACGGGCTAATATAGATGTCATCGGGGCTGGCCAAGTACGAGGTCTCGGGCGAGCGCAAAAACCCAAAACCGTCTTGCAGCACTTCCAGGGTTCCTTCCCCAAAAATGCTTTCACCACGCTTGGCTTGGTTTTTTAACAGCGCAAAAATCAGCTCTTGTTTGCGCAGGCGGTTGGCGCCTTCAATTTCATTTTTTACAGCCATTTCCACCAGTTCGGTCACATGATGGGTTTTCAGATCAGATAAATGCATATAGGGGTCAGTTTTGGGTGGTTCGAAGGGAATATAAAGTTTTAAGGAAGAGCTTTAGGGGGGAAACCTTAAGGAGTGCTTAGCGCCGCAGGGCTGAAACCGGGGATATTGCGACCATCGGGAAAAGCTTTGGGAAAAGCCAGCGTCTGCGGCGCAGAGTAACCTGTTCAGATATGACTGTCAATAAAGGCGCTCAATTGAGATTTAGACAGGGCGCCCACCTTGGTGGCTTCTACATTACCGTTCTTGAACAGCAACAGCGTTGGGATGCCTCTAACACCGTATTTTCGGGCCATATCCGGGTTATCGTCTACGTTTAGCTTGGCAATTTTAAGGCGGCCGTTATAATCGCGCGCCACTTCTTCCAAAATAGGGGCAATCAACTTACAAGGACCGCACCATTCTGCCCAAAAATCGAGCAAAACAGGGGTGGTGGCTTGTAATACATCCGCATCAAAAGAGCGGTCGGTTACGTGGTGGATATTTTCGGCGGTCATGGAAATCCTTCGATAGTCATTAATTCAGGTATGCATCGCAATGGAGCATTGCGAGGGGTGAGTGGAAGCTATCCTACCCAAAACCAAGGGGGATGGGAAGAGGGGGTCATAACCCCCCCTGTGGGGGCCTTTGCTGATAGAATATTAGACAGTGAAATGTTTAGAATTAAGTTGGAGGCAGGCTGTAATGACTTATGTGGTGACCGAATCGTGCATTAAGTGCAAATACACCGATTGCGTGGATGTGTGCCCCGTGGATTGCTTTCACGAAGGCCCCAATTTTTTGGTGATCGATCCTGATGAATGTATCGACTGCACGTTGTGCGTAGCCGAATGTCCCGTGGAAGCCATTTTGGCGGAAGATGACGTGCCAGAAAATCAACGCTCATTTATTGCGCTTAATGCGCAGCTCTCCAAGGTATGGAAAGTGATTACCGAACGCCACGAAGCGCCGGCGGACGCAGACGATTGGAAAGACGTTACAGACAAAGCCCATTTGTTGGAACGCTAGCCCTGCCAGATGGTGAATGCCCGCGAGGATGTGCTGGATGAGGCCCTCAATCGGGTCCATCAGGCCTTAAAGGCGGGCACCCCATCGGTGATGGTGCTCTTGCCTCACTCCTTAGCCGTTACTCCTTTTGCAAAGCAACTCACCCAACTCATGGGGCCGCGCGCCCCCGTTCGTGCCACCACCTTGGCCTTCTGGGCCGAGGAGCAGCCCTTGCAAGGCCGCGTGGTGCCGCAGTTGGAACGCCTGTCTTTGGTGGTTGAGGCGTTAAAAGCGCGCAAATGGTTTGAGTTGCAAGACCGTTGGGCTTTGGCGCGCGAAACCCTAAGCTTAGTAGACGAACTGACCCATTGGGGGTTTGCACTCCCTGCCAATCCTGAAGACTTTGCTGATCATCTGGCAGAAGCCTACGCCGCACGACAATCAGAACCCCTGCAATTTGAAGCGCGCTTTGTGCACGACCTATGGTGGGTGCTCAATCAAGATCCGTTAGAGCTCTCGCCCGCCATGGCCTATCAGCAACGCTTGGCCACTTTGGCCGCCGGTCCAAAACCAGGCCTCTGCCTAGTGGTGGCCCCCAATCCACTCACGCCTGCCGAGCAGCGTTGCTTGACGGCTTTGGGCGCGCAAGACGTTAGGGGTCAGACCCCCCCAGGGGTCAGACCCCCAAGGGGGTCTGACCCCTGGGGGGGTCTGACCCCTAAAGCGGCAACGCTGCAAGCGGCTTGGCAAGGTCCTGAATACGGCACTTTGGCTGTGCGTGCGCAAATGATTAAAGAGTACCATCCTCAGAGCCCCTTGCAGCAGCAGGTTATCTTGAAGGGGTTTGGCAGTTTGGAGGAAGAAGCGTTGCAAGGGGCCAACCAAATTCAAACTTGGTTAGACGAGCAACGTGGAACAGTGGCCTTGGTGGCCCAAGACCGCGTGGTGGCACGACGTGTGCGCGCTATGTTAGAGCGCCGCGGCATTGCTGTGCGCGATGAATCCGGTTGGACGTTTTCCACCACGGCAGCCAGTACTGTGGTGATGCGTTGGTTGAACATGGTTAGCCAAGACGGTCATTATCGATTGCTGCAAGACTTACTGCACAGCACTCACCTTTGTGCCGATTGGTCTGCAGAGAAACGCGCACGGGCTTGTGCAACACTGGAGCGCTTGGTGCGTCGAACCAATTGGGTGTCGGGTTTTAAAGAGTTGGTGCGCGTGACCCAACAGGCGCGCGATGTCGATACGCAAGGGGTTGCCGCCGCCCTTGAGCTGGCTCAGCGTTTTCATGATGAAGCAGCCCGCTTTCCGCGTCAGCGTCAACGCTTTGTTGAATGGATGACGCACCTTAAAGACAGCTTAAGCGGTTTTGGTATGCTGCAAAGCCTGCAACAAGATGCCGCGGGTGTTCAATTGCTGGAAATTTTAGAGCAGCTCACGATGGACGCCCAGCATGCCGCGGGACGCCTGTCCTTTAGTGAGTGGATGCACGCCTTAGACCATCAGTTTGAAGAAGCCACGTTCATGGAAAGTGAGGACGATGGTGCCGTGCGCATCACCCAGCTTTCCATGACACGACTGCGCAGTTTCGATGCGGTGCTGATGGTGGGGGCCGATCGCGAACATTTGCCCTTTTTAAAAACCTCCTCTTTTTTTGGTGATTCCGTGCGCGCGTCCTTAGGGCTGCCCACCCGCCAAGATCAGCTGGCACTTATGCACCGCGATTTGGCCGAGCTGCTGACCCGCACACCCATGGCCTGCATCACCTGGCGCAATGAAAATGCGGGAGAGCGCAATCCCTTGGCGGCCCCCTTGCAGCGCTTGGATGTGTTTCATCAGTTGGCATGGGGTGGCAGCTTGATTGCAACCCCCTTAACAGAGGTGCCCCTACTGCATCCCACCTATCCCTCCACCATGCCCGCCCCCGCATTGCCCGCCACGCGCGTGCCCGAGACCATGAGTGCCAGCGGTTACGGGCGCCTGATGGCTTGTCCCTATCAGTTCTTTGCCGATGCGGTGTTGGGTTTGGGTCATGAGGATGCGGTAAGTGAAACCGTGGACAAGCGCGATTACGGGCAATGGGTGCACGCTATTTTGCATCGCTTTCATTCTAAAAATGAATCCATACTGGCCCTGGGGCGCGCAGCAGCCATTGAGCAATTGTTGCAACACGCGCGTCGCGTGTTTGAAGGACAAGACAGTCCCGATGAGGAATGGCGTGCGTGGCGCTTGCGTTGGGAAACCCGCATCCCCGCTGTGATTGATTGGATGTTGCGCTGGGAAGAGCAGGGTTGGCGCTATACAGAGGGTGAAACAAAGCGCGATGTTCTGTTGGGCCAGCATACCCCGGGCCAGGTAAAACTAAAAGGCACCTTGGACCGCGTGGACCGCCGCATCAATCCTGAGAGCGGTGAACCTGAGTTGGCGATTTTGGATTACAAGTTAAAAAATGCGCGCGCCATTCGTCGGACGGATATAGACGCTGGCGAAGATGTGCAATTGCCGGTGTACACATTATTAACACAAGAGACTGTGAGCTATGCGGCTTATTTAACCTTAGATGGCGATGCCCCAGACCAAGTGCGCTGCGATCACCCCAATGAGTTGGCGCTTAAAGTGGGTGAGCGCTTGGTTGTTGTGATGAAAGCATTGCGCGAGGGAGCAGTACTGCCCGCCCATGGTGATGACGACACCTGTCGTCTGTGCCAGTTTGGCGGACTATGCCGACGCGATCATTGGCAGGGGGCGTAATGGAGAATTATCTAGAAGCCCTCAATCCGCAACGCTCCGCTGTGGTGGAGGCCTGTGCGGGCAGCGGTAAGACATGGATGCTGGTATCGCGCATTCTGCGTTTGTTGCTAGATGGGGTGCCGCCGGCAGAAATTCTCGCTATTACCTTTACCCGTTTGGCCGCACGCGAAATGGAAGAACGTCTGTTGGAATGGCTGACCTTCTTGGCGGTGCAAAGTGATGAAGCTGTTTTAACGTTTCTGGCGGAGCGCGGACTGGCGGTTGGGGTCAGACCCCCCCAGGGGTCTGACCCCTGGGGGGGTCTGACCCCAACCGGGATGCTGGCCCGTGCGCGTGGTTTGCTGGAACAGTATTTATTGGCCAGCCCCAGCGTGACGCTGTCTACTTTAGATGCTTGGTACCTTAACTTGCTGCGTCACGCACCGCTTTCATCACATTTCATGCGCGATTGCAGCCCCAACCCGGACACCCGTTCATTGCGGCTGGAAGCCTGGCAGTCTTTATTGGCGCAGCATCATGACGAGCACACAGAAACTGGCGCTGCATTGGATTGGTTGTTCCGCAACCAAGGGCTGGAGGCCACCCGCCAATGGGTAACCGCTTTTGTGGATTGGCGCGCCGAATGGTGGGCCTATATTGCAGGCGAAGCCGAGCCTATGGGCGCAGCGCTTAAACGCCTCAAGGCAGAATTAGCGGTGGATGCTGATGAAGACATTGCGCAGAGCTTGGTGCAACACGGCCATTTTGCCGCTGCCCTAGAGCGCTTGGCCCTGCAGCTGGAAAAAGGCAGCGCCAGCTTAAAAAATTTGGCGGCACAGTTGCGTGCTGGATATGCCCATGAAAACCGCTTACCGATGTTGCGCAGTATTCTGCGCACCGCAGGCGGTGAAGGAGATCCACGTAAGAATATCGCCCAAGCCGTAGAAAAGGCCGATGCCGCGCTGCAGGCGGATTATGTTCTGGTTCTGCAGACCCTTGATGAGGCTTGGCAGCGCCATACATCACAACAGGTGTTGCAGCTCAATACCTATGCACTGCATGCGGGTGTGGCTTACTTAAATGAATTGATGGCGTTAAAAGAAGCGCGCCGCGAAGCGGATTTTTCGGATATTCAATGGGCGGTGTATTCGTTACTGAACCATTCAGAAGATGCGCTGCATTTGCAATATCGTCTTGATTCACGTTATCGCCATGTGCTGTTGGATGAGTTTCAAGACACCAGCCCGCTGCAATGGCTGATTCTTAAAACGTGGTTAGAGGCTTCTCGCGAAGCAGAACGCTCGCCCACCGTGTTTATGGTGGGAGACCCCAAGCAGTCCATCTACCGCTTCCGGCGCGCCGACCCGCGGCTTTTTGATCAGGCCACGGAATATTTACAACACCATTGGCAAGCGGTGCGCGTCACACTCAACATGTCGCGGCGCAGTGGCCTGGCCATTATGGGTTTGGTGAACCGTGTGTTTACCGACCTTCCACACTTCAACCATTTTGAACCGCACACGGTTACCGATCACGCGCCGATTGATGCCGTGCGGATGATTGAAGTGGGGTATGGCGAGAAGGACCTGGCAACCACTGCAGCAACTGAAGCGCTCAGCAGCGACTTGCGCAATCCCCTTACCGAGCCGCGCAGCACGATTCCCGAAACGCAGGCGCAAGCGGAGGGGCGAGATTTTGCGTATCAATTGCAAGAGTGGGTAGGGTCTTTGCAGATTGATGACCCCAAAGCGGGCAAGCGCATGGCCAACTATGGCGATTTTTTAGTGCTGGTGCGTCGGCGCGGTCTGTTAGAACCCTACGAGAGTGCGCTGCGTGCGGCACATATCCCCTACCTGACCCGCCAGCGCGGTGGACTGCTGGGCACTTTAGAGGTGCAAGACGTGCGCCAATTGCTGCGTGCCTTGGTTAACCCTGCGGACAATTTGGCCTTGGCGCAAACTCTGCGCTCACCCATTTTTGATGCTGCGGATGAAGATTTGTTGGCGCTATCCGCCACGCGCGATTGGTGGGCTGCGCTACCGCAGCAATCGTCACCCATCCTGCAAGTGGCCGCAGCACAACTCAGCCAATGGGCCGCGTGGTCGGTGAGTTTGCCCGTGCATGATTTGCTGGATCGCATTATGGGCGAGGGCCTGTTGGTGCGTCGTTATCAAGAACGCTTGCCCGAAGCGCTGCGCTCTTCCGTGCGTGCCAATTTAGAAGCCTTTCTTGAATTGGCGCTTACACTCAATAGTGGTCGCTACCCCAGCTTGCCGCGTTTCTTGCAAGAGTTGGACGACATCGAACAGGTTGAGGATGAAGCGCCTGATGAAGGGGGCTTAGGCAACGCAGGCAATGCGGTGCGTATCATGACGATTCATGGTGCCAAGGGTTTGGAATCGCCCATCGTCTGGTTGCTAGAACCCAGCCAACCCAAAGCCCATACGGATGGGCGACAATGGTTTGTGGATTGGCCGCCGGGCGATGATCGGCCGCAGCATTTTTCACTGATACCCAGCAAGGGTTTGGTGGCGCCGGCGCAGAAGAAACGTTTGCAAGAAGAAGAGAGCCACCGTCAACGGGAAGAGCATAACTTGCTGTACGTGGCGTTAACGCGGGCCAAGAATTTGTTGGTGGTGAGTGGTCGTGCAGGAGATGCGGGGTCCAACTGGTTTAAGACGGTGCGGGCACAAGCTCTGGACCACGAGCTCATTTCCCGCACCCTGATCTAAATTACAGACCGCCGTGTTGTTGCGCCACCATGCAATAAATCATGGGCACAGACAGCAAGGTGTTCAAGCGCGAGGTCAACATGGCCATACGGGCCGCTTTGGCTTTTTCAGTGGCGTCTACCACCACCATGCCTAAGGCTTTTTTCTGATTGGGCCAAATAATAAACCACACATTAAAGGCCATCACGAGGCCCAACCACATGCCAATCCCAATGGCGCGGGTGGGGGCTTGCAGCATTAGCGCGCTGCCCAGGTAGCCGTTCATGGAAGCCAGACCAATGCCCATAACAACAGTGAGCAAAGCGGCGTGACGGAACCAGAACAGAGCACACGGGGCAATCACTTTAGAAATGGCGGGTTTTTGCTCATCCGGAATTTTGGGCATGGAAGGCATTTGCACAAAATTGAAATACCACAGCAAGCCAATCCACATAATGGCTACGGTTACATGCAGCCAGCGGAAGGCAAACATCCACCAGGCGTGAGAGGTGAGGTCTACGCTGCCCTGTGTCACCACAATGATCAGCAGCAGCACAAAACCAGCCGCTACGGTGCGGCCTAACGATTGAAGAATACTTCCCATAGCAAAACTCCTTAATTTACACAATGTTCGATAGTTAGAAGGTTGTTCGATACCCACAAAAGATACCATAAAGCACCCTTAAGGCACATTGGATTCTTTCTAAAATATATTAACCCAATGAAATAACAGTAATTTTTTCTTTTGATTGGCACCTCACGGGGCGCTTCCCCTGCTGTAATAGGGCCTTACGGAGGGAGGTGACATGAAGGCGTGGTGGAGGGCGTTGGTATCCCGTCAAGGTGTTGGCAAGACCGTCACCACAGACGCCTCACAGCCGCCCTTGGGCGCGCCGCCCATTACGCAGCCTCATCTGCCATCGCAATGGTTTGAAGTGCAGGGCGCCCCCGTGGTGGAACGCAATCGCTATTTTATGATGTGCCTAGGGTTGCTGCTGGCACTGATGACGGCCTGTGCGGCTTTGGTCATGATGATGCCCCTTAAAACAGTGGTGCCTTTTGTGCTGGAGCGCTCGGAAGAGGGCGCTGTGGTGCCCGCCCCCATGACGGCGCAACGCTTTGAGCCGGGCATGGCCGAAAAACGCTACTTCCTGGCGCAATGGGTGCGCCAACTGCTCACCCTCGATCCTCATCTCACCGAGCCTTATTTGTCCGAGGCCTATTTGCTCACCCGTGGCAAAGCCACGGTGGAGTTTACCGACTTCATTCAGCGATCCGCTCCAATGGCCGAGCTCAAACGCGACCCCACACTCACGCGCACGGTATCCATTTCTAGCGTTTCGCTGATTGAAGACCAAGTGGCCATGGTGCGTGTGGTGGGCGAGCGACGCAATGCCGGGAACCCAGCCGCCGCGCGAGAAAAGTTTGTGCTGACCATTCATTTCACCACCTTGATGCCCAAAACCGAACAAGAGTTGCTGCGCAATCCTGTGGGTTTATTTGTCACGCACTTTCTGGTGAATACGGATTTGGAGAAATAAGAATGAAATTTTTGATCTTGGTTTGTGCGCTGCAGTTGATCGCGCTTGAAGCGCTTGCCGAAAGCGAAGCGGTGTTGATGCCCGGTGATACGCATTTGGTGGTGTACCGTTACGACCCCAACAACACCTATGCGGTATTGGGCTTGCCAGGCGTGCCCACGGACATTCAATTGGCCCCCGATGAAAAAGTACTCGGATTCGCCATGGGCGACACCGTGCAATGGCTGATTGAAGAATTGCCGGGACATTTGTTTATTAAACCCATTAAAGCCGATTTATTTACCGCCGGCACGTTGGTCACGGACCGGCGTGTGTATCAGCTGGCGTTTAAAAGCACGAACCCACAAGGGCGCTGGTACCAGAAAGTATCGTGGAGTTATCCCGAGGTGGCATTAAGGGGCGCCCGTGAGGGGGCCGCGGCTCCGCCCCTGGTGGAGATGGTGTCACCGGACAAACTGGATCCCGCCACTTTAAATTTTGCTTACGACATCGAGGGCGAGGGCGATTTTAAACCGCTTACTGTGTTTGATGACGGACGCTTTACCTGGCTGAAGGTGAAATCGCCACAAGCCTTACCCGCGCTCTTTATGGTGAGCGAGGAGGGGACGCAGTTGGTCAATTACCTCATTCAAGGCGATTACTTTGTGGTGCAGCGCTTATTGCCTGCGGCCTTATTAAAACTGGGCAACAGTGAAGTGCGCGTCACCAATCGTCAATGGACCAGCCGCACCAAAAAGAATGTGTGGCGCAGCAGCACAGCCACCCACTTTGAGTAAGCCATGACGGAGCGTGGTTTTGAATCGGATGAAGCCCTATCAACGGCGCGTTCGGGGCGAACCAGTCGCAACCTGCATTGGTTCATTGCCGCCGGGCTGGGTGCTGTGGTGCTGATTGGTTTTGGAATTCAAAGTTCGCTCAAAGCGCGCGCCGCGGCCGCTGTGCCGGTTGCAGGTAATGCGGAAGACAACCCGGTGGTGATGGGGCGCGAGCCACCCTTAAATATATTGCGTGAAGTGCTGGTGCATCAAGTGGAGGCGGGGTCAGACCCCTTGAGGGGTCTAACCCCAAGTTCGGCAAGTTTGGGGTCTGACCCCAAAGAAGCGGAGGCGGCACGGGTGCAGCGCATGGAAGTGGAAAAACAATTGGCCGTGGTGGCAGGCGCTCCGATGTTGGCCATTAACCGCATGGGGACTGCGGCCCCTGTTAATTCCAGCGCGCCGACACCCCCGTCGGGCAATGCACCCAGCAGCAGCGCGCGACTGATGGCAGAGGCGGGGAGCGCTCTTGCAGCCCGTCTGCCTGCAGGCATCGTCAATCCAGCCGGGCTTCGCAATCCAAATGCGCCAGGTAATGGGGCAAATCAAACAGATCCAGCGTTGGAAGCCAGTGCCCGTGCGGCACGCGCCACCATTCCCCTTACTCCCATCAAACCCGCCAGCGCGCGTCAGGTGTTGGAAGGCGCATTAATTCCTGCGGTGCTGCTCACTCAAATCAGCAGCGATCTGCCGGGCATGATTACCGCTCAGGTTACAGAAGATGTGTACGACTCTATTCGCGGCCATTTCTTGGCCATCCCCAAAGGCAGCCGTGTAATCGGTGAATATGGCTCCCATGTGGTGGGCGGGCAAGAGCGCATCATGGCCTCCTTTCATCGGTTGATATTGCCCAGCGGTGAAAGTTTTATTTTGGACACGCCACAGGCTGCAGATGTGGGCGGTCAGGCGGGCATGAGGGATGAAGTGGACGATCGGTTTTGGAAACGCTTAGGAGGGCAATTCATGACCGCAGGACTGGCGCGCGTGGTGCAAGCGCCGCAAGGGGGCGTGACTATTTTGGGTGGAACGGGCAATACCTTGGCCGGAGATGCGGCGGGGCAAATTTTGGTGGACACCGCACGGGTGGGTTTTCAGGGCAACGCAGCTTTGGGGCCCATTATTGTGATTAAACGCGGCTACCCCTTCGTGATTTTGGTGAATCACGATATGGATTTTTCGCTGCTGGGACATGGGGGCAGCGGCCCCACAACGCGCTGAATTGCGTTGTGGGAGGCTCTGGTTACACCGAGGTGGGGATGGGTTTTTCTGGATTGATGCCGTATTTTTGAATGGCTTCAGCGGCCTTCGATGCGGGGATGGTGCCCTCTGCGGCCAAGGCTTGAAGGGCGGCCAAGGTCACGTAATAGCGGTCCACCTCAAAGAACTGACGCAGCTTGGCACGGGTATCCGAGCGACCGTAACCATCGGTACCCAACGTTACATAGCGACGCGGTACAAAAGCGCGGATTTGTTCGGTAAAGGTTTTGATGTAATCCGTGGCGGCAATAACAGGGCCCGCCGTGGCACTTAAACAGTGTTCTACGTAGGATTGTTTGGCCGGGGCTTCGGGGTGATGACGGTTCCAACGCACCGTGGCTTGACCCTCGCGTGCCAATTCGTTGAAGCTGGTGGCGCTCCACACATTAGACGATACGCCCCAATCTTTTTCCAGCAATTCAGCTGCGGCAATCACTTCACGCAAAATAGTACCCGAGCCCATCAGTTGCACCACAGGGCCCTTCGGTTTCGCGCCTTCTTTAAACAAATACAGCCCCTTTAGAATCCCTTCCTCAACCCCTTCAGGGAGTGCGGGATGGTTGTAGTTTTCATTCATGGCGGTAATGTAATAGAACACGTTTTCTTGCTTTTCATACATGCGACGCAGGCCGTCGTGAATAATCACGGCCAATTCATAAGCAAAGGTGGGGTCGTAGGACACGCAATTGGGAATGAAAGAGGCGTGTACTTGGCTGTGACCATCTTCATGTTGCAGCCCTTCGCCATTGAGCGTGGTGCGCCCCGCGGTGCCGCCAATTAAAAAGCCGCGTGCTTGCATGTCGCCTGCGGCCCAGGCCAAATCGCCAATGCGTTGAAAGCCAAACATGGAATAGAAAATGTAGAACGGAATCATGGTGACGCCGTGGCTGGAATAGGCGGTGGCCGCGGCAATCCAAGAGGAGAAGGCACCGGCTTCGTTAATCCCTTCTTGCAGAATTTGCCCGTTCACATCTTCGCGGTAATACATGAGCTGGTCATGGTCTTGTGGCTCATACAGCTGACCTTGCGAGGAATAGATGCCCAGACTGCGGAACATGCCTTCCATACCAAAGGTGCGCGACTCGTCGGGCACGATGGGCACAATCAGTTTGCCAATTTCTTTGTCGCGTGTGAGGGCGGTGAGAATGCGCACAAAGGCCATGGTGGTGGAGAGTTGACGTTCTTCACTGCTCACCAACAATGCTTGAAAAGCCGAGAGTTCAGGCATCTTAAGGGGAGCCACTTTGGAGTTGCGTACCGGCAAGTAACCGCCCAGCTTTTCTCGGCAGGCGCGCAAGTATTGAAGCTCAGGACTATCGTCCGCGGGACGGTAGAAAGGCGTTTCGGCAATTACTTCGTCGGAAATGGGAATCTGGAAACGATCGCGGAACTGTTTCAAGGCGTTCTCGCCCATTTTCTTTTGTGAGTGGGTAATGTTTTGCCCTTCACCGGCCTCTCCCATGCCATAACCTTTTACGGTCTTGGCCAAGATCACCGTGGGTTGTCCGGTGTGGTGTACCGCTGAGAGATAGGCGTTGTACACCTTAAACGGATCGTGACCGCCGCGGTTTAAGCGCCAAATGTCGTCATCGGACATGTTGGCCACCAAGCGCAACAGCTCGGGGTATTTTCCAAAGAAATGTTTGCGCACATAAGCCCCATCGTGGGCCTTCATGCTTTGGTATTCGCCATCCACCACTTCCATCATGCGTTGCAGCAGCAGACCGCTATGGTCTTTGGCAATTAAGGCATCCCACTGACCGCCCCACACCACTTTAATGACGTTCCAACCGGCACCGCGGAAGTCCGCTTCCAGTTCTTGAATAATCTTACCGTTGCCGCGCACCGGGCCATCCAAGCGTTGCAAGTTGCAATTCACCACAAAAATTAAATTATCCAGGCGCTCGCGTGTGGCGAGAGAGATGGCGCCCAATGATTCCGGCTCATCCATTTCACCGTCGCCCATGAAGGCCCATACCTTGCGGTTATCGGTTTTGGCCAGGCCACGGTTTTGCAGATATTTCATGAAGCGCGCTTGGTAGATGGCCATTAAGGGCCCCAGCCCCATGGACACCGTGGGCATTTGCCAAAAATCCGGCATCAACCAAGGGTGCGGATAACTGGACAGGCCACCGCCATCCACTTCCTGGCGGAACTTACCCAACTGGTCTTCAGAAATGCGGCCTTCTAAATAGGCGCGTGCATAAATGCCGGGTGCTGAGTGGCCTTGAATAAACAGCAAATCACCACCGTGATCGGCAGTGGGCGCATGAAAGAAATGATCGAAGCCAATGTCGTACAAGGTGGCAGCGGATTGAAAGCTCGCGATATGGCCGCCCAGCTCACTGGAGCTGTGGTTGGCACGCACCACCATGGCCATGGCATTCCAGCGAATGAGAGAGCGAATGCGGTGCTCCATCTCAGGGTCGCCGGGCAGGGCCACCTCTTGTGAGGTGGGAATGGTGTTGATGTAGGCGGTATTGGCGCTGTAGGGCAGAAAGGCACCCGAGCGACGGGCCTTATCAATGAGTTGCTCCAGCAGGTAATGGGCGCGTTCAGGGCCTTCAAATTTCAGGACGCTGTCTAACGCATCCAACCATTCTTGGGTTTCTTGTTTGTCGTTCTCAGGCAGGGCGGACATGGTTTACCTCGCGATCAGCGTCTTTAAGAGTTGGGTTTACAGTGGGGATCACCCATTGCACGGAACAGTTTAATCCTTGGGCGCTGTTTTGACCATTGGGATAGGGGTCAGACCCCCCTAGGGGTCAGACCCCTCCTACCGGGGTCTGACCCCTAGGGGGGTCTGACCCCTATCCCAATGGCCGGACTTACCACCGGATTTTTCTAATAGGCGCACCCCATCCATCACCATGCCGCGGTCCACGGCTTTTAGCATGTCATACAAGGTGAGCAAGGCCACAGAAACGGCGGTTAAGGCTTCCATTTCCACGCCGGTGCGGCCCACGGTTTCCGTGGTGACGGTGCAGGTGATGGTGGCGGGCTCATCGCTCAACTCAAACTCCACACTCACGTGGGTTAATGCCATGGGGTGGCAAAGGGGAATTAAATCGGATGTCTTTTTGGCCCCTTGAATGCCTGCTAAACGCGCCACACCCAATACATCGCCTTTTGAGGCACTGCCGGAGCGCACCAAGGCCAAGGTGGCCGCTTGCATGCGAATAGCACCAGAAGCGCGCGCCACGCGATGGGTTTCGGCTTTTTGGGCCACATCCACCATATGGGATTGGCCGGCTTGATTAAAATGACTAAGGGGGTTGCTCATAAAAGACAGACACCGTAACAAGTTGAAAAAAGCGCGCATTCGGAACTCTGGCGCAATCGGGTTATCATACCCGCATGCGCAAAATCCTTATACTCTTGCTCACTGTGGGTTTGGTGGGCAACCCCGCCGCTTATGAGCTGCCCGATCTGGGCGACAGCTCTGCGGCTGTTTTTTCATCGCAAGATGAAAAAGCTTTGGGGCGCGAAATCATGATGGAAATTCGCGCCGATCGCGATTACTTTGACGACCCTGAAACCGTGGACTTTTTAAACAGCGTGGGCAACCGCCTACTGGCGGTAAGCGAAGATGCTGCGGGCATGCAGTTTGAGTTTTTTGTGGTGCAAGACCCCAGCCTGAATGCCTTTGCCATGCCCGGCGGTTACATTGGGGTGCATACGGGGCTCATGGTGGCTGCAGAAAACGAATCGGAATTGGCTTCCGTTCTGGCCCATGAAATCTCTCACGTCACCCAACACCATATTGCGCGCATGATTGAGGCGCAAAGCAAAAATATGCCGCTCACTTTTGCCGCCATGGCCGCCGCCCTTTTGGCCGCGCGCAGTAACCCCAATGCCAGTGTGGGGGCCATGATGGGGGCGCAGGCGGGCATGATTCAAGCAGAGTTGGACTTTACCCGTGAAAACGAACGGGAAGCGGATCGCTTGGGCATTCAGCGCCTGATTAAATCCGGGTACGATCCGCGCGCCATGTCCACCTTCTTTAGTAAATTGCAGCGCTATGGCCGTTTTTATGAAGGCACGGCGCCGGCCTATTTAAAAACTCACCCCTTGACCACGGAACGTTTGGCGGAAATCCAAAACCGCTTGCAAGGTTTGCCCTATAGGCAAGTGCAAGACCGTCCCGACTTTCAATTGATTCGGGCGCGCATCTCCGCCTTAACCGGCGGCAGCCAAGCCGCCTTGCGCAGTTTTGAGCAGCAGAAGTTGGATGTTAAGAATCCAGACGATCTGCCGCAAGTGTATGGGTTGGCCGTGGCGCAATGGCGTGCCAGGCAATTGGATGCGGCGGCTAAAACCATGGCCTCTCTAGAAGCGGTTACCGCACCCAATGCACTGTTCTATAGTCTGGATGCGCAAATTAAGCATGACGCGGGTGATGCCCCGGGGGCCCTGGCTTTGTACCGCGCAGGACTTAATCATTACCCGGATCAGCGCGCATTAAATTATGGCTACATTCAGGCCCTCATTGATTCTAATCGGGATCAAGAGGCCTTGGACTTTATTGCCAAGCGCATTGCCTTTAACGGTCGCGATTACCATTGGTATCAAATGCAGAGCATGGCCTATGCGCATTTAAATGAGCAATTGTTAAGCCACCAGGCCTTGGCAGAATCCTATATTAAGCAGGGCAACTTGCAAGCCGCCATGGATCAATTGCAAATCGCCATTAAGAGCGGCGATGGCGATTTTTATCAGAAGTCCAGCGTGGAATCGCGCATCAGAGAAATTAAGACCACTCTGGAGGCGGATAAGGGTGGGCGCAACAAAGGCTCCCGTTTAACAGGCCTTAATGCCGCGCGCGAACTAGACGCGCGCTTTTAAGCGCTTCAGTTGTTCTTGTATTTGCGCCACTCCCGCCACAAACCCCGCCAAGCGTTCACGCTCTTGCGCCACCACCGGGGGCGGTGCACGGTCCACAAAGGTGGGGTTCTGTAATTTGGCTTCTGTGCGCGCCACGTCAGCCTGCAGTTTTTCTAATTGCTTGGTGAGGCGCTCGGTTTCTGCCGCCACATCAATTTCAATTTTCAGCATTAAGCGAATGTCGCCCACGCGCGCCACGGGCGCTTCGGCATCAGGGAACTCGCCGCTCACCAGCGTGACCTCCGACAAGCGCCCTAAGAATTGCAAGTAACCTTCCAGTCCTGCCAAGCCAGATGTGGCACCGGCCAACAGCAGCGGCACGCGCTCACCAGGGCCCACATTCATCTCCGACCTTAAGGTGCGGCAGGCATTCACCAAGTCTTTTAACAGCGCCATTTCAGTCATGGCCGCACTATCAATCTTTTGTGGCTCAGCGATAGGATAGTGCTGCAGCATAATGCTGGGGCCGGTTTTGCCCGCTAGAGGGGCCACACTTTGCCAGAGCTCTTCTGTGATGAAGGGAATAATGGGGTGCGCCATACGAAGCGTGGCTTCTAACACGCGTACCAAGGTGCGCCGTGTGCCGCGCTGAACCGCAACATCCGTAGAGGTGAGTTGGGTTTTGGCCAATTCCACATACCAGTCGCAATACTCGTCCCACAAGAATTCATATATAGCGCGGGAGGCCATATCAAAGCGATAGGTGCGAAAGGCTTCCGCCACGGCGGCTGCCCCTTCTTGCAGGCGGCTGATAATCCAACGGTCCGCTACGGACAGCTTCACCGCATCGCTTTCATTTAAACCGCAATCATGCCCTTCCACATTCATCAACACATAGCGCGTGGCGTTCCACAATTTATTGCAGAAGTTGCGATAACCTTCGCAACGTTGCAAATCAAACTTAATGTCACGCCCATGGGTGGCGAGGCTGGCGAAGGTAAAGCGCAGGGCATCGGTGCCAAAGCTCGCAATCCCCGTGGGAAATTCTTTGCGCGTGGCTTTTTCAATTTGTGCCGCTTGTTTGGGGTCCATCAAATTACTGGTGCGTTTTGCAACCAAGTCTTCAAGCGCAATGCCATCAATCAAATCGATGGGGTCCAAGATGTTGCCTTTGGACTTGCTCATTTTCTGTCCCTGAGCATCGCGCACCAGGCCTGTGATGTACACCTCACGGAAAGGAACTTCACCGGTGAAGTGGCGCGTCATCATCACCATGCGCGCCACCCAGAAGAAAATAATATCAAAGCCTGTGACCAATACGCTGGTGGGCAAGAAGGCGGAAAGCTCGGGCGTTTGGTTGGGCCAACCCAAGGTGGAGAAGGGCCAGAGGGCAGAAGAAAACCAGGTGTCCAGCACGTCTTCATCTTGGGTGAGGGCGCTGCTGCCAGCCAAAATCTGAGCTTCCGCCAAACTCTCTGCCACAAACACCTCACCGGCCTCGTTGTACCAAGCGGGAATGCGATGGCCCCACCACAGTTGGCGTGAAATACACCAATCTTGAATGTTGTTCAGCCAATGGTTGTAGGTGGTGGTCCAGTTCTCCGGCACAAAACGAATTTCGCCGTCCTTCACTACTTTGAGGGCGTCGGCGGCCATGCCTTCCATGGACACAAACCATTGATCCGACAACATGGGTTCAATCACCGCACGGGTGCGATCGCCACGGGGCACCATCAGCTTATGGGGTTTTACACTCTCCAATAACCCTTGTGCTTCTAAGTCTGCCAAGAGGGTTTTGCGCGCCACGAAGCGGTCCATGCCCTGGTAAGCCCGCGGTGCGTTTTCGTTCACGCAGGCGTTTAAGGTAAAAATAGGAATAGGGGTTAAGTGGTGACGTGCCCCCACGGCGTAATCGTTAAAGTCGTGGGCTGGGGTGATTTTCACGCAACCGGTACCAAAGGCCGGGTCCACATACTCATCGGCAATAATGGGGATGGTGCGATCACATAAGGGTAAGCGCACTTGTTGGCCGATTAACTGTTGATAGCGTGGATCCTCGGGATGCACCGCCACCGCCACATCACCCAGCAAGGTTTCAGGACGCGTGGTGGCCACAATCAATTCACCGCTGCCGTTTTCAAGAGGATAGCGGATCTGCCACATGTGGCCCTCTTCTTCCTCCGACACCACTTCTAAGTCCGACACGGCGGTTTGCAATACCGGGTCCCAATTCACCAAGCGTTTGCCGCGGTAAATAAGCCCTTCGCGGTACAACTGCACAAATACTTTGGCTACTGCATCACTTAAGCCTTCATCCATGGTGAAACGCTCGCGCTCCCAATCGCAGGAACTGCCCATGCGGCGCATTTGGCGCGTAATGGTGGAACCGGATTCTTCCTTCCATTGCCACACGCGCTCTAAAAAAGCGTCGCGCCCCAGGGTACGCCGGTCCAATTTCTGCGCTTCCAATTGCCGCTCCACCACAATTTGTGTGGCAATGCCTGCGTGATCGGTGCCCGCTTGCCATAGGGTGTTATGCCCCAACATGCGCTGGTAGCGTGTGAGGGTATCCATGAGTGTGTGTTGAAAAGCGTGACCCATGTGCAAGGTGCCGGTCACGTTTGGTGGTGGCAGCAAAATGCAATAGGGTGCGGCGTTGCTATCCATAGAGGCTTTAAAATAGCCCTGTGCTTCCCATTGGGGATACCAGCGGGCTTCAATGGCGTGGGGCTCAAAGCTTTTTTCTAATTCCATGGGGCTCAGGTCTTTTTGCTTAAGTCGTGGGTGCGAATCTCGAACCCGCGGTCGCGATAAAAAATAAAACGCTCGCGCGCACGGGTGCGGTCCGCATCATCCAAACTGACAATTTCAATTAAACGTTTAAACCGGGAAAAATACTCCGGGCGCTCGGGGTGTAAATTAATGAGCACCTCATCCGTATGCGGCGCGCAACTGTCCGCATCAATGATCACCGGTGTTTCCGCGGCCAAGGGATGCTCCGCGCGGCAATGGGGAATAAAGCTGTGCGCATTGTGCGTCCAGAGCGCCTCATCAATATGCGCCGCAGCGGTGTCGTTGGCCGCACGAATCCACACCTTCATGCCTTGCTCCCACGCTTTGCCGGCCAATTGCAGGGCTATGGGCAATTTGTCCGGCACATGGGTGTAGAAATCAATTTGCGTCACGCATTATCCTGCGCGGGTAATGAGGTAACGGCAGAACAAACTCACGGGGCGGCCGGTAGCACCTTTCTCTTTGCCACTCTTCCAGGCCACACCGGCGATATCCAAGTGTGCCCAGCGCATGGTTTTGGTAAAGCGCGATAAGAAGCAGGCTGCGGTAATGCTGCCGCCGGCGCGTCCTGCCACATTGCCCACATCGGCGAAGTTGCTCTTCAGCCCTTCGTGGTATTCCTCCCACAGGGGCATGGGCCAGGCGCGATCACAGGTGTAATCACCGGCGGCTTTCAATTCACTACTCAATGCATCGTCATTGGCAAACAAACCCGCAGCTTCGTTGCCCAATGCAATCACACAGGCACCGGTTAAGGTGGCCACATCAATAATGGTGTCGGGCTTAAAGCGCTCGGAGTAGGTGAGGGCATCGCACAATATCAGGCGCCCTTCCGCATCGGTGTTGAGAATTTCAATGGTCTGACCCGACATGCTGCGCACAATGTCGCCCGGGCGTGTGGCATTGCCATCGGGCATGTTCTCGCAGGTGGGCACCACCACCGTTAGGTTAATGGCCAACTTCATTTCCGCCACCGCACGCATGGTGCCCAATACACTGGCAGCGCCACACATATCAAACTTCATTTCATCCATTTCAGGAGCGGGTTTTAGCGAGATGCCGCCGGTATCAAAGGTAATGCCTTTACCCACCAGCACGATGGGCTTCTTTGTTTTGGCCGCCCCCATGTATTGCATCACAATCAGTTTGGGCGGTTGACGGCTGCCGGAGGATACGGCCAATAAAGAACCCATGCCCAGCTTCTTCATGTCCGCTTCTTCTAATACCTCTACTTTAAGCTTCCACTCTTTGCCCAGATCCCGTGCTTGCTTCGCCAGATAAGAAGGCGTGCAGAGGTTGGGCGGCAGGTTGCCCAAGTCGCGTGTGAGGTCGGTACCATTGGCTACTGCTTGGGCGTTGGCCACAACGGTTTTGATTTTGGCGAGGTTGGCCTTAGCGGGCAGGCTTAAGGTGATGGTCTTAACACCATAGGCGGGGTCTTGTTTGTCCGACACGCGCGTGATGCGATAGCGCACATCGCGGGCTATGGTGACCAATTGTTCCACACGCCATTCCACGTCACGCCCGCTGACTTCTAGTTCTGCCAAGCACAGTAGGGCGTCTGCTACACCACTGCCATCCAAGGCGCGCAGGGCCGCGCGCACCAAGGAGCGGTAATCGCGCTCGTTCACGGTTAACTCTTTACCCGTGCCCACCAACAGCACACGGGGGGCCGCCACACCGGGCACATTGTGAACCAGAAGGGTTTTGCCCACTTTGCCCGACAGGTCGCCCTGGCGCAGCAGTTTGGCCAAATAGGTACCGCTGGCGTCGTTTAACAGCTGGGCGCTGGGGGATAACTGTTGGGCTTCATTAACGGCGATGACCACGCAATCAGAGCGTGATTTTTCAGGGGATTGTGCTTTTATGCTAAATTCCACAGTGTGTGTCTCCACTAAACAAGCTTGGGGGTTGTAAATCAATCGGAAATTATCCTGTTAAACCCCCTTAAAAGTCAAAGAAACCCGCCAAAAACATGATTTTCAGCAGCAGCCTTCGTAAGGAATTCAGCCGAACCGCCCTTATGGCGTTGACGGTGCTGGTGGCCATTTTGCTGACTCTGACGGTGGTGAAGCTGTTGGGGTTGGCGGCGGGCGGAGCGCTCTCTGCGGATGCCGTGGCCGCCATGGTGGCTTTTGGGGTGCTGACCTACTTACCGGTAATCTTATCGGCCTCGGTGTTTGCCGCCGTACTCATGACCTTAAGCCGTTGTTATCGCGACTCAGAAATGATTATTTGGATGAGTTCGGGGGTCAGCCTGATGCGCTTTATGGGACCGGTGTTGACCTTTGCCGTCCCCATGGCCTTGGTGGTGGGGTTAATGAGCGTGGTGGTGTCGCCCTGGGCCATTGGCAAGAAAGCCGAGTACCAAACAAAATTAGACAGCCGCGATGAAACCGCACAGATCACCCCCGGCGTGTTTCGCGAATCCAAACAATCGGACCAAGTGTTCTTTGTGGATTCCATTAGCGAGAGCAAGGATAAGGTATCCAACGTGTTTGTGCAGTCCGTGCAAGACAATAAATTAGGCGTGATAGCGGCCAACAAAGGGTTTGTGACCACGCACCCCAACGGAGACCGCTTCGTGGTGCTGCAACAAGGGCGCCGTTATGAGGGCAAAGCCGGCACCACGCAATATAACTTGGTGGATTTTGATCAAGCGGAGCTGCGTGTGGAGCAGCGCGGGGCCAGTTTAAGTGCGTTATCGGTGAAATCCATGAATGTGGGGCAATTAATTGCCAACCCCACCTTAGATGGTTGGGGCGAGATGCATTGGCGCTTGGGGTTGCCCATTAGTTTGATGGTGTTGGCGGTGTTCGCCATACCGCTTTCATACGTCAACACCCGCAGCGGGCGGTCTTCTAACATGATTTTCGCGCTTCTGGCCTACATGGTGTACTACAACACCATGAGCATTTTTCAGGCCTGGGTGGTGCAAGGGCGCATATCCCCGTGGGTGGGTATTTGGCCCTTACATGCGCTGTTCTTCCTCGTGGCCTTAACGATGTTGCTGCGACGACAGTGGGTTTGGTCCGTGCGCAACCTATTCAATGCTATAATTCAGCCCCTTCGGAGAGGTGGATGAGCGGTTTAAGTCGCACGCCTGGAAAGCGTGTTTAGGTGAATAACCTAACGCGGGTTCGAATCCCGCCCTCTCCGCCAAATTAAAATGGTGTGTACCGGACACATCGTTAACACTTTATACCGAAGACATGGTTAACATCTTCGGGCCAAAAGGGTTTTCAATGGGTTCGACCCGGCAAGCTTCCAGGTCAAAGTAGCCTATATCGTAATGCATAAAGCTCACCAGCCAAATACCATCCTCTGTTTCTCTGATGCCGACCATCTGACCACCAAATACCAAGCTTAAGTTAACCTTTTTCTTGCCTATGCAGATTTGCCCACAGGTTGTCACCGTGACGGTTTTGTCATGCATGGGGTATTCAAGCTCAGGCAACCCTCTGTAGGGTCGCAGGGATGGAGCAAAACTGACAAATGAAGGTTTTGTCGGTTCTGACAGTAGGGCGCCGGAGTAATTGTGAGAATTTTTTAACCCCTCGATCTGTTTTAATCTGGTCAGGTACCGGATTGCGGACTAACTGCTTGCTGTAACAAGTAGCCACCAGAAAGACTTTGGGTTTTAATAATAGCCCTCATTTTAACGCACAACTATCTAATTTATTACTAGTTATAGGGTCTTTACAACATCAAAGTAATGGGGGAAGATATACATAACTTATGTAACATTACATTGAGGCTGATATGAGCATTGGGACTAGTGGGCGTGTGGTGGTTGAGATGGATCCTGACCTTAAAAAAGAGCTATACGCGACGTTAATGCGTGACGGTATGTCGTTAAAAGATTGGTTCATTAAATCAGCAGAAATCTACCTGGCTAATAACCAGTTGTCGTTAGGCTTTGAAGGACGTAAGGAAAAAGAGGCTTAAAATGAAACTGCTTAATAAAAAGCAAACCTCCTTTGGGCGACACGAAACATTTCCATTGCGCTTTGGTTGGATTACCAAAGGTTTTAAAGCGCTGAGCTCTGACCCTAAAATTTTTTCAGATGATCAGGCTACTGTAGTATTGGGTGTTGGTAAAAACATGGTCTATGCCATTAATTACTGGTTAATTGCCAGCCAAGTTGTACGCATGGATGGAGACACGCTTAAGCCAACTGCGCTTGGAAAACGTATATTCAACATCGGGAAAGGGCACGACCCGTACCTTGAAGATGACGCCACTATTTGGCTGATTCATTGGCTTATTGCGTCAAACGCAAAAGATGCCACATCGTTCTTCTGGTTTTTTAACCATTACCACAAGCCCGAGTTTACGCACAAAGAATTGCTTGATGCCCTGCGGAGTTTTGTAAAAGAAAAAACGGAAGGTAAAGCCACCGAGAGCACTATGAAGTCTGAAATTAACATTCTATTACGTATGTATGAGCCCAGCATTTCAGATAAAGCAACGCCGATTGAAGAAGGGCTTGATTCACCGCTAGCAATGCTTGGGCTTATTAATGAATTGACCGATTCAAAATATCATGAATCAAAACTCGATACTCGATGGACCTTACCTGTGGCAGTGTTCGCCTACGCGGTTATTGAAACATTTGAAGCTATGCAACTAACAGTCGCGCCCGTTGAGCGCTTGATGATTAGCGGTAGCTCCCAAGCTGCTCCAGGTACAGTCTTCCGCTTAAATCATGAAGGATTAATCTCTAAACTAGAGGAGATGATTAACTGGCTTCCGGGTTTCTTTGAGCTTCGAGAGACCGCAGGACTGAACCAGCTTTATAAATTAAAAGATATAGACCCATTAGAAGTTTTAGATAAACACTACGCTGATTATAGTAATTTAAGATTGGAGTTAGTGGTATGAGATTAGCTAATTATGTGAAAGTAAACACAAGCTACACGCGCTCTATTAACTTGGAACGTGATGCGGAAATCGGTTCTAGCATTAGACCGTACGTTCCCACTAGACGCGCTCTGCAAACCTTAAATCGTATAGCTGAAACCATGAACCTCAATGATGCACCTCGTGCTTGGTCGCTGATTGGCCCCTATGGATCTGGTAAATCAGCATTTGGTTTATTTCTTACACAGTTGCTGGGCAACCCAGAAGCCGCAGGCACAAAGAACGCAAAGCTTGTTGTAAAAAAATCCGACGCAAAACTTGAGAGAAATGTATCTAAATTACTTGCACAAACTAGCGGCTATTGCTGTATTAATCTTACAGGAAGCCCAGAGGCTCTTAGTAAGCGCCTTGTAAGGGCGATATTATCTGGCGCCGAATCTTTCCTAAAAAAGGGCGGCTCAAATATTAAAGTGGTTAAGCGTCTGCGCGATGCCGTTGGGGCAGAGACCGTTTCTTCAACTGAAATTGTAGAAATTCTTATTGAATTACAGAAAGTCGTTCACCAGAAAAATGGCGCTGGAGTGCTTATTATTATCGATGAACTGGGTAAGTTCTTGGAATTTGAAGCGCGTCATAGAAATGCTAGTGACATCTATCTGTTGCAGGCAATCGCAGAATTAGCGAATAAACCAAATTCGGTTCCATTGCATTTTATTGTATTGCTACACCAAGCGTTTGATCAATATTTTCAAGGATTAGGCGAGCAACTAAAGAATGAATGGAAGAAGGTCCAAGGAAGATTTGAGAGCGTTCCATTCCTTGAATCTACAGAGCAAACCTTGCTGGTACTTGCCGAAACCTTGGTAACTAATTTTAGCTCAAGTACTATTAAGCTTAAGAACGCGCAGTGCGACCGTATATTAAAAGTATTGGGTGATGTTAATGCCTTGCCAGCAGTTTTTAGTACTGAAGCTGGAAGCGACCTTCTAAAACGTTGTTACCCATTGCATCCATTAACGCTACTTCTTTTGCCAACTCTGTGCCAAAAGGTTGCGCAAAATGAACGAACATTATTCACTTATCTGGGCGGTCAAGAACCGCATGGCTTTTTAGATACTATCAGTCGCCTCGATATATCTGATAAAGAGGTTCCCTGGGTAATGCCATGGGATATCTATGAATACTTTATTCTCAATCAACCGGGATTAACAACAGACCACGCTACCCATCATCGTTGGGCCGAGGTGGTCACAGCGATTGAACGTTTGGGTGACGCTTCTATAGAAGAAATTCGCTTGATAAAGACAATTGGTTTGCTCAATATTGTTGGCGCTTATGGCGGTTTTAAGGCATCTAAAGAAATTATCGCTCTTTGCGGCGAAGATAAAAGTCGCGCGTATTCTCAGGCGTTAAAATCGTTGCAAGACAAATCCATAGTCACATTCCGAAAATTTAGTGGTGAGTTTCGTATTTGGCAGGGTAGCGATTTTGACCTAGAGACGGCTGTTAGCGCTCAGAAAGAACAAATGGCCAACCTTCGTTTTGCAGACATGCTCAATGAACGCGTCCCTCTGCAACCGCTTGTGGCTAGGCGTTATGGAATTGAGACAGGAAGTTTAAGGTACTTCAACCCGGTGTTTATTGATCGGGATAACGTCTCTAATTTAGTCGCTGCGAACTCACCAACAATTTATTTTTGCCTCTCGGAAACCGTGCAAGACGAAGATGTGTTTGTAAAAGAAGTTGCATTATTTGCAAACTCTCTTGCCACTGTCTCAATTGTGGATTCAGCCGCATCGTTTCGTGAGTCACTGCTGGAGATTATGGCGTTGCAGAGAGTGCAGGGTTCTAGCCCTGAATTAGCTTCTGACCCCGTGGCGCAACGTGAGCTGAAGGACCGTCTTGCTAGGGCAGTCAAGAATGAGCGTAATTCTATTTTAAGCATATTAGAAGAACCAACTCGTTCCAAGTGGTTCTGGGATTCTGCGCAGTATAAAGTTAGTAATAAACGTGCCCTACAAGAGCTGTTAACAAGGGTGCTTAAGAAAACGTATTCGAAGACACCGTATTTGCATAACGAGCTAATCAATCGTGAGCAGCCTTCTTCAAGCGCCATGAGTGGTAGAAGAAAACTCTTGCGCGCCATGCTTGATATGAGTGAGTTGGAGAACCTGGGAATTGAGAAGTCCCCGCCCGAGAAATCGATTTATTTGTCTGTTCTAAAATCCACCGGAATTCACGTTGATACAGGAACTGGTTGGAAATTTGCACGGCCACAAGTTGAGAAAGCAGGGAAGGGAACCGTTCAGCCACTATGGCAAGCAATTGAAGATTTTTTTGTTCGTACAGAGGTTGCCCCTCTTACTGTTGCAAGCCTATATGAAGATCTTATAAAACCTCCTTATGGTATTAAACCCGGCATGCTACCCGTTCTGTTCCTCGCGGCATGCTTGGCCTATAAGGATGAGATTGCTCTTTATGAAGAGGGTTACTACACCCCATTCTTGACACATGAAATTATCGAGAAGATTGTTAAGTCACCTAGCCTGTTCTCAGTACAGCGCTTTAGGGTCGATAAGTTGCGTGACCAATTATTTATGATGTATGCAAAGGCCATTACCTTGGATGATCCAAGTGCGATTAGTATGATGGCTGTTGTTAAGCCCTTGGCACAGTTTATGGTTAATTTGCCTGACTACACCAAGCGTACGAAGCGTGTATCAGAAAAAGCCCAAAAGGTCAGAGAGTATTTCTTTTCCGCAAAATCACCCACGCAGTTATTGTTTATAGATTTGCCTGAGGCCTGCGGATTTGCAGCAATTGGACCCAATACTTCTGAAGAAAAATTAGCAGAATTCTCAAAAGAACTTAAATCAATATTTGCTGAGTTACGTGTTGCTTACCATGCTTTGCTGAATGAGTTTCAATCGATGCTAAGAACCACTTTTAATGAGGGTGAGACGGTATCCTTGTCCCAACTCCGTGAGCGGTTAAGAGGGCGTTATGGTCCTTTGCAAACATATACTATTGATACTCATGGGCTAAAGGCCTTCCTGGGTCGCATTTCTGACCCATTTGGTGATGATGGTCATTGGCTAAACAGTGTGGCTACGTTTATTGCTAGAAAACCACCCGAAAAGTGGTTGGATGAAGATTTAAGTGCTGCCGATTATAGGCTTGTGGAGCTGACCAAGCGCTTGCGTGATCTTGAGAGGCTGCGGATGCACTATGAGGATCAAGCGGCCCCCTCAGGGACGTCCGTAGAGTTCTTAATGCTGCGTACCGTAAGGCAGGGCGGGAACGATAATGATGTTATTGTGGCTCTAGATGAATCAAAGAAAAAGGCAATTGGTGAGAAAATAGAGTCATTCCGCCAAATATTGAATGATTTGCCTTCCGAAGACCTGCGGCTTGCTATTTTGGCGCAATTATTTGAAGAACACGTGAGCGCTCAGAGAGAAGTTGATCCTAATTTGCATTCTATAATAGAAAAAGGGGCGTAATTTTGGCTAAAAATAAGGTACGCCACGTGTTGGGTTTATCTGGTGGCAAGGATAGTTCAGCCCTTGCTATATTTATGCGAAATAAGGTTCCAGAGATGGAATACTTTTTTACCGATACTGGTGCCGAACTACCTGAGACCTATGAGTACCTTGATAAGCTTGAGGCCTACCTTGGAAAGCCTATTGCACGCCTAAACTCTACCCGTACCTTCGATCACCTACTCAAGAATAAATACAACGACTTCTTACCATCACCCAATACGCGTTGGTGCACGCGAGAGCTTAAGATTCGTCCATTTGAGGAGTTTGTTGGTGATGATGAGGTTGTTAGCTATGTAGGTATTCGAGCAGATGAGGATCGTGGCGGTTATGTGAGCACCAAACCCAATATAACGGTAATGTTTCCTTTCAAGGAGTCCGGTATTAATTACGCGGATGTCATAAGGATATTGAATGATGCAGGCCTAGGTACCCCGGCCTACTATGAATGGCGCAGCAGGTCGGGCTGTTACTTCTGCTTCTTTCAGCGCAAGAGCGAGTGGATAGGCTTACTTGAGCGCCACCCTGCTTTGTTTGAAGATGCAAAAAAATACGAAAAAGTTGATTCTGAGACAGGCTCCAAGTTCACATGGTCGCAGGGCGAAAGTCTTGATGAGCTTGCCGATAGAGCGGATGCAATAAAGGATGCCGCTAATAAGAAACTGAAATCAATTTCCGTTGTCAGTTGGCAAAATCAGCTAGCTACTATTGCTGACGAAGAATCAAGCGAATCATGCCTTATTTGCGATTTATAAATTCACCTAAAAATTCACATGATTTCTTTTGAAAACCTGCTGTCAAGAGCGGACACTCCTGTAATCGACAGTCTTCTGCCAAAGGGGGCAGGTGAAATTATTAAATATATTGACCCAGGCTTAATGTACTCGGGCAACTTAAAAAAGTTACTTCTAGATCTGATAAGTCCGCAAACGTTATTATTAACAAAAACTTCAAGAAATCAATTAATTGATTTATTGCCCGAGGGTAATGCAATTGAGTTATCGCAGCAATTCAAGGGCGGTGGCCTTGATTCATACGTTTTCCTTAAAGACTTCAAGTTCACAAAGGTTTCTGATAAGAAAAAGCTACTTGCTTATTTTAGACAAGATTACGTTGAAGAGATTCAGCAGAGGAATACTCCAGAGGAGAATGTAGAATGTAACTATGAATTATTTTCACATCAAATTAGCGCGCTCTCCTCGGTTAGAAGGTACCTCAATAATGATGCAGGCAGAGTTTTGCTACACATGCCTACGGGGTCTGGAAAAACCAGAACCGCAGTTAGTTACGCTTCTGAATATTTGCGGGCTGAAAAAAATAGAGTAGTCGTATGGTTGGCAAATTCTGAGGAACTATGCGAGCAAGCGTTCCAGGAATTTAAAAAAGCCTGGTCGTATCTTGGAAACAGAAAAATTAAATGTATCAGGTATTGGGCCAAATATAACTCAAACCTGGAAGAGCTAAAAGACGGGTTTGTGGTTATAGGGCTTCCAAAGGCTTACGCAAAACTTGTTGCTAATGACTTGGGTATTCGCACCATAAGCTCTACAAATCCATTAGTTATATTTGATGAAGCGCACCAAGTTGTGGCAAGAACGTATAAACAGATAACGGAGCTTCTTCTTAGGCCTTATTCAACTTCTCGTCTGTTGGGATTATCAGCTACCCCAGGAAGAAGTTGGAATGACCCAGAAAAGGATGAAGAGTTAACAGATTTCTTTGGTAGAAACAAAGTTACGCTTAGCATTGATGGTTATTCAAATCCAGTAACCTATCTTATTGAAAATGAATATTTAGCAAGACCAACTTTTAGAAAGATAATGTCAGGTGTTTCGTTGTGCTTAACGCCTGAGGATGAGGATAAAATTTCAGATTTATTGGACATTCCTTCGTCAGTTCTTCAAAAATTGGGAGAAAGTCACAAACGCAATCTTCTCGTTGTTCAAGAAACGTGTCTATTGCTAAAAAAGCATTCCAGAGTCCTTGTTTTTTCTGCATCAGTTGCACAAAGTGATTTGCTAGCAACTGTGTTACGTGCAAAACGTGTAAACGCTAAAAGCATTACCTCTAACACATCTGATTTTGACAGACTGAATTATATTAATGCTTACAAAAGTGACAACACAGAAAATATGGTTTTATGTAATTATGGAATATTAACCACAGGATTTGATGCACCTAAAACAAGTGCCGCATTGATAGCCAGACCAACAACTTCTCTTGTCCTATATAGCCAGATGATTGGTAGAGCGCTTCGAGGGAAAAAAGCTGGTGGAAACCTTAATGCTGAAATTGTTACCGTAATTGACGAGGGTATCGAAGCGTTTAATTCCATTGAATCTGCATTTTCTAACTGGGAAGACGTATGGACAAGGTAAAAATTCAAATCGTACCCCCTAAACTTGCTATCAAAGCAATGATGGATAGTGGTTATAGAAATGCGGCATATGCTTTAGCAGAGCTAATGGATAACTCCATTCAAGCAGATGCAAAAAATGTTGAGCTGCTTTGTATTGAGAAAACAATACGATCAGACAGAAGAAACCGCGCTCGAATTGATTCGATTGGTGTCTTGGATAACGGCTGTGGAATGAGCCAGGAGACATTACGACTAGCGCTTCAATTTGGATATGGCGAAAGGCTTGCAGCGAAAGATCATACTGGAATGGGTAAGTTTGGCATGGGGTTACCTTCCGCATCAATTTCACAGGCAAGAAAAGTTGAGGTTTGGAGTTGGGTTAACGGTATTGAATCTGCAAAATATAGCTACTTAGATGTTGATGACATTATTGCAGGGAGAATGACTGTAATTGAAGAGCCAATCAATAAACCTGTTCCAGAAATATGGGTTACTGCTGGGCAAAATTTTTCTAAGTCCGGGACGCTAGTTGTTTGGACTGGCCTTGAAAGGTGCATCTGGCGAACCGGGAAAGCTATTATTGATAACTCCGAATTTCTTATTGGCAGGATGTATCGGAAGTTTTTAAATAATGATTCTACCAAAATCAGAATGGCAACCTTTGACGGAGACACAGATAGTTCTACACCTACGTTTGAGAAATATGCAAAGCCAAACGATCCCCTATACCTAATGCGCGGAACCTCAACTCCGCCGCCGTATGATATTGAACCAATGTTTGAGCCATGGCCTAGTGCTGATAACTACGAAACAGAAATTTTAATACCATATGCAGGACGCACACACTCTGTGTTTATCAGGACTTCTATGGCAAAAAAAGAGTCGCGCGCCAGCGAAGTTGGGGATGCAGGTCGCAGAAGCTACGGAGCTCATGCTGAAAAAAATATTGGCGTTTCACTACTTCGCGCTGGGCGTGAGCTTGAGCTTGATAGGTCTTGGGCGGCTTTTGGTGAGCCGCGAGAAAGATGGTGGGGCCTCGAAGTAGAGTTCCCCCCATCGTTAGATGATTTGTTTGGTGTAACGAATAACAAACAATACGCAACAAACTTCACTGAGATGTCCAAAATTGATGTCGACGACTGGTTAAAAGAACAGGGCAAAACATTCCAACAGTTAAAAGATGAGCTATTTGAGGACCAAGATCCAAAATTACCTCTAATAGAATTAACGCAAGCGATTAGAAAGAATATTCGCGAAATGTCGAATTTAGTTAAAGTTCAGTTAAAAAACTCGCGTGGCGGGAAACGTCGTACAAGATATGGGTTTGGCCCCGAGGAGGAGGCTACAGCAAAAACGCGACTACTTCAGGGTGAAGGGCATTCCGGTGTTAGTGATGCAGGAGAGTTAAAACCTAACGATGAAAGATGCGCGGAGATACAAGCCGCTTTAGAAGAGAGCGGGCTCGCCGAAAAAGAAGCAAACGAGTTTGCTGGATCAGTTGTTTCAAAGTCAATGAAATACATTTTTACTGAAGCTGGTATTGATACACCTTCGTTTTTTTCAGTTCAGCCAAAAGGCGGCGCGATACTTCTTACTTTGAATACTAATCATCCCGCCTATGATCGCTTAGTAGATGTTTTAGAAAAAGACTCTTCTGACAATGATGATAATGACTCCTTGCAAGAACGATTAAACAATGCCCTTGATGGACTTAAGCTTTTGTTAATGGCCTGGGCTCGGTATGAAGATGAACAGCAATCAGGTGTAGCACGTGAAAGGGCACAAGAAGCACGTGTTGACTGGGGTAGGATGGCAAGAAGATTTCTTGATAGAGGCGATTGATATAGGCCTATGTTCCCCCTAAATGGAAAATTGATTGACGGAAAGAAGTCTTACGAATGGCTAACTTCTTTTGCTCCAATGATAATTGAGCAGGCCTCAATATGTAGCGCCTTCATTAGGTCTTCAGTTCTAGAGGATTTTGCACTGAAATTTCCTCAGGGTTCAATGGTAAGGATTTTGGCTAGGTGGCAATTAAACGATCTCCTGGCAGGAGCGTCAGACCTAGGATCTTATGAAGTTGCCAAAAGATTTGGATGGGAATTCCATATAGCTACAAATTTTCATGGGAAGGTATTCGCCTTTCCTCCCAATGGAATATTAGTTGGTAGCGCTAACGCCACAAATGCAGGATTAGGCCTCCTGTCTAAATCGAATTCTGAGGTATGTACCGTTGTCGAAGAAAATGTAGAAAACCTAGAATTAGTAAATCAATTATTCATATCTAGCGTTTTGGTCGATGATCAATTGTTTGGAAAATTGTCTGCCGCATATAATGCGACTGTTGATGGGCAGCCTAGATCAGATTGGCCTGAAGAAATACTTAAAATTTTAACTGTTCCAACAAAGTACGATGGTAGCCTTTTTTTATCTGAATGTTTATGTAGCGATGGTTCTGAAATATTAATAACGAAAAAAATATCTACGTTAGCAGCCAGATCAGATGCGAGTCTATTGTCAATCCCTGACAAATCTTTTGATCTCGATTTAATTGGCAAAAAACTAGTTCGCTCTAAACTGTATTTGTGGCTTAAGACCCTTCTTGATTCCGATGGTAGCGAAGCTTATTTTGGCCGAATTACTTCGGCGCTTCATGATAGCTTGATGGAGGATCCTGCTCCATACCGTAGCGAAATCAAAAACTTGGTCTCAAATCTTTATTCATGGATAGGCATTTTGGGACCCAGTCGAACTTCTATGATTGTTGATACGCCAAATCATTCTCAGAGAATCAGGTTGATTTAATCATTTTACGGGGTCAGATTTCTTATCTCACGTCTTAATGTCTAATCGCTCATTTACATTTACATTTACATTGACATCAATTGCTCGCCTTACTATACTGCAAATAGTAAGGAATAAAGGAGGTTGCGATGTCATATGACGCCACACTGACCAGCAAGGGTCAAACGACAATTCCTAAGGAAATTCGGGATAGTCTTTCCATGAAGGCCGGAGACCGGATGACGTTCACGTTAATGCCGGACGCCACGGTAGTTATGCGCGTTAAGTCCAAGAATGTTACCGAACTGGCGGGCGTGTTACATAAAAAGGGTCGCAAGAGCGTTCCGGTTGAACAGTTGTCACGGTGATGCTGGGGATTGATACCAACGTTCTCGTTCGCTTCCTGGTTCGAGATGATGAGGCTCAGTTTGAGAAAGCACGCAAGCTGATCAAGCGTGAAGTCAAGGCAGGTCGCTGCGTTTTCGTGAGCCAGTTGGTTCTCCTGGAAACCGAATGGGTGCTGCGCAGCCGATACAACTTACCGAAGCATATGATCATTGAAGCCATCTCGGGCTTGCTCGATGCGACCGATGTTCGATTCGAGGATGAACCGGCCATTGAGGCGGCTCTTTTCGTCTGGAAGGATACCACTGCCGATTTCGCTGATTGCCTGATCGGTGCCAAAAACCGACGGCTGGGTTGTCGAGCGACGGTAACCTTCGATGCGAAGGCTTCCAAATTGCCGTGGTTTGTAGTCGCCTAATTGCCAGCGGCCGCTTAGCCATAATTTTGAGTGGTAGGTTTGCCAAATTATAAATGGCCACCTTCGCGTGTAATACTCAAAAGAACCAGCGACAGTGAAAATGTTGATACATTGGATAATATTGAACTCGTAATCATGGCATTTAAGGCGTTTTACTAAAATTAAAGGTCGGGAAGACTGAAATAGGTTTTCTGGTACTTTAAAACGAATACCTTTCTTGAAGAAATCAGAGACGAATTAAGAAAATGATGAAAGCCTTCTACATCGACTACCCCCAAGAAAAAGTAGATGAACACAAACATGTTTATCGGTGTGCCTATTGTAAAATTGTGACTACTACAATTAATGGGCTACTAGAGAATCATGCAAAAGATTGTCAGTACAGGTTGCAACAGAGTCTTCAAGACAGAATTGAATGTGATGCAAGATCACCGATAAAACATGACGAGTTCCACGAAGCGGATGAGGTTGATTAGCGACTTGTACCACTAATGCGTACAGTTTTTACCAAGGGTTTACGAGGTCACTGACCCTCGGTATGCACTGCGCTGCTTTGTAACCCCCGTCGAAGACAAGTCGCCCCCGGTTCGTAAAGTGATAATCTGACCATGTTGCAGTCAGAGGGTTCATTATGGGCAATATGACCGCCAAGGTAAGGGTGCTTTTGGGGGGTGATTTTGTAATCTTTTGAAAACGCTCGATAACGATGCTTGATGTATTTCAATGACTTTTGATCTTTGTGCTGCCTTGCCAACAATTATTTTCAAAGCCGTAGCGTGGGCCAAGGCTCAATATCCATCCATTGCACAGTAGGGATCAAAATGAGGATCGGCGCCAACAGACCAAGGCGTCATGGGGGGGATTATGACCAGTAAGATTACTGTGGCAGCGACAGAGGTGAGGGTGAGCGACCATATTTATAATGGGTCTGGATCCAATACCCACCCCACATTCGCTTGGGAAACGGTCACTGAAGTGCGGCAGGAGGACGGCCTGATTCTATTGATCACTGGCGATATAAAAGGGCTGCACGGTGAATTCTGGCTTGAACCCGATGAACAGATCATGGTGATCCGCTATCCTAAATCCGATGCTCCAGAAACTTCGCCGCCAAAGCCCAAAGTCAGAAATTGATACTTCCGAATGGCAGCTTAGTGCCGCGGCTTTCGTGATGTACTCAACGCCACTCAACCGGGTTGGTAGCAGAGTGCTTTCCAATATCAGATGTTGCACGCCTTGAGGTTGATCGGTTTGGGGGCCAGTGGCTTATTTGGCCTTAGAGCGCCAATCGTTCTGCTAGCATTGGGGGTAATGATCTTTTCTGGAACCTTGTATGTGATGGCGTTGACGGACCTGCGTTGGCTGGGCATGGTCACCTTGCTGAGTTGTCAGGCAAGAGAGTCATCAATCCAGGACAAGTACTCTTTCGATCCGCCGGAAATGTGTATAACGGAAATCTCCGGTAACTGATATTCATGAATTTGTTTTATAAGCGCTTCGATTTGCAGAAATTTTTCTTTTTTGGACTTGATCAATATCAGGAATTCGGGGTCGTGATGTGCCCGGTCTTCCCACCGGTAATAGCTTTCAATCCGGCTGATCTGGGCGCACGCAGCCAGGCGATTGTTGATGATCTCTGATGCAATTTGATCGGCGTTAATTTTATTACCAGCCGTACACATGACAAGAATGTGGTCAGTCATGAATGTTCACCCCAATTTTGCACGCAATTCTCGCGCAGTTTCCAAAAGCCCCTCATAGCCGGAGCGGGCATGCGCCGGAAGATCGGGGTCGCCCACCAGAGTGCCCAACGTTTCAATGAAGCAGAACAAAATTCCCTTGGCGGCGCTTACAGCAATGCTGCCTGTGGAAAGCTGATGCCCCACATGCGTGATTGCCGCATGAAAATGTTCCTGTTCAGGCTGCCCGGACGGGTTGGATTGATGGGATGGGTTCTCATTCATGGTGGTATGCCTCCTGAAGTTGGCAATCTGTCACTATAGCGCACAGATTCTGATACCTGCTCGCACCATAACGGCACTCGCCGCAGGTGTGGCCTAGTTAGGGTACACCCAACATCAAAATATCGGCAGTTAATTCTGCAGGTTATGTCTGAAGCAATCGGTGGTGTGGTCGTTAACCATGCCGGTGGCCTGCATGTACGCATAGCAAATGGTAGTACCGACAAATTTAAAGCCACGCTGTTTCAGCTCGCGACTCATCGCATCTGATTCAGGGGTGCTGGCAGGGACTTCGGTGATACTGCGCCAAGCATTGAGTTTTGGTTTGCTGTTCACGAACTTCCAGATGAACGAATCAAAGCTGCCGAATTCTTCTTGCACCGTCAGAAACTTTTGTGCGTTGATAACGGCGGCTTGAATTTTCAGTCTATTGCGAATAATGCCCGGATTGTGCAGGAGCGATTCAATTTTAGCCGCATCGTAACGGGCAATGCGCGCAGCATTGAAATCATCGAAAGCGATTCGGAAATGTTCTCGTTTTCGTAGGACAGTAATCCAGCTTAGTCCTGCCTGCGCGCCTTCTAGGATCAGAAATTCAAACAGCAATCGGTCGTGGTGTATCGGTACGCCCCATTCGGAATCGTGGTAGGTTTGGTATATGGGATCGTCGCTGCACCAGGCACAACGTGGTTTTTTCATATCATTGCTCCACACAACTGAACTGCTGGTTCAAGAGCCGCCGCTGCATGCGGTTCCGGATTAAAATGAACAGTAGCCTGGCAACCATTGCGCAACCAGCACCCCGTTTTTTAAGTTTATCTTAAATATCGCGTTGCGTTTTAGCATTGAAATGCCCCTTGGTAATTACTTACTACATTGATTAAAAATAGCTATTCTATAAAAATTGGTTGGATCCTCAACGCACCGCGGTATCCAAAAAAAACTTTTATTGCACCATATTCCGAACAACTGATGGTGGCGTATGCGCTAAGCACCAAAGTCAACAGTCCCAAGAACGGCACGCCTGAGCTTACAGCAGAATTAATTTGATAAGAGGGTTTGAAATGAGCAGATTTGAAACAAAGGTCTTGATTCGAGAAACCCATATTGACTTTTTTGGGCATGTTAACAATGCAACCTATTTGCAGATTTTTGAAGATGCGAGATGGGATTACATCACCAAAAATGGTTATCGACTTTCGCAAATCATGCATCATAAAAAGGGACCAGTGATGCTGGATTGCCAAATCAGCTTTCTAAAAGAGCTGCATGCGCGCGATGAAATAACGGTCACTTTGGAGAGTGTTATAACCGAAAGCAAAGCCCATCAGAGGGTATTCAAATTACGTCAGCAGATGATTAATGCGCAGGGAGAAATTGCGTGCGAGGCGACTTTTAGTTATGGATTATTCGATATTCAAACCCGTAGACTGATAGAGCCCACACCAGAGTGGAAAAAAGCCATGGGAATTTGAATCCATTGGGAAATAAGCTGCGCTTCTGCCATCGAACAGTGAAAATAGGACAGATATCCGCCCAACAGAATGGGGTGCAGCAACTGGCACTGAATGCGCAAATACAAGCCGTACCTTTTTACACCCGATTCGGATTCGTGCCTGTGGGAAGTGAATTTGTTGAAGCGGGCATAATGCATCTTGCAATGATCTGCGATCTGCGTAGATGAAATCCGCTGTCCGTGGTTTGGTTATCGGACTCAGGGTGGCGGCTTTGCGGGTCTATAAATTAACAGTTCTTTCCGTCTTACCGTATGCTTAACCCAAAACCCGCTCGATTCGTCGATCTGGCACAAGCCACATCAGAGCAACTGCGACATAAAGTGCTTGGGCGATCCACTGATTGAGGAAAGCCAGCGGAATAGCCGCCACATAGATGAAGATCGACAATTTCCCCTTTTGATCCCTACCTATAGCCTTTGCCAACAGAGAATTTTCCCCCTCGGCGGAAATGATGGCCTGAGCAAGAATCCAGTAAGCCAAGGCTGCCATCAACAACACCACGCCATAGAGCGCACTGGGCACCGGTGCGAAATGGTTTTCTCCCATCCAGCCGGTTACGAAGGGGAATAGCGAAAGCCAAAACAGTAAGTGCAGGTTAGCCCAGAGGATGCCACCACTGACGTTATGCATCGCGTGAAGCATGTGATGGTGATTGTTCCAGTAGATACCGACATAGACGAAGCTTAGAACATAGCTCAGAAAAACCGGTAGCAGCGGCTGCAATGCCGTCAGATCTTCGCCCTGCGGTACCTTCATCTCGAGGACCATGATGGTAATGATGATGGCGAGAACACCATCACTGAAAGCTTCTAGCCGGCTTTTACCCATAAAAATCCACTTTAGAGTTGTGTTGTTGGGCAAAGGCAAATCGCCTCGTGTGGCCCAATCCTATGACCATGTGAGCAATATCATAGCAAACCGGTAGGGTGAGGTTGCCGCTTCCTAGAATTCGGCTTCACATAATTGGTTTTGACTGACTGGCCACTATGGAGAAAGCTGACCGGCAGGCATGGGCACGCAGCCGCCCCACAGAAGGCAAAGCCTCGATGAGTCGCAGCACAACCAAGACCTGTCGATTATGTAATTCCTGATTGCAGTCATCTGTGAACAAATTATTTATAATAAGCAATTTTTATGAATTGTTACAATTTATAATATCTTGCTACAGAATCCGTTAATCGGAATCGCGCTTTAGACTTGAATCGCTAGAGCAATCACTCCAACAACCTGGTCCTCCACTAAAAAATGTCCTCCACTTTCTGCTGGCATCGCCTGTTTTTTGCAACGCTACTGACCATTATTTTCTCTCCGCTTGCCTTGGGTGGCGATGATTACGTCGTCTATTCGCCCAGTGTTACCAAGGGTGAAGCCGAGATTGAACTGCGAGGTTTCAACACCCGTGACGCCAATTCCACCATTGATCGTACGGGGATATTTGGCGTAGGCATTGGGTATGGCTTTACTTCGTGGTGGAAAGCGGAACTCTATAACGGACCGTTCAACTATGGCCCGGCCAATGGTACGCATATGAATGGCTATGAGTTAGAGAATTTCTTTCAACTGGCTGAGCATGGCACCTATTGGGTCGATCCCGGATTCCTGGTGTCTTATTTCCGAAGTACCCTGCCGGGTGTGCCAAATAATGTCGAGTTGGGCCCTTTGCTGCAGCGTGAAACCGAGACTACTCTTCAGCGGCTCAATCTGATCTGGACCAAGCAGGTGGGTATGGATTTGGCGGGCAAGTTCGACTTCCGTGCAACATACATGGCTGGATATAAGGTGCGTGACTCTTTTGTGCCCGGTATCGAAGCCTATTACCTGCCCGCTGATAATGCACGACAGATCGGCCCCGGTTTTTCCGGAGAAGTGGGACTAGGTCATGGTCATGGGCTGGAATATAGTGCGGCCGTACTGTTCGGCATTAATCAGGGTGCCCCGAACAGGCTATTCGTTATGCGGGTATCCGGTACTTTTCAATAACGCTCTGTTGAAGGGTGCTGCGAACGGCAGGTGCACATTTCATTGCCGCCAGTGGAGCGCGTCTGATGAAAAAATCTGGCCTGGAGGATATGGGCGCCCGCTTACTGAAAAACACTACTCACACTTTGCGCCCACAACGGCTGTTGGGTTGCGTCGCCGATTGACCCACTGGGTTACGATTATTGCCATTTAAAAGTATCACATGCCCACTCTGGCAAAGCGCCACTAGGTCTTGCAAGATTGGCGATATTTGCAGCGATTTTTTTCGGCTCGAGGTCTCTCAACAGTTCGGCTGCGTGCACGCCTCCCATTATGAGCATTGTATCTATGCCAACTGAATTTCCTCCTGTTACATCGTGATGCAGCGAGTCGCCAATCATAACGACACGATCCAAGGAATGAGTGTTGGTGAGTTTAAAGCAGTATTCGTAGATTTCCGGATAGGGTTTTCCTACAAAGTAGGTTGTGCCACCCTTATTTTGATACTGTTTAGCAATGTAACCCGCACTTGGCTTAAGACCATGATGTGTGATTCGCATTGAGTCAGGATTTGTGCAGACTAAAGGGATACCAAGATTCACACCCGCTTCAATGAGTTCCAGATAGTAATCATTAGGCCTTTCATCGTCTATTCCAGCCAGAATGATCAAGTCCGATTCCTCAACGGTCTTAACAGGGATTAACGGCAACCCTCGTGAGAACTCAGCCGAGTTATCGCTGGCCAGAAAGAGGCATCGCTTCCCAGTAAATTGGCCTAATAATCCTTGTTCAGATGCAAGCATCTGCCAAGCGACATCTCCTGAGGTAATGAGATCCGTATAACATTCCCTAGTAAAACCGATATTCTCAAGCCTAATTTTGTTTTCGGCACTACGTCTACCAGAATTACTTAGTATGATTGTTTTTTTTCCAGATTTCGTCAGTTGATTCAGGCAATCAACTGCACCATCGTAGGGATGGTTGCCATTATGCAATACCCCCCATTGGTCAATCAGAAACGTATCGTAATATTCAAAAATGGCCGATATGCCGTCACATACTTGAATGGTATTTGCCGCTGGTTGACAGGTTTGATGGGTATGATGAACAGATGGGTAGCTTGAGGTTACGCAATGACTGGTCTGCGCGGAAAAACGGTTTTTATTACGGGTGCCACGCGGGGCATTGGGCGCGAAATTGCCCTACGATGCGCCCGCGATGGGGCCCATGTGGTGATTACCGGAAAAACAGTTGAACCCCATGCCAAGCTGTCCGGTACCATCCATAGTGTGGCAGCCGAAGTAGAGCAGGCGGGAGGTCGCGCACTGCCCATTCAGCTTGATGTGCGTGACGAAACCGCATTACAGGCGGCGGTTTTGTTGGCAGTGCAGCATTTTGGTGGAATTGATGTGTTGGTCAATAATGCCAGCGCCATTGGGCTGTCTGATACTCTAAACACTTCAGCCAAACGTCTGGATCTGATGTGGGGCGTGAACATGCGTGCCACATTCCTGGCTTCTCAGGCCTGTATTGCTCATTTGAGAAAATCCGCCAACCCCCACATTCTCAATCTTTCTCCACCGCTCCATATGGACGCAAAGTGGTTTGCCCCACATGTGGCCTACAGCATTTCCAAATACGGCATGAGCCTCTGCGCCTTGGGCATGGCGCAAGAATTTGTTGCGGATGGCATCGCTGTGAATTGTTTATGGCCCCGCACCCTGATTGCCACTGCTGCCATCGAGTTTAACTTTCCTGAAGCACTTCTGCGCGCATCGCGCCATCCCTCCATCGTGGCGGATGCGGCTCACCATATTCTGACGCAGAACAGCCGGGTCTGTACGGGCCACTTTTTTATCGATGAGGAAGTGCTGCGCACAGCTGGGGTGGAGGATTTTGGGCCTTATGCGGTAACCCCTGGGGTGCCTTTGTTTAATGATTTGTTCCTTGACTAAGCAATGATGGTGAATCATTACATCAATCCAGAAGAATCAATCACCTTGCACGGGCTGTTTCTTGAGCGTGTGAAGCGTTCGCCCCAAACCGTGGCATACCGCTATTTCGACACCCATCACGAGGCCTGGCTAACGCTGACCTGGAGTCAGATGCAAGAACAGGTGGCGCGTTGGCAGGCGGCACTGTTGCAAGAAGATTTAACCGTGGGTGACCGGGTGGCCGTGATGCTGCGCAATTGTCCCCAATGGATCATGTTTGAGCAGGCCGCCCTGTCGCTGGGGTTGGTGGTGGTGCCGATGTATGTGGTGGATCGGCCGGACAATATTGCGTATACCGTCAACCATGCCGGGGTTAAGGTACTGTTCTTTGAGACGGATGTACAGTGGCAGGGCTTGGGCACAGTTATGGAGCAGCTGGGATGCGTGCAGCGTTTTGTCAGCTTGTCTTCAGTGCCTGACACCCATGAGCCGCGGCTGCAAAGTGTTGGTGATTGGCTGCCCTCTCAGGCGATATTGCGCCCTGAGCGGGAGCGCAACCGTGACGAATTGGCTACCATTATTTATACCTCTGGCACCACTGGAAAACCCAAAGGGGTAATGCTGTCGCACCACAATATTGTTTATAATGCCTATACTATATTGCAATCTATTCCCGTCTTTCAGCAGGATGTTGCACTGTCATTTTTACCGCTGTCTCACATCTTTGAACGTACGGCAGGTTTTTATTTTATGACAGCGGGCTGTACGGTGGCCTACTCCCGCTCTATTCCCTTGTTGCCCGATGACCTGAAATTTATCCACCCCACCATCATGGTGGCCGTGCCGCTGATATACGAGCGTATCTACAATGCCATTCACGCCAAACTGAAAGAGTCTTCGTCACTTGCCTATAAACTCTTTGCATTCACTGTGGAGGTGGGTTGGGATCGTTTTGAATATCAGCAAGGGGAAGGGTGCTGGAGCCCCAAACATTTGTTGTGGCCAGTACTTAAGCGGTTGGTAGCTGACAAGGTGATGGATAGATTGGGGGGGCGACTGCGTCTTTCTGTTAGTGGTGGCGCACCTCTGCCGCCCAAAGTGGCGCGTCTCTTCATCGCGCTGGGTCTGCCACTTTTACAAGGTTACGGCATGACCGAAACAAGCCCGGTGGTCAGCGCCAATTCTGAGGGTCATAACCGACCCTCCACGGTGGGGCAGCCTCTGGAAGGCATTGAGGTGCGCATTAACGAGCAGAACACGCTGTTGGTGAGGGGGCCTAGCAATATGCTGGGCTATTGGAATAATCCTGAGGCTACAGCAGTTACCATAGATCAAGAGGGCTGGCTGACCACCGGTGACGCGGCCAGCATTGACCCCGATGGTTTCATCACCATCACCGGGCGCGTAAAAGAAATTATTGTGTTGGCTAATGGTGAAAAGGTACCGCCTTCCAATATGGAGGCCGCTATTCTGCGCGATCACCTGTTTGACCAGGTGATGGTGGTGGGCGAGGGGCGCTCTGCGCTAGCGGTGCTGGCGGTAGTCAACCCTGAGCAGTGGCAGGCGTTTGCACAGCAATTGGGTGTGCCAGAACATTTGCCGGAATCCTTGCAAGATGCCCGCGTAAAACAGCAGGTATTGCTGCGCGTGGCGGAGAAAATAAAGGAATTTCCGGGCTATGCCAAGGTGCACCGGGTATTGTTGTTGGCAGAACCCTGGAGTATCGAAAACGGTTTGATGACGCCCACGTTAAAACTTAAGCGCGCGCGTGTGTTGAGCCATTATGAAAATGAAATCACACAACTGTATGAAGGACACGGAACATGATGACATTTCTACTGTCCTTGTTTGGCCTTTCCTTGATCGCGCTGCTGGTGGTGCGCCCCCTTCGGCGATCGGTACTAACTGCACCTCTGTTCGCCATCTACAAAAAAATTCTGCCGCAAATGTCCGACACCGAGCGCGAGGCGTTGGAAGCCGGTACCGTATGGTGGGAGGGCGAACTGTTTTGCGGCAATCCCAATTGGCAAAAATTGCATCGCTATCCCCGGCCGGTTTTGACCGCTGCCGAGCAAGAATTCCTTAACCATGAGGTGGATGAAGCCTGTCGCTTGGTGGATGACTGGCAATGTACGCAAACGCGTTATGACATGTCGGTGCAGGCTTGGGATTACATCAAGAGCAAGGGCTTTCTGGGCATGATTATTCCACGGAAATACGGGGGCCTGGAATTTTCTGCTTACGCTCATTCGCAAGTGGTAACCAAACTGTCCACACGCTCCTCGGCCTTGGGGGTGTCGGTGATGGTGCCCAATTCCCTGGGCCCTGCCGAACTGCTGCTGCACTATGGCACGGAGGAGCAAAAGAACGTCTATCTGCCCCGTCTTGCGCGGGGGGTGGAAATTCCGGCCTTTGCGCTCACGTCCCCTTGGGCGGGCTCTGATGCGGCATCAATCCCCGATGTGGGCATCGTCTGCACAGGGCAGTGGCAGGGTCGCGACGTGCTGGGTATGCGCGTCACTTGGGACAAGCGCTACATTACCCTGGCACCGGTTTGTACTATTCTTGGTTTGGCGTTCCGTATGTATGACCCGGATCATCTGCTGGGCAACAAAGTGAATCTGGGCATTACCTGCGCATTGGTACCCCACGACCATCCGGGGGTTGAAGTGGGTCGTCGCCATTTCCCTCTTAACGGTGCGTTCATGAATGGTCCCACACGTGGCCGAGATGTGTTCATGCCTCTGGACTTCATCATCGGAGGCCCCACCATGGTGGGCCAGGGCTGGCGCATGTTGATGGAATGTCTTGCCGCCGGCCGATCCATTTCGCTGCCCTCGTCCAATACGGGTATGGCGAAGCTAACCGCTCGTTCTGTGGGTGCTTATGCGCGGGTTCGCAGCCAGTTCAAAATGGCGGTGGGCAAATTTGAAGGGGTGGAAGAAGCCCTGACCCGTATCGGGGCGTATACCTACGGGATGGATGCCATCCGCAGCATGACCGCCGGCGCCATTGATTTGGGCGAAAAGCCCTCGGTGGCCTCTGCTATCGCCAAGTATCATGTTACCGAACTGGCGCGCAAGGTGGTGAACGACGGCATGGATATACTGGGCGGCAAGGGTATCTGCCTTGGCCCTTCCAATTTTCTGGGCCGCGCCTATCAGCAGATACCCATAGGCATCACCGTGGAAGGCGCCAACATCTTGACCCGTAGTCTGATTCTTTTTGGTCAGGGCGCCATTCGTTGCCATCCTTTTGTTTTAAAGGAAATGCAGGCGGCAGGCCATACGGATACCCAACAAGGGTTGCGCGATTTCGATGCCGCCTTATTTGCCCATGCGGGTTACACCTTGCGTAATGGTATACGCGCCTTGGGGTACGCACTGACGGGCTCGCGCTTTGCCCCCACAGCCTTATGCGCGGCACCGGAAACCCGGCGCTATTACCAGCAACTCACTCGTTTTTCAGCGGCTTTTGCCTTCCTTGCTGATGTGTCCATGCTCGTACTCGGTGGAGACCTGAAGCGCCGTGAAAAACTATCCGCGCGTTTGGGGGATATTCTCTCGCAAATGTATCTGGCCTCGGCAAGCTTAAAGCGTTACCAGGATGAAGGACAGCAACAGGCCGATGCACCGCTGCTCCATTGGAGCGTCTGGAATGCTATGTTTCAGGCGCAAGAGGCGTTTGACGGACTTTTGGCCAACTATCCCAACAAAGGGGTGGGCCGCTTCTTGTATAGGATTATTTTTCCCTTTGGGCACCCCTATGCGGTGCCCTCCGACGAAATTGGGCGCCAAGTGGCGAAACTATTGATTGCACCATCGGCCACTCGCGATCGTCTTACGGAAGGCTGTTACATTCCGCCCACCGCCGATGAACCGGTGGGCGCTCTTGAGTTGGCGCTTGCGGCCACTATTGCTGCCGAGCCTATAGATGCCAAGGTGCGTGAGGCTGAGAAGCGCGGCCTGTTTGCCGATAATCCATTGGCCAATGTGCGCGATATGGCTCATGCCGCTTGGCAACAGGGCGTGGTCAATGCCGAAGAGTATGCTCTGCTGCAGAAACGCGATGAACTGCGTGACAAGGTGGTGCACGTGGATGATTTTCCATTTGACTATGATGTGACCACTGCGGCCCAGCGTCATGTAAGCGCAACCCATACGGTTGCCCGTGAGGTGGCAGGATTAGCCTTGTGATGAAATTTTCTGGCAACAGTCAATATTAATGGGAGATGGGCAGTGAAAAGATTGATCGTAAAAAAAGCAGCCGTGCTTGGGGCCGGCACCATGGGGGCTCAGATTGCAGCTCATTTGGCCAGCGCCAATGTGGAAGTGCTTCTGTTTGACTTGCCCGCTCCTGAGGGAGACAAGAGCGGCGTTGTGAAGAAGGCGTTGGGCGCGCTTAAGAAGCAGGAACCCGCACCCTTGGCAAACCCCGATAACCTGCAACTTATTGAAGCCGTTAACTATGAGGAGCATCTGCCGCGCCTGGGTGAATGCGATCTGGTTATTGAAGCCATTGCCGAGCGCATGGATTGGAAAAAAGATCTGTACGCAAAGGTTGTGCCACACCTGGCCGGCCATGCGCTGATTGCTTCCAATACCTCTGGGCTGTCGATCAACGAACTCGCAAAAATTCTGCCCACGGAAGTGCAACGGCGTTTTTGCGGCATCCATTTTTTTAATCCCCCGCGTTACATGCACTTGGTGGAACTCATACCCACCCATTATGGCGACCCAGACTTACTGGATCACCTGGAAACCTGGCTTACTTCACGCCTGGGTAAGGGGGTGATACGGGCTCTGGATACTCCTAATTTTGTTGCCAACCGAATCGGTGTTTTTTCCATACTGGCCGTGATCCATCACACCGCGCGACTGGGCCTTGGGTTTGATGAGGTGGATGCGTTGACGGGAGCGAGGATTGGCCGCCCCAAGAGTGCCACCTATCGCACGGCCGACATGGTGGGGCTGGATGTTATGGCCCATGTGGTAAAAACCATGCACGACACCTTGCCCGATGACCCCTGGCACAGCTACTTTGTTCCGGCGCCATGGCTGACGGCGCTGATTGGGAAGGGCGCGCTGGGACAAAAAACCAAGGCAGGTGTCTTCAAAAAAGTGGGTAAGGAAATTCTGGTGCTCGACCTGGTTAAGCAAGATTATCGTCCTGCCGGGGCTCAGGTGGACCCTGAGGTGGATGCCCTCTTGAAGCTCAAAAACCCCGCAGAAAAATTGATCGCGTTGCGCAATTGTGCGCATCCGCAAGCCCAGTTGCTATGGTCCAGTTATCGCGACTTGTTTCACTACTGCGCGGTGCAGCTGGAGCATATGGCCGACAATGCGCGCGACATTGACCTTGCCATACGGTGGGGGTTTGGTTGGAGCTTGGGCCCCTTTGAAACTTGGCAAGTGGCGGGGTGGACAAGCATTGCCCAAGCCATTGCCGAGGACATTGCCGCAGGTCGGGCCATGAGCAGTACCCCATTGCCCAACTGGGTATTTGAACGCGAAGGTGTCCATACTCCGCAGGGGTCATGGTCGGCAAGCGCCAAAACCCTGCGCCCGCGCGTCGCCTTGCCGGTTTACCAACGGCAACTTTTTCCGGAAACGGTACTGGGCGAAGCCAAAGCGGATCGCGGCACCACGGTGTGGGAAAACGAGGGTGTTCGGCTTTGGACCCATGCCGCCGATTCCGGTATTGGCATTCTCTCCTTCAAAAGCAAAATGCACACCGTGGGTGAAGAAGTGCTGGACGGCCTACTGGCGGCCATCGCCTTGGCCGAACAACAGTTGGAGGGCGTGGTGTTGTGGCATGAAGCACCCTTTGCGGTGGGCGCCAATTTGCAACAGGTGTCGCAAGCTTGTGCCATGGGTGCTTTCGATCTGCTTGAGGCCACGGTGGAGAAATTTCAACGCGCTTCCCAGGCGCTTAAATATGCCCAGATACCCACGGTTGCGGCGGTGCAGGGCATGGCCTTGGGAGGGGGTTGCGAGTTTGTGATGCACGCCAGCCGGCGCGTCTTGGCGCTGGAAAGTTACATTGGTCTGGTGGAAGCCGGTGTGGGCCTGATTCCCGCCGGAGGTGGGTGCAAGGAATTTGCCATTGCGGCCGCCCAACAAGCGGCGCGCACAGAAACGCCGGGGGAAGTGTTTCATTTTCTGCAACCACCCTTCATGGCCATCGCCATGGCAAAGGTGTCCAAGAGCGCCTTTGAGGCGGTGCGGGCGGGTTTTGCCAAACCCACTGATACCATTTTGTTTAACCACCACGAATTGCTTTACGTGGCCCTTAGGGAGGCGCGCGCGCTAGCTGAAGCGGGATATGTTCCACGGCTTAAGGCGCG
>Ga0364886_10125_pt1 | contig 47067 bp, 40 predicted proteins | sample ExccelJu500001D3_4_FD_206926 | JGI IMG/M metagenome (GOLD analysis project Ga0364886, IMG submission 206926) | Enriched cells from Trout Bog Lake Hypolimnion, Wisconsin, USA - BchlTB.July23.5000.01.D3 | ecosystem: Environmental > Aquatic > Freshwater > Lake > Hypolimnion/Profundal zone | place... | reverse complement strand
GCTCTGGTGTGGATAGCAGCAACTACAGCGTCAATACCACTTTAGGTAGCCTCACGATTACCGCCGCACCTTTAAATGTCGTCGGTGCGAATAACAAAGCGGTCTATAGCGGCTCAGCCCAAAGCAATAGCGGTGCAACTGTAACTGGTCAAGTGGCCGGTCAAAGCATCACGGTCAATGATGCCGCTAGCGCCTACGCAAGCGTCACCAATGTGGCAACTGGCAAAGTAGCTGATACCAGCTACGCCTTAACCTACGGCTCTGGTGTGGATAGCAGCAACTACAGCGTCAATACCACTTTAGGTAGCCTCACGATTACCGCCGCACCTTTAAATGTCGTCGGTGCGAATAACTCCTTGGTTTACAACGGAGTGCTCCAAACAAATAGTGGCGCAGTAGTCACCATTAATGGTAATAAGGCGACTGTTACCGGCACTACCATCACTGGATTAGGCACTGATACATTGACCTTGACTGGTTATGCAACTGGCACTAATGCCAATAGTGCTCCTAATCCAGATAATTTGGGTATTACAGCAAATTCTAATTACTCACTAGTTACTGTTCTTAATGGTAGCTTGACTATTACTCCTGCACCTTTGGGTATGGCTCTGAATGCCACTTATAACGGTACTAAGACCTTTACAGCCAATAGCGCAGTGACTACTACAGGCTCTATTGCTACTGGTGGCAGTCTGACAGTCAATGGCTTACAAGCTAGTGATAATGTGACAGGCGTCACTCTGAGCGACGCAAACGTAGCAACTGCGAATAATTTGATTACTACCGTCAGCGGTTCAGCTGGTACTACCTTATGGAACGGTACTAGCGGTAACTACATTATCCATAGCAGAAGCAATGCAGGAACTGGTGGTAACTACGCTAATGGCATTTACTCTGGTACTAATACCGGTAACGTTAATGTTAATGTTAATGGCACAAATACAGTTAGCCTGACTGCTGCGGCATTAGGTATTAATATCAATGCGGTCTATAACGGCACTAATAGCTTTACTGTTTCGTCTACTGGTTTAGTGGGCGGAGATGCCTTAACTGGTGTCACTACCTACAGCGCTAATGTTGCCGATAATGCAACGAACTATGTCACCGGTATTAGTGGTACAGCTGGCGGTACTGGTGGTGTCAATCTGTCCAACTACAGTATTTCCAGTGGCAGGGTAGTGAGCGCAGGTAATACGCAAAATACGGCTTTAATTTCACCTGCGCCTTTGGGTCTTACAGTCACTAGCACCTATAACGGTACTAAGGGCTTTACTTCTACCATTGCCTCTAGTGGACTGCAGGGCGGCGATACCATTAGCGGTGTCACTTCTTACAGCGCCAATGTTGCCGATAACGCCACTAACTATGTCACTGGCATTAGCGGTACCGCAGGAAGTGTAGGGGCTGTAAACCTGACGAACTACAGTATTTATAGCGCAAGCAATATAGGTAGTACTGGTACTAACACTGGCGGGGTCTATTCAGGTACAGCCAATGCTCTGACTGGAGTCAATAGTGGCGGAACCAATACGGTCACCTTAAGTGCGGCCCCATTAGGTCTTGCTATCACCGGCATCTACAACGGCAGTAAGAACTTTACTAATACCATTACAGCCACTGGTTTAGTGGGCGGTGATGTTATTACTAGTGCTACTACCACTGCGGCCAATGTTGCTGATAATGCCACTAACTATGTGACTGGTATTAGCGGTACAGCTAGCAACGGCGGGGCAGTGAACCTATCGAACTACACGATTTCAGGTGGTCGCGTCACGACCCCTGGATACACCCAAAACTTGGTTACTTTAAGTGGTGCACCCCTTGCGATTACCGTTAGTGGCACCTATAACGGTAGCACTAGCTTTACCAATAGCAATGCCACGATTAACGTCGCCGGTTTAGTGGGCAGCGAAACCCTGGTCGTTACAGGTGTCAATGTCTACAGCAAAGATGTAGCAGCTAATGGCAGCAATTACGTCACTGGTATCACTTCAAGCACCGGTAGTGCAACGTTAAGTAACTATGCAATTAATTCAGGCTATACGGCGGCTAATTCACCATTGGCTGCTAGAGCTACTGCAAGTACTACACCAAATGCGGTAACGATTTCACCTGCTGCATTGAACATTCTCAATATCAATGCCGACAAAACCTATGATGGCACTAAGGATTTCTACGTAATCCCAGTGACTCTGGCTAGCAACTTTACTTACAGCTTAACTGGCATGGTTAATGGTGATGCAGCGCCAACGATTACTGGTGGTAATGCTACGGTAAGCTCAGCGAATGCCAATACCTACAACAGTTTCGTAACGAATACATTTACCTTATCTAACACTAACTACACGTTTAGTGGTGGGGCAGTCAATGCCACGATCAACAAAGCACCGATTACTATTAGTACATCTGATGTAGTGAAAACCTACGATGCTAGCTTGAGCGCTCTTGGATCAGCGATTGTCACTAGCGGTACTTTATATACCAATGTAAGTAATAGCAGTACGACAGACTCATTGAGTGGTGGCACCTTTGCCTATGCCAATGCTAATGCAGGGTCTGGCAATAAAACGGTAACGGTAGCCAGCGTCACGGTGAATGATGGTAATAATGGTAATAACTACAGCGTTACCTATGCGAATAACACCACCAGCACGATCAATAAAGCCAATCTGTACTTGACTGGTACGCAGGTCTATACCGCCAGCACCAGTTTTGCTGGAAGTAACTTAACTGCTACTGGAGTCAATAGTCAAACCTTTGCGGTGACTGGTAGTGGTGATAGCAGCAACTTAGCAAGCGCCAATGTACAAACCGGCGCTGCCTTAAGTTCTGTTACTGGCCTAGCTTTAGGAAGCAGCAATAATGGCGGTCTATCCTCGAACTACAACGTACTAAGTCCAGCGGGATCTTATGTCAGCATTACTAAAGCGCCATTAACCATTACTGGTGCAGTAACAAGCAAAATCTTTACTGGTAGCGTTCAAACCAATACCTATAGCACTGCTGGATTATTAGGTAGCGATAACGTCTCGGGTGTTGCGGGATTAGCTTCTCGTACTGACGTTGGTACTACAGCTGATGGTTTAAGTAATGCAACTGGAACAGGAATTTCTAACTATCAAATTACTTTCGTGAATGGCAGCTTAACCATTCTTGCTGGGTCTAATCCGCCACCACCACCACCTGAGCCTCCACCACCACCAACTCCGCCAGCTCCGACGCCAGCAGTCACTACCATTCAGGTGGTTGGCCAAACTATGGCGCTTGCGCCAATCGTCAGCTCTGCATCAGTGACTGTTAATAGTTCTATATCTCCTATTTCTGGGGCTACGCCAGTCTATCCAGCAGGTGCTGAAGCTTCTGGTAAAAGCGGAAAAGTAGTCTTAGATATTACGATTGATGCATCCGGTAAGGTCACTAAGGTCACAGTGGTAAGCTCTAGTGGCTCAGGTGATTTGGATTCTGCCGCCGTTACCGCAGCGCAATCTTGGGTTTATGCAGCAGTTGCTCCTGATAGTGCACCTCGCACAGTGACTTCAGAGGTTGCTTTCTCGGCGACCAGAAGGCTCTGGTAAGGGTGGCGAATAAGACTGCATAAAGCACAGTAGAGTCATTACTGAATACCAAGGGCTTTATATGTACGCAGTTATTGCAGGCTTATCTCCAATATTGCCTATGATCGCCATCGTTTAATAGATTTCAAACTCTTCAGAATCTGCCTGAGCAATCTCTACTAATTGAGTAGCGCGGTCTTCAGGGCCTGATTCAAATTTGAAAGAAGCTGTACATTCATCACTATTGCTCGAGTACTGCGCAAAGGTATGAGCAGCCTGCATACGTTCTGCATTGCTAGGATGCGTCGGTAAATACACATCACCCCCTTGTAATTCTTTCAAACCTTGTGCCAACTTGTAGACACCATTGGCAGAGTAGCCTGCCTGGGTAGCCCAATACATACCCAATAGATCGGCAGCTCTTTCTTGATTACGACTGTCATCATAAGAAGACAAATTGGCGCTATCTACAGGAATAGAGCGATCGGCAATGTTGTTATTTGCCAACCCATAAAGGGGTTTAGTAGTTGGTATAAGGGAATTCGCTGCAAAAACGCTGTTCTTTTCCTCATGTTCCGTATGCCCTAAATAATGGTGCGCCAATTCATGGCCCAGAGTAGTCGCTAGAACATCAGGATTGTTGCCAAAACGCAACAAAAAGCCACTAGTCACAATAATAAGGTCATACCCAGGCTGTTTTTTGGCAAACGCATTGACCTCATTAGAAGCTGTCAGACCAATGGTGAATTGCTTATTCGTCTGCGCCTGAATGCGTTTATGGACGATAGCTAATTGCATCAAGATCTCGGCAGAAAGCCCCAAATTCAGCTGTTTAGGCAGGTTTTGGTCGCCTCTTTCAATAGCTTTCCACCACTGTGCATTCGGAATCTGCACAGCAAATGAGGTATTTTGAGCTGCCTGAGCAGTAGTGTGAAGCATAAAAATAGCCCAGAACACAGCAATGATTTTGTTGATCTTCATAGCCTACATCCTCTTAAGTTATTGATTTTTCTTAAAAAATCCGAACTAAGCCCTATGGCGTAATAAGCAATTTTTGAGAAAGTACTATCAAAAGTACTATTAATAGTACTTTTATAAGAAGCTTATAAAGCATTGAAAAGGTTCAATAAACAGCTTTATAAATGAATCTATTAAATGTACTCTTAACAGAGAAATGAATAATACTACTTAGAGCGTAAAAAGCAAATGTTTATTTATACGCTAAAGTGTGTAATAATTAGTACTCTTAATCAGGCACTGAATAAGGTGACGTATGAACGCAATTTCTGCCAATGACCTAAAGGTCAAAGGAATTAAAGCTTTGGAGGAAGAACTGTCTTCACAGTCAGAGGTGGCGGTACGCGTGCGTGGTCAGCTGAAATATGTCGTGATGACCTATGAGCACTACCAATACATGCGTGAATGTGAGCTAGAGGCCGCATTATCAGAGTCCCGTGCAGATATAGAAGCAGGGCGTTTTGAAGCGGTATCGCCTGATGAACATTTAAAACAAATTAAAAGTGGGTCACAGAAACCCCTTCAAGCTAGTTCTCGATCTGCTTCTCTTGCAGCCAAATGAGGAATTGAAGTGAAAGAGCTTGTTTTCACGGAGCGCTACGCCAAGCGTGCTACCCAATTTCTGAAGGCGCATCCAGAAGTCGAAAATCAGTATGCAAAGGCGCTGCAAATACTCCAAATGAACCCCGTTCACCCGTCATTACGCCCCCATTCCTTTGAGGGTAGGCTGGCTGGGGTACAGACCGTTTCCTTAAGCTCGATTACATTAGAAATGTTATTGAGTGGTGAGCAGGTAGTGCTCTTAAATATTGCCTCAAATCAATTAGATTAAATTTTCTTCGCTTGAGCAAATTGAGTGCCCTGGAGCCCCGATATTCATTGGGAGTGTGCTCTTCTGCTGCCTTTTGTCGGGTAATATGAAGCAAAGATCCGCAGCTAGGAAGGGCGTCTAGTGGTAATGAAGATAAAGGGGCGATATGGGTATTAAACAACTAAATGCAACGTATCTTATCCATGAGGATCGAATTCTATTTCGCTTTAATACGGATGAGGCTGCAGAGTTTCGTCTCTGGTTTACTCGGCGCGTTAGCCTGTTTATATTGGGGGCAACTGCTCATTTGTATGAAAAACAATTAGAAAAGAGTCATGCTCCCGAGACTGCAAAAGCGATTGCTCAATTTGAGCAAGCAAATCTGCAAGACCAGATCACTCAGTCGGATACTTCCGGCAAGGGTGAGGAGTATCAGGGTGGGACTCAATACCCGTTAGGCGCTGATGCATTATTAGTGATGGACGTTAAATGCCAATTGAGTCAGGAGAGTGGGGTTGATGTACTTTCTCTTGATTTTGTTTTGCCAGCCAATGCTAATTTAAATATAAAGTTAGACGGGCGCATGCTCCAAGCCTTATGTGTCTTACTCAATCATCTGGCAGTGAATGCTCAGTGGCAAACTTCTCCCCAGTTGGTAGTGAGTGAACCTGAACAAGACCCTATAGGAAAATCTGCCACTAAAATTCCTTTGCATTAAATCCTTAATTGAATAGTTCTGAGTAAGAAAATTGATTCCGATGAAAAAAATTCTATCTATCGCTTTGCTTTTGTCTCTAGTTAGCTTTGGATGCTTTGCTAGCGCTGCCGAGCTCTCTGCGAAAACGGATACTGATGGAGAGTTTAGTTTCTTTGCCTCAGTCAATGGGGTCTATTTATCAGAGGACTTACTGGAGCTGAATGTGAAGAATGCGGTTGCTGCTGGTCAAACAGATACTCCCACATTAAGAAATAACCTAAAGCAAGAATTAATCAACCGTGAGCTCTTAGCTCAAGAGGCTACTAGGATAGGCTTAGATAAAAAAATAGACCTCAATACTCAATATTTGCAATTAAAACAAACTTTATTAGTTCAGGCGATGGTGCAAGACTATCTCAGCAGCCATCCAATGACAAATGCGGTTTTGCAGGCGGAGTATGAACGTCAAATCAAAGAGTTAGGAGGTTCAGGCACTGCTAGTATGCAATATCGACTGAGCCAAATCGTAGTGGGGAGTCAATCTAGCGCCTTAGGATTAATTTCCCGAATTGGGCAGGGCGATTCTTTTGAAAAATTGGCCAGGGAATATTCTATTGATGCCGCTTCTAAAAAAGAGGGCGGTCAGATAGGGTGGGTTTCATTAGGGCAGTTACCAACAGAAATCAGTAGCGTTGTTAGCACTCTCTCAAAAGGATCCTCTACTACCACGCCAATTTCCTTCAGTGGGTCATGGTTCATTCTCAAATTGGATGATAAGCGGGAAGTAAAGACTAAAAGTTTTAGTCAATCGAAACCCCAGTTAGAGCAAGCAATCATTCAAAACTATCTGCTAGAAAACGTCAAAATGCTTCGTCAGCGCGCTCGAATTATCCAATAAATAAGCCGATTACTTACTTTATAGTTCTTGAGGTATCTAGACTGAAAGCCATTGTCTTTGTAGGCTCATTGCTATACAGTTAATCGAATGAATAAAGTCATAGTATCTACTTGTATTCACCCCAATCAGGCGCGAGAAAGCAGTTTAAAAATGCTGCTGACAATAAATAAAATCCGTATTGCCTTATTTATTATTCTGGCATTTACACAGCCTTTGCTAGTGTTTGCTGATCCAGTGAAGAAGCCTGAATCTGAAATTTCTGAGCGCTCTGGCTCTCTGATCGCACTTCAAGTATGTTCTGGATGTCATGGAAAGACAGGGCAATCCATCTCCAATCAGTATCCTCATTTGGCAGGCCAACAAAAAGCGTATTTACGTATACAGCTCGCGCAATTTAAAGAGCATCTGCGCAAGAGTGCCAATTCTATGGCATTCATGTGGATTTTCGGCGGCGATCTGAGTGCGCAGCAAATAGATGAATTAGCCGAATACTATTCAGCCCAAGCACCTATGAAGGGTGAAAAAAGTGACTCACCTCTTATTCGCAGGGGTGAGCAAATATATACGGAAGGCATTCCAAAATCTGGGGTGCCCCCTTGCGCCTTGTGTCATCAAAAAGGCGCTATTGGTAGGGCTGAAATACCCAGACTAGCAGGTCAGCATGCAAATTATTTAAATGATCAAATGATTATTTTTAAGCATACCCAGAATCGACCCAATGGCCAAGCGCTGATGGTTCTTACTCATGACATATCTGATACGGATATCCGTGCAGTCAGTAACTATCTTGGATCTCTTAATAGTTCAGAGTAGTTACGATTCCTATTTTGAACCTCACCATTGTCTAAATTTAGCATGTTTAGCAAACCCCAAAATCCATTGCGGAGTTTCATTCTCTACTTCACTGGGGCGCCACTATTTTTTCTTAGCTCACTATTTTTTATTGCAAATACGCATGGGCAAACAACATTCTCTGAAGAGGTTGTTTTTATCAGTAAGACTGGATTTTTATCAGACCTAAAAATTCAGACAACGATATTTAAACCATCCGGTCTCGGCCCATTTCCATTGGCGATTATTAATCATGGAACAAATTTAGGTAACCCACATCAACAGGAACGTTTTAGACCTATGGCGATGGTGCAATATTTTATTGAACGAGATTATGTCGTGATCGTTCCAATGAGGCATGGATTTGCTCAATCGGAAGGAGAGAGTACTTTTTCGGGTAAGTCAGTTGAGTTGTATGGACTCAATGCTGTTGGGGACCTGAATGCCACGATAGATTATGCTCACACTCTTTCCTACGTGAATAAAAATATTACCGTGATGGTTGGCCAGTCAACAGGCGGCTGGATCACCCTTGCTTATGGAACAAGTCACCCAGATTCCTCTTTGAAAGGACTGGTCAATTTTTCAGGTGTTGTCAAAGAGCCCTGTTGTTTCGGTCTTTACAATGACTTGATTGATGCCTCCGGCCATTTTGGTGATAAAACGACCTTGCCGACCATCTGGTTTTATGGAGATAACGACAGCTTGATTGACCGACACACCGCAAATCTGATGTTTGTCCATTACTCCCATGGAAATCCCAATTCGCGTTTTATTCCGTTTGGAATATTTTCTAATGATTCCCATAATCTCTTTATGGATCCTGCAGGGCGGAAAATTTGGGAGCCCTTTTTAACTCAGTACTTATATGACATAGGGGTTCCTTATAAACCCGCTAAGAAGGCCATTTGAGACAGCTTATCAAGTCCACCTTGATTTAAAACCAATGAAAGAGCCTATCAATGGCCGCTATAACAATGTGCTGTTGATCTCTCAGGCTAGCGATTTCTTCTTTAAGGTGCTTAGCGGAACTGCCGCCATTCTTGGTGTATCCAAGACAAATTTTTTACCTTGAATTACAAAGCGAGGCATTAAATCCTCCGCTGAGTTTAAATTTTGATACCTCCCACTTTTTCGAAGTGGTATTTCTATTCGGGTATTCAGGCTTGAGTGTGAGATTAGTAACCCTTTTTAAACTTTTTTGTTTGTTGTAAGTGCGGATGGAGTCATTAATGATCATGTCCAAATTATAGGTGTAAATTATATGGGCATTCAAATAGGGGGCTAGAAAGGTAACTGGGCCTCAGGCTTAACAGCCAACAACACTGCCTTAAACTCTGCCTGAATACGCTTCATGGCTGCTTCACTATCCGCTTCAAAGCGCATCACCACGACAGGTGTCGTATTTGAGGGGCGGGCAAGACCAAAGCCATCGGCATATTCCACACGAACTCCATCAATCGTATTGATAGATTCTGCAGTAGGGAACTTTGCATTGGCTTTAATGGTTTCTAGCAGAGTAAAAGGTTCACCTTCGGCACATGCAAGTTGTAGCTCAGGCGTACATATTGCATTGGGTAAATCATTCAGTGTTTTGTTGGGATCTTTCTCTTTTGAGAGAATCTCTAAAAGACGTGCGCCTGTATAGAGACCATCATCAAAACCAAACCAACGGTCTTTAAAGAAGATGTGACCAGACATTTCACCGGCAAGGGGTGCGCCAGTTTCTTTGAGTTTGGCTTTGACTAAAGAATGACCGGTTTTCCACATCAACGGTTCACCACCATGTTGCTTAACCCAAGTGGCAAGGTTACGCGTGCATTTAACGTCATAGATGATTTGACCACCAGGATTCCTGGAGAGAACATCCTTAGCAAACAGCATCATTTGACGGTCAGGGAAAATCACTTGACCATCTTTAGTGACAACCCCTAAGCGGTCCGCATCGCCATCAAAGGCGAGCCCCAATTCATTATCAGTAGTTCGTAGATTCTGAATAAGATCTTGTAAGTTCTCAATATGCGCTGGATCAGGATGGTGATTCGGAAAATGACCATCCACCTCACAAAAGAGTTCTTGAACTTCACAACCAAGCGCTCTAAATAGCTTGCCCGCAAATGCTCCACCAACACCATTACCACAATCTACGGCAATTTTAATCGGGCGGGCTAGCTTCACATCGCCCACGATATGCTTGAGATACATCGGAAAGATATCAAAGGTACTGTGAGAACCCTGGCCAGTAACAAACTGCTTGGCTTCAATCCGCTGATGCAAAGCCTGAATCTGATCGCCATAAATCGCCGCGCCACCCAATACCATTTTGAAGCCGTTGTAGTTCGGAGGATTGTGGCTTCCCGTAATCATGATTCCAGATTTGGGTTTTTTACCATCCAAAACTTGGTTTGCGCCAAAGTACACCATCGGTGTAGCAACCATTCCTAAATCGATGACGTTGACACCGGTAGAGAGAAGACCTTCAGTAAGTGCTTTTATTAAAGCCGGACCAGATAAGCGACCATCACGTCCAATCACGATATCAGTCTCACCTAGCTCACGCATTTCTGTGCCAAAGGCTTGGCCAATGAGTTTTGCAATGGATGGATCTAAGGTCTCATCAATAATGCCGCGGATGTCATAAGCTTTGAATATGGATGGGGATAATTGCATGACAACCTTTTAGTAAAAGCCGGACGATAAAAAGTGAGTAGATTAGCTATTTAATAAGTTAATTCGTGCTGCTGTAACTGCATCAATGTCGTCACCAGCTTCGATATGATCAGAGCCGCTCACTAAGGCCTTCTCGATTGGTTTAGCAAGTACTTTGCCGTACTCAACCCCAGGTTGATCAAAGCTATTGATATTCCATAGAGCGCCAAGTGTAGCTGCACGGTTTTCATAAAGCGCTAAGAGGGCACCCAAATAGAAAGCATTCAGTTCAGGTAGAAGCAATAAGTTACTTGGACGATTGCCAGGGTAGATATCATTCGGATTATCAGCAGCTTTGCCGTGAGCCAAAGCCTGGGCTTGAGCTAAGCAATTGGAAAGTAAGATGCGATGATGTGCAACGGCCTCTGGGCGAACGCTCATCGGTTTACGAACAGCAATAAAGTCGATGGGAATAATTTCTGGGCCCTGATGAAAGAGCTGGAAGTAGGAGTGCTGAGCATTACTACCTGCACTGCCAAAAACTACCGGTGAAGAGTGCTTTACTAACTTACCGTTGCGACCCACGCTCTTACCGTTACTTTCCATATCGAGTTGTTGTAACCATTTTGGAAACCAATCCAAGGCATCAGCGTACGGAATTGCTGCATAAGCTTTAATGCCCCGTTTTTGCTGTTGATGTAAAAGAGCTAAGGCCATGATTACTGGAAGATTGTCCTCGAGTGGGGCATTCTTAAAATGTAAATCCATTGCATGGGCACCAGCCAAAAAGTCTTCAAAGGTTTTAAAACCAAATTGCAAGGCAATCGGTAAACCTACCGCTGACCATACGGAATAGCGCCCGCCAACCCAATCCCAAAATGGATAAATGTTATCTTCCTCTACGCCAAACTCTCTGGCAGCAGGAATATTTGCAGTTACAGCGAATAGCGCTTTGGCGATTTGACCTTTAGTACAGTTGTTATCTTTGAGCCAGTTCACTACCGCTTTGGCATTCATGGTTGTTTCTAGGGTGGTAAACGACTTCGAAACAATAATGACGCGAGTGCTATTTGGTTGAGCGCGATCTAGAATACGGGCCAGCTCAGCTGTATCAATATTGGCTAAGAAGTGCATGCGCATACCGCGGCTTTCAATACCTGGAACATGTGCTAATGCTTCAATTGCTAAGCGCGGGCCAAAATCGGAACCACCAATACCAATGTGAATAACATCAGTTACGCCAACCCATTTATTACAAAGCGCTTCAATGCGACGCCATACATCCGCCACAGCGGGCATGACATCGGAACCATCAAGTAATACAGGGGATTTGGAGAGATTGCGTAAGGCAGAATGCAGTGCAGGGCGATCTTCGCTGCAGTTGATATGCTTGCCTGCGAACATATCGGCTATAAATTCTTTTACTTTGGATTTATTAGCATTAGAAAATAGCTTTTTCCATTCTGCCGCATTGATATTTTGGTAGGCAGTATCGAGCACTACGTCAACTGCCGTATGAGTGCTATTGGTCGAATTATCTGGGTTTTGCAAGGGTCTAGAAGACATTGCTAGATTTTATCAATAAGGGGTGACAAAACCCCTAAAACACTGAAAATGTTAGGATTTCGGTATATTCATACTAATAAATACTGGGTGAGACAAATAGATGGAGCAAGTTGACTGTGTCGTCATTGGGGCTGGGGTAGTCGGCCTGGCCGTTGCACGCGAAATGGCGCTTCAGGGTCGAGAAACCATTCTTCTTGAACGAGAAAATGCCTTTGGCACGATCAGTAGTGCTCGCAATAGCGAAGTGATTCATGCGGGCATTTATTACCCCAAGGATTCTTTGAAAGCTCAGTTATGTGTTGAAGGTAATCGACTTCTCTATGAATACTGTCGCAGCCATCAAGTTGCTACTCAAGCATACGGTAAATTGGTTGTAGCTACGGATGATAATCAGATTGATGATTTACAAGCGATTCTCTATAAAGCCGAAAATAATGGCGTACCAGAGATCAAGATCATTTCTGCTGATGAAGCAAGGCAGCTTGAGCCAAAACTCAAATGTTCCGCAGCGATTCTTTCTTCCAGCACGGGCATCGTAGATAGTCATGGTTTTATGCTCTCGCTGCTAGGTGGCTTTGAGGATGCCGGTGGCATGATTGCCTATCAATCACCTCTCCTTAGTGCAAAGCCTATTGGAACAAGAGCAGAAGGCGGCTTTGCATTGGAAATCGGCGGCCTCGCTGGTATGAAACTGCACACCAAGTTACTGATAAATTGTGCTGGCATGAGTGCACCTGCAGTTGCGCAACAGATTGAGGGTTTAGTCTCAGATCAAATACCTAAAGCTTATTTTGCAAAAGGCAATTATTTTTCTCTCTCGGGTAAATCGCCATTTACCCATTTGATCTATCCCATTCCGGAGCCTGGCGGACTTGGTGTGCATCTCACTTTAGATATGGGTGGTCAAGCCAAGTTTGGACCGGATGTGGAGTGGCTTGATATTGATACTGAGGATCAAGTTGATTACACAGTGAACCCCAAGCGGGGGGAAAGTTTTTATGAAGCAGTGAGGCGTTATTGGCCAGATCTCAAAGATAATACTTTGCAACCAGATTATTCAGGGGTGAGAGCCAAAATTGTCCCGCCTAATAGCCCTGCAGGAGATTTCTGTTTCAATACCCCGCAAGATCACGGCCTCCAAGGCCTCTATAACTTATATGGCTTTGAGTCCCCTGGATTGACCTCCAGTCTTGCCATTGCGGCGTATTTAGAGGGGAAAATCAAAAGTTCTCTATAATCTGGGGCTTGGATCTAATGCGGATTCAAGTCAATGGAAGAGTGGCAGAGCGGTTGAATGCACCAGTCTTGAAAACTGGCGAGGATGAAAGTCCTCCGTGAGTTCGAATCTCACCTCTTCCGCCAGTCTATATAAATCAACGACTTAAAAGCGTTGTTGGTGATTTAGTATCACCAACACATACCACCTATTCAGTGCGGCTTAATTGACATAAGTAGAGCCTGTTTAACCCCCTTCTCGGCTCGTCTTTCAGCCCTTGTCATCTTCTTATCAAGAATCTGCTCAGGAGTCATAACTGCCTTATCAACTACCTTTAATGCCTTGGCTTTAGCTAACTTCTCAGCATTAGCCCTATCAATCTCTTCTTGTTGCTTAGTGTGAAGATCAGCCCTTGGTCACTTAACTGCTCGATATAAATTGAAGTCAATAGATTGAGGGTAGATAGTAGGAGGCGCTAAATCCATTCCCACATGTATGAAATTTCATATTTTTGGTAAATGCATCTATGCTACGATTTATCTATATTTTTCTAATCAATAAAATGTTTACTAAAGGCGATAGATGAAACTCAAACTATTTATAGCAGTGATGGGCCTTGTCCCGGCATTGGTTTTGGCGCAAGCCGCACCTAATATGTTGGGCACTTGGAAAGGCGTTAGTAACTCTGCCGTTTATGGCTCAGGATTATTTCATCCTACAGAGGCCGGCAAAGAAAAATCAATTCGCTTTAGAAATGTTGAATACATGCTTGTTATTGACAAAGAGGAGGGTAGAAACTTTGCGGGTCTTATTGGGGCCGCTAGCAGTAAGCATCCCACCAATATGAAGCATAAGGAAATGATTTTGGGATCATATGCCAAAGACATGAAGAGTGGCGTGATGGTTAATGAAGCTGGTACCTTTAGCTTTAGATTGGCAGACCCTAAAAATTTAGAAGTGTGCTTTTCGCAAGTTACTCCTCATGCTGTAACTACTCCGAGAGTGGCTTCTTGTTTTGAGATGAGTAAGCAATAAGTATAAATAGCACCTCAACCTCGCTAGATTTCATCCTAGGGAGCTGAGAAATACTCAAACTACCACTTTTCTGGTAGTTTTTTTGCCCTATGGCTGCGGTTTATTGTGGGCGGAGTTATGCCTTCAGATCCCCTAACGTAACGGTACCTTTGTTTGGAAAATTTAACCCAAAGACTTTTAAAGCATATTTAGCGATATTTTTAGCCAGGCTTGGCGTGTTCCGTAGATTAATTGCTAGTTTGTGTATAGTTTAAGAAAAATATCTTCAGGAAAGAGCTAGTGAAAAATATCCTCAAACTACTTGGCTTTCTTTTGGCTATTTTTTCAATATCTGCTATGGCGGATGTATCAACCGTCTACTACAACGGGAGCATCCTCACTATGGAGGGCGATATCCCTCGGTACGTTGAAGCAATTGTCGTTAAGGGGAATAAAATTTCATTTAGCGGAGAGATGCCAGGGGCAATTGCCATGGCCGGTACCAATCCTACGCTTCATGATTTAAAAGGGCACACTTTAATGCCTGGTTTTATTGATACATGGGGACATTTTGCTTTAGTTGCCCAGGATACACTTACTGTTAATCTCGCCTATTTCTCTCAAAATCCGCCTCAAACTAAGCAAGAGCTTATTCACAAGTTGCAAACAGAAAGTAACCCGTTTAATGGCTGGGTTATTGGTACGGGTTATTCCGAAGCTCTGTTGTCTGATGGTGCGATTACTTTGGCTGATTTAGATAAGGCTTTTCCAAAGCAACCTGTATTAGTAGAAAATATTTCTACATTAACGGGAATGGTTAATTCTGCTGGATTAAAAAAGCTGAGAATTTCCAGAGCTACTAAGGCGGTTTCTGGCTTTATCACTGTAGATCCAAAAACGGGACAGCTAACGGGTGAGCTCATTGGAATGCCTTATTTAGACGCTGTTGTTAAGGCCGTTGGTAAGTACCCCCTGGATTTAACGTTTGAAACTTATCGTAAAGCAGAGAAAATTTATGCCTCCAACGGATTTACAACGGCGCAAAGTTATGAGGCGAGTATTGCTGATATGCGTAATATGCGATTGGCTGTTGAGCGAAAAATAGTTTCACTTGATTTGATCGCTTTACCAACATTTGATACGGTCGATCAAATGCTTAATACCAATCCGAATTTTCAATTCGGCAGTTATAGTCAAGGAGATCATGGATTCAAGGTGGCTGGAATTCAAGTGCCAACGGATGGAGCTCCGCAACTACGCTTAGCTTATTTCTCTGAGCCCTATTTAGATACCACTGGGTTTCCCAAGAATTGGAAGGGATTTCCTTATTATTCTCAAGCTTTAATCGATAAATATGCCAAGCTTGCTTACGAAAAAAATATTCCATACTATGGATATAGCAATGGAGATGCTGGTATTGATATGACTTTATCTGCTCTCAGTAAAGCAATCGCACAGACTGGCATTACAGAGGATCGACGCCCGATCATTGCGCACTCATTTTTTGTGCGTGACGATCAGTTGGACGACTATAAAAAGAAAAATATTATCGCTGTGATGATGCCTAACGCCACTTGGTTATATGGTGATATTTATACAAAAACTCTAGGTGCTGAGAGGGCTGCTAATTTAAACCCTCTCAACATGGCTAATGCAAAAGGCGTGAGCATTGGAATGCACAATGACACTCCATCATCTGGTCCCAATGTACTTTTTTCAGTTTGGAGTGCGGTCAATAGAAAGACTCTATCTGGGGAAGTGTTGGGGCCAGAGCAGAGAATTGACCCCTATTTAGCTCTCAAGGCTTTCACCACTAATGCTGCGTATCAATATAGAGAAGAGTTAAACAAAGGCTTGATAGCCCCCGGAATGCTTGCTGATTTGGTGGAGCTTAATCAAAATCCCTTAAAAGTAGAATTTAATGAAATAAAAAATATTCAGGTTCTCAAAACGATTAAAGGTGGCACAGAGATATATAGCAATTAATCTTCATTTCATTTGGATAGTTTAAGTGCTAAAAAATTTGTCAAGTACAGAGCCGGTGTCGCAGTCTATTAGATCTGCCATCTTTGAGCTATTAGGTTGTATGCCGTTATTTCACCCTGAAGATGCACTTGAGCGGACCCTGGAAGTAATCGATGTCTTGAATGGTAGCTTCACTTCTTTTATGGAGAATTTATTATTATCCCCATTTTGGCAATGCGTAGATTATCCTGACTGCCCATATAAAGTTTTATGTATAGACTTAGCTCAAGAAATTGATCGCATAGCTACACAAAAAATAGAGCCTGCCTATCATTCTCGCCGGCACTTCAAGGATGTGTGTTTGATGATCTCTTATTTGTTGATGCAGGAGAGTGGCAAACTTTTTGAGCAGCCAGCATCAAATTTATGGGTGACATCACCGCAGGAAAAATGGTTGCTATTGCTTGCGGCCATCGCTCACGATTTTCACCATCCTGGCCTGATAAATCGCATTCCCTATGAAATTGAAAAAAATAGCCTTACTGTCTTAGGGCAATTTCTATCGCAAAAAAATATGGATTGTGATTTAAAAAATCTTGTAATGGATCGGTTGTATCCATGGGTCATGGCAACCGACCCCGCAGTCTATGCCCAGCTCTTAACTAAAGTATCTGGTGATGATGTTAGTCACGAGAATTGCTTGGCAATGCTGCTGGTTGAGGCTGATCTCTTTGCCAGCTCTCTGCCCATTAAAGGGCAGATTCTCGCCACTCGATTGGCAAAAGAGTGGAGGGTTAACAATCCGGATGGTGCAAATGCTGTGGATAGCATTGAAGGACGCCTAACCTTTTTGCGTAAGATCCGATTTATTAGTCCTTATGCCATTGCGGTGGGTGCTGAAAAAATGAGACTCTCCTCCATAAATAAACTAGAAGATCTCAAATTTCGAGACTAGATCTTTTAGTCTTGCCGACACCTTGGCTAATTCAGCTGAAGACTTTTGAATCTCAGAGGACCCCTCAGTTACATTTTTAGAGGCTAGAGCTACCGATTGAACGGTATCAGTTATCGCTGCGGATTCAATGGCAGAGCCGGAGATGCTTCGTGAAATTTCTCCAACGGTGACGGCCTGCTCCTCAACAGCAGCAGCAATGATGTTAGAAATATCGCTAATACGTTTGATAATTTGAGTAATTTCTAAAATAGATTGAATGGCACTATTAGCATCAGTCTGTATAACGGCAATAGATTTACCAATTTCATTCGTGGCGCCTGCAGTTGAGCGGGCTAAATCTTTTACTTCATTGGCAACGACAGCAAACCCCTTGCCGAGCTCCCCAGCGCGAGCTGCCTCAATCGTGGCATTTAGTGCTAATAAGTTTGTTTGCTCGGCAATGCCTGAAATAACATTTAGGATTTGACCAACCTCAATGCTGCTATTTCTTAATTTTTCCATTTGCTGATTGGTTTTATCTGCAATTTGAACGGCTTGGTGTGCCACTTTTGAGGCTTCAGTAGCATTTATTGAGATCTCTCGAATGCTAGCGCCAAATTCTTCAGTTGAGGCCGCGACTATTTGTGTGTTCTGGCTGACTAAATCTGATGATTTCGCAACCTCATTTGCTTGAATGGAGGTCTCCTCAGCGCTACTGCTAAGCTGGGCGCTTACAGCCGCTAGTTCTTCGGATGAGCTGCTAATCACCAAAGCATTGTCACTAATATCTCTAATGGCATTGCGCAGGTTTGTTTGTAGGACTACAACGGATCTAGTGATCTGACCAACAACTCCATCATGATCCAGATTGGTAATAGTTTTATTGAGCTTTGATTCCGCTAAATCGTTAATAGAATTCTTAGAAATGGTTAATGGATTAATGATGGTCTTTCTTACCATCAGCGCAATTAAAATACTCAATCCAAAGCTTAGAAAAATGGCTAAGATAGTCAGATAGGTTACTTCTAGCTTAGTTTGGATGGATTCATCGTATTTAGCTTTGGCACTAGCCAATTTCAGTTCAATAAGTTTATCTAGGGGCGCATGAATTTTTCCCTGCTCGGCTTCGAAGTTGGGATCCAGCATTAACCTCATTGCTTGGGCATTAGAAACTTTATTCAATGCTATTACTTGATCGATCAATTTGAAATACTGCGCAATATTGTCATTAATTTCATTAAATGAAGCGCGGACAATAGGCCTGTTTACTGTTTTTTCTAGTTCAACTAAATCGCTCTTCATGTTGATTTTAGTTTGATCTATATGAAGAAGTACTTTATCTGCGTAGGAACCTTCAGTTTTTGCAGTACCAGTACTCAAAAGCAATCTACTAACATCTGATTCAAGGGAGTTTAGATCAGCCCGTAAGGTTTGAGCGCTGCTGACCCCTAGCGTGCTTTGGTAATAAAGCCAGTGTGTATCGCTTCCCAGGATTTGATAGGCATAAATGGATAAGGCGCCAATCATTAGGGTAAAACAAGAAATAATAGAAAAACCGATAAATAATTTAGTTTTAACTGTCTTTTTTTCAATTTTATTGAGTATCGATGTCAGCATTTAGTTCATCATTTCAGGTTAAAAGTGGCCACTACAGAAAGTCTGCCTTTTTGAGCAACTGGCCTCAAAGTAGCTTAAAGCCTAATTCTATCGCCCTTGTCTAAGGCGTTGTGTATTAATATTGTCCATTATGCAAAATAATGATGAAATTCTATCGGAATTTATTCTGGAGGCACGGGAAATACTCGATCTTCTGGATGCCGAGTTTATTCGTTTAGAGAAGTTACCAGATGATAAAAAATTAATTGGAAACATCTTTCGAGCTTTGCACACCCTAAAGGGCAGTAGTGGTTTTTTTGCGTTTAAGAGACTGGAAAAAATATCCCATGCTGGCGAGTCTCTACTGGGGATGATAAGAGATGGGCAAATCAGTTTAGACCCCGAAAAGGTTGACCGATTACTCGAAACCGTTGATGTTCTGAGAATAATTATTGAGGGAATTGAAAAAAGCCACTCTGAACCAACGGGTAATGATCAGGTATTAATTGGGCAACTACAATTCTTGGCAAAAATTCAGGCGGTGTCTGATGGGCAAATTTCACAAAAAATAGACTCTATTCCACTGTTGACGGAGAATGAAGCGTCGATTGATAGCGCAATTCCTTTTGAGCCTAGCACTGCGATATCTGATAAATCATATGACATAAGTACGCCCGTGAAGGTGAATTTAGATGCCCTTGATCGTTTGATGAATCTCACAAGTGAAATGGTCTTAGCCCGGAATCGTTTATTGCCATTTGCCAATGGTTCAAAAGATTTGAATTTCTCCCAAACGGTGAGGAGCATCGACCTGCTGACGCTTGAGTTACAGGAGCGGATGATGAAGATGCGAATGCAGCCAATCTCTTATGTCTGGTCAAAATTCTCTCGACTAGTACGTGATTTATCTCGGGAATGCAATAAGCAAATCAACTTGATTCAACTAGGGTCAGAGACGGAGTTAGATAGGGCGCTTTTAGATGCTATTCGTGATCCCTTGATTCATATACTACGTAACAGCATTGATCATAGTATTGAAACTCCAGAAGAGCGAAAGTCAAAAGGCAAGAGTGAGGTCGGTAGTATTCAGCTAAGTGCGTTTCATCAAAATGGGATGGTCGTCATTGAGATTGTCGATGATGGCGCTGGGATTAACTATGAGCGAGTTCGTAGTCGTGCAATCGAAAGGCGGCTAGTCGATTCTGTGGAGGCCGAGGGGCTTACAAATGACGCTCTTATAGAGCTAATTTTTTTGCCAGGATTCTCTACTAAAGATCATATTTCCAGTCTATCCGGTAGGGGTGTTGGAATGGATGTCGTAAAAAATAAAATTATCAGCATTGGCGGATCTATCGAGCTCACTAGTGAATCTAATATAGGGACGACTATTCGGTTAAAGATTCCTTTGACATTGGCGATAATCCCAGCCTTATTAGTCGGTTTAGAAGAGCAGACTTTTGCAATACCTGAAAATCGAATTTTGGAATTAGCTCGGCTTATTAAAAAAAATAATGAAACTCCATTTGAAGATTTTTATGGCACCCCTGTTTATCGTCTGCGTGAAAATTTAATTCCGGTTTTATATTTGAATAATGAATTGAAGTTAGATCAATTAAGCGATAGTAAGAGTGCCTCAATCAATATGGTGGTTGTGCAGTCAGATGAGGTTAAATTCGGAATTATTGTTGATGCCATTCTCAATATTCAGGATGTAGTAGTTAAGCCATTAGGTCCTTTACTCAATAACCTACCTAAATATGCGGGAGCAACCATCCTTGGTTCTGGCCGGATATCGCTCATTCTCGATGTAGATGGGATCGCAGTTGAATCTGGTTTAGCGGGAAGGATTCGGGCAAATCCCATTCACCCCGTCGCAATTCCGATGGAAACTTTAGAGGAAGAGGTATCCATGCTTCTTTTTGAGCTTAATGGTTTATCGCGAATTGCCTTACCTTTAGAGTGCATAGAGCATATTTTGATGTTGAACGCCACTCAATTTCAGGAAAACGGTGATAAAGAGGCCATTTATTACAAGGATCTTTTTATGCATGCAGTAAGGCTTCAGGACTATGTCAGCGGTTGTAACTCGTCCAGTCACTCTGAGCAAACGGTCTTCCCCGCATTGACTTGCAATTTAAATCATAAGACTTATGCGTTGATAGTTAAGCAGGTTCATGACATTATTCAAGTTCCCAAAAAGATGCACGAACTCTCATCCCCACAACGTGGTATTCAAGGTTGTATTATCTACAAAAATGATGTCATTAATATCCTAGACTTAGAAGAGGTGATAGCTATGCATAATGCTCACGACTCCTCGACTAGCTACCCCCGTGTAATTGATATTCAAGGGGTTTTGGATTAATGAATATCAGTTATCTCACTTTTTTTATCGGAAAAAATCAATTCTGCATCCCCGCGGAAAGGGTTTTGGAAATGAATCGTAATACTGATTACACTTCCGTTCCGGGAGCTCCTGCGGCAATTAAAGGAATTTTAAATTTACGCGGTCAGTTGATTGTTGCTTTTGATATGAGTAGCCTTTTGGGCCTTGAGGGCAGTCGAAAGTTAAGTGAAGCGGTAAGCATCATCGTTGATGTAGATTCATCGCCGATTTCCCTGTTGGTGGATGGGGTTGGCGATATTCTTTCACTCAGTGCCGATACATTTGAGAGGCCGCCCAACAACTTTCCTTTGCATATTCGCAATGCAGTAATAGGGGCACATAAATTGGCCGACTCTTTGCTGGTTGTTATTGATCCAAATTTATTGATCCAATATCTGACAGGCAAGGTAGAAATTTCTACCCCTGTCGATCCTTTATTTATCTCGCCATAAAGTATGTCAGAAACTATTCCAGAAAAGAGCAAGATTAAAATCTTGATTGTTGACGATTCAGCTGTAGTACGAAAGATCATTTCAAATGTACTGTTAAATCAGGGCGATATGGAGGTGGTTGGTAGCGTTGCGAATGGACTATTAGGTGTGGAGTTTATAAGAAAAACTCCCCCAGACTTAGTGTTGCTAGACGTTGAAATGCCTGTAATGGATGGTATTGAAGCGCTAAAAATAATTCGCAAATTTAATGCACAGATCCCAATCATCATCTTCAGCTCACTAACCCAAAAAGGAGCTGCCATTACCATTGATGCGCTTACTGGCGGGGCTAGTGACTATCTGCCAAAGCCCGTAAACATGGGCGATTTAAACGCAGCGATGAAGGCAGTTGAAGAGCTTCTGGTTCCGAAAATTCGAAATTTACATGCTCGTAAAATAGGTTCCTTATCGGCAAATAAGGCCCATTCTAGGGTTGAGACTCAAAGAGTAGTTAATTCCGCATCACTTAATCAAGATAAATTTGGAGCTCTTTGTATTGGTGTTTCAACGGGCGGTCCCGCCGCTTTAATGCAACTTTTTGGCGAGTGGAAAAAACCGCTTACAGTACCTGTTTTTATAGTCCAACATATGCCGCCTAAATTTACAGAATTTTTGGCCAAACGCTTAACCGAGATTGGGTGCATGCTGGTCGAGGAGCCCTACGATGGTCAGCTACCAAAACCAGGAATGGTCTATTTAGCCCCTGGTGGTATGCATATGACGCTTTCTAGAGAAAGTGCTGGGGTGGTAATTCATTTAAACGATGGCCCTCATGAGAACTCATGTAAACCCTCTGTAGATCCCCTCTTTAGAAGTGCCGCTCAGGTTTATGGTTCGGGCTTGTTGGCGGTGATCTTAACGGGCATGGGAATTGATGGTCTTAAAGGGTCATATGAAATCCAAAAAAATCACGGAAGAATCATTGCCCAAGATGAGGGTAGTAGTGTTGTATGGGGAATGCCTGGAGCAGTTGTAAAAGCGAATTTAGCCCAAGCGATATTGCCGCTTGATATGATGTCAAAAGAGATTGAGAGGTTAACTTGCCAATAACCTCGGGCCTCATACCGATTGGTAAGCAAGCTTTTTTGGATTTCACCAAGACGGTTCGTGAAAATGTAGGTCTTGCTTTAGACGATAGCAAGGAATATCTGCTGGATTCCCGGCTATCACCAATTGCAAAAGTAAGTGGATATGAAAATTATGCAGCTCTGATTCAGCATCTCAATTCCTCCCCTGTTGGCTCATTGCATTGGCAATCCTTCGAGGCTCTTCTCACCAATGAAACTATGTTTTTCAGAGACGAGCATTTTTTTAGAGGCCTTATAGAGATCGCTATTCCAAGCCTCATCAATAAAAATAAAAATAACAAAAAACTGCATATTTGGTGCACATCAGTTTCAACTGGCCAAGAGGCATATAGCCTAGCGATTTTATTAAAAGAACACTTTCCTGAATTAAGCGCTTGGGATACAAAAATTTATGCAAGTGATGTATGCAATAGTGCAATCACCAAAGCAAGGGCTGGAGTATTTAATGCGGTCGAAATTCAAAGAGGACTCTCCCCAGAATTAAAGCAGAAATATTTTAAGGTTGATCGAGATGGATTTTATGTAGCCGATCCCTGCTTGAAGAAAATGATTCATTTTTTTAATGTGAACCTGATTGAAAATTTAAATGAGATTCAATCATTTGACTTGATATTAATTCGCAATGTCTTGATTTACTTTTCACCAGAAACCAAAAAATCAGTTCTTACAAAGATTTACTCGAAATTACTTGATGAGGAAAGTTTTTTAATGCTCGGAGCATCTGAGTCACTTATTGGGGACGTTACATTCACACCGCATCGTGTAGGTAAGTTTAGTTTTTTTAAAAAGAAGCCCCTATGAACCATAACGACATACCCAATTTATTGCCGCCTAATTTATTAGAGCAAATGATGGCAATGCGAGTCTTGGTCGTAGACGATAGCAGAACATTGCGAAAATTATTGATTCGCGAACTCAATTTAGCGGGCATCACGAATATTCATGAGGCTACTAATGGTGTCGAAGCAATTGACCTGGTTCGCGCCGAATCTTTTGATTTAATGCTGTTGGATATGGAGATGCCCGAGCTAGACGGCTTGGATGTTTTGAAATTAATTAAATCCGATCCTGCGCTTTCTTATTTACCAGTGATTATTATTTCTGGTGGAGATCAATTTGCTAAAACGGTGGAATGCATACAGGTTGGCGCCGAAGATTACCTGCCCAAACCATTTAATCCTATTTTACTAAGAGCTCGAGTTTATTCCTCACTAGAAAAGAAACGCTTACGCGATATTGATAGAGGGCGTATTGATGAGCTCCAAAAGGAAAAGGAATTACTCAGTATTGAGCAGCTTAAGACTGAGAAATTAATGCTTAACATTCTTCCAAAGCCTATTGCAGAGCGATTAAAAAGGGGTGAGAAAAATATTGCGGGTAACTATCCTGAGTCTACTGTGCTGTTTAGCGATTTAGTGGGCTTTACTAAAATGTCCTCAGAAAAAACTGCTGGAGAACTGGTGGCATTATTAAATGCGCTATTTACTAAGTTTGATCAGCGTGCTGAATATTTAGGCTTAGAAAAAATTAAAACAATCGGAGATGCTTACATGGCTGTTGGAGGTCTGCCCATTCCCCGTTCAGATCATGCTCAGATAGTAGCCGATATGGCCTTGGGCATGTTTGTCGATTTAAAAGAATTTAACGATAGCCATGGTATGACGTTGAATATGCGCATTGGCATTAATTCAGGCCCAGTTGTGGCGGGTGTGATTGGCTTTACTAAATTTTCCTATGATCTCTGGGGCAATACGGTTAACACTGCCAGCAGGATGGAGTCGACATCCTTGGAGGGGAGAATTCAAATCGCACCGTCAACCCAAGCTCTTTTGCAGTCCACATTTGATTTGGAGGAAAGGTCGCTGATGGAGTGCAAGGGGCTCGGTCAAATTAAGACTTATTTCTTAAACGGTCGCAGGTAGAATCCATTTTATTCATCACAAATATTTAACAGTAAACAATAATTGACACAACATATGAAGCATCACAAAATATTTTTCTTGTCAAAATCCTTATGGGCTGCCTTATTACTCTCCAATCTTCTTTTTGCTTGCTGGGTTGAGAAAAGGGTTGGCAGTTATTGGGGTTGGACCGTGGTTGATTTATCCAATAACTTAGTTATTAATTCCGCAACGGTGTTTCCTGTCCTTCAGTTTGCCCTTTTTGGCCTTACTGTAGACATGTTAATGCGATTATTGGTGGGATCGATTAACTCGAAAACAAAGCAATTTAAAGTTCCGGCAATTACGGTGATGGCGATGTCAATTTCGATATACGCGATTGTGGGATTATTGGGATTTATCCTGCTCTATGATCATAGTCTATCCCACATATTAGCTGCAGCAGGTGCATTGGGATTGGGTGCGGCTTACGCTTTTCGAGATTTTATTGCTGACGTTACGGCTAGTATTCAAATCCAAACCGATCATCTAGCAAGCATCAATGACTATATTGAGGTTTCAGGCGAAAAGGATGTGTACAAAGTTATTCAAATCGATCATCGCATGATCACTATTGAGGATAAGTTTTCCTATTTAATTCAGGTTCCTACGCGTCAATTTTTAAATTGGAAGTACATCAATATTAGCAAGCAACCTAGTAGACGAGGAGTTAAGCGCCGCTGTACCTTTAGTATTACCACTCAAAATGAGAGCGGCCGAGTGTTAGAGGCGATGGATATTGCGATGAAGCACTTAATCTCCAAGGATGATCGTTTTTATAGAAGTTATGCATGCCAGATTCAGCTACTTGAAGGCGGCATGATTGGGTACGGCATCAGTTATGAATGCGATCCAAGCCTCTCTCACTTTGCTTCAACCAGTCTTGTCTATGGTCCCTTACTGCATATATTAAATACGGCTATCATTAATTTGAATGCCGATATAGAGGTTAATTACCCAAAAGCTGCTTTATCTGAAGCTCAGCAAAGGCTGATAGATATCTATCGATTCAGTATCCTCAAGGCCCTTAGTGAAAAACAGATTGAGGAATTATCTAAGGTTATTAATATTATTTATTTTGAGGCTGGAGATCAAATCATTGCTCAGGGTGAGCTAGCTCAAAGCATGTATTTGATTTCCGAAGGGCACCTTGAAGTCAGTATTCCGAACAAGGATGGGAGCGCTTTAATTGTTGCAAATTTATGGCCTGGCGATTGTGTTGGTGAGATGTCACTATTAACTGGTGAGCCCAGATCGGCTAATGTATGCGCTAAGTCCAAAGGTATTTTATTGGAACTCACAAAAGATGACCTAGCCCCCATTTTTCAATCCTCACCCGTCCTAATTGAAAAGATTTCTCAAATTCTTTCAGATCGAAAGCTTAAAAATGAAAAAGCTTTAATGGGTGATGTTCAGAAAGAATTGGTCGTCAGTCAAGTCAAAATACTTGCCCAAAGAATTTTTAAATTTTTCTTTGGCTAACGTAGGGCTCACTTATCTTATTTTTGAATGAATTCTCAGGGATTAAAAGCTCCGCCTTCCCGAAGGGTGGCAAGCTCATTACCTGAAATGCCTAACTCTGCAAGAACCTCATCGGTATGCTCCCCAAGTAATGGCGGATGCTTTGTGACTTGCTGGGGGGTGCCTATGAGTTTGACGGCAAAACCAATATTGGGAACCTTACCCTCAACAGGATGGTCAATTTCAATACGCATTTGGCGGTGCTTTCCATGCTCACTATTAAACGCTTGTGGGTAGGTGTTGATTGGGCCCGCGGGAATGCCGCCGGATAGAAGAAGGTCAATCCACTGGTCCGCGGTCTTGCTTACGAATGTTTTTTCTAATTCGGTCGCCAATTCAAGCCGATTAGCTAGGCGCAGGGGATTGGTTTTAAAGTGCGCATCTTCAAAGAGTTCATTGCGATCAATTTTTTCGCAGAGTAACTTCCATAGTTTTTGATTCGTAGCGCCCATGACAAAATAACCATCAGAAGCTTGCATCGCTTGGTACGGTGCGCTCATGTGATTGGCGGTACCCAATTTATAGGGCTCTATCCCCGTACCCCAGTATTGCGCTGTATCCCAGATCGAAAATGCTAAAGCAGAGTCAAATAATGAGGCATCAATAAATTGACCCTCACCAGTTTTCGTTTTACCAATATAAGCCGACAAAATTCCGTATACAGCAAAAAGGGCGCAACCAATATCCGCTACTGGTACACCTGCTTTTACAGGAGGCCCATCAGGATATCCAGTTACACTCATCACGCCAGACATGGCTTGAGCCATTAAATCAAAGCCTGGCCTATCCGCCCAAGGACCTGTTTGTCCAAAACCAGAGATGCTGGCATAAACCAAGCCGGGATTCATGGTTTGCAAAGAAGGATAGTCAATGCCGAGTTTTTTCATGACGCCAGGACGGTAGTTTTCCACCAGAATATCAGCCGTTTTAACCAGCTTAAAGAAAATGGCTTTACCAGCAGCGGTTTTCAGGTTGAGGGTAACGCTACGCTTATTTCGATTCATATTCAGAAAGCCCATGCTGTCTGAACCCTTCATCTTAAAACCCATTGCGCCACGGGTTTGGTCGCCTGTTCCTGGGGGTTCAATTTTGATCACATCTGCGCCCAAATCAGCGAGGAGCATGCAGCAATAGGGGCCAGCCATTACTTGGCTGACATCTAGTACTCGCACGCCAGCCAAGGGCAGGGGTTTACTTGTAGGTGTTTTCGTCATTGTCTCTATTGTTCTTATATGTATAGAATGAACCACTAATAACTATCAATATAAAACAATACTGGAGACGATATGTTTATTCATTCCCATCAATGGGTATTGCGAAGTCTTGTGGCAATCGTGGCTAGTCTTTGCGGTGTAGTCCCGGCCTCTGTATTTGCCCAGCAAAATTTTCCAACTAAACCCATTCGATTAATTGTCGGCTTTGCTCCAGGTGGGGGAACCGATATTGTGGCCAGAGCACTGGCGCCTAAGATGGGCGAGATTCTGGGTCAAAGCGTGATTGTTGATAATAAATCGGGCGCTGCTGGAACGATTGGAGCAGATCAGGTTGCTAAGGCAAATCCAGACGGGTACACATTATTGGTAGGGCACTCAAACTCAAATGCCATTGCCCCATTTGTTCTAACTAGTGTTCCTTACAATCCTGCAACGGATTTCACTCCGATTACCTATTTAGGATATGTGCCTAATGTCTTAGTCGTGAAAGCCTCTTTGCCTGTGAATTCAGTGTCCCAATTAATTGCCATGGCTAAGGCCAACCCTGGTCAAATGACTTATGGATCATCTGGTATTGGCAGCACACAGCATTTGGCAGGTGCCTTGTTTGCAAAAATTGCGGGCATCTCGCTGAACCATGTACCTTATAAAGGGAGTGGTCAGGCCATCATTGATTTACTAGGCGGGCAAATTACGATGAACTTTGATACATTGCCACCCAATTTGCAGCAGATAAAAGAAGGCAGCCTCAAGGCCCTAGCAATTTCTACGCCAAAGCGTTTAGCTATTCTCCCTAATGTACCCACCTTTACTGAAGTTGGAATTACGGGTTTCGAGGTAACCAATTGGTATTCCGTAATGGGGCCTAAAAATATGGATCCGGCTATAGTCAATAAGATCGATCAAGCAGTAAAAGCCGCCATGGCTGACTCTCAGATTAAGAAAACACTGGATGCGCAAGGCTTGCAACCTGAAGGTCCAACAACGCCAGCTGCATTCAGCTTGTTCTTGGCTAGTGAAATTGCCAAGTACCAGCGCCTAGTCAAGAGTTTAAATATTAAAGCTGAGTAAGGTTTCTTTATGACTACTGTAGACCGGGACCCAAAAGAAAATATCGCTCGGGTCATTTGCGAGTTGCAGGATCAATTTGCTTTCATCACCTTTGATCATGTTGCGGCACGTAATGCGATGACGGTCGACATGTATCAGCGCCTCAAAACGATTTGCCAAGATTTAGCGAAAAATCCCTTTATCCGAGTAGTGATACTTCGTGGAGCGGGTGGTAAGTCATTCGTGTCGGGCAGTGACATCGCCCAATTTGCGCATTTTCAAAATGGGGGCGATGGCATCACATACGAGCAGGGGATTGATGACTATTTAAGTCCTTTGGCCGAACTGCCGATGCCAACAATTGCGGTGATTGACGGTATGGCCATTGGCGGGGGATTGGCCATTGCCAGTTGCTGTGATTTTCGTATTGCCACAACAGAGGCGCGCTTTGGAGTGCCGATTGCAAAAACTCTGGGCAATTGTCTCTCTGTGGGAAATGTGGCCTTACTTGTAGCTCATCTGGGGGTTGGTATTGTCAAGCGCATGTTGCTATTGGCTGAATTGGTTTATGCACCAGAATTATTGCGGCAAGGATACCTGCTGGCAACTTACGATGCTGAGGATCTTGAGAAGGAGGCGCTACTTTTGGCACAGCATTTAAGCCAACTTGCACCACTGACACAAAAATCTTCCAAGATCACTGTCGCGCGTCTCATCAAAAACAATTTACCCGACTGCAGCGATTTAATTGCGCAATGCTATGGTAGTACTGACTTTAAAAATGGGGTATCTTCATTTTTAAATGGCACGCCACCCAAATGGTCTGGTAAATAAGTAGCGCTTTGACGGCACCGCTTGATGCTGGGTGCTTTATAAAAATATTTCTTGCAAATTGTTGAGGTAACGCAATCCTTGCTCAGTTGCTTTCAGTTTTCTGGGGTTAATATCAAGTAACCCTTTTTTACTGGCCTCATCTAAATTTTTGGCAATAACACTAAGCGGGAGTCCAGTGCGCTCGCCAAAGGTATTGGTATCTACGCCGGCTGTTAACCGCAGGGTATTAAGCATAAATTCAAAAGGCAGATCTTTGGCTGAAATGTCCCGAGCTTCGATTAAGGCATTGCCCTGTGTTTCGATAGCTTGCATATAGGTTTCTGGATGACGTTCACGTACTTGACGGGTAATTTTGTCCGGAAAGGAAATCTTGCCATGGGCACCTGCACCAATTCCGATGTAATCACCGAAACGCCAGTAGTTCAGGTTATGTTTGCATTCCTGATCTTTTTTGGCATAAGCGGAAACTTCATAGCGCTGGTAGCCAGCTGCCTCTAACAAGGCCAAGTTCTGTTCAAAAATAGCGTCAATATCATCTTCGCTAGGGAGCTTTGGTGGAAAGCTAGCAAAGTAGGTATTGGGTTCAAGGGTGAGGTTATACAGCGATAGGTGCGGTGTATTAAAGGAGAGCGCGGTTTGCATATCTGCTTTAGCTGCTTCTAGGCTTTGATTGGGTAATCCATACATCAAATCTAGATTGACTGATTGAAAGTGCTCCATTGCAATGGCTATGGCTTGCTTTGCCTCCGCGCCACTATGAATACGACCCAAGGCTTTTAGCTGTGCATCCTGAAAACTTTGAATTCCTAGGGATACGCGGTTAATGCCGGACTTGGCGAAGGCGGCAAATTTTTCCGCTTCCACCGATCCAGGATTAGCTTCCATAGTAATTTCACAATCAGGCTCTAAATTAATGCGGGCCCGAATGGCGGAGAGAAGATCATCCATGCCTTGGGGGGAAAGTAGACTGGGCGTGCCGCCACCTATAAAGATACTATGGACTTGTCGCCCCCAAATGCGAGGCAATTCTGTTTCGAGATCAGTAATCAGTGCTTTGACATAGCGAGGCTCATCAAATCCTGGCCCCTTTGTATTGGGATCTTTTACCTGATGTGAATTGAAGTCGCAGTAAGGACATTTTTTTTCGCACCAGGGAAAGTGAATGTATAGGGCGAGCGGTGGCAAAGCCGTCAGCTGAGGATGACTCGTTAAAGTTTGAGTGGAATTAAGCACGTTTTTGTAACTGCGCAATGAGTTCACGTAAAGCCTGGCCACGATGACTGAGGCTATTTTTCTCTGCAGGCTCTAGCTCAGCTGCCGTCTTCCCAAGTTTCGGTAAAAAGAAGTGGGGATCATAACCAAAGCCATGGCTACCTGTAGCCTCATCAATGAATTGCCCATACCAGCGGGTTTGAACGATGAGCGGTTCTGGGTCGCCGGCACTTTGCACCATCACTAGGGCGCATGCATAGTGCGCGCCACGATTACTGTGCTCTCTCAAACTGGCAATAAGCTTTTGATTATTAGCTAAGTCATTACAGGCTGAACCCGCATAGCGTGCAGAATAAACACCGGGCTCGCCGTTTAATGCGTGCACACAGATGCCAGAGTCATCCGCTAAAGCGGGCAGTCCACTCGCCGCGCTCGCGTGTCGTGCTTTGGCTAAAGCGTTCTCCACAAAAGTGTGGTGCGGCTCTTCTGCTGAGGGAATGCCTAGCTCGCCTTGAGAAATAATCTCAAAATTTAATGGCAATAAGAGCTCGCGAAATTCCCGAACCTTGCCGGTGTTATTGGAGGCGAGTACAAGTTTTTGCACCATCACGCCTACTTATTTCAACGCATCTTGTTGGAGGAGGATTAACTCCTGGATGCCCGCTTGGGCTAAGTCTAATAATTCGTTTAATTCAGTACGGGAAAAGGCAGGACCTTCTGCGGTACCCTGCAACTCAATGATCCCGCCTTTACCTGTCATTACGACATTCATATCGGTATCGCAGGCAGAGTCTTCTGGGTAATCTAAATCCAGTACCGGCACGCCTTGATAGATCCCAACAGAAATGGCGGCCACACTATCAATAATCGGATCTTTAGTCAGTACACCACTTTTGAGCAAATGATCAATAGCATCACGCGCGGCTACATAGGCGCCGGTAATCGCGGCTGTGCGGGTTCCACCATCCGCTTGCAAGACATCGCAATCTAGGTGAATCGTGCGCTCACCAAGAATTTCTAGATTAAAGACGCTACGCATCGCGCGTCCAATGAGGCGCTGTATTTCTTGGGTGCGACCAGATTGTTTTCCGCGGGCCGCTTCACGATCGCTGCGAGTATGGGTAGAGCGGGGGAGCATGCCATATTCCGCTGTGACCCAACCTTCGCCTGAGCCTCTTTTATGAGGGGGTACTTTTTCGAGAACGCTGGCGGTGCACAGCACTTTGGTATCGCCAAAGGCAATCAATACGGAGCCCTCGGCATGCTTAGTAAAGGCGCGTGTAATGCTCACGGGACGAAACTGTTTTGCAGTGCGACCGCTGGGGCGGGTGAAGTCGGTCAAATTTGTGGAGCTCATGGGGTTTAGTCCTAATCGGTTGGGTAACAATCTACAATGTCCCTATGATATCGAGCATGACTGGTTATGGCAGCGCTTCTCGCCAAGTCTCCCTGGGGGCTGGTGTGGTTGCGGATCTGCAAGTGGAATGTCGGGCTGTTAACAGCCGCTTTCTGGATTTGGGATTTCGTCTTCCAGATGAATGTCGCGGAGCGGAGCCTGCTTTGCGAGAAATGGCCACTCAAGGGCTTTCGCGGGGCAAAGTGGAGTTCAGGGCGGCCTGGAGGATAAATGCCGGCGCTGCTGGTGCCGCCAAAGCCAATCCTCATGCCCTAGGTGCTCTAAACAGGGATCGCCTTGACGCCTTATATACCCTTCAAGAAAAGGCCCAAGAGGCTTTTCCAAAGGCAGAGGAACTGCGTATCTCCGATATTTTGCGTTGGCCTGGCATAGTTTCTGAGCCTAGGGGCGAAGAAGAGGGCTGGATCGCGGCTACGGTAGAGGCGGGGCGAGCTGCTTTGACTGCCTTGATGGAAAGCCGTCATGGTGAAGGCAAGGCTTTAGTAGGTGTCCTCACCATGATTACTAGCAGAATGCGGGAGATCGTGAAAACGATTGAACCTAAGGTGCCCATGTATGTATCGCAATATCAAGAAAAGCTTACCGAGCGCTTATCTGAGGCTTTAGCTAGCCAAGAGCAGGCAAAGGGCGGAACTGAGCTGATGGAGCGTATTCGTCAAGAAGTCGTCCTCTATGCGGTAAGAATCGACATTGCCGAAGAATTTGCCCGCCTAAAGACGCATCTGCAAGTGGTGGATACCGCTTTGGCTGGTAAAGGCCCTGTAGGTAAACGCTTAGATTTTTTAATGCAAGAGCTAAATCGCGAAGCCAATACCTTGAGTTCTAAATCTGTTTCAGAGGAATGCACCCAAGCAGCCTTGGAGCTTAAACTCCTGATTGAGCAGATGCGTGAGCAGGTTCAAAATTTAGAGTAACCTTTTTATTTGATTTATGACTAGTCCTAAGCCCAATCTCACCCTTGCCTACCAAGGCAGCATGCTCATGATCGTGGCCCCTTCGGGCGCAGGAAAATCTTCTCTTGTAAATGCTTTATTGCAAGAAGATGCTGCTCTTAAACTATCCCTCTCTACAACGACGCGGGACCCTAGACCTGGTGAAGTTGACGGCAAAGACTATCGGTTTGTTGCCAAACATGAGTTTATGGCCGAGCGCGATCAGGGTCTGTTTTTGGAATTTGCAGAGGTGCATGGTAATTTTTACGGCACCTCTCGGGACTGGATTGAGGCTCAGATGAAAACTGGACGGGATGTCATGCTGGAAATCGACTGGCAGGGTGCCCAGCAGATTCGTCAAATGATTCCAGAGGTGCAATGGATCTTTATCTTTCCGCCTTCGTTTGAGGCTCTCGAGGAGCGTTTGCGTAAAAGGGGGCAGGACGATGAGGTCACTATTCAAAAGCGCCTAGCAGCGGCTCATCTAGAGCTCGTGCATGCCCATGAAGCGGACTTTATTGTGGTCAATGATAATTTTGATCAAGCTTTGTCGGATTTAAGGCACATTGTTGCTGCCAGTCGACTGCGTTCGGGGCCAAGCATGGCTCGTAATCCGGCGCTTTTACGACGGCTTGGGGTCTAATCAGTTATCCTATAGGCATTGCAGTTAATTTAAGTGAGTACAGAGCATGGCACGTATTACCGTAGAAGATTGTATGAAAACCATCCCCAATCGTTTTGAGCTGGTATTGGCTGCGACTTATCGCGCACGTCAATTGGTTCAAGGTCACTCCCCACGTGTTGAGTCCAGAGATAAAGCAACTGTAGTAGCGTTGCGTGAAGTTGCCGCTGGTGTGACTGACCGTGACATGTTGACCAAAGTACCTTTGTAATTCAGGGGTTCCGGTGTGGAGCTCCCCTTAGGTAATCCAAACACATCGGACTCATACGGCCAGGCCTCGTCTAAAGAGAACGCTCAAGCCGAAAAAAAATCCATTATTGCCAGCCTGCTAGCTCAGTCTAGCCGGCATTTATTTGGGCCTACTTCTGCGCCCAATTTACCTCTCAAGCATCAAGTTGTTTCAATCGAAGGTTTACTTTCTAAACTGAGTTATCTCAAGCCGGAAGAAATCACTGAGATTAAAAAAGCTTTTCATTTTTCAGATACTGCTCACTTAGGTCAGTACCGACATAGCGGCGAGCCTTACATTACCCATCCTGTTGCCGTTGCCGAACTCTGTGCAACTTGGCGGCTCGATGCTGCATCCATTATGGCGGCTCTATTACATGACGTGATTGAGGATACGGGGTGTACCAAGGCGGACCTAGTAGAAAAGTTTGGTAGTAAGGTTGCCGAATTAGTTGAGGGCTTAACCAAGCTAGACAAATTAGAGTTTCAGAGTCATGCTGAGGCGCAGGCTGAAAGCTTTCGCAAGATGTTTATGGCGATGGCGCGCGATGTGCGTGTGATCTTGGTGAAGTTGGCTGATCGAACACACAACATGCGCACCTTAGATGCCGTCCCTATAGAAAAGCGCCGTAGGGTAGCCGCTGAAACTATTGAGATTTATGCCCCAATTGCGCATCGTTTGGGTTTAAATATTATTTATCGCGATTTGCAGGATTTGAGTTTTCGTTACTCCATGCCAATGCGCTTTAGAGTAATAGAGAAAGCGGTCAAAAGGGCGCGAGGTAATCGCAAGGAAATGGTGGAAAAGATTCTGCAGGCCACCCGCTTAGCCTTTTCTAAGCTAAATTTAGAGGTTGATCTCCAGGGTCGAGAAAAAACTCTTTTTAGCATCTACAGCAAAATGCGCAGTAAGCATTTGAGCTTTTCTCAGGTGCTTGATGTTTATGCATTCCGTGTGACCGTACATACTATTGATGAATGCTATCGCGCATTAGGTATCTTGCATTCAATGTACAAGCCAATGCCTGGAAAGTTTAAGGACTACATTGCCATTCCTAAGCTCAATGGCTATCAATCGCTTCACACTACATTACTAGGTCCATCTGGAGTCCCGGTAGAATTCCAGATTCGCACCGGCGATATGCATGCCATTGCAGAGGCTGGAGTTGCGGCGCACTGGGCGTATAAGGATGGATTGCCTGATATGAGTGAAGTACAAAACCGTGCGCATCAATGGCTGCAGTCTTTGGTTGATATTCAAGATAGTAGTGGTGACTCTCAAGAATTCTTAGAGCATGTCAAAATTGATTTGTTCCCTGATGCTGTTTATGTCTTTACGCCTAAAGGGCAAATTCGGGCGCTCCCACGCGGTGCTACCGCGCTAGACTTTGCATACTCTATTCATAGCGACTTAGGTAACACCTGTGTGGCAGTAAAAATTAATGGATTGCAATTACCACTACGTAGTGAATTAAAAAATGGCGACATTGTCGAGGTAGTTACTTCATCGAATTCTCAGCCAAATCCAGGTTGGTTAGCCTTTGTAAGAACCGGTAAAGCGCGTGCCTCCATACGCCATTCTTTAAAGACCAAGCACTATGCTGAATCCTTGCAGCTTGGTGAGCGCCTATTAGCCAGCGCCTTGAGGCAGCAAGGTGTGGATGCTGGATTATTAAGTCCTGAGATTTGGGAAAAATTGATGCACTGGACGGGGGATAAAACCCGTGAAGATGCTTGTGTCAATATTGCTTTAGGTCGTCGCTCTGCGCAAGAGCTGGCGATTCGGCTCAAGATCTTAATAGACGATGATGGCGGCACTGAGCAAATGCGCTTAGGTGCTACAGACTGGGTTTCACCGCATCAAGAGATCGTCTCGCACCATCAGCGTCAGGCCATACTTGTGGATGGCCGCGAAGGAAACTCTATTAGCTTTCAGAGTTGTTGCCATCCAATCCCAGGTGATAACATTATTGGCTATCTTGGTAAGGGTGAGGGGTTACAGGTTCATACCAATGATTGCCCTCTAGCCCTCAGAATGCTCTCTAAGGATAGTGATAAGTGGGTCGAGGTGGAGTGGGGTAAAGAAATTAATCGTGAGTTTGAAGTGGATCTTGCGATCGATACCCGTCAAGGTAAAGGCGTATTAGCTCGAGTAGCAAGCAGCGTGACCTCTGCTGATTCCAATATTATGAATGTGGCAATGGACGATCGCCATAAAGAGGACGCTGTAACGATTCACTTTACGATTCAGGTGTCTGATCGCCTCCATCTTTCTAGGGTTATGCGGAGTCTGCGCGCCAATCATGACGTCATGCGAGTGACTCGCATTCGCGCTGTTTAACTCTTTCTTTATTGGTATTGCACCTCTAAAATTTCAATTTCAGTAGGGCCAGTAGGGGTTTGGATTTTTACGCAGTCCCCGAGACGTGCTTTGATTAAGGCTTTTGCAATAGGGGATACCCAGCTTACGTAACCGCGGTCTAAATCCACTTCATCGACCCCCACAATCGTAATGGTGGTTTGCGATCCAGAGTCGACACCCTCTAAATTGGAGTAAGTTACCGTAGCCCCAAAAAATACTTGTTCGGCGTCCAGATCTTTTGATTTTCGGGCGCCATTATCTATAACAACGGCAAACTCCAGGCGTTGATTAAGGAATCGTATTCGACGATCAATTTCCCGAAGTCGCTTTTTTCCGTAGATATAGTCGCCATTTTCAGACCGATCTCCATTGGATGCAGCCCAGTGAACAATATGGACAACCTCAGGCCGGTCATGGTTTAGAAGCTGTAAAAGCTCGCTTTTAATACGTTCGTGACCAGCGGGTGTGATGTAGTTCTTCTCTTCCATGGCATAATTATGACTGTTGCGGCTGTAGCTCAGTTGGATAGAGTACTTGGCTACGAACCAAGGGGTCGTGGGTTCAATTCCTGCCAGCCGCACCATTCTATAAGGCTCTCAGGGCCGTGAAGTTTCTGAGAGTTACGATAAAACGAGTTTGTTACGACAAAATCGTGTTTTAAAGCCACTAAACACCACCTCCGGGTGGTGTTTTTTTGTTCTTTTTTTGACCCTCTTTCGTAATTTTTATGAAAATTTTGATGTTTTTCTAAAATAAAAACAAAAAAATAGACCCCTCTTGCGTTGAAACTGAGGGATCTATCGAGATAAAACGATGAAATGAAACTTAATGCGTTCCCGTATGCACTATTTCAGGTTTGCGGCGGTAGTGCTTACGAGTAGTGCTAGAGCTTGCGTGTGAAAGTGCTTTTCTTGCATTTTCAATGTCCTCGATATCTGAACCCACTTTTGCGCGTAAATCGTGGTCAACAAAGTGTTCCGTAATCTTAGTTTCTAACATAACTTTTTTAATGAAGTTTTGCCACATTGTTTTCCAACCCCGAGCCTCGCCTGTAGCTTCGTTGAAATAACACTTTCCGTTTTTATTGCAAAATAGGTAAAGAGAGGTACAGGGTCGTGCTGCAATCGCTTCATCGACAGCAATCCTTAGTTCAGGTATCCACTCATAAATTGTTCCCTTGTGGTTTGTTTTATGACGCCTAATATGAATGCCATCATGCTTTAAATCGGACTGTGTCAAACGCAAAATATCGCCTTTGGCCATCCCAGTGAGTAATTTAATTTTGATATACGCTTTAATCGAATGAACACTCCCGCTGCGGCGATGAGTACCGACCTTCATCATCTCGTCGATTTCCCAGTCTTTTACGTAGCGGGTTCTCGCAGACTCTTTATTTGCATCAAATTTACCTTTAAACGGATGCTCACGAATCGCGCCTCTTTTCACTGCCCAGTGGACTGCTGCCTGAAAAATCTCAATTTCACGATTTGCGATTGTCGCTCCACCGAGCCATTTTCCTTGCGCATTTTTTGTTCTGTGGCTTCGCAGTGTTAAATATCGTCGGATGTCTAAATAGTCGATCCTCGATGGTCTTACATTGCCAAAAGATTTTTTAATATTGATAATTGCACTATTGCACAGAGCTCTCCAGGGTGGAGAAAAGGCAGGGACTGCTAGAAGCAGATAATCATTCAACAGTTTATCGACAGATGAATAAGCAGTTCTTGGGGATTCGGGAGGCATTCTATCTGCCCATACCTGGCAGGCCTCTGAAAGGTTATGACTGCTTCCCTACCTATTGCAGACATTCAAATGAACCTTTCCGATAGATTCTGATCGGCAGAGAACGGCCAGGAGCAGCCATTTAGCTTTGAGTCCAGTAGTATTAGTTTCTTATGGCGATCGTTGCCAATATTCATTTCCCACATTGTTTAATATGCGTTTCAATAAAATTGCCGTTGCTTTAATGTGTTTTATCTCTGCAAGTGCTTTGGGTTCTGAGGATGAGGTGGGCGTATCTGTTGCCATTACCATGGATGATTCTTTGTCTTTCTCTGGCAAGGCCCCGCTATTAAATTTGGATACGCTGGGTATTTGGCGCGTCACCCCAGTGGTATCGGCTTTAGCTTTCTCACAAACCAATCCCTCAAGTGGTGCGGGTGATATTTCTAATGCGCAGTTATTGATTCAAAAAAGTGTAGGGGATCTTCAATTTTTTATTCAAACCGGCGTATATTCGGTGCCTGTACTGGGTAAGCCTATCATCCGAACCTTAAGTAATACCGTCGACACTTATGGATACATTCCTAATGCTTCGGTTTCTTATATTCTTGATCAAAACTGGTCCGTCACTGCTGGAAAGTTAGCTTCCATGGGCGGCTATGAATCAACTATGACATTCCAGAACTTAAACATTCAACGTGGTTTACTTTGGGATCAGACTAGCTCGGTATCTTATGGGACTGTTGTCAATTACGCTAAGGATGATTTATCTCTAGCTCTTACCTGGAATGACGGGTACTACTCAAATAAAATGAACTGGCTTGGTGCCTCGGGCGCATATCAGTTGAATGATAAACAGAGTATTGGTTTGAGTTGGGTGGGGTCTACTAGCGGTAATTCGCAGAGCAATGCCAATACACCACTCTTGCAAAATAACTCACAAATTATGAATGCGCTCTATAAGTACAGTGGCGAGCGCTGGTATTTAGCGCCGTATCTACAGTACACCGTAATTCCTGTGAATGGTGCCATTGGTATTACCTCGGAGTATCAAACCTATGGGGCTGCGCTCTTGGCAAATTATCGCTTTCCCGGTACAGCAATTACAGGCCTTGGTTCCGCCAAGATGAGCCTGCCGTTCCGCCTGGAGTACATACAGGAAAAAGGGGGTACATTGAATAACGTAAACTCAATGTTATATGGTCCCGATAGCTCGGCAGTTTCGCTTACTATCACCCCAACCATTCAATTTGATGGTTATTTTGCCCGAGCCGAAGGTTCGGTGGTCCGGATTACCAATCCCGAGCCTGGATTGGGCTTTGGGGCGAATGATGCAAAGCGCTCGCAATTTCGAATGATGTTGGAAGTTGGTCTATTGTATTAATCAGATTGTCTAACGAGGATATTGGATGAGTGTGGCATTTTTAGAGAACCTTCCTAATTGGGTTCTATTCATCATTTTTCCAGCTGGGTCATGGCTGGTTTTAGGATTTCTTACGCTCTTATTTAGAGCGGCTGCTAAACCCTTGGGATTTGATGATATTGATTCAGATATTTTGGATACGGCGACTCAAAACGTTATGTCAGGTGCATATGTAGTGTTGGGATTCGTATTGGTCCTAGTAATGGCTACAGCCAATGACATTGATAGCAATATCTCTAAAGAGGCCAGTCAGATTGAGAGCCTTGATCGCCTATTGGTTATGGAGGGCTCGCCAGCAGCGCAAACCGCACGTCAAACATTGTTGGCCTATACCAAATCGATCGTAAGTGATGAGTGGAAAGGTCTGTCGGGCGGCCCTCGCAACCAAAAGACGCGCGTTTATGCTGATAAATTGTTCACAAACTTGAGGGCAATTGAGCCTATAAGTATTCGTCAGGTAGCACTCTTTATGGATGTTATTAAAACCGGGGATGACATTGCTCAATATCGAAATTTGCGAATGATGAATTCCCAGAGTCGTCTACCCAGCTTATTTTGGCAGCTAAGTTATCTCACCTTGTTGGGAGTCATCATCATTTCTGCGCTAAGACTATTAAGACCATCCAGCATCAGAATTTTTGCATTAGCAGTTCAGCTAGCGATGATCTCATGGCTTTTTGCAACGGTGATGATATTGGACTTGCCTTACCTAGGGCAGGTTAAAACCTCGCCAGAAGCCTTTGAAAAAGCCATTGAATTGATTCTGGCTCGACATTAACCCACCATGAGCAATTAGCTCTTAAGGCTCCCAAGCTTTGCTTGGGCATCACGCTTAATACCCGATAATGCATTTCTTAAGTTAAAGTAAAAGCGGGAATTTTTTCCGTAGATATACAAACTGGCAATATTGTCTTCGCACTCTTGAGCTGCTTTTAAAACTTCTTCAACCTCTTGTTTTGATGTGGCCCCAGAAATTGCCTCATCTAATACTCGAAGATTAATAAAGGTTTTATTCATTAATTCTTCAGATGGGTACAGCCTAGCTCCTTCCATCAACTTAAGGGCCGGGATAATTAAAGCAAAGAAGGCAAAAATATAAATCCACATACTATCGAGTAGGCTAGCGACCCAAATAGGCATATAGCTAAATATTGACGGAACCCCATTCTTATAAAAACGCTCTGCTATGGGGCTCAATGGAAAGCTGCGATCAATATCTTTTGGGAAAAAATCTGGTGAAGAGAAAAAGGCATTTGAGTCTCGATTATTCTCTTTGGCTGCCAGAAGAAAAGCCCATTGAATTGCGCGATGTGTATCTTTTTCAACTAATAGATTTGTTGTTGAAGCTAGGATGGTGATGTCATGGGGCGGCTCTACTTTTTCAATACTCCGAGAGCCTTTGGGGATAGTGAGCTTCTGAAGGAGGGGTAGCTTTTTAATATAAGCGTCCGCCAATGAAAAATTCATTATCTTGATTTTGGTATCTTTTAATAGGCCTTTAACAGTTTCCGATTGAATGCCATCCACAATAAACAGAGCATCTATTTTTCCTTCCTGAAGCGCATGCGCACCATCTTTATGAGAAAGCTCAATTACATTTCTTACAGGGTGAACATCGCTAATCTGACTGAGTTTTCGATAAAGGGTATTGGTAGCCTCTCCAGGAAGCCCAATGGATATTTTTTTATTTGAAAAGTAGTGGAATGGATCGTTTGTTTGAATCTCCGATCCTTTGTAAAAAATCCATATAGGCGAAAACTGCACGCTGCCAAGCGATACTAGGTCGGGATAGTCCTTTCCCGATGCAAATCCTACGGTTAGAAAGCTTGCATTAATGTTTGATTCAATGGCTTGTAGACCCTTTAATCCCTCCCCGAGTCCATTGGTGGAGATTAATTCAAGTTTGATATTATTTTTTTTGAAAAATTCTTCGAAGTTGTTTGAAATTCGCTGATACGACGACCCATCTTGTCCTATCGCTAAATAGGCCGTCTTCGGTGGAAGTGGATTGATATAAATTGCCAGTCCAATGATGCATAAGATGCCAATCGGAATATAGATGTTGTAAAAAAGTAATATCTTTAACCAACCCTTTTTCTCTTTTTGAAAAAAGATTTTCAAGTATCTTTTTAAGTGCTCTACTTGTGTGTGTGCATGAAAATTCATATTATGTTTCTTAGTCTTGATCAATGGAGTAAATCAGCGCGGATTTTTTAAGTTTTCCGACAAAACAGTATTGCATTTCGTTGTCAGTTTTGGTGTTTGGTTTTGGCATTTCAGATGAGCTTAAAACTACCTCATCGCCGAATACGCCATTTAACTTTATCAAGCAGCCAGCGTATAGTTCAAGATAAGATGCGCCATCATCTGTTTCTAGGTCGACCAAATCACGATCTGCTACCTTCGTTTTGGTAACGTCTAGAACAAGACTTTTATGAATCTCAACTCTACTGCTACTTAAGTTAATGCCATCTTCGGTGGGTGACTTGACCTCTAAATTCATTAAGCGAACATGGGAGTTATTAAAATCAATGCCATCGTCTGCTGAATAGTGGCTTTTAATCGATTGAATAGACCATTCGCATGGCCCTACCCCGATAACTGAGATGGCATCAACATCATCGCCAATATCAACGAGCTTTCTAGATTTTGAACTGACATATTGATCCTTCCGACCTAAATATTTAGCGGTGATTGTCTGCGCTGAAAAGTGAGAGGGAGGATTTTTTCTATTCACTTTGATGCCGATGCCATCTTTATTGGCATCTGCGTAGTTGCCAATAAACCAAAGACCACCGTTATCGGCAGCCTTAACGGGTTTGAATTCATCATTCGCCGCGCTCAACTGAATTTTTTTGGCTAGCAGTTGGGAGCCTTGATCAAAAATTAAGGTAGAGCGTTTGATGCAACTATCTTTAAACACCCCATTGAGCAAAAGTATCTTCACGCCATCCTGAGCGGTGAGCCTTACATTTTTCAAAACCCGAACCTCACCTTTGACGATGTATATCTTAGAGGCTCTCAGATTTACATTTTTTCTAATTTTTGCTGGAAGTATTTCAAATTGATTAGTCATGCCGCGCTCCAAGGCCAGATTTTAATGAATGGGAGGCTCTATATTAGAGGGTGATTGGATAGGCGTGGAGGTATTTTGGCGCATACAATGGGTATATAGTCCACCCTTCTGGTTCGGGGATGCGATTGAGTAAATCATTGCATCTTAGTTTGCTGGTCTAATGCCATAGGAAAGATATTTTTGGCTTCATTTTGCCTAAAGAGTTGCTCTGATTGATGATGAGTCCTAGTGCATCAATGTCCCTACGCTTACCAACCTGAAACGACTGCGACTAATTCTTTTGTGAAAAAAATCCTTTCTTTACTGTGGGCCTGCTTTTTTCTCTCTCTTTTATGTATTGATCATGTTATTGCCCAGACTCCAGAACTGATCATTCAAACCCCCTCGGGGCCTTTAAAGGGGTTGAGTAGTGCTGCTGGAGGGGTAAATGACTTCAGGGGGATTCCCTATGCAACGGCGCCACGTTTTGATATGCCCATTGCAACAGCCTCATGGAGCGGGGTAAAGGATGCCACTAAATTTGCAAGTAACTGTCCTCAGGCCGCTCGGTTTAATTTAACTGAGGAAAGCCTAAATGAGGATTGCCTGTACTTAAATGTTTCAGCGCCATCAGACTTAAGGCCTAATGAAAAACTTCCGGTGATGGTCTGGATACCCGGTGGAGGTTTCGTTGGGGGTGGCTCAAACCTCTATAAATTAGAGCGGATGGCTCATGACGGACGGATGGTCATAGTATCAATCAACTATCGAGTCGGACTGTTTGGTTTTATGCCTCATCCTGCAATGGATGCTGGTTCTAATGGGGATCTGGGCATAGAAGATCAGCGTGAGGCGCTTAGATGGGTGCAGAAAAATATTGGAGCTTTTGGTGGTGACGTTAAAAATGTCACCGTAGCAGGTGAATCAGCGGGTACCGGCTCGATTTGCCAACATTTAGCAAGCCCGGAAGCAGTGTCTGGCCTGTTCCAAAAAGCAATCTTAATTAGTGGTGCTTGCTTGCAGGAGCTTCCGACGCTGAAGCAGGCGTTGGCTACTCCAATATGGAAATCAGTCGCGTATAACCCTAAAGATCTCAATAGGCGTTTTAGCTGCCCTGTCCCAGGCGATGCAAATTACTCAGATGCAGAATCATTGGCTTGCTTAAAAAAGATCCCTGTAGCCCAGTTGCTTCAAGCGCAAACGTATGAAGCAGGTAATAGCATCCTCAGCTTTGTCCCTGTAACGGGAAATAAGACCGTACCACGTTCATTTAAAAATGCCGTTGAAACGGGCAATATTGTGAAGGTGCCATTGGTGATGGGGGGCGCTCAAAATGAATTGCGACTTTACGTTGGATATGATGCTTTGGGTGACAACGCCAACCATACTAAATATCCTGCAAATCTTGAAAACGTAAATCGCTATTACTTGCCAGCCTTTTATGGGGCTGATCAAAAGACCAGTCAGAAAATTATTGGAAGATATTTTGGGGGCCCTCAAAATCCTAAAAATTTAAATGGTGCCACCTTAGGTTCCATGCTCTCAGACTTTAATCCCCATGTTGGGATTAATAACTGTTTTTATCTTCGAACTGCCAATGCCTTGAACGGCGTGCCTGGAATGCCTCCAATCTACCAATTTGAGTTTGGTGACCCTAATGCGCTGGTGCTTGGCGTTGGTATTGCCAAAGGCAGCAACCCTGGCTTTCTGCTTGGGGCAGTGCACTCATCGATTCTTAATTATTTCTTTCCAAACCTATCCAATACAGCTGCCATTGATGCCCCTAATTTATCTCCGGCCTCACAAAATTTAGGCAAGCAAATGACGGTATATCTGGCAAGTTTTATGCGGGATGGTAATCCCAAGGAAGCTAGTCAACCAATATGGCCACAGTACGATGGGGTGAAACAAAATCCATCATCCAACAAAGTCATGTTCTTTAGTCCTGGAAATATTCATGCGTATAGTGCTTATGGTGGCACTCAAGCAAGCTCCAAGGCGGGTCATCAATGCGCATTTTGGAATGAGATCTATCCCGAGTGATTTTTAGTATTAGTAGTTTAATAAATGGATAATAGGTTTAGTTATGAAAATGCGCTCTCTAGTAGCCTTTAGTTTTCTAGGTTTGATGGGTGGTTGCACCACCATCAATTCATCTAGTTTTAGCGATATGTCTTCTGCCTACCGCGAGGTAGTTGAGGGCTATAGCAATGACAATATTCTGTTGAATGTGGTTCGCTCATCCAAAAATATGCCGCTCAGTTTTCTGGATATCCCATCCGTCATAGGTACCGGCAATGTGCTGGCAAATGCAGGTGCATCTACCACCCAAAGCGTTGGGAGTCCCGTGGCGCCACCCGCAGTTACCGCCAGCAACATCGGGCTTGCAGTTAATAATGGATTTACCTTTACTCAGGCTTCTTTAGATAATGCGCAGTTCATGCAATCTTTTCTTAAGGAGATACCGCTAAGCGTTTTAGGTCTTAAGGGAACAGAACGGCTTTTACCAAGAGCGGTTTCTTACACTTTATTAATTGAAAGTATTGAGCTGCGTAGTAATAATTCAATCGTTCATCACTTTAATAACGACCCTTTGGACCCACGGTACAAAGAGTTTCAAAATCTACTCTATTTGTTAATAGAGGCTGGTTTAACTGTTGAGAATACGCAACTCAAGACACCTCTGGGTCCAGCAATTGATAAAAGCTTGCTAACGAAGTCACTGGATTCTTGGGGCTCCACGACGGTCGACAATTTGGCCAAAGGCCTCATTTCATTTAACAAAACGAATAGCAATGGTAAGGAGGTCTATCAACTGGTTCGTAATGAGTCAAGGTCCCGCATTTGCGTCAATAAATACCGCTCACAGCAATTGCTGGGAGATCTGTTGAGCTCAGATTCCTATTGTGCGGACTCGCCAAAGCATGAAAAGACCGATTTGAATTACGCAAAAGTGATTCAATCATTCACATCGGCATATCCTAAAGCAAGCAATATGGAGCTGGTGATTGGCATTCGCTCACCGGGAAATGTATTTGATTTTTTGGGGTCAGTGCTCAATGCCCAGTTTGCGGGAGATGGTTCAAAAATGGTGATGATTCAGCCATCTAAATCGGTAGTTGATAGTTATAACGAGCGTTATAAACAACCCCACCCCTTTTTCAAGGTTTACCGCGATACGCCGATTTCCCATCCTGTTGCCACCGTCAAATACAAAGGGGTAAGCTACTCCATAGCGGATGACGATGGTTCTTACAGCAAGGAGGTCATGGAATTTATGGCAACCCTTGTGACGATTGCCAAGATTCCTGGTGCAATTCCAGCTTCACCAGCAGTCGTGGTCAGGTAATTGATTTAAAGTGCTACGCAACGAACGAGTTTGAAATCATCAGCCAAATAGCTAGACCAATGGCTGCAAAGAACATGGTGTAGCTGACTAAGGGGCCTAAAAAAATAAAATACCTGCTCGGCAGATCGCTTCTGGGCAGGGTCCTCAGAAAGTTCTGGTGTTGGAGCGCTGATAAGAGGGAGATTAGGGAGCCCATGGAAATGAAGAATATACCGATAAAAGCAGAGAGATGGATACTATTGTCAGGAATGTTATTTGCAATCTTTAAGAACTTTATAAATATCCCAAAGCGTTCAATAACAAATCCTAGGGCGATAAAAGATATTGACGATCTTTGCCATGCTAGTAGGGTTCTCTCAGCAGCAAAGAAAACCTGCGGGTTATAGGCGGGCTGCATTTGATTATTTTCCATAGCCTATCTTAGCAGTCCAATGGCTCCGGAAAGAATATGCACTCCTAGGGCTATTAAAACTAAAGGGAAAATCTTATGGCCATATTTTCGGATAGCGCCACCTAGTACTTGATTTTTAACGAGAAGGTAGCCCAATGCGCACCAAATGCCAGTCATCAAAACAAAGGTGAATAGGTAAGTCGGTATGGAGTTAGTAGAGGTGGCAAAAAGAGGCACATAAACCCCAATGTTGTCTCCACCATTCGCTACGGTAACGCTCATCACTGCGATTATTTGAGAGTGGAAACTCTTTTCTATTTTATATTCTTGTTCTTGAATTTGATGGTTTACTTCATTCTGATCTAGGGCAGGTTTTCTCCAGAGGTCAGGTAATTTTTGTAAGCCAAGATATAAGGGTGCTAGGCCCAGTAATGCTACCCATGCAGAGGGAATGGTGAGAGCCAATAAGGCAGCAAGTATGCTCGCTATAGATAGCAGTGCAATACCAAAGAATTGACCTAGAACAATGGATCTAGGTAATAACTTTGGATCGGCAAAAAAGGCGGAAAGTAAAAAGATGTCATCTATATTAGTTGAGATGAATACAACAATACCAATTCCAAATTCAGTTATAAAGTGATTTCCAAGAAAATTCATATATGTATATTACAGAAGTACTGTTCAAGTATTTAAGATAAATGGATGGCAGATTTAAAAGATCAATGGCTATGAGAGAATTATGACTGACTTGTCTACCATTAATCCTGATTTGGTAAAAATTTTGACTGCAATAAGCTGTCATAACATTAATGTTGGTATGATCAGATTCAATTTATCCAAGATAGGCTACGATGCCGGCACTGCAGACGGTATGAATGAGAAGGGCCTGGTGGCCAACATTCTTTATCTTGCTGAGTCTGGTTATGGCAGCGCAAATGGCAAGCCATTAATGACAACAACTGTATGGGCTCAATATGTACTTGATAATTTTGCAACAGTAAATGAGGCGGTCGATAATT
>Ga0364886_10131_pt1 | contig 47343 bp, 35 predicted proteins | sample ExccelJu500001D3_4_FD_206926 | JGI IMG/M metagenome (GOLD analysis project Ga0364886, IMG submission 206926) | Enriched cells from Trout Bog Lake Hypolimnion, Wisconsin, USA - BchlTB.July23.5000.01.D3 | ecosystem: Environmental > Aquatic > Freshwater > Lake > Hypolimnion/Profundal zone | place... | reverse complement strand
AAAGATAAGGTGGTCGATTTTGGCGCCACAGATGCTTTCTTAACAGATGCTCAGGCTGCAGAATTTTCTGCTCCGGTTGTCCATATCCCTACCTGTCTTGGAGCAGTGGTTCTAGCCTACAACTTACCGGGGGTTACCTCTTTAAAACTCAAGAATGACGTACTGGCTAAAATATTCCTTGGAGAAATAACCAAATGGAACGACAAGCTGATTAAAGCTGAGAACCCGGAAGCGAATCTTCCCGATATGAGTATTTCAATTATTTATCGCTCCGACGGAAGCGGAACAACCTTTATTTTCAGTGACTTCATGAGCAAAATAAGCGAAAAATGGTCGAAAGAGGTTGGAACCGGTAAAACATTAAAATGGCCGGTAGGTATGGGTGCAAAAGGTAATCCCGGAGTTGCCGGCACTATCAAACAAACGATCGGTTCTTTTGGGTATATTGGTTCTGAATATGCTTTCGCCCAAAAAATCCCTTTCGTTAAGCTCCAAAACAAAGCAGGTAACTTTATCGAACCATCAGTTGAGTCGGTAAGTGCAGCAGCGCAGGGTGATATCCCAGCCGATACCCGCGTGATGCTTACCAATTCTTCCGATCCAAAAGCCTATCCCATCAGCGCATTCACCTGGATTATTTTGTACAAAGAGCAGTCCTATAACGACCGGACTCTTCAACAGGCAGAAGAAACAGTGAAGTTTCTAAGCTGGGTAATCGATACTGATGCACAGGCAGTTGCTCAGAAAGTTGATTATGCACCACTTCCTGCAAAAGCCGTTGCTCTTGCAAAAACAATTTTAAAAACAGTTACCTATAAAGGGATACCAGTTGTGAAATAACCATTCTGGCAAAGAAGGATAAAGCAGTTTTTATCTCAAAAGATATGCTAATCAAAGAAAACTGGTTGAGATAAAAAAACAGTGAGAAACATGGAGGTACTAAAGTTAATCCATGTTTCTCTTTTTAATATGTTTAAGATAAAATATCCAGTGCTTTAAAAAATCTATGTTCAGGAATTTTGTACTTTGGCAGTGAAAGCAAAATATAAAATCCAGACAATTTATCTCTTTTAAAAAGTGAAAAGCGAAAAGATCACAAAACTTATTTTAATCATTGCATCTTTGGTGATTCTTCTGATTTTTGCAGGAATGGCCTGGTCGATGATAAAAGGAGCTTACCCTGCATTCCAGAAGTTTGGCTTCTTTGGATTCCTCTTTTCAACTGAGTGGAATCCTACCGAAGGAAAAGAAGCTTACGGGGCAATGCCATTTATTGCCGGCACAGTAATCACTTCAGTACTTGCACTGATAATTTGCTTTCCACTCGCTTTCTCAACCTCTCTTTTCATTGCCGAGTATTTCCGCAAGAGAAGAATTGCTACAATCCTCGGGACTTTAGTCGACCTGCTGGCAGGGGTACCTTCAATTGTTTACGGACTTTGGGGATTTTATACGCTTCGTCCTTTAATTGCCTCGCTTGGATTTCAGGGACAGGGTTACGGGATTTTCACTTCAGGTTTGATCCTGGCTATCATGATTATCCCTTATGCCACTTCCATCAGCAATGAGATTATCACGATGGTTCCCAACGAATTGAAGGAGGCAGCCTATTCACTTGGGGCAACCCGTCTGGAGGTTATTTTAAGCGTCATCATACCTAATTCGCGATCGGGACTTGTTGCTGGTTACATCCTTGCTTTAGGAAGAGCGCTAGGTGAAACCATGGCAGTGACCATGTTGATTGGTAATGCCAATATCATCCCAACCGGATTATTCAGTCCCGGGAATTCAATGGCCAGCGTCATAGCCAATCAATTTGGTGAGGCAGATGGATTAAAGCTGAGTTCATTAATTGCCATTGGTTTACTCCTTTTTGGGGTTACAGCAATAGTCAATGCCATTGGCAAGGTCATTATCCGTAAATTCGCTTAGCATAAGAAAACAATGGAAAGCAAAGAGATTATTACCTACGGAGAGAATTCCGGCTGGAGGGAGAGAAAAGACAAACTGTTCTTCGGAATAGTGGTAGTTCTATCTTTTATCACCATATCCCCGATTGCATTGATCCTTTTTAAACTTATAGTCAAAGGATACAAACAAATCAATCTTGATTTCTTCTTTAAAGTGGCTCCTGATACACTTCAGGCAATGACTGCAGTGCGAAACGGAGAGCTTCTACCTGGTGGAATTGCAAACGGGATATCCGGGACATTGCTTATGGTGGCAGTAGCTTCCGTGATTGCGATTCCGTTAAGCATTTTAATCGGCATATTCCTTTACGAGAATCAGGGGAAACAATATGCCAACCTTATCCGAAGCCTTACCGATATTCTTCAGGGGGTTCCATCAGTTGTTTTGGGAATAATTGCCTATATCTGGATTGTTCAGGGGATTACCAAAGGATTTTCGGCCCTTGCCGGAAGCGTTGCCCTGGCCATAATGATGTTACCTTTGATTATCCGGTCCACCGAGGAGACGCTGAAAATGCTTCCAATATCTATAAAAGAAGCTGCAGCAGCTTTGGGAGTGCCCTATCATAAAGTCATTTTAAAAGTGATGATTCCATCAGGCTTTAGCGGGCTTATGACCGGAATATTACTTTCCATATCAAGGGTAATAGGCGAGACTGCACCTCTTATGCTTACGACATTAGGAAGTACTGCCATAAACCTGAACATTACAAAACCAACCAGTGCTGTACCTTTACAAATTTGGGAATTTTACAATAACCCAAATATGATTGACCTCGTCTGGTCGTCATCTCTTTTTCTATTAGGCTTTGTTTTAACCTTAAATATCATTGCAAAACGGATCTCAAATCAGTTTAATTAAGATTCGTAAAACAAAATAGCAATCATGAACGAGAATATTTTACAAATTCAGCATCCTGTTTTATCCATTAGCAATCTGATGATCGCCTATGGGAAAGATAAGTCAGCAGTAAGAGATGTAACAGCCGACGTGAAACGAAACGCGATTACTGCCATCATGGGTCCATCGGGATGCGGCAAAAGCACCTTACTAAGGGCCATCAACCGAATGCATGAATTGTACCCCAATATCCAAACCACTGGTGACATCCTGCTAAACGGTGAGAGTATCTATAAAATGTCGACGACACGACTACGCAGAAAGATCGGGATGGTTTTTCAACGGCCCAATCCTTTCCCGACAATGAGTATTTATGAAAATGTAATTGCTGGATACGATCTCAATGGGAGTAAATTGAAAAAAGGGGAGAAAGATGCTATCGTTGAAAGTTCTCTTCACGATGTGGGTCTGTTCGAAGAGGTGAAGGATTCGCTAAACAAAAAAGGAAATTTTCTTTCAGGAGGTCAGCAGCAACGACTGTGTATTGCCCGTGCATTAGCATTTAAACCCGAGGTAATTCTTATGGACGAGCCAACTTCAGCTCTCGACCCGCTTTCAACCGCAAAAATTGAGGATCTGCTGGTCGAATTAAAGAAACATTATACCATCGTACTGGTTACCCATAATATGTCACAGGCTGCCCGAATTTCAGATAATGCCATGTTTATGTACCTTGGAGAATTGGTGGAATATGACAAAACAAAGAAAATGTTTACAAATCCGGCTGATTCACGCACTGAGGGTTATCTGACCGGTAAATTTGGCTGATCCGTAATTATAATTTCCAATGATATATAAAATAAATTCCTTAACCTTAAAATACGACAACAGATGAATATTAAAAAAGAGAATGCGATCCATAACATTTTTGATCATTTTGAGGATTATGCTAACCTGATCTTAAGCCAGTTATCCATTCTTGAGAAAGTTATTAGCTCAGGATCACTGGTTATTCCGGAAGAAATTTTGAAGGAATTAAATATCAATGAAGATAAATCAGACAAATTTGAGGTCAAACTGAGTGAAAAAATTGTAGATACGATCGTTTTACAAAAACCGGTTGCCTCAGATCTCCGTAAACTGATGGCCTGTTATCAGATCGTAATTAACCTCGAGAGAATCGGTGACCTGGTGATAGACATTGTAAAATTTATTCCCAGGATCAAAGAATCAGAAACCTACAACCGGATGTCGGAAGTGATCTATAACATGTTGCTGGTAAGTGTTAATATGGTACAGAAATCATTGCTCTCTTTTATAAACAGTGATAAGGAATTTGCAATTTGGACGATCAGAAATGATGAAGTCGTGGATGATATGAACCACAAGCTTATCCGAAAGGCAATTGCGAAAAGCAAGATGTCTGATGAAACCCAGCAGCTGATGTTTAGTTTTATCCATATCAATAGTATTATTTCGAGCATTGAACGGATAGCTGATCATGCGACCAATGTGGCGGAGGCTTCAATCTACGCAATGGAGGGGACAGATATTCGCCACCACAATCTTGAAAATGAAACAAACGAAAAATAATGAATGAGGATTCACGTATACTTGTAGTTGAGGACGAGGAGGATCTGAATGAGATTTTACAGTTCAATCTGGAAAGCGAAGGATACCAGGTCGACACTGCATTCTCTGCAGAGGGGGCTTTGAAAAAAGACCTCTCAGTTTACCATTTAATTCTGCTTGATGTAATGATGGGGAAGATATCCGGGTATAGTCTTGCCCAAAGAATTAGAAAAGAGCTGCATCTTGAAGTCCCGATCATCTTTCTTACTGCGCGTGATACTGAAAATGATTTATTGACCGGATTTAATCTTGGAGCTGATGACTACATAACCAAACCATTCTCAATAAGAGAGCTTCAGGCACGGGTTAAAGTAGTCTTAAAAAGATATAAAATAGTTCCTGCGGATGAGGCAAACAACTTGCTGCCCATAGGTGAAATCATTTTGGATAAGGAAATCAAACGGCTTCTTATAGGAGATAGGAAAATTGAACTTACCCGTAAGGAATATGAAATAATTTTATTATTAGCCAGATCTCCAGGGAAAATTTTTTCACGTGAAGAGATACTTCGCCGGATCTGGGAGAGTGACGTCATTGTCACTGATCGTACAGTTGATGTCAATATTACCCGTTTACGCAAAAAAATGGAAGAATATGGCAATTACATCCGAAACAAACCAGGCTTTGGCTATTACTTTGATATTTAACCTTAAATTCTATAATTATGCTTTTTAACCGACATACTATTAAATGGAAGTTGTTCATTTATTACTTTCTGTTATTCGCCGTATTCACTTTTTCGGTAGTCCTGTTTCAGAATAGACGAGAACATCACTATAAAATTGCGGAGCTCGAAACAAAACTAAACGAATATACCGACCTGACAAACAGATATATCGAAAATTATAAGGTTTCTCAGGAAATGAATTTTTCGAAACTTGATAGTCTGAAAAAAATTATTCCTCCTAATCTGGCTCGTATAACTGTTATCGATTATGAGGGTAAGGTATTGTATGATAATACAGTTAATGACTTTGCTCATTTGACCAGCCATAAAGAACGGCCAGAATTTCAAAAGGCACTATACAGTGAATTTGGAGAGAACATTCGTCATTCGGATACAACAAATGAGGATTACATTTATTATGCAAAGTCCTATAAAAATTATGTAGTCAGGGCGGCAGTAATTTATAACACAGAGGTTAAAGCATTTCTAAAAACAGAACGGATCTTTATCTATTTCTTTGTTTTATTATTCCTTATTTTTGGTTTCCTGCTCCGCTATATTGCAAATCATATTGGTGATTCTGTTACAAAACTGAAGGATTTTGCAGTTAAAATCAGGAAAAATGAAGCAGTTGATGTAGACGGTACAACCCAATTTTCGAATGACGAACTTGGATTTATCAGTCGGGAAATAATTCAATTATACCAACAACTGAGAAAAACCAAGACAGAGCTTGTCCTGGAAAAAGAAAAGCTCATCAGCCATCTTTTTGTATTAAAGGAGGGGATTTCATTCTTTTCGTCCAGTAAAAAAGCAATATTGAATAACAGCCATTTTATTTTTTATATCAACATCATCGCGGAAGAAACTACAATATCAGTCGAAAAAATCTTTCAAGCTGAAGAATTTAAGGACGTCAATGCATTTATTGATCGAACTATTGCAGATCAAAACACCTTTCATCCACAGGAGCTCCCTAGAATGGACTATCTGGTTCAGAAGGATGGCTATAGTTTTAATATTCAGTGTATTATCTTTCCAGATAAAAGCTTTGAAATTCTTATTTCAGACCAAACCCAACTCATGCGGAGAAGTATAATGAAACAGCAAATTACTTCCAACATTTCACATGAACTAAAAACACCTATTTCATCTGTTAAAGGCTACCTGGAAACAGTTTTAAACAATCCTGACCTGGAACAAAGCAAACAGCAGTATTTTATTGAAAAAGCCTATAATCAAACCGAAAGGCTTACTCAGTTAGTAAATGACATTTCTCTCTTGAACAAGATTGAAGAGTATTCTGAACTATATGTCCGGGAAAAAGTGCAAATTAGAAAAGTAATTAATGAGGCTATTGAGAGTTTTAGTGATCTGATCAAACAGAAGGGGATTCAGGTTGATTGCACAATTGAGGACGAACTTGTCATTAATGCAAATCACTCATTGATTTTTTCCGTCTTTCGTAATCTAATGGAAAATTCTGTCAATTATGGCGGAGACAATATTACGATTTCAATCACCAAATACCACGAAGACAATACATTCCACTACTTTTCATTTTCTGACAACGGTGCTGGAGTAGACGAAGAGCATTTGTCACGACTTTTCGAAAGGTTTTACAGGGTAGATTCTGGGCGTTCTCGCAAGGAAGGGGGAACCGGCTTAGGGCTGGCCATTGTTAAAAATGCCATTCTCAGCTTCAAAGGTGAAATTTCTGCCCGTAAAAGAAAAGACGGTGGACTTGAATTTTTGTTTTCGCTACCAAAATAAAATTGTAATAAGCTTGATTGAATAAAATCCATACCCGACTATTTAACGAAGTAAGATCACAGATTATTATCTTTTCGAGCGTTGTTTGAATCATTACTTACCTTCTCCACCAGCGTAAATTAAAATTAATTCACAGTCTATTCAACAATATAATCGAAAACCGTACTGATTGGAAGCTTAATTTCGGAAACGACTTAATGCAATTGCTTTTCTCTTACCCGTCTGTATTCATTAAAAAATGCTGGATTCGTGCTTTCAAACTGAAGAGCAAATTTATCGATCTTTTTAGCCACTAGTTTTTTTGAATCTTTAAAAATCATTTTCATCTCCACAATCGCGTTCTCCTTTTCTTGCACGACCCTTTGATATTTAGTAAATGAGTTAATAAAGCGAATAGTTGCTTCTTCTATATTTTTAATCATATCAGGAATTAATCCGTATTTCTTTTTGAATTTGAGAGTGGCTTTGGAATGTTCAGGATTTAGAGCAGATTTAATTTTATTGGCAAAGTTGGTTGCATATCCCCCGTGTTTATTCGCAATCAGCCAAATCTTCTGTGAAATTTTAATTAAATCCATTTCCGAACTTTCCAGAAGAAATTCGGGGGTATAGTGTTCCAATCGAAGTTGAAGATTCTTTTTCTTTTTATCAGTGGCAAAAACCTGCATTACCTGAATGATTATCATAGTCTTGTCTATCAACTCATTCTTTCGGTCATTCTTGGTATTTTCTATTGAAGTTATATCCCTGGAAAACTTCAAATTTAAATCAATTGACTTTTTATGATTCAAAACAAGTACTTCGTAATGATCGTGAAATCTGGATTCCTTTGACATGATTTCCAGATTTCTTGACAAAACATCAATTACCAGAGCATTGCTCTGTAATCTCGAATTAAAATCCTTAAATTCTTCCATGAAATATTTTAATAAATTAGCTATAAACAGATAATCTTTACCCCATTAGGTTCAGAACGTTAAGTAAACCCAATTCAATTGGCAAATTAAATCCATACTGGCTATTCCTGGGCTATTCATTCACTCAATAGCCATTTCTTCCGGATTAAATCCATATTTATTTTCACCGTCTATCCCTTTTTTGCACAATAAGATAAAGAGCCAAATTATTCCCACAACTGGAATCAATATGATCAGGGAAAACCAACCACTTTTACCTACATCATGAAGTCTTCTGACTGCAACAGCCAATCCCGGTATGATAACTGCCAGGATATAGAGAAAGTTGAATAACCCATACGGAAGGCCTGCTGCTGTGGTTCCTGTTATATTGTCAGTTATAATTGCAGCTCCAGCAAACGCCAGGTTATAAATTACAAACATCAACAACTCTTTTTTACTTGCCCTTCCGCGAAATTCATCATACTTTTTAAGAACATTAAAATACCATTTCATCCCTCTTGAATTTAGTAATTAATAACGCTATCTGAAAAGTCAAAGAGGTAGCGACACCTAATTCATTATCAATTCCGGCAGAAGTGAAAGTGAATTGGGAATTTGGAAATATTTATTTCCCTCATTTACACTATCCTCTATTGTTTTTCTTTTAAAATTATTTGCCGGTGAGTCATAAATTAGGAGGTTAAGATCCTGGTTATATAAACCTCCAGTCTGGCGAAAACCATATTTGTTTAAAATATGGATCATTGAAGATTTTCTTGTCGTGGCATAAATGGAGTTCTTCCAGATAAGGTGAAACAAAATATCAAGTAAGTCCTGACAATGCCCCTGATTCTCATAGTTAGGGTGTGTTACGATAAAACCCAGTTCTTTAGTGTAATCACCCGGTGATTTTTGGGCCGCCAACATAAAAACCTTTTCCCGGTATTCCGGGTACGGATTCTTAAGTGTAGCAGTACAAACTACAATTTCATCCTCACACATATAGGCAATAATATCTGCAAGGAATAATAAGTTTCTAATATCTTTCGTATTGCCTTTTATTTGTCCACCCTGGACAATTAGGTCGAGGATTTGTGAAAGATATACCTCACTTATTTCTGTCGCTTTACATATCCAGATTTCCATAATATTTTAGATTTAAACCAAAAATATAAGATCATTATTACATAAAGATTCCAAACAAAATACGATTCGATTAAACATGCATTAATGGTTTTAGAGAGCTCCCGTACCTCCTGATGATTTGGAATCCCTAGAGCTGCGTTCACAACCTGATCTCCATAATGGTGAAATCAAATTATCCCGAACTTGAATAATGGATGGATTAGTTGTTAAGTGAACCATTCGATTTATAATCAAATCAATTTTCAATAAACAACATCTATCTGATTATTAGTGCTATATATGTATTTCTAATATCGAAATTCATCTGATTGAATACTCTAATTAATGAAACTGATGTGTAACACCTTTTAATTGAACTGTTTTATAAACGAAATCAAAGTGAAATATAATTGGTCTTATTTTGACTAATATTATTTTGTCTAAATAAATATAATGAAACTTTTACTTGCTTTTTTAATTGCTTTTGGTTTTGCCTCCGTCTCCTTTGCATCGTCAATTACGGGTTTTGTTTACGACAAAAAAGGTAGGGAGCAACTAGTTGGTGCTGTTGTTATTTTACAGCCTGGGTCCTTCAACTCTTTTTCATCATTGGAGGGTAAATTTTCTTTAAACAATATTAAAACAGGTAATTATAAACTAAGGGTGTCCTATATTGGATACAAAACCATAGATACTACTTTGGCAATAGTATCAAATATCGATTTCAAGGTGGATTTTTATATGATTTCAAATAGCACCAACTTAACTACTGTTGTTGTGTCATCAAAGGGGGGAAGGGAATCAGATGGTTATGCCAAAAGAGCAGAGCAAAGAGCTGATAATGTTGTAAATATAGTTTCAGCCAATTCCATAGCCATATCGCCTGATATTACAGTAGCAAATGTGATGGCGAGGGTTTCAGGCGTATCGGTTGAACGGGGAAACACTGGTGAAGGACAATATGCGATTATCAGAGGCATGGATAAAAGATATAATACCACACTGATAAACGGAGTCAAGATTCCAAGCCCGGATAATAAAAACCGATATGTCCCGCTGGATATATTTCCTTCCGATTTAATAGAGCGGATTGAAGTTTCAAAATCTTTAACTGCTGAAATGGAAGGTGATGCTTCGGGAGGCGTAATTAACCTGGTCATGAAAACAGCACCAGATGATTTCAGGTTGGAAGGGAATGTTGGTGCTGGTTATTCGGCCTTATTTTCACAACGGCCATTCGATAGTTTTAGCACCTCTTTTGTCAATAGGAAGTCTCCGGCTGAAATTTTGGGAACCGGTGTTGAGGCTCAAATTTCCGCTTTCCCATTCCAAAACTTGATTACTTCTACGAAAAAATCTCCAATCAACAGTAATTATAGTCTCACAATCGGAGATCGGTTTTTAGATAAAAGGTTAGGAGTCATTTTTTCAGGTAGCTATCAAAATACCTATGCCGGGAATAATACCTCGCGACTGGTCGAGAATGCCACTTTAGGTCCGGCTCAGGGGCCAAATGCAGAAATGACCCAGGTTTTTCCCGAATATCTCACAAGAAAATATTCATCACTAACTAATCGGCTAGGACTTATCTCGACTATTGATTACAGGTTTAATCCTGATAATGCGATAAGTTTGTTTGGAACCTATTTACAACTTAACGAAGACCGTGTCAGACTGACTAATGACCTGCTTTTGGGAAACTATTCCTTTCAGGGATATACCGGCGGTTTCCAGCAAAGCTATGAAACACAAACCCGGCAGGATCTTCAAAGCATCTACAGTTTAATCCTGCACGGAAATAATAAACTGGCCGGTTTGTTAACAACCGATTGGGCTTTAGCATACTCTAAAGCAAAGCAGCAATTACCTGATATGGCAGCATTTAACACAACACAGCAAATTAGTCCGAATACTTCCGGAACAGCGACTTCAATTGTGTATGGCCCACTGACGGTGAGACCTGAAAAGAGGGAATGGTCACACAATACAGACAAAGATCTGTCAGGGTATTTGAATCTGCATTACAATTCTGAGATCATGAATCATCAGTCCTTAATTACATTTGGAGGGATGTTTAGGCACAAAAGCAGGGACAACTACGATAACCAGTACAGTTTGAATGCCCCGCCTGATGCCAATTCTATCGACCAGAAATATATTTCCATTCCGGCTTCCCAGTTTAAATTTATTCCGCATACCGATGCGTTGGGAACAGCCTTTAGTAATGCAGGTGTCTATACATTTAATGAAAACGTTCAAGGGGTTTACGGAGAGGCTAAATATTTTATTAAAGATAATTTTGACGTTTTGATCGGCTTAAGAGTTGAGAATACAAGTCAGACTTATAATTCATCCTTGCCGGCGACCATTGCCGGAAAATCGGCGACGATAAGCTATCTTGATTTTTTACCTAGTCTCAATGCTAAATATTCACTTAATAATAACCAGGCACTTAGATTATCTTACTTTACTTCTGTTTTGCGTCCTGCCTATTCAGATCTTGTACCCTATTTAGATAAAACCGGATTCTCGCAAGATGACTTTGGAACGATTGGTAATCCAAATTTGCAGCATACTGTTATCAATAATTTTGATTTTCGCTATGAGGTCTTCCCAAAAGGGCTTGACCAGTTTATGATTGGCACTTTTTATAAATCCATCTTTAATCCAATTGAATATGCATTAGTTCAGACAAGTTTTGCAGCCGACCTGGAACTTACCCCAAACAATTTTGGGACAGCTCACAATTATGGTCTGGAAGCAGTTTTCAGAAAGTATTTTGGGAATATAGGTATCTCAGGTAATTACACTTATACCTACTCGGTAATAAATTCTTCAAAGAAATTTAATTATATCGATCCAACGGACAATAGTTTTCACAATATTGATGTAAACCAACCCAGACCTTTACAAGGACAGGCGGCTCACATCGGCAATATTTCCCTTTTATTTAAAAGCGGCAAAAGTAAGGTTGACGCTCAATTAGCTGCGGTATATACTGGCGCAAGAATAAATACACTGTCGATGTATAAGGATCTGGATAACTGGGAACGACCCACTTTCAATCTTGATTTCTCCGCACAAAAAGAGTTTGGCCGGCATTATATCATCTATGTCAAAATCAACAATCTTTTGAATACCCCCTATCAATTAATTGTCAAACAAACAAATAGGGCATATAGCGGAATCAATAAATTGCCGATACAGGATAGTCCCAAATACGCTACAATTGAAAAGGATGTCTATTATGCACGGTACTCACTGGGTTTTCGCTTTAAATTTTGATAATCTAAGAATAATTTGATATAATAATTTAGTAATCAATCATTTAATTAATAATTTAAAATCATGAAACATTTAATAAATGCCTTATTTATGCTTGCCATTTTTGTGTTTGCATCGTGCACAAAAAAGGATATGGCTGTCGTATCTGCACCATTGTTAAAAGTCGGTGTAACTGTAAGTAATACTGCTCCATTGTCGGGTGCAATTAAAGGAACTTTTCTTGCCAATCAAACCTATAGCATCTCTGGTGATGTTATCATCAATGCAACAGATACTTTGTTGATTCAGGAGGGTGTTAAAATCAATATCACAAACGGTGCCAATTTTATTGTCCACGGGACCTTCATAAGTCTGGGTTCAAAAAGTGCTCCAATTATTATCAGTGATCCTTCAAAAACCAAAACTATGGGTAATTCTTCTGCGGCAACAGATCCAGCTTATGTTGGAGGCTGGGGAGGTATCTATTGCGATGTTACTTGTCCGCTTTTGGTAATCAAATGGACTCATCTTGACTTTGGAGGTGCCGGTCTTGTTGCTCCACCTTTCACCGGACCGTCAACTGGCGACCAGTATATTATTTACTGGCAGAATCCAAATGGGAACCTGATCCTTGAAGATTCCTGGTTATATGGAAGTCCGGATGATGCAATACGTTTTTACGGCGGACATATTAACGTGATGCGAAACACTCTTGAAAAACTTGGAGGCACCGGTGGAGATGGATTTAATGCCAAGGGTGGTACACAAGGGAATATGGCCTATAACCTGATTATCGGTGGTGCTACCAACGGAACAAAATCAGCCAATGACGGTGCCAAGGGATCTATTCAGACCCAGATCGCCATGTACAATAATACCTATGTAAACGGAGGATTTAGAAATTCCGGGACCTATGGCGCAAGGAGCGGGTCTATCGAGGTTGAAAATAATTCAAGAGCACTGGCTTATAATAACCTGATCGTGGATTGCAATTTTGGTGTTCGTATTGCAGGAGGGAATAATGTGACTGCCAAAGTTTACCTGGCTGATACCTTAAGCCACGTTGATGGTCCAATTATGAAAACTGCATATGGTCACAATTTTTTCTATGTAGACAATGTAGCTCAGGCAAATCAGATCGTTCCAACAAACATCGCGCAGGCGGTTGTGACTCATCCGCAAGCAACAGATATTCCAAATATGTTTGCCTTCTTAGGTCCGACATATACTTTTGGTTTCGCTTATGATGGTTCCAGCCTGGTTGGTCAAAATAATCCAAAATTTGTTAATTATCCGCTTCCCAATTTGAACTTTGCCAATCAGGCATCCGTTGATGCTTTTGATTTTCATCTTTTGGCAAGTTCCCCGGCAGCCGGAAAAGGGTTAACCACCTTCTCCCCGATTAACAATGTCCCAATTGATAAAAACTTTGGTTCGACTGAAATCACTCCTCCCGGAAAAGATATCGGTTGCTACCAGCTTGATGGCACAGGAAACCAGCATTAATAACCGCATATAATAAACCTTGAATCTCAACAACCTCCTGCTTCTCGACCGGCAGGAGGTTGTATCATAAAATCACTTTTTTGAATGTCTAATTCCTGTTTTTTATTCAAACTGAAATGCATAAAATATCCTCCGTTCAAATTAAAGGTTCTGGAACCGGAATCATTAAAAATGTAAAGTTAATCCTCTGTGCCTTTTTAATTTTTATCTCTAATGTTGAAGCAAAACAACCCCATAACACTAAACTACTTCAATTTGTTATCACTTCAGACTCACATTTTGGAATTAAAAGGCTCACTTTTCAAGGAGACTCAAATGTATATTCCAATGATGTGAATGCTGCTATGGTTGCCAAGATAAATAGATTACCATCTTTAAAACTGCCCAATGATGGAGGTGTAAATGCCTCAAATACGGTTGGAGGTATTGAATATTTAATCAATGCCGGAGATCTTTCTAATCGGGAGGAGTATGGAGTTCAAACTTCTGAGAAATCGTGGAGTCAGTTTGCTGCTGTTTATTTAAAGGGATTAACTCTCAAAAACAATCGGAATAAGAAAACCGAAATATTACTTCTGCCTGGTAACCATGACATTTCCAATTCAATAGGTTATTGCCGAAAACTCTCACCCCTGACTGATAATACGGCGCTGGTTGGGATTTTCAATTACATGTTCCCGAGGCATCCTAAAAATACATCGACTTTTAACTATTCCATAGATAAGGTTCATTATTCAAGGGATAAGGGAGGAATCCATTTCGTTTTCATTAATATGTGGCCTGATTCCAGTGAACGCGTCTGGATTGAAAAAGATTTAAAAACAGTTCGCCCTAACACCCCTGTAATCATGTTTGCACATGATCAACCTGCTGTAGAATCCAAACACTTTACTAACCCAAATGGAAACCATACGATTAATGGTACAGATAAATTTGAGAATATTATTCCGGAAGTTTTCAAGGACGGAACGAAAACTTCCGATCCAAGTTTGATTGAACAACGTTCCTTTGTTGCCTTTATAAAAGCACATCCAAACATCAAAGCTTATTTTAATGGAAATGCTCATGAGAATAAGATGTACGAATACAAAGGACCAGATAATGATATCAGTTTGAAAACATTCCAGGTTGATTCGCCCATGAAAGGGATTATTTCCTTGAAAGACGAGACTAAATTATCCTTCCAATTGGTCACGATTGATCTGCGAACAAAAACAATGACAGTGCGGGAATGTCTTTGGAATCCGAATCCTAATACCTCTCCTGAACTTATCTCCTGGGGGACAAATGCTTCAATATCTTTAAATTAACCTGGAAATTAGGAGTACAACGAGTAAAAATAAGTTATTCATGCACTTTGCGATTTTTATAATAAGGTCAGTAAAAATCCTAATCCTGAACCTCCTATAACAACCAGTGCACTGTTGATCCTTCTGAAACCAAAGACGACTGTTAGGCTCAGTATGGCAATCAGGACAGTTCGCCAGTCAGAAATAGTTTCTTTCCCTAATTGATAACAGATTACAGCGATGATTGCCACTGATGCCACATTTACAGCATCCAGAAATGCCGAGAAGGATTTTGAGTTTCTCATCTTCCGGACAAGCGGATTTAGTAAGGCAACGAATAAAAATGAGGGGAGGAATATTCCTAAGGTTGCGATTAAAGCTCCTGTAAAATAATTTATTTGATAGCCAATAAAGGTTACTGATGAAAAAACCGGGCCGGGGGTAAATTGTCCGACAGCGATGGCATCTACTAATTGCTGCCGCGATATGATTCCCTTAGCTACAAGTTCCGTGTCCAAAAAAGCAAATAGAACATAACCGCTACCATAAAGAATTGCTCCAATCTTTAGGAAAGTTAAGAATATACCCAGGTTCCTTAAATTGAAAAATCCGTTTCCCGTGAATTGCAAAATTGCCAAAGGGAACGCACTGTTTAAAGTATTTATTTTTCGAAGTCTGATAAGGGACAAAGCGAGAGCAATCAGTCCTGCTCCGAACATGACATAAATCTCATTAATTCCATAAAGGCAAATCAGAAAGGATAAGATACCAATAAAACCTAATTCAACCGTTTTTAAAGACTTCTTAGCCAGAGGATAAACAGCTGCAAGAATAATTGCAATAATTGCAGGACTTATCCCATATATGAATGGCTGAACTATTGGTAAATGTCCATACTCTTTATAAAGCACTGCAAAAATTCCGGTAATCATTACTGCTGGTAAAATAAAACATAAACCGGCTACGATTAATCCTTTCCAACCTGCCCGTTCATGACCAATATGGATAGCCATTTCGGTGCTGTTTGGACCAGGAATAAGATTTGTTGCCCCTATAAGATCGAGAAAATGCTGTTCATCAATCCATTGACGCTTTCTTACAACCTCCTCCTTCATCATGGCGATATGGGCTGCAGGACCCCCAAATGAAATGGTGCCAAGCTTTAAAAATAATAGGGCGACTTCTTTCAACCGTTGGTTGTTAAACTTTTGATTTGATTCCATTTTGTAAATGTATCAGATAATTAATCAGATAGTCCACTGTAAACCTATATAGCAGCTCAAGATGCTGACAATTGCCAAAATGTGACCCAAAGAAAAGATGAAATGGGTCGTATTGCCCGCATTAATTAACCCGCAAAAATTGGAATAAATAGCTGGGGTCTCCCATTGCCGAAGGTGCTGCTTTTTGCCGTCGGCAATTCTATTGTAGGAAAGTGCCTATCTGGGGGAGATCTTTTACCTCTTTTATGAAACGATATTTTATCCCCGGCTCAGTATCTGGCTACCCAAATGCGACACCTTGATGTCCGTCATAATTGTTGTTCATCAGGACGATCATACTTACCTGAAAGTTTGGGATTACCTGTGATTCACTTCAAAATGGGATTTGTACCTGTCCTGGATCCTTGTTAAAATGAATTGACTGAAGTAATATAGTTTTCAAAATATTTAAAATCAACCTGTTGAAGATCCTCGGCAAAAAAAGGTGGGACTGTAAACTCACTTGGGTTAATTGGCATGAAAACAATCAAAAAAGGAATAATCCTATCCAACTTATCATTTATATGAATCAAGTTTCTTGCATGTTACCTTCTGTTTTAGCATCAAAGGATCACATCCTCCTGAACCATAAATAGACGTATAAATTAAAAGAAATGTTATAAGTGCTGATATGAAAATTATTCCAATTAAAATCTAAAATATTGGTGAAAACACTAGACTTCTTCATTATCATCTACTTCAAATTTCTTTTCCGTTTTAAACTTCTCGTTAAAAAATTTTATCGTTTCATTTTTATCCTTCAAATTTTGTACGATAAGATAGGCAACTAAAAAAATCGCACAACATATGAAAATGCCAAGTACCAACCAATTTATTTCCATTGCTTATGTTTTTTTAATAAAGTTTGATGAGATAGTATCACGTTGACAATAAAACTGAATTAAAAACTTTAGGCTGTTTCCCATTATTGAAATTATTGTTGTTTATCCTAAAACGAGAAAGCCAGTGTTCACTCCTATCTAAGGTCCATTAGACTGATAATAATAGAAATAATTATTTGTAAATAGTAAAGTGTAGTATGTTACCAGATTGGACAAAGTTGATCCAGTACCTCTATTTGTAATTTACCCCAGATTTATAAGTTTAAGAATCCAATAAATAAGGGCTGCAAGTGCCATTGAAACTGGAATTGTAAGTATCCAGGCATATAGTAAATTCACGGTTACGCCCCATCGGACTGCTGAGACCCTTTTTGTTAAGCCAACCCCCATAATGGCGCCGGTTATGGTATGGGTAGTGCTGACAGGAATTCCAAATGCTTCAGTTCCAAATAGTAATATGGCTCCGGCGCCCTCAGCTGCAACCCCTTCAAAAGGGCTAAGTTTAGTGATTTTGGACCCCATTGTTTTAACAATTTTCCACCCTCCTATCAGAGTACCTGCTGAAATAGCAGTATAACAACCATAGACAATCCACAAAGGGATAGCATGGATTTTACCATCCACAAAGGTAATTTGAGCCCAATGTGGAATTGAGGCAGGATCGGTAGTTTTAAAATAGACCAATAAGGTTGCCGAGATTATTCCCATGACTTTTTGGGCATCATTACCTCCATGTCCCAGACTAAATAATGCCGAAGAAAATAACTGTCCAATTTTAAACCACCTTTTTAATCTGAAAGGATTGAAACTCTTGAAAATCCAAAGAAGAGCAATGGATAAAAAGTAGGATAACAGCATTCCAATCAATGGGGCTAGGAAGATAAAGGACGCAATTTTGATAATCTTGTCAGAATGAACTACGCACCACCCGGCATAGGAAATTGCTGCACCCGCAAATCCTCCTACCAAAGTATGGGATGAACTTGAGGGAATTCCGAGATACCATGTGATTAAGTTCCAAATGATAGCTGCTATTACACCTGCCAAAATCACCTGAAGATTAATAGCACCCGTATCCACAACCTTTGCTATCGTATCTACTATATGAAGTTCAAATATTGCATATGCGGCAAAGTTGAAAAAAGCGGCCCAGATAACTGCCTGTAAAGGAGTTAGCACCTTGGTCGATACTACCGTAGCAATTGAATTCGCTGCATCATGAAATCCATTGATAAAGTCGAAGATAAAAGCCAACACAATAATGGCAATCAAAAGTGTAAAGTTCATAGCTCCATAATAGGTTACTCAAAATTATGATTCTGGTGTTACATTACGGTTACATTGTTGTTACATTAATATTACAGTAGCGCTTTGGATAGATGACACAATTATTTTCGAGACACTAAAATGAACGCTGTCTTAATCAAAAAAAAATTATAATTGATTTTTAGCCAACAAGAGTTATGGAATCAGAAAAATTTAATCGATGTGTTTTTACCTCCATTCCAAAATAAAACAATTGGGTAATAAAAGTATTCCTCGAGATAAGGGCAATGATAATTTCCTAACTCGGCAGTGTTATTTCCACGGTGTTGTCCCAATAAAAACAGTATGAGTGGTCATCTGGTCAAGTCCCGCCAATTCACCGCAATCTTTGATGTGGTTATTGAACTTTTGGTTAGATATCCGGGGTAAAACATTAACCGGGTACGGACAATTGTCACTAATCTTTTGGGCCTGGGGTAAAATCGGAATCCTGGCCGGCTCTTTTACCTTCCAGATTATCTTTTCATTATATCTGTTTTTCAGGTAGTCCCGTCTTAATTGCAACAGGTATCAAGACGCCAAGAAGGAGAAGATTGTTGAATCCGGATTAGATGTTTATAGTTTAATATGTCGTATTTGTTTCAGTTCAACTTAACTATCACGGATTAAAGCACTTACACCAAAACAATTTATATGTCAGTTAATGTCCTAACAAGAACAGGAAAAGTCATTTCCTGTAAAACAAAATCCGCCTGACTTTTACCACGCATCAAGACAATTATAAAATTGAGATTCAGGTGAAAAAATTGATAATTTTATACGCTGAAAAATGAGATGGTTTTAATTTACAGCCTACAAAAAATAGGGGGACTGAGATAAAAAGAGAACCCAATTTCATTGAACTAAGCTCAAAAAACGGTAAAATGATCTGAAGAAAGAAACTGTAATAATAACGATATTAAAAAATTATGAATCTGATAATTAAAGAACAAATAAGACGGGCTCTAATAAGCCTGCTCCTTTTAATATTTTCTTCCGCATTGGTTGGTCAGAATCGGCAGAATAAAGAAGCCGGTCTGATGGCGCTCGATGAGCAATATGGTTTCCTAAATATAAAACTGGAAACTCCTTTAAGTGCCTTTAAAGGTTTATTAAAAGAGGATGGCGACAAATCGTGTTATAAAATGGCACAGGCTGAGTACATTCTGGGTAAATATAAGTTTGAAGCGGTTTACCTCACCTTTTACAAAGACCAGGTTACCACCATGGAACTTGAAACCAAGGGGTGGAATAACACAAATGGTATACTATACATTCTACAGGAGGCTTATAGCGAAGGAAATAAAAGGGAGCACTTTGGATATAAATGGAAAGGCCAAAAAGTATGGATGAACTTTGCCATCAACGAATCTGATGGGAACGGTGTATTAAGTTTACACAGTGTTCCGTTAATGACCAAGGAAATTGGTGAAAACGAATAGAATAGTCTGAATTTTAACCTGATACCCGGTAATTTGTGATCCAGGGTTCCCATTCTGCACAATGTTTTATCAAGGGAGGGTTATATCTGTTGAATAATTCCGGCAAGATGTTGCAACCTATTTCGTTTCACAATGATCACATTTGCAATTTTTACCTTTCGCTTTTTCGAAGGCTTCCTTACCTTCTGAAAATGAGAAATATATGAGACCTGCCGTACCAAAAGAATCGGCAAAGGCAAATCCTGTCAATTCGTAAAACAGACTTGAGATCAGCAAAACAATTGACATATATACACAAATTTTGGTGCAGTTACTATCCGAAATGATAGGGTCGGAATTCAATTGTGTACCGACTTGCCTTTTCACAGTCATGAGCCAGATCATAACAAGTATTGAGATCAAAGATATGATGATCCCCCAAAAAGTCGTTTCTGGCTTGTGTTTTTCAATAATGTTAATGGTAATTCCGGCTAATAGCCCGATTGACAGCAAATAAAAAGCCGCACCTGTTATTTTAAGGGCTTTAATCTCAAACTCATTCTTCGAACTTGACGGATTATTCTTAATACGCAAAATCATTACCGCAATTCCTATTCCTGATATTACTTCGATAAAACTGTCTACACCAAAACCGAATAAGGTAAGCGTTTCATCATGATAACCCAATATCATAGAAACAAAACCTTCAGCAATATTGTAAATTATCGTGAATAAACTTAACTGATAAGCTCTTCGGTAAAGTTTAAGTTCCTGCTCCATGGGTTAAAGAGAAATACTGCTCTGTTAGGTGAACGTAAAAGAAACATGGGTTTAATCGTATAACAGTCGTTTATGGGTAAAGTTTAAGATATCTCTACCTTTTAGAATATAATTCGCACAAAATACCGCTAATTGTCGATAAAAACATCCCAAACGTCGATATTATTTCAAAAGGTTTTCATTCAAAAATACTTTTGTTTCAAAATAACAGTCGTATATGAAAACATTTCAAACGAGTTTTTTAATTGCCTTTCTTCTTTTGATTTTCTCAGGTTACGAAGGTAAGACGCAGAACAAAACCTGGACCCTGGATGATTGCATCACATATGCGTTGGGTAAAAATATCCAGGTTCTCAAGGCTGATCTGACAAGCAATCAAAATCAACTTTATGCCAATCAGTCTAAATTGAACCGTTTACCCGGATTGAATGCATCAGTGAGCGAAAATATGAATTGGTATAAAGGATTTGATTCGGCATCTGGTCATTATGGAAGTGCCAGCGGTTCTAACGCTACGAATTATGGTGTAAATTCTAATGTAACACTGTATAATGGTAAAAAACTTAGCACTCAGATTAAGCAGACAGAACTTAATTTTCAAAGTGGGAAGTTTTATTCACAAGCGGTAAGAGAATCGGTTGGACTGAATATTATCAATGCATATTTGCAGGTACTCTATGCATACGAAAGTGTCAATAATGCTGAGAAGCAAGTCGAATCGACCACAAAACAACTGGCCCTGGCCAAGGAGCGGATGGATCTTGGAGCAATTGCATCTTCCGATTATTTGCAGATCAAATCTGAGCTGGCTACAGAGAAATTCACTTTGGCAACCGCCCAAAGTCAGCTATCTACCGATAATGTTACTTTGGAACAGCTCATCGAGTTACCGGTTGATCCCAATTTTAAAATCAGCTCGCCGAACCTCGAAAGTTTACTCGTGCAATTTGTCAACCCCAATTCACAGGAAGTTTATAATCTGGCACTTGGAATAAAACCGGAGATTAAGAATATTGAACTGACGAAAGAGAGTACCACTCTGAACCTGAAGATTGCCAAAGCCGATTTCATCCCCACCATTTCGATGAATGCAGGATTATCCAGTAATTATTCAAGCCTGAACACAGGATCGTCGTATAACAGTCAGTTATCCAATACATTTAGTCCATCGGTAGGGATCTCGCTCTCGATACCAATCTTTCAGAAAAATCAGGTTAAAACCAACGTGGGGCTTGCCACTATTGCAATATCCAATGCGGAGCTCGATGTTGTTAATGCAAAGAATCTGCTCCGTAAGGAAATTGAGCAGGCCTGTACAAATGTGACTTCAGCATGGAGTCAATACTCTGCCAGCCTTGATCAGATGCAATCTTCGAAGGAGTCCTATGACGTCACGACTGAAAAATTCAGAGTCGGATTGCTTAATTCGGTTGACTTTTTGGTTCAGAAAACCAGCTTAATCACCTCCGAAAGCAAGTTACTCCAGGCAAAATTCAATCTGATTTTTAGTTATAAGGTATTGGATTTTTATAAAGGAGTTCCGCTGACATTGTAAGATCTGAAAACTGAAATAGATAGAAATAAATAGAAATAGATTGTAATATTACAAAACCATGAAAAAGAAACTTTTATTCATTGGATCGGCCTTAGTCCTGATTGTTGTTGGTTTCCTCGTTTATAAATCGTTTGGAAGTACTGACAAAACCATATCGTTTGAAACTTCAAAAATTTCAAAAGGGACAATCAGCAATACTGTGACTGCAACAGGGACACTTGAAGCGGTTAAAACCGTTGAGCTTGGCACCCAGGTTTCAGGGGTAATCACAAAAATCTACGTTGATTATAATTCGGAGGTAAAGAAAGGGCAGTTGCTGGCTCAGATTGACGAAACGCCTCTTTTGGCTCAGCTGGCTCAAAGCAAATCAAGCGTTGATCAGTCCGAAGCAGAGGTCAAATATCAAAAAGCTACATACGAACGTTACAAAGCATTGATAGATAAGAAATTAATTGCTCAATCAGATTATGACCTGGCTGAATACAATTATAATAAAGCGGTGGCAACCTTGCACAATGTCAAATCAATGAACGACAAGGACAAAATTAACCTGTCGTATGCCAAGATTTTTTCTCCCATCGATGGGATTATTCTCAGCCGCGCAGTGGATGAGGGTCAAACAGTAGCTGCAAGCTTTAGTACCCCTACCCTGTTCACGATCGCCAATGACCTTACGCAGATGCGGGTAGAGGCCAAAGTGGATGAAGCCGATATAGGAAAAATCGCTAACGGTCAGCGGGTGGAGTTTACTGTGGATGCCTTCCCTTTGAAGAAATTTTCGGGTGTAGTTACCGAAATCAGGCTTAAGCCGGTAACGTCCGCCAATGTAGTCACCTATACAGTAATCATTAATGCACCAAATCCGGATAAAATATTGATGCCGGGAATGACTGCAAACGCTTCGTTCTTTGTAACTGAGCGAAAAGATATTATACTCGTTCCTTCAAAATCAACTCAGTTCTCCCCAGACATGGAAGCACTGGCAACTTACAACCAGAATGGAGCTGGCAATTTATCTCCTATGCCTCCAATGGGAGAAGGTGGTCCAAAAGATAAACAAAATGACTCAGACAAGACAGTCTGGGTAAAGGATGGATTATCAGTGCATCCACAAAAAATCAAGGTTGGGGTTACTGATGAAATTCATTACGAAGTTTTATCGGGATTAAACGAAGGTGATGAAGTAGTCTTGTCTATGAGTACAGGTGCTGATGATGCAAAGACGAAAGCAGGTCCAGCCAAAAGCCCGTTTATGCCCCAAAGGCCGGGAAGTAACAGAAAAACAACAAAATAACCATGAATAAATCAATCATACAGGTTAATCAGCTGAAGAAAGATTTTTATGTTGGTGAAATCACAGTCCACGCACTTCGGGGCATTAATCTCGAAATCAAGCAGGGGGAGTTTGTTGCCATCATGGGAACAAGCGGTTCTGGAAAATCGACCATGTTGAATATTCTGGGTTGCCTGGATAAACCAACCTCAGGATCCTACTTTCTGGATGGAATCAGCATGGGCGAACTTTCAAAAAACGAACTTGCAGGATTACGCAACATGAAATTGGGATTTGTCTTTCAATCCTATAATCTTTTGTCGAGAACTTCTGCCCTTGAAAATGTGGAACTTCCATTATTCTACAATCCTAAAATTAAATCCAAGGAGCGCCGCGAACGAGCCGAAGCAGCCCTGGAAGCTGTCGGCCTTAGTGACCGGATGCATCATATGCCCAATCAATTGTCAGGAGGACAACAACAAAGGGTGGCTATTGCACGCTCCTTGGTTAATGACCCTGTGGTCATCCTGGCTGACGAGGCAACCGGGAATCTCGATACCCGGACCTCCTTCGAAATCATGGCATTACTTCAGGATCTGAATCAAAAAGGTAAAACCATCGTATTTGTGACTCATGAAGCAGATATTGCAAAGTTTATGACCCGTCAGGTTGTTTTCCGCGACGGTCATATTATCCGTGAAGAATTAGTGACCAACAGAAACAATGCTGTGGAATTACTGAAGGCTCTTCCGATTGAAGAAACTGTTTAAATATACTGATAATGAATTACTTAAATTCCATAAAAATAGCTCTGAATGCACTGAAAAGGAATAAATTCAGGGCATTCCTCACCATGCTGGGAATCATCATCGGGGTTGCTTCCGTAATCGTGATGCTTGCCATCGGTCAGGGATCGAAAAAGAGTATTCAGGACCAAATGGCCGGGATGGGAACTAATCTTATTTTTGCCTTCCCGGGTGGGGAACAAAAAGGTGGTGTCCGGATGGGAAACAGCGATGCACAAAGTATGAAACTAAGCGACGTTGAAGCCATAGAAAAAGATTGTCCGGCAATCAGCGATGTTTCTCCGGAAGTTCGTTCAAGCGGACAGGCCGTGGTTGGAAACCAAAACTGGCCAACCTCCATCTTTGGGGTCAATAATAAATACTTCAATATCCGGAAATATACGATCGGATCGGGCCGCAGTTTCACGGAAAACGAGATTAACACCTATGCAAAAGTGTGTTTGGTAGGCAAAACCGTTGTCACTAATTTATTCGGGAAAATCAACCCAATTGGGCAGACGGTCCGTTTCGGGAATATCCCGCTGCTGATTATCGGTATTCTGGGAGAGAAAGGGGAAAATGGGATGGGTCAGGATCAGGACGACCTGATCATGGCTCCCTATACAACGGTTCAAAAACGGATACTTGCCATCACGCATATTCAGAGTATTGCGGCATCGGCAGCCAGTGAAAGTCTGAATGCCGCAGCAATTGACCAGCTCACTAAATCCCTGAGGAGCAGTCATAAACTAAAAGATAAAGCAGCAGATGATTTTCAGGTCAGGTCTCAATCTGAAATGGTCCAGACTTTTAGCTCTATCAGTGATATCATGACGGCACTGCTGGGAGCTATATCAGGAATCTCCCTGCTGGTAGGCGGCATTGGAATTATGAACATCATGTACGTGTCAGTTACCGAACGGACACGTGAAATCGGTCTCCGGTTATCAGTTGGAGGTCGTGGAAATGATATTATGATGCAGTTCCTCATTGAATCGATCTTACTGAGTGTCTTTGGAGGGATCATTGGAATTTCCCTGGGAATAATCGCCACCAAGGTTATGTCTTCGATTCTGAACTGGCCGGTGGTCATTACGACAATCTCAGTGGTTATGGCCTTTTTGGTTTGTTCTGCCATTGGGATCTTCTTTGGGTGGTATCCTGCCAGAAAAGCGGCAAGTCTGAATCCGATTGATGCATTACGATATGAATAATATATCTTTGTAAAAACTGGATACCGTGCTTAAATCATTTTCAATTCCTGGTAAGAAAATTGTTGTTTCACTGCATGTTATGGCATGGGTATTCCTGATAATTATACCCCTTTATTTAAGCAATGCATTCGGGGGAGACGATCAGCATCAAATCATTCAGTTCTATATTCACTTTCTATCGGCTGGTATTATCTTTTATCTTGGTTACCTGTGGCTCGTTCCAAAATATTTCCTGCAGGAAAAGAAAATTACTTATTTAATCATTCTGATTGGTTTAACCCTGATTACCTACTTCCTAACCGTTATCATCAACGATTATATCCTTTTTGATCCGGTAAAGGAGTCGAAATTCTGGGAAGCCATGAATAAGGTAACAGGCAAGGATATTCATTTCCGCCCGCCGATGAAAGCATTTGGTTTTTACAACCATATCCTCACATCTGCCCTGATATCAGGATTTGCAATCGGACTTGGTGTAATGGATAAACTGAAACAGAACGAAAAGAGGCAAAAGGAACTTGAAAAGGAAAAGCTGAATTCAGAACTTGCGTTCCTGAAAAATCAGATTAGTCCCCATTTCTTCTTTAATACCCTGAATAACATCTACTCATTAATCGGGATCGATGGTCCGATAGCCCAGGAGTCGGTGCTGAAACTGTCCAAATTAATGCGTTATCTTCTTTATGAATCTGATCAGGGTGAGACATTGATCAGTAAGGAAATCAGTTTCATGAACAATTATATTGATCTGATGAAATTACGGCTAAGTACCCGGGTTGATTTGATCATTGATTTTCCTACGGAATTTTCTGATTTTTCATTTCCACCCTTGCTTTTTGTTCCATTTATTGAGAATGCATTTAAGCATGGTGTAAATTCACGCGAACGTTCATTTATCAATCTGCAATTGAAAATCGGAGAGGATAAAATCAGGTTTAGTGCCGAGAACAGTGTAGGTAAAGGCCGGGTGTTTGAAAATAATCAGCACACAGGCATCGGTCTTGAAAATGTTCAGAAACGGCTTGGACTTTTGTTCCCGGGAAGATATGATCTGAAGATTGATCAGAATGAGACCATTTTTCGGGTTGAACTTGCCATTGACAGGGGGAGATCACAATTATGAAACTCAGAACCATTGCCATTGATGATGAGCCACTTGCGCTAAGACTGGTATGTGATTATATCAGCAAGACTCCGTTTCTTGAGCTTGCAGGTTCATTTGACAACCCTTTGGATGCGATCGATTTTCTTTCCACCCAGACGGCAGACCTGATATTCGTGGATATCCAGATGCCCGATTTAACAGGGATAGAATTTATCCGGACTTTGGAGGAGGGGCCCAAAATCGTCTTTACAACGGCCTATGAGAAGTATGCGCTGGAGGGATTTAAGCTTAATGCGATTGATTATCTGCTCAAACCCTTTAGTTATGAGGAGTTTCTGATTGCAGCCGGCAAGGCGCGCAAGCAGGCGGAATTGGAAGCAAATGCAGTGACCTCCATTGAAGCAAATAACCAGTTTTTGTTTCTTAAATCAGAATATAAGATCAGGCGGATTAACTTCAACGATATTTTATATATCGAAGGATTAAAAGATTACATCAAAGTTTATGTCAGCGGGGAAATCAAACCGATCATATCGCTTAACTCCATTAAATCGCTGGAACAGAAATTGCCGGAAACGGGATTTATGCGTGTCCACCGCTCCTTTATCGTGAACCTGAACAGAATTGAGATTATTGAGAACAATCGTATTGTATTTGGTAAGACCTATATTCCGATCAGCGACCTTCACAAAGAGAAGTTTCAGGAATACCTCGATAAGAATTTTCTGTAACTAGTTTTGCCTGTATTTTCGTGCCCAGTTCATGACATTGGAAGGTGGCCGGTTCGCCTTTAACTCATCTTCCATAAATTGCATATAGGGGTCAACGTGTGCAAAAAACTTTTTATAACCGGAGCACAGATAATTAAGACCAGGCTCCCCATCTGCGGTTTGAAGGAAACGATGTTTGGGACATTCGCCATGGCATGCAAACCGGTACTCACATTTGATGCATTGCTGCGGCAACCCGGATAATTTGTTCTGCCCAAATTTCTGTTGTTTTTCCAACTGAACCAGCCCAAAAAGGGTTTGATCTTTAATATTTCCGAGTTTATATTCGGGGTAAACATAGTGGTCACAGGAATATACATCTCCATTATGCTCGACCACAACCGCCTCACCGCAGGTTTTGGAGAAGATACAGATACCAGCGGGCTCTCCCACCCAGTTAGCCAGCGCAGAATCAAACTGTAAAACATAAACTTTACCCACATCCCGTTTCACCCATTCGTTAAAAACAGCGATCAGGAAATTACCGAATTCATCAGGACGAACCGACCAATCGGTTACCAAAGCATCCGGATCTTCGGGACCAACAAGGTCTAAAGTTGTGGGATCTTCTATTTTCTTGCGGCGTTCAACAATTGGGATGAACTGAAGGAACCCACCGCCAATAAACTTAAGAAAATTATAGATTTCAACCGCATACTTCGCATTATACCTGTGAATAACGGTAAGTGTATTAAACTCAACCTGATGTTTTTGAAGAAGGAGAACCCCCCGCATCACATGATCAAATGTAGGTGTTCCATTGCGATATGGTCTGAATGTGTCATGGACGTGTTTGGGACCATCTATCGATATCCCTACAAGGAAGTTATGCTTTTTAAAAAAGGCGCACCACTCATCGTCTAGCAATGTTCCGTTGGTTTGAAAAGCATTTTCAATTTTTTTGCCGTCCGCGTATTTCTTCTGCAAGGCAACAACCAATTTGAAATAGTCGAGCCCCAGCAAGGTTGGTTCTCCACCCTGCCAGACAAATTGTATGGTGTTAACCTGTTGAACCCAGATGTATTGCTTTATGAATTTTTCGAGCAACTCCTCGCTCATCCGGAATGAACCGGAATCTTTATAGAGTTTCTGCTTTTCGAGATAGTAGCAATAGGTACAATTCAGGTTGCAGGCAGGCCCAATGGGCTTTGCCATCGCCTGAAACGCAAAAGGTTTATCGTAAAAACTCATTTATAAAGGGATTAATGGGTCAACAGGTTAATTATCCGCTACACACCTGAAACCGGTATGTTCCATGCTGGTATCCTCTGTACTTTTCATGCGCCGGGCATTGCGATAACCACTGCAATACCGATCGTTGCAAAGGAATGATCCGCCCCTCAGCACCCGCTTGGTAGCGAAGGGTTCGTCCGGATCGTAACTTTTATCAGGTCCTTTGGGATTCTTAATTCCATCAGGGATATTGCTTTCTTTGTAGTAATCTACATGATAAAGATCTGCACACCACTCCCACACATTGCCGGAAATATCATAAAGTCCGTAACCATTAGGTTTAAATGATTTTACCGGTGAAGCGCCGTAAAAATGATCGCGCATCGTGTTTTTGTTCGGGAAATTACCTTGCCAGGTATTCGCTTTAGGCTCCCCGTCATCCACATTCTCATTCCCCCAGGAATAAATGTTATTGCTCAGTCCGCCCCTGGAGGCAAATTCCCATTCGGCCTCGGTTGGCAACCTTTTGCCCGCCCATTTGCAATACGCCTGAGCATCCCGCCACGAAACCTGAACAACCGGGTAATTTTCTTTCCCCTTGATATCCGAGTCTTTCCCTTGCGGATGTTTCCAGCTGGCCCCCTCCTTCCATACCCACCATTGGCTGTAATCATTTAATCCTACCTCATGATCAGGTGGTGAAAAGACCAATGATGAAGGGACTAAAGTGCTCTCATCCGGTTTTTGAGTCCCCGGAGGCAGTTGTTTCTTCAGTTCTTCCCAATCGGGTTTCTGCTCTGAAGTAGTCAGGTACCCGGTAGCCTTGACGAATTCAGCAAATTGGGTGTTAGTCACCTCTGTCTCATCGATCCAAAAGCAGTCAACGGTCACTTTATGTTTTGGATATTCATCGGGCGCAGCCTGGTTGTTGTCGCCACCCATCTGAAAGGTTCCTGCTTCAATAAAAACCATACCCTTACGGGAGAGATTTCCCTCTTTGACCGCCTGATTTGTATCTGCGATAGCTGCAAACCGGACTGGTGCTTTCATGCAGCATGACTTCACTGAGGAGGTATCTTTGGCAGATGTGGATGGTTTGGATTTACCAGCCGGGGCACAGTTTTCGAACAAGAGCAAAAGTGCGCTGCAATAAATAATGAGTTTGGGAAAATCGGGTCTTATCATATGGTTTTGGATAACAGATTAACAATTTAACGGGGAAGCACGATATTCCAATTGGGATCAAACTTCTCCACATTCTCAAATAATTCCCGCAATTTAAAAATATTTCCTTCTCTTTTTACATCATTGCCAAGGACTATTTCTCTAAACCTGGCCCGATCTGCCAGTCCTTCAATAAATTTTTGCTTTGAAATGGTTAATGTGAAATCGGCAAGTACATCAGGCTTATTTTCTTTATAATGCAACACCCCATTTTTCAGCGTTACCAACAGGTTTTTGGCTTCATCCGGGAATATAAACCGGACACTTAAATCCTTTCCCGATGCTTTTACACCATCAATCGAAATGGAGATATAATCGAAAATCGCTTCAACGGTCAGTTTTTGCAGGAATTTTGCAGACCGGTTCCTTCCACTGATTTCGGCGGTAGGTTTATTGGTTTCGCGAAGTTCCTGTGCTCCAACAAGATAAAGATTCCGCCAGTTTGCCGATTCGCTCTGATAGGCGATTTGTTCAAATGCATCAGCCTGAAGATTACGAGCCACATAGTTCCCTGGATTGGCAAACACCACATGTTTAAGCACTTCAGCTACCCACCGGTACTCCCCTTTTTTGTAGCTTTCGCGGGCTTTTGTTATCACGGCCTTCTCTCCACCCATATAATCGACATAATGTTTGGCGGCTTCAACCTCGGGCAGCTTGTTGTAATTTGCCGGATTACCATCCCACCATCCGAGATAAAACTGATACACAGCCTTGGAGTTGTGCTGGACGGTTCCGTAAAATCCCTGATTATACCATTGTTTCCCTAATTCATCAGGCAGCTTAATGGTCTCTGCAATCTCATCCATGTTAAACCCTTTATTGGCCAGATGGACTGTCTGATCATGGATATATTTGTATAAGTCGCGCTGGTCTTCCAGAAACTTTATACTTCGCTCATGACCGAATATGGGCCAGTGATGAGAAGGAAAAACCACCTCTGTTTTGTCGCCAAAAAGATCAATAGCCTCATCCAAAAAATAGGCCCAGGCTTTTGCATCTCTCACCTTGGCACCGCGGGGCGTCAGCACGTTATGCAGAGTATGCGTCGCATTTTCTGCAGAGCAGAACGCTTTGTATTTAGGCACAAAGAAATCCAGTTCTGCCGGTGCCTCGGTGCCGGGCGTCAGCTGAAAAATGATATCCAGGCCATCAATGGTCAGTCTTTCACCGGTTTTCGTAATAATAGTGTTCGGTTCAAGCAAACTTGAAGATCCACCGCCAAGAAAACCTTTTCCTAACCCGGCATCCACAGTACCAAATTCATTATGAGGCAGCGATGCCCCGAACTGATAACCAGCCCTGCGCATCATGGCGTTTCCAAGGAGCACATTTTCACTGATTACCTCGTGGTAAAACCCTGACGGAACGATATATTTGACCTTCCCTGACTTAATCTCCTCTGCGTTCACAATCCCTTCAATTCCTCCATAATGGTCTCCATGACTGTGAGTTGTTATGATAGCCAGAACCGGTTTATCTCCAACATATTTTTTCACCAGGTCAAAACCAGCCTTTGCTGCAACTGCATTGGTTAGCGGATCAACGACAATATAGCCTGTTGACGTTTCAATAAAAGACATCGTGGCTATATCGAATGAACGGATCTGGTAAAGACCGTCGACCACCTTAAACAAACCATTCAGATTGTTAAGTTTGGCCTCTCTCCATAAGGCCGGGTTTACAGATACCGGGGATTCCCCCTTTTCAAAATCGTAATCATGGAGGTTCACCATCGGTTTACCTCCTTCATTACGAATGATACCACTGTCAAGGGTGGCAATAAACCCTCTTCGTGCCTCAACAAAATCGGTGGAATCGGCAAAATCAAGCTGACGATAAACCGCCTTATTGACTTTTACGGTGAAATCTGTCGCCGGCTTTGGATGGTTATCTAAATGTTCCTGTGCCAGCAATGAGTAATTGATCGCTACCCCAAAAATCAGAATTATGAACCATTTTGAAAGATACTTTCGCATAGCTGTTTAACTTAAATAATTATTGGCAAACGTAAGGTTGTTGTCCCAATCTTAAAATACCATAGAAACGGTATAAAGTATACCTAAAGGGCAGTATTCCATGAATAAATTCGGCTCAGAATATCCCAATCCTGCTAAATTTTACGAACAAGGATCGGGAGCAGAATTCTCAATTTTGGCAAATTTGTCCAATGCTTCAACAATCCTGGTGCTAAAACTATCCGTAATGACCAGGCGTGAAAAGATTTCAGCCTTATGCAAATAGAATTTGTTTTCGGTTATTTCCTGAATGGCAGAACTGAGTCTCCGAATATTAAGTCGTTGGGCAGGTATCACTAATCCGATTCCAAGTTTTTTGACCCGATTCGCATTATCGGGCTGGTCATGGGCAAACGGAATCAGAATCTGAGGCTTTCCGGAGGAAAGTGCCTGGGAAGTCGTCCCGATGCCGCATTGATGTACAATGGCTTGACAAAGTGGGAAAAGTGCAGGAAAGGGCTCATATTCAGAAATGAACACCTGAAGATCTACGCTGGCCTCTGCCGGCAGATTCTTCGCCTCTTTCCCAACCAGAAACACGGCGCGGATGCCACTCTTTTTCACAGCTTCGAAGGCAATTTTAAAAAAATCGGTTTCCATCTGGACGATTGCAGAACCGAGGGTAAACACAAAGGGCGCGGGGCCATTTGCCAGGAATTTCAAAATTGGTTCAGAAAGTCTGTGTTTTTCCTCTTTTCCGAAAAATGGGAACCCAACCTGCCTGACGTTTTCGGGCCAGTCGGGTTGCGGACTTGCAAAAGGTTTTGGAAACAGGGCAAGTGTTCTGTGAGGTGAGAAATATCGGATAAGCTGATTTTCTGAAATAACAGGTAATCCAATTTCAGTGCGCAGAGAATTTATCGGTGACAACCAGTTTCGTGTTGCTCTGGCAATCCGTTTCAGGATGAACCTTGAAACGGAAGGGCCAAAGAATTTTCTTCCGGAAAAGAAACTTAATGGCCCAAGTGAGGGCGGATCATAGGCAGAAAAGAAAACTGATGGTTGTAAAACACATGAAACCCAAGGGATGCCTCTTTTTTCGGCGACTACCGGTACCACAAATGTGAGGAGATGAGAAATGATCAGGTCGCAACCTTCAGTCGCTTCCATCAGAACACAATAATTATCTGACAGATAAGGAAGAACAAGATTACGGACAACAAATTCGGTACCTCGGGTACTGTGGTTAGCCTTCTTTGTCCATACTTCCTCAGGGCCAACATCTTCAGGTCCGGGTCGCATTGAAATAAATGAAAATCCCGCCATCTCAACGACCGCCCTGTAATGTGGATGTGTCACGATAGTTACCTGATCACCCTGATTTCTTAAGACCCTTGCGATAGCCATATAAGGATGCAAATCGCCTAAAGAACCAAAAGTTGCCAACACAATTTTACGCATTTCTAAAACTATTTAATTACTGTTCATCGGCATCCTTTTCAAGGTTACAAATTTCCATTTATAAACCGGGAAACGTCATTGCAGTGGATCCAGCAATTTTCATAAGTGACTAAAATTGTGAAGCATACTGCAAAAAAATAATTTCTCGCAAAGAGCGCTAAAGGCCGCAAAGAAATAATAAAACCTTGCGTTACTTTGCGCCTTTGCGAGAAATACAATCATTAAATATCTGGTTATCAGATTATATTATTTCTTATTTCCACTTTTGGTAGCATCTTTTAATCCCTCTTCAATCGTACGGTGAATCTTGCCCTGGTGAATCCTGCCCTTAAATACATCATCCCATGTTATATATGGATAGAGGTGATGTTCTTTGGCCTGTTCCTCGAAAAGGGCTTTCAGCTCAGTCAGTTTTTCAGGATATTTACCGGCAAGGTCAATCCGCTCCGTAAAATCTTCATTCAGATTGTAAAGCTCCCAGGCATTTTCATCAAAGGGAGCACTGCTTTGGGCATTACCGGTTATAAAGCTGTTTGGATAGGCCAATTCTGCCTTCCAGCCATCTCTGTAAATTGACCGGGCACCAAAAATATAATAATACTGAGTGGTGTGGTGCGTGGCAGCTTTTGCATCGTTTATTGAATATGCGAGCGAAATGCCCTGAATGGTATCCTGTTTGATCCCTTTGATTTGTTCAGGTGCCTTAATGCCCGTCAACTCGAGTGTAGTTGGTAAAATATCAATTACGTGGCTGTACTGATTGCGAATCCCCCCTTTTTCTTTAATCCCTTTCGGATAAAAAACAATCAATGGATTGCGTGTTCCACCTTCACTGTTGGCATCCTGTTTCCAGAATTTGAATGGGGTATTTGCAGCCTGTGCCCAACCAAGCGGATAGTTTCCTTCTACACTGGTTGGAGTTCCAATTTCACCGATTTTACTCAGGTTATAGTTTATATTTTCCTGTTCGGTGGCCTTAGTTCCAAATATGGGACGATCAATATCCCCGTTAAGTGTTCCTTCCTTACTCGCACCATTATCTCCGATTAAAACAAATATCAGGGTGTTATCCAACTGGTTAATTTGTTTCAGGTGATTCACAACGCGGCTGATCTGGTTATCGGTATAGGTCAGATAACCGGCATAAACCTCCATAAATCGGGCATACAACTTCCTTTCATCAGCCGGAAGTTTATTCCATTCCTTAATATCAGGATTACGTTCAGGCAATATTGCGCCGGCCGGAATTATACCCTGTTTCTTTTGACGGGCAAAAACTTCTTCACGGAAAACATCCCAACCTTTGTCGAATTTACCTTTATACAAATCGCTCCATTCCTTTGAAACCTGATGCGGCGCATGGGTTGCACCGGGGGCATAATAGAGGAAAAATGGTTTATTGGGTGCAGCCTTTTTCTGACGGTCGATATAACTGATCGCTTTATCAGTAATCTGCTCACTCAGATGACGTCCATCAGGCTTAACATGCGCCTGATCTTCCACTAGATCAGGAACATACTGATCTGTCTGGGAGCCCAGGAATCCGAAGAAATGATCGAAGCCCTTTCCGGTTGGCCAGCGGTCGAAGGGTCCCGCATCGGTAGCGTCCTCATCGGGTGTGACCCCGTATTTACCGACGGCAAACGTGTTGTATCCATTTTCGCGAAGGATCTCAGCCACAGTTCCGTCTTCAGCAGGAACACGTCCGTCCCATCCAGGGAAGCCTGCTGACAAAATGGTGTGTGAGAAACCGGAAACATGTACTGAAGCGCTGTTTCTCCCGGTTAACAATGCGGCACGGGTTGGTGCGCAGATTGCTGTGGTGTGAAAATTGGTGTAACGTAATCCCTGGTTTGCCAGACTGTCGAGTATGGGCGTGCGGATTACTCCGCCGAATGAACTTGAAGCTCCGAAACCGACATCGTCAAGCAGAATCCAAACTACGTTAGGAGCTCCGGCAGGAGCTTTTACCGGTTCCGGCCACCACTCTTTCGATTCGGCCAATGTCCTGCCGATCACCCCCTGAAAAGGATGTTGCCCTGAATTCTGGGCCTGACCAGCCAGAGACAACAAACCGGCTCCTGCAAGAGCAGCTGTTCTTAAGAATTTATTTTTTGCCATTTTATTTATTTATTAAATTGTTATGTATCCTGTGTTTTAATACGTCCTCCCAATCGATCAAAGGGTACAAGTGGTATTTCTGAGCTTGTTCATCGAATAAAGATTTCAGTTCCTTCAGCTTTTCGGGATTCGATCTTGCCAAATCAACCCGTTCGTTAAAATCCTCATTGATATTGTAAAGTTCCCAAACATCGTTCTCGAAATTGGCTGGCTGGATTGCCTTCCCGCTATTTGCAGAAACAAGCAGGTCAACAATATCAGGATGATGGGAGGCTGCTGCTTTCCATCCATCGGAATAAACAGATCGGTTCCCAAAGATATAATAGTGCTGAAGGGTATGCTTCGATGGTGCATTGGCATCGGCAATCGAATAAGTCAAAGAGGTTCCCTGGATGGGGTCTTGCTTTATACCGCGAATCTCAGCGGGTTGTTTAATTCCCAAATATTCAAGGGTAGTGGGTAAAAGGTCAATAACATGCCCATACTGGTTACGGAGCCCCTTCTCTTTAATCCCTTTCGGATAATAAACAATCAAAGGATTGTGTGTTCCACCCTCTGACTGTGCATCCTGTTTCCACAATCTAAATGGCGTATTGGCTGCCTGAGCCCAACCTAACGGATAATTTGTACTTGCTCCTGCGGGAGTTCCAATATCATCTAGTCTGGAGAGATTGTATTTAATTTGTTCTGCCTCCGTGCGCGGAGTAAACATTGAGCCCCTTTCAATGGCTCCGTTAAATGTCCCTTCCTTACTCGCTCCATTATCTCCTATAATAATGAATACAAGTGTGTTATCGAATTGGTTGATACTTTTTAAATAGGTGAGCAGACGGTTTACCTCGTGATCGGTATAGGTAAGGTAGCCGGCATACACTTCAAAAAAACGGGCATACAATTTCTTTTCGTCGGGTGTGAGTTTATTCCAGGCCTTGATGTTGATATTGCGGTCAGGCAACTGGGCATTTGCAGGAATTACACCTAATTTCTTTTGATTCGCCAGTACTTTTTCGCGGTAGACATCCCATCCTTCATCAAACTTTCCCTTGTACTGATCGCTCCATTCTTTTGCAACCTGATGTGGGGCATGAGTTGCCCCCGGAGCATAATAAAGGAAGAAAGGCTTATTCGGAGCCGCTTTTTTCTGACGGCCAATAAAACTGATTGCCTTATCGGTTATCTGTTCACTCAGGTGACGTCCATCCGGCGTAACATGTGCCTGGTCTTCTACAAGATCCGGCTTATACTGATCGGTTTGTGAACCCAGAAAACCGAAGAAATGATCGAATCCTTTTCCGGTTGGCCAGTGTTCAAAAGGGCCTGCATCGGTGGCTTCCTCATCAGGAGTTACCCCATATTTGCCTACGGCGAAAGTATTGTAACCATTATCTCGCAATATTTCGGCAACCGTTCCTGCAGTTGCGGGTGTGCGGCCATCCCAACCCGGGAAACCTGCTGACATTGTGGTATGGGAGAATCCACTCTCATGCACCGATGCGCTGTTTCGTCCGGTCAACAAAGCTGAACGGGTTGGTGCACAGATTGCACAGGTATGAAAGTTGGTATATCGCAAGCCGCTATTGGCCAAGGTATCGAAGGTTGGGGTCCTTATTAACCCGCCAAAAGCACTCGATGCGCCATAACCCACATCATCGAGCAACACCCAAACGACATTTGGAGCCCCCTGGGGTGCTTTCACCGGATCCGGCCACCACTCCTTCGATTCGGCAAGTGTTTTGCCAATAATTCCCTGATAAGTTTGTTGCCCTGAATTCTGGGCCTGACTAACCAATGAAATGAAACCCGCTCCTGCAAGGGCAGCTGTTCTTAATAATCTGATTTTTGACATATTAGATAATGAATTTAATTCTGTAAAATATTTAATCTGAGGTCTGCCAGTTAATTTCTGCTGATTAAAGGAGGAAGTTGCCATGTATTCCGGTCTTTTAAATAAGCTTCGGAAGGCCAGTAAATACGCACCGATACGTTAAAGGTCTCTTTTGGCGATGGTAACCAATTAGATTCCAGATTTTTCCCGGGACTTTGATTTTGTATGTAGAGATCAAGGGTCCCATCAGCATTATAAGCTAAAGGATCACGGTCTCCAATGGCATAGCGATTAATCGGATTTTTAACCAGATAGCCATCATTATCATAGAGTGTATAAGACCAAAATGCACGCCCAGGAGGAGTCCCCCCTTTTGCAAAATGGACAACATAATTATTTTTTCCGGTTAACAACTTCGAATCGCCATCGGTTTGGTAACCGAGATATATTGCCTCTTCAGGATTGAGCGCTCCCAGTCCTTTGTATGCAATAAAGGCTCTCTTGCTATAATTGATTTCATATCGTCCTAAAACCGTTGTATCATTAGCTGAGCTCTTAGGATTTGAATTAAGTGCAAACTTGTCAAACTGCGAATAAACCTGATTTGGAATCCCCTGCAATTTATCCCGGACCTCTGCACTAAAGCGTCGCAAATCAAAATCCAGACCACCGCCAATACCCAATTTTGCCAGTTTCCTGACGATGACTGAGTCGCCCGGTAGTGGGGGATTTGATTCAAGCAGTTCATTTAAATAGGTGAAAAAGTCTTCAATACTGAGTTGTTTGGCTGCCTCCTTCACGCCAACTTCCCCTTTTTTGAGTTTCTTTATTACAGCCAATGACTCAACCGAGTAATTTTTATTCGCTCTTTCTTTTGATAAAGGTGCATTCTGCCAGGCACTTAAAGGGATTGAAAATAATTTTTCCTGGATAGGGACAACGAAATTTTTACCGTCGTCCGGATTGTTCACCTGGTAACGGCCAATGATCCAAACAAGATTTGTAGGAGAAACTACCTGTTGTAACCCTTTCGGAAGGTTACCTTTGAAGCCGGGACCGGTTACAACATATTCCTGTTCTTTGGTTCCCGTAGTTCGTTTCCCGAAAGAGGCAAAAACATTGGTCCATGCATCGTACAGGGGGACAACATAATATCTATCCTTAGAGTCTGGAATAGTTAATACTACCGGTTCATTGCTCAGGTCCAGAAATGCAGAAGAATAATAAGTGTCATTATTGGGACGGACCACCGTTCGAAAGGTATGGTCCGGAAACCGGTGGATATGCTGAAATTTGTTTATTTCTACTCTTGAAGTAAGCCGGGTAAGATCGGTGTAAATTAATGGCAGTCCATAAATAAATCCTTCCTGCGCGATCAAAAGCGCTTCATTATCGTTAACCGTTACCGTTCGGTAGGTGCAACCCAATAGCAGCGTCAAAAGTATCGCTGATAATATGCTGTTAATTGCTGTTTTTTTCATCGTAAAGGGGATTTATTTAAATCTAAAAACTTCATGATATTTAAATTATGGTTTAAACATCATGAAGCTTAATGGGATGATTAATTAATAACTTTTGTTTTGGCTACATTCTTAATAAACTGACCCAATACATCCTCCCAATCGAGTAAAGGATAGAGGTTATGTGATTTCGCTTCTGAGTCAAACAAGGCTCTAAGCTCTTTTAACTTTTCGGGATATTTCTTCGCAAGATCATTGATCTCATTAAAGTCCTCATTCAGGTTGTAAAGCTCCCACACATCATTATCAAATCTGGCAGGATCTGATTTATAATTAAAGTCAGGCACTTTAGTCCAATCGGTAAGCGGATTATAATGAAGTGTTTCAGCCTTCCATCCATCTTTATAAATTGAGCGTGATCCGAAAATATAATAATACTGAACGGTATGTCTCGAAGGGGCCTTGGAATCGTCAAATGAATAAGCCAATGAGGTTCCCTGGATGGGTTCCTGCTTAATACCTCTGATCGTTTCAGGTTGCTTTATTCCAAGATATTCGAGTGTGGTTGGGTACAAATCGATAACGTGAGTGTACTGGGTACGGATGGCTCCCTTATCTTTAATTCCCTTAGGATAATAAACAATTAGCGGATTGCGGGTTCCACCTTCGCTGTTTGCATCCTGTTTCCAATGTTTGAAAGGGGTATTGGCAGCCTGGGCCCAGCCTAACGGATAATTGGGTGATGAATTGGGGGTGCCAATTTCGTCATAATGCTGGAGAAATGATGCCGCATCCTCCTTTTTAAACATGGAGGTAATATTGGCAGATTCAATGGTTCCACCTTCTTTTCCTTCTTTGCTTGCTCCATTATCGCCAATGATCACATAAATAAGCGTATTGTCTAACTGATTGATTTGCTTGAGATAATTGACCACCCGGCTAACTTCGAAATCGGTATAAGTCAGATAACCGGCATACACCTCCATAAAACGGGCATAAACCTTCTTTTCGTCCGGAGTGAGGGTTTCCCATGCTTTAACGCTTGAGTCACGGGCCGGCAATTTGGCATTAGCAGGGATTAATCCCAGTTTTTTCTGATTGGCAATCACTTTTTCTCTGAACACATCCCAACCTTCATCGAATTTGCCTTTGTACTGATCACTCCAGAATCTATCTACCTGATGAGGTGCATGTGTAGCCCCGGGAGCATAGTAGAGGAAGAATGGCTTTTCAGGAGCTGCTGCCTTTTGTTTTGATATGTAACTGATGGCTTTGTCGGTGATCTGGTCACTCAGGTGGCGGCCATCACTCTTTATATTGGTATTGTCTTCGACTAATTGTGGTTTATACTGATCGGTTTGTGAACCTAAAAATCCGAAGAAATGTTCAAACCCTTTTCCTGAAGGCCAGCGGTCGAATGGACCTGCATCGGTAACATCTGCATCCGGAGTTAAACCATATTTCCCAACTGCAAATGTATTGTAACCATTGTCGCGTAATACCTCAGCAATTGTTCCATCTTCTGAAGGGATGTGTCCGTCCCAGCCCGGATATCCTGCAGACATCCCAACATGGGCAAAACCAGCCATATGAACCGAACTGGAATTCCTTCCGGTCAGCAAGGCCGAGCGTGTTGGTGCACAGATGGCGGTGGTGTGGAAATTCGTATAACGCAGCCCCTGGCTTGCCAGTGCATCAAATGTTGGTGTATTGATAACCCCCCCCCAAATGTACTCGACGCACCAAAACCTACATCATCGAGCAAAACCCATATTACGTTTGGGGATTTTGCCGGTGCCACCGGATTTTGTGGCCACCACTCCTTCGAATCGGCTGAGGTTTTCCCGATAATGCCCGGGAAAGGTTGCGAATTTTGTGCCTGCGCTCCATTGGTGGCAAACAACGCCAGTGCAGCTGCAGCCAAGGAGATTTTTGAAGTCAATTTAATTTTTTGCATCTTATTTTTCTTTTTTGTGATTGGACAGACTTTTAAAAAACGGGATAAATTTCTGAGTGAGTATGTCATCCCAGGTAATCAGCGGATAAAGCTGATGTTCTTTGGCTTGTGCCTCAAATAGCGTTTTCAGTTCTTCCAGTTTTTCAGGAAATTTTCGGGCCAGATCAATCCGCTCGGTATAATCCTCATTCATATTATATAATTCCCATGCATTCTCATTAAATGGAACATTGCTTTTCGCATTTCCGGTAATGAAACTATTCGGGTATGGTAATTCGGCTTTCCAGCCATCTTTATAAATAGATCTGGAACCAAAGATGTAATAATACTGAGTCGTGTGCCGGCTGGAGGCATTTGCATCGTTAACCGAATAGGCCAGTGAGATTCCCTGTATACTGTCCTGATTGACACCTTTAATCTGAGCAGGGGCTTTAATGCCTGTCAGGTCGAGTGTTGTAGGCAAAATATCAATGACATGGCTGTATTGGGTGCGGATTCCTCCCTTATCCATAATTCCCTTTGGATAAAAAACAATAAGCGGATTGTGGGTGCCGCCTTCACTGCTTGCATCCTCTTTCCACAATTTGAAAGGGGTATTGGCCGCTTCAGCCCAACCTAGCGGATAATTCCCTTCCGTACTGGATGGCGTTCCAATCTCGTCAATTTTACTCAGGTTATAAGTAATGCTCTCCAATTCAGAAATTTGTTTTGATCCAAAAGCCCGCTCCGAAAACATACTCTTATCGATCAGGCCGTTCAACGAACCTTCCTTGCTCGCCCCATTATCGCCGATCAGTACAAAAACAAGGGTATTATCAAGCTGGTTGATCTCTTTTAAATGATTGATTACGCGGCTGATCTGATGATCCGTATAGGTCAGATAACCAGCATAAACCTCCATAAAGCGTGCATAAAGTTTTTTCTCGTCCGGGGAAAGTGTATTCCATGGTTTGATGATTGGATCGCGATCGTGCAAAAAGGCTCCTGTTGGAATAACCCCTAATTTCTTTTGACGTGCAATAACCTCTTCACGAAAGACATCCCAACCCTTGTCGAATTTGCCTTTATATAAATCGCTCCACTCTTTGGCAACCTGATGCGGGGAGTGAGTAGCTCCGGGCGCATAATAAAGGAAGAAAGGTTTATTGGGTGCAGCCTTTTTTTGCCGGTCGATATAACTGATTGCCTTATCGGTGATCTGTTCACTCAGGTGACGTCCGTCGGGTTTTACATGTGCCTGGTCTTCGACGAGATCCGGTTTATACTGATCGGTCTGCGAACCCAGAAAACCAAAAAAATGATCAAATCCCTTCCCGGTTGGCCAATGATCAAAAGGGCCTGCATCGGTAGCTTCCTCATCAGGAGTTACCCCATATTTGCCTACGGCAAAAGTATTGTAACCATTATCGCGCAAAATTTCGGCGATTGTACCTGCAGTTGCCGGCGTACGGCCATCCCAACCAGGAAATCCGGCGGACATACTCAGATGAGAAAAACCGCTCTCATGCACCGACGAACTATTTCTTCCGGTAAGCAAAGCTGCACGGGTGGGAGCACATATCGCACAGGTATGAAAGTTTGTATAACGCAACCCATTATTAGCCAGGCTATCGAGAGAAGGAGTGTTTATTACCCCTCCAAATGAACTTGAGGCACCGAAACCAACATCATCCAGCAAAATCCAAACCACATTAGGTGCACCAACAGGAGCTTTTACAGGTTCCGGCCACCACTCTTTTGACTGTGCAAGGGTTCGTCCAATTACACCCTGGTACACCTGTTGATTGTTCTGAGCCTTTAACTGGGATACTCCCCCACCGGCCATTACAGCCAGTGAAGTAAGTATATGGAATCCCTTTGTGAATAATTGCATAGGAGTATGTTTTAGATGTCGATATATCAAATATTTACCAGCCTGGGTTCTGAGTTAATTTTGGGTTCAGACTGATCTCCGTTTGCGGAATAGGATAAAGTGTATCTCTGTTTGCTGTTGGAAGAAATGCCCCCGTTTTACCAGGTAATTTTTTTAGCGCATCAATCAAATAGGAATTGCCTGTGCTGGTATTCACCCCTCTGCGTACAAGGTCAAACCACCGGTTTGATTCCTGAATAAATTCCTTTCTTCGCTCAAGAAAAACTGCTTCCCGAAAATCGGACTGGCTTAATCCCGGAGTTAAATCGTAGGCGTGGTTCGTATAATTGCCTCCTCCGGTATATACTCCATGAGCGCGCGCTCTAACCAGATTAATTGAATTATAAGCAGTCGCAGTAGGCCCATTCAGTTCATTTAACACCTCGGCATTCAGCAGTAAAACATCTGCATACCGAATTACCGGAAAGTTAACTTTACTCGCTGCCTGGTTATTTAACGGAGATACGGTAAAATCAATGAACTTGGCAAAACGTGCTGAAGTTGCGGTCCCAAAAATCACATTTTGACCGGTAGCTGCATTATAGAGCTGAGTGAAAAAGGTTACCGACCTGCGTATATCGGATGCATCAAACAATTGATACAACGTGCTGTCTGCAGGAATATCGCCTGGATAGATCCCCGGGTTGAATGATCCGAAATTTGTCGGGCTTAACCAGTTGATGCTATTTGATCCACCTGTTCCATACTGAACTGAGAAAATATGCTCAACTCCATTTTTATAGGTTGGATTAAAGACCTGTGAAAAAGTTTGAATCAGGTCATAATTATAGGTTCCGGAGGTGACCTTTTGCAATTCTGTGAGTGCAGCTGACCAGTTTTTTCGCGTTACATACACCTTAGCCAATAACGAATGGGCTGCTCCGCCGGTAACCCGTCCAATATTTGCCCCGGAGTACGAATTCGGCAGATTGGTTGCATCGGTCAGGTCCGAAATGATCTGTTGGTAAATTCCGTCGCTTGGTGTTTTAGCGATTAGAAGCTGATTGACATCAACTGTTGTTGCGTCATGAAGGACCAATGGGACAGCGCCATGCAAACGGACCAGGTTAAAATAGAGCAAGGCTCTGATGAATTTGGCCTCTCTGATCAGGCGGGTTCGAACAGTTGTATCGCCAAACTGTGATAACGGGATTGCTGCGATATTATCAATGGCGATATTTGCCCTGTCGATCCCATAATAATGCTGAATCCAGCTTTTATGAACACGGTCATTGCTTGGAACGTAGGTTGCAGTTCCTAAAGCCCGGACATCGGGATTTGTGTTGGAAGGGCTGTAAATCTGGTCATCACTGCCATTACCGGTTAAAAGATTCAGGTTACGTCCATAGATTGGAAAATCGGCCGCCGGATCACTGTCCAATGTGCTGTAAACGGCTGTTACTGCAGAAACGGCATCTGCCTGTGTTTTATAAAACTGGTTCGCGGATATGCTTGAAACCGGATTCTCATCGAGTTTGTTACAGGAAACAAGCGCAATTCCTCCCAGGATTATGAATATGGATATTTTTTTCATTATTTTATATTTTTTATGCCATTAAATAGCTAATTATTAAAATGATACATTCAAGCCGACAAGGTAGCTTTTGCTGCTTGGGTATACCCCATAGTCTATTCCCTGCTTGGTATTATCACCGGTATAGAAACTTGCTTCAGGATCAGTTCCGGTGTATCTGGTTAATGTGAGCAGGTTTTGAGCTGACACATATACCCTTAGGCGCTTGACATGTAACTGCGATAATGTGCTTGAAGGCAAGGTGTAACCCAACGAAATATTTTTCAGCCGGATATAGGAACCATCTTCAATATAACGGTCAATAACCTGTGCCACAGGCGCATTCGTAGCTCTCGGCAAAGTTCCGGAAGGATTGGTTGCACTATATCTGTTTAATAATGTGGCTGAGGAGTTTGATGTTTCTTTGGGGATCTCCAACTGCTGTTGCAAGAGGTTAAAGATCTTGTTCCCGTATGAACCCTGGAAGAAAAAGGCTAAATCAAATTTTTTCCAGGTAATCGTATTCGAGAAACTGCCTGTAAATTTAGCCTGAGCACTTCCAAGATTATGTTTGTCGGCCGTTGTGATCTGTGTTTCTCCTGAATGTAACGGAACATATTTCTGGTCACCCACGATCTGGGAGACCCCGGTTAACAAAGGATAATTGGATGAAATATCTGCAGCTGTCAACAATCCTTTGGTGGAATATCCCCAAAAGGTTCCAACGGGAAGGCCCACCTGGACAATCACGGGAGAAACCTGGCCGGTCGGAGCAAGAGGAAAATAACTGTTGGTAGAGGCTCCAAGACTAAGAATCTTATTTGCATTTGTTGCAAAAACCAGAGTGGATTTCCACGAAAAGTTATGAGTCTTGATATTCTCTGTATTTAAAGTCAATTCAAGACCTTTATTTTCAACACTTCCAACGTTTTCCAACTCAGACTGGTAACCGGTGTAAAGTGGTAATGGGACATTCAATAACAGATTACTGGTCTTTTTATAATAGGCATCGAAGATAAAGTTGATTCTGTTTTTCAGAAATCCCACATCAATACCTCCATCATACTGTGATGTGGTTTCCCATCCCAGATTGTTGTTTGCCAATTGAGTCGGAGCCAAACCTGTACTTAAGGTATTGTTAAAAAAGTAACTTGTAGCACCTAACAATTGCAATGAACTATAAGAAGGGACTTCTGAGTTGCCGGTCCGCCCTGCTGAAAGCCTGATTTTCAGATCGCTAATTGTTTTATCAAATTTTTTCAGATAATCTTCTGAACCTACATTCCATGACAAACCAATAGCCGGAAAATATCCCCATTTTTTGTTGGCGCCCAGCGATGATGCACCGTCAGCACGTTCAGATACGGTAACATTGTACTTATGAAGGTATGAATAGCTAACCCGTCCGAGGTATGAATTCATGGTTCTGACAAAGGCCGAGGAAGCGCCGGTTACAGCAGTTCCGGATGCCAGATTGTTAAAGGTTGAGATGTCATTGGGAAAAGACTGGGCATTTGATACCGCTGACTCGCCTTGTGAATATTGTGTGGTATATCCTCCAAGAATATTTAAAAAGTGTTTTTCCTGGAATGAATGGTCATAAGTTAAGGTGTTTTCGTTCAGCCACGAATAAACCTGTCCTGAACCCACTGAGGCGTAACCATTGACAGAAATCCCGTTGGTGGAAAGCGATGGACCAGCCGGAGATCCGGTTGTTGAAGGGGCATAGTAATCCTGTTTTGTATTGATCAAATCGGTTCCGCCCGTTACCTTCAAGGTTAAATCGTGAAGTAATTTGTACTCACCTGAAAAATTTGCCAGTACCCTCGATAAATAGGTACGGTTTGTTGTTGCAAGAATATCTTCCAATGGATTTGTTGCAGTCGCTAAATAACTGTTGGTCTTTACATTGTAACTTCCATCAGCATTGAAAACAGGCGTCCGCGGAGAGGTGAGTAACAAGGTCGGGAATGCCCCGCTAAAGTTGATCCCGTTATAGGCGCTACCCGTTAATTTATCTTCCGTGGATTTACTGATGAACACATTCGAATTAACTTTAAATTTCTTGGAAACATCCTTTTCATAGTTGATACGACCGGAAATGCGCTGAAAACCGGTATTCACCACCGTACCCTGCTGATCAAAATAATTCCCTGAAATCAGGTAACGCGATTTATCATCCCCTCCGGTTATCGAAATCTCATGATTTTGGGTTGTCGCACTCTTTAATGCAGCTCCCTGCCAGTCGGCTCCTTTACCATCTGCAGCAATCTGCGCCGCAGTGAAGTTATTCAGACCTGTACGACTTGCCGGAGAGACACTGGTGTAAATGTCATTCTGAAGTGCATCCCATTGAGAGCCATTCAGTAATGAGATTTTTTTCGCAATGGCCTGGGTGCCAACATAGCCGCTATAGTTCACTTCATTGGCCCCTTTCTTACCCCTTCTGGTTGTAATAATGACAACGCCATTGGCACCCCGGGAACCATAGATGGCCGTAGCAGAAGCATCTTTTAATATGTCAATTGACTCAATATCACTTGGATTAATGGTCGACAGGGCATTTACACTTACCCCGTTGCCCGCGCCGGTATTAACCAGATCATTATTGTTGTAAATGATAAATCCGTCAATAACATACAACGGATCGTTCCCAAAATTTACCGAGTTACCGCCACGGATGCGAATGCTGGAAGTACTACCCGGCGCACTTGAACTCTGGGTTGCCACAACCCCCGAGACAGTCCCGTGAAGCAAATTATCGAATGAAGCTGTTGGCTGGGTAAGCAGATCTGAGGATACATTGGCCACAGAACCGGTAACATCACTTCTTTTCTGGGTACCATACCCGATAACCACCAGCGTATTTAGCCTGTTCAGGTCTTCTGCCAGAAATATGGTGATTGGATCAGCCTCATAAACATCAATTTCCTGATATTTATAACCAATGTTTGAAACAAGTAAAGTGACCGGAAGAGATTTGACGTTGAGCCGGAAATCACCGTCGACATTGGTTATTGCCCCCCCCGGCTGTCCTTTGAGTTTTATGGTAGCTCCGATTACGGTAAGTTTTGAACCCTCATCAAGAATCTTACCCTTGATCTCAATCTGTTGTGCAAGTACCGTAAGGTTAAGGAAAACTGCAAAAAAGGAGAAGATCCCAAATTTGCGCGTGAAATAGCCGGGAAACTTTTTGTAGTTTCCCCTAAATAAAGGTAATTTTGTCATGGAATTTTGAATTTTAGCGAGCTATTCCTCAATCAGTTTGGCGACGGAGAAGAGGGATGCTCGCTTTGATTATACTTATAGAATTTATTTTAAGGTTAAGAATTTTTCACGCAACCGGCTCGTTTGCTCTGCCAGGACCTCTTTATCCAGATTCAGGAACCCCTCCTGGTGATTGAATTTCTGACCTTCTGCCAGCACCCACCTCAGGAAATCTGAAATTTCCCTGCGCTCAT
>Ga0364886_10093_pt1 | contig 47382 bp, 58 predicted proteins | sample ExccelJu500001D3_4_FD_206926 | JGI IMG/M metagenome (GOLD analysis project Ga0364886, IMG submission 206926) | Enriched cells from Trout Bog Lake Hypolimnion, Wisconsin, USA - BchlTB.July23.5000.01.D3 | ecosystem: Environmental > Aquatic > Freshwater > Lake > Hypolimnion/Profundal zone | place... | reverse complement strand
TGATTGGACAACTCGGGCTGGTGTTAAATTTGCAAGCCGTTTGAACCTAAAAGAAGTGTTTGAAGAACATACTGGGCGACATGCCAAGAGTTTTCCGTCGATCTTGCCGATAATGAGCCTTGATCGCATTTATGTCCGTGGTTTTCATGTTCAGCATGTCGAAGTTCATGCTGGACCGCGTTTTATTAAAGTGTCCGACCATGCAGTTTTAAGCGCGACAATCAATAAAAAATGACAAATTTTATAGATGGCAATCACATCAAGTTACTGCGTAATGGTACGGAGTATTTTCCTGTTTTAGAAGCAGCGATTGATAATGCTACGCATGAAATTTACATACAAACCTATATTTATCAATTGGATAAAACAGGAATTCAAATTGGCCAGGCATTATTACGTGCGGCTCAGCGAGGCGTCTCGGTTTATTTGTTGTTGGATGGTTTTGGAAGTAAAAACTTACCCTTGAAATACATTCAAGGCTTGGGCTTGGGTGGTGTACAGGTGATGTTTTATCGCACAAAAATCTCACCTTGGTCACTGAAGCGAAACCGCCTCCGTCGGTTGCATTGTAAGCTCGTTGTGATTGATCAAAGCGTTGGTTTTGTTGGCGGCATTAATATTATTGATGATGACGATGTGCCTAAAAATGCTACTCCAAGAGTTGATTATGCCGTGCAGATTGAAGGCGCTTTATTACCTATGCTTTATGCTAATGTGCATAAGCTTTGGCGACATATTGCTTGGTCTCAATTGCGTCCCTTTGTAAAACCGGTGTCTTATATCGCTCAAAATCAAGCTCATCATGGTGGAATAAAAGCTGCCTTGGTATTGCGTGACAACATTATGCATCGTAGGGATATTGAAGAGGCATATCTTAAAGCGATTGCCCATGCAAAAATAGAAATCATTATTGCCAATGCCTATTTTGTTCCTGGTAGAAGATTTCGTAAGGCGTTACTAGATGCATCTGCAAGAGGTGTGGCCGTTAAATTGTTATTGCAAGGTCGTCTGGAGTATTTTGCTATGTTTGCGACGCATGCTTTTTATAGTGTTTTTTTGCAAAATAATATTGAAATTTTTGAATATCGCAAAAGTTTTATGCATAGCAAAGTTGCTGTTATCGATGGTGAATGGGCTACAGTAGGCTCTTCAAATATAGACCCTTTTAGTTTGTTGTTAGCGCGCGAGGCCAATGTAGTGGTTGCTGACAAAATGTTTGCTCTCGAACTTCGTGCCGATATCCTCAAAACTATCCAAAATGGTGCGATTAGAATTAGTCATGAAGCGTGGCGGCATCGCAATCTTGGGGGGCGTTTTGCCTCTTGGCTTGCATATGGGGTTTTGCGATTATTTTTGGGCATTATCGGGTATTCAAACGAGCAGTAACGAGCATTTTTTATATCAACAGCTATCAGTTCTTGTGTTGTTCTGATTGCTAGTTAAAGCATTTTGAACAGTTGCAGTATAATTCGTAATGAAATGATATTGGCTTTAATAAAGTCTGAAAGGTTGAAATGAAACAGGGTTTGAATATGGTTGCTCGATTAGTTTTTCTTGGTCTAATTGTCACCCTATCTGCATGTAGCTCATTGAAGGATTTAAGTAATGTAGACCTTTGGCCATTCGGCAAGAGCGCTGAAGTGCAACGTGTTTATCAGCCGGCTAATTCAACACCTTATATCTGTGAAGGCAATAAAAAATTCTATGTTCGTATGTTAGATAAGGGGGCTTCTGCATGGTTAATATTACCGGACCGTGAAGTGCTACTGACACAAATTGGCGCTAGCAAAGTTTATTCAAACGGGATTAGTAGGTTAGATTTATCAAGTGATGATGTAGTCTTGGATGTAAATGAAACTACGAAGTATGTTGCTTGTAAATCCAACCCTATCGCTAAAGTGACTAAGGTGGAACCGGCAGTTCAACAGGTTGCAGTTCAAGTTGAGCCAGCTAAGGCTGATGCCGATAAAAAGTCTGATCAAGCTTCTCTTGATTCATCAAAGCTTCAGCCTCAACAAACGTCTGATAAGAGTTGGTTTGATAAATTGAAATTTTGGGAGAGTGATCATAAAGCTTCTACGGTCAAAGCTAATCCCAAACCAATTATCGTTGAAGCTGCTAAAGCTGATGAGCCTAAAATTCCTGAGCCTGCTTTTGTAGTTGATGTGCCAGTTAAACAGGATATGCAAGTGGTCGCTGACTCGCAGGCGGTTGCAGAGCCAGCAGGGGATCGCCCTCAAGCGATAATGAGTGAAGTTACTCAGCAACCAAGCCAAGAGGAGCCTGTTGTCGCAAAGGTCAATGCTAAAGAGACTAGTAATCAAGCGGAGATATTTAAAACACTAAATGCTTGGGCTGATGCTTGGAGAACTAAAAACGCTGATGTGTATTTAAGTTTCTACTCTGCCAAATTTAAACCCGAAGGTTTAAGTCAAAAAGCTTGGATTGAGCAACGTAAACAAAGAGTGGGTAATAACCAGACAGAAATTATGTTAGCCCTTGAGAACATCCGCATTGTGGAAGATGGTAAAAAGGCGGAAGTATCTTTTACTCAGCACTATTCAAGCGGAAAATTTAGTGATGCCGTCGTTAAGGTCTTAAGTTTTGAAAATGAGAACGGTCATTGGTTTATTGTTAAAGAAATTGCGCAGTCTAAAAAATAACTATTAGCCACGCTGGTTTTACATTTAAGGTAAAGAAATTATGAAAAGCTATCGTAAAGAACTTTGGTTTAATCCACCTACCCGTGTTGCGTTGATTAATATCACTAGCCAAATTAATGAGTGTCTTCGTGAAAGCGGCGTTAGGGAGGGCTTGGTGTTAGTTAATGCCATGCACATTACAGCAAGCGTATTTATTAATGATGATGAATCAGGTTTGCATCACGATTATAAAGAGTGGCTTGAGCGCCTTGCGCCACATGAGCCTATCCGGAATTATCGACATAATGACACTGGTGAAGATAATGCCGATGCGCATATGAAGCGCCAGATTATGGGTCGTGAAGTGGTCGTGGCAATTACTGAGGGCCGTCTAGATTTTGGCCCTTGGGAACAGATTTTTTATGGTGAGTTTGATGGTCGGCGTAAAAAACGCGTACTCGTTAAAATTATTGGTGAATAAAATTAGATAGGTTAAAGGTAGTATAGCAATGAAAGTTCCAGAGTTACTTGCACCAGCTGGTGATTTAGACCGCATGAGGACCGCATTCGATTTTGGTGCAGATGCAGTGTATGCAGGTCAGCCACGTTACAGTTTGCGTGCCCGCAATAATGACTTTTCAATGGCTAACATAGAGCTTGGGATTAATGAAGCGCATGCCCGTGGTAAAAAATTCTTTGTAGCTAGCAATATTTTGCCCCATAACGCAAAAATAAAAACCTACATGGACGATATGGCGCCAGTGGTAGCAATGAAGCCTGATGCCTTGATTATGGCTGATCCTGGGTTGATTATGATGGTGCGTGAAAAATGGCCTGAGGTTGACGTTCATCTCTCAGTGCAAGCCAATACGGTGAATTATGCCGCCGTGAAATTTTGGAAAGCACTTGGTTTGACCCGTGTGATTTTGTCGCGCGAACTTTCGATTGATGAAATTGAAGAAATTCGCCAACTCTGCCCAGATATGGAGTTGGAGGTGTTTGTGCACGGTGCTTTGTGTATTGCCTACTCTGGTCGTTGTTTGCTCTCAGGGTATTTTAATCATCGCGACCCTAACCAAGGCACGTGCACTAATAGTTGTCGTTGGGATTATAAAGTACATGATGCGAGTGAAGATGCCGCCGGCGTAATTCGCTTGCAAGACTTCGACTTTAAAGCTGAGATGGAAAAGTCTAGTTTGTCTAGCTGTGGCAGTATGGTGCGCCATCCAGAGGCTGATAAGGTTTATCTGATTGAAGAAAAAGATCGTCCGGGTGATTTGTTACCCATCATGGAAGATGAGCACGGCACATATATTATGAACAGTAAGGATTTGCGTGCAATTGAGCATGTAGAACGCCTGACCAAAATTGGGGTGGACTCACTTAAAATCGAAGGGCGCACTAAATCACGTTATTACGTTGCGCGCACTTGCCAGGCATATCGTCGTGCGGTGGATGATGCTGTTGCAGGTCGTCCATTTGATATGCGTTTGTTGGGTGAGCTTGAGAGCTTAGCCAATCGTGGCTATACCGATGGCTTCTTGGAACGCCATCATACTGAAGATCACCAGAACTATATGCAAGGCTATTCAAAATCTAACCGTAGCCTTTATGTGGGGGATATTACTGGCTACGATGTTGCAAAAGGTTTGGCAAATATTTCTGTAAAAAATCGCTTTGCTGTGGGTGATCGTTTGGAGATTGTGCATCCAACTGGTAATCGTGAAATTATTGTAGAAAGCATGCTAAATAACAAAGGTGAATCTGTAACAGAAGCTGCAGGAAGTGGAATATCTGTGAAAATGCCTTTGCCCGCCGCCGATTTAAGAAACGCCATGTTGGCGCGATATTTATAAAAAATATCATCTAAAAAGGCGCTTAAATAAAGCGCCTTTTTTGTTTGATAGAAAAGTTAGCAATATTAGGATTGAATGATGAGTACTAAAAAATCAACAACGCTTAAAGCTTTTGGAGCCTTGTTTTTGCTTTCTCTGTTGTGGGGTTATAACTGGGTAGTTATGAAATATGCCTTGCTTGATGCTGGACCATTTCAATTTGGTGCGATGCGAACATTTTTTGGCGCTTTGTGTTTGATGGGGGTTATGTTGGTGCTGAAGAAACCGCTGCGACCTAAGGAAGTACCAACGCTTATATTGCTGGGCATTTTACAAACCTGTGGGTTTACGGGATTGATTATTTGGGCCTTGGTTCATGGTGGTGCAGGTAAAACAGCAGTATTAACTTATACCATGCCTTTTTGGGTCATGGTGCTCGCTTGGCCTTTATTAGGTGAAAAGATTCGTGGCGCGCAGTGGCTGGCGGTAGTGTCCTCTTTGCTTGGTCTAGTGCTTATTTTTGATCCATTGCATTTAGGTCGAGATGTTTTTAGCATGGTGCTTGCGGTGATGGCTGGAATTTTTTGGGCTTTGGCGGTTATTTTGGCTAAAAAGCTACATCATCGTGTGCCGGATTTAGATTTAATTTCACTTACTGCATGGCAAATGTTTTTTGGTTCATTGCCATTGGTTGTGGTAGCTTTTTTGGTGGATGCACCTCCGATTGATTGGTCGCCAAGATTATTTGTTGCTATAGGATTTAATGCCATTTTATGTAACGCATTAGCTTGGCTGCTTTGGCTCTATGCCTTGCAAAGGCTAGCTGCTGGTGTTGCAAGCATGACCTCTATGTTAGCGCCTCTAATCGGAGTGCTGGCGGCTTGGGTTCAGCTTGGGGAGCAGCCATCAAGTGCTGAAATTTTGGGGATGTTGCTAATCGGCCTCGCGCTGATTGTCATCTCCATGCATGCCATGAAAGCCCATGAAGCAATAGAGCCGTCAATGGGTCAAGACTAAAACACTCAAGATTAAAAGCCTGGTAGCTTTATGCTAAAATTACATCATTTTTCAGCGATAGAGGGTTAGTCATGGCAGGGCATTCCAAGTGGGCCAATATTCAGCATCGTAAAGGTCGTCAAGATGCTAAACGTGGCAAGATTTTTACGCGCCTAATTAAAGAAATTACTGTGGCGGCTCGCATGGGTGGAGCTGATGTGGGTACTAACCCACGCTTGCGGATGGCGGTGGATAAAGCTAAGGGTGAGTCCATGCCAAAAGACAATATAGAAAACGCGATTAAACGTGGTGCCGGCACACTTGAAGGTGTGAATTACGAAGAAATTCGTTATGAGGGTTATGGGATTGGTGGTGCAGCGGTGATTGTCGATTGTCTAACTGATAATCGTAATCGTGCTGTGGCGGATGTGCGTCACGCTTTCACTAAATTTGGCGGTAATTTGGGTACCGATGGTTCTGTGGCCTTTATGTTTAAGCATTGTGGTAGTTTGCTTTTTGCGCCAGGTACAAGTGAAGATAAAGTAATGGAAGTTGCTTTAGAAGCGGGTGCTGAAGATATTATCAATAATGATGATGGAAGTATCGAAGTGATTACAACGCCAGCAGATTTTTCTGAAGTAAAAGAGGCATTAGAAGCTGCTGGTTTGACCCCTGTGCTCGCAGAGGTGACTATGAAAGCAGACAACGAAACTATATTTACTGGCGATGATGCTGTGAAGATGCAAAAGCTTCTTGATGCACTAGATGATTTGGATGATGTTCAAGAAGTTTATACCTCAGCAGTTATTGAAGAATAGTGAGTTTGCATCGCGCCCCAGTGAATGTCGTTAGAATATTGGGAATAGACCCTGGTCTCCGACTCACTGGTTTTGGTGTGATTGAAAAAGTAGGTGAGAGAATTACTTATATTGCGAGTGGCACAATTAAAACCGCCAGCGCAAAAACCGAAGACAAAGAAGAGTTGCCTGCGAGGTTAAAAATTATCATCGATGGTTTATTCGAAGTGATTGATACTTACCAACCGAATGAGGTTGCTATAGAAAAAGTCTTTGTTAACGTGAATCCGCAATCGACTTTGCTTCTCGGGCAAGCGCGTGGCGCAGCAATTAGTGCGTCAGTGATTAGGAATTTAAGCGTTGCGGAATATACGGCCCTGCAAGTCAAGCAAGCGGTGGTTGGCAATGGCCATGCTGCAAAGGAGCAAGTCCAAGAAATGGTCAAACGTCTGCTCACATTACCTGCAATACCCAAACCTGATTCTGCTGATGCGCTTGCTTGTGCGATTGCGCATGCCCATGGCGGTCAAGGCATGGGTAGGCTCGCAACAGCTGGTTACCGAGTGAAGGCGGGTAGGCTCGTATGATTGCTCGTTTAAAAGGTATTTTGCTTGAAAAAACACCACCGCACGTTGTGATTGATTGCAATGGGGTGGGCTACGAATGTGAAGTGCCGATGAGCACTTTTTACAATTTGCCTAATATTGGTGAAATGCTTACATTACTCACGCATTTTATTGTGCGTGAAGATGCGCAATTATTGTATGGTTTTGGCACTGAGCGCGAACGTTCAGCTTTTAGGCAGTTGCTCAAAGTAAATGGCGTAGGTGCAAAATCTGCGTTATCAATTTTGAGCGGTTTGTCAGTTGATGATTTGATACAAGCGATAACCCTTCAAGAAACTGGTTTGTTGACCCGCGTGCCAGGTGTTGGTAAAAAAACAGCTGAGCGTCTGTTGCTAGAACTCAAAGATAAGTTCTCAATTGAAGGGGTTGCAGGCAATCTCAATACACCTAAATCAGCAGCTAGTGATGTGCTTAATGCTTTGGTTTCTTTGGGGTATAACGAAAAAGAAGCTTTGTTGGCAGTCAAGCAACTCGCCCCCGATATTGGCATTTCTGAAGGTATCAAGCTTTCCTTAAAGGCATTATCTAAATCATGATTGAAACGGATCGTCTTATTGCCGCAGAGCCATTGACCCAGCAAGAGGAAACACTGGAAAGAGCACTTCGCCCTAAAGTGCTTGAGGAGTACGTTGGGCAAGAAAAAGCCCGAGGCCAATTAGAGATTTTTATCAATGCTGCGCGGGGTCGAAGCGAGCCTTTAGATCATGTTTTGTTATTTGGACCGCCTGGGTTGGGTAAGACAACTTTGGCGCATATTATCGCAAAAGAGATGGGTGTGAACATGCGTCAAACTTCAGGCCCTGTGCTTGAACGAGCTGGTGATTTAGCTGCCTTACTCACCAATCTTGAGCCTAATGATGTTTTATTTATTGATGAAATTCACAGATTATCCCCAGTAGTTGAAGAAATTTTGTATCCAGCAATGGAAGATTATCGTTTGGATATTATGATTGGTGAAGGTCCTGCGGCACGTTCAGTACGACTGGATTTGCCTCCTTTTACGCTAGTGGGCGCTACCACACGTGCGGGTATGTTGACCAATCCATTGCGTGATCGTTTCGGTATTGTGTCTCGATTAGAGTTTTATACTTCAGATGAGTTGGCTCGAATTGTTCAGCGTTCAGCTGGGCTACTCGAGGTTGCCATGCAAGGTGATGGTGCACTTGAAATTGCTAAACGTTCGCGTGGAACGCCGCGTATTGCTAACCGTTTATTACGTCGGGTTCGCGATTATGCCCAAGTGAAGTCTGATGGCATTGTGACGTCAGAAATTGCCGATGCTGCGCTTAAAATGTTGGATGTGGATCATCTTGGTTTTGATGTGATGGATAGAAAATTATTGCTTGCTGTGCTAGAAAAGTTTGGAGGCGGTCCTGTGGGCTTGGATAACCTAGCTGCGGCGATTGGCGAAGAGCGCGATACGATTGAAGATGTGCTTGAGCCCTACTTGATTCAGCAAGGTTATTTGATGCGAACGCCTCGTGGACGTGTGGCAACGCAACAAGCTTACCACCATTTTGGTTTGCCAATTCCCAAAGCGCTTATGACTGGGGAATTGTGGGCGGCAGAAAATATTTAGAAAAGACAATCATGAAATTTGATTGGCCTATACAAGTCTATTATGAAGATACCGATGCTGGCGGTGTTGTTTATCACAGTCAATATCTTAACTTCATGGAACGAGCACGTACGGAGTTTTTACGTAGTCTGGGTTTGATGCAAACGACGCTTAGAGATGATCTTGATATTTTGTTTGTGGTACGCGACATTCAAATTCGCTTTAAAAAACCAGCAAAGTTTGATGATGTACTGAATGTAAATACACAACTTATCAAAGTTGGTAGAAGCTTGCTTGAGTTTGAACAAAATATATATCGTGGCGATCTACATTTAATCGCTGCTAAGGTTGATGTAGTTTGTATAGGGGCAAATAGCTTTAGGCCGGTAAGTATTCCGGACCAAATGATACGTTTATTAACGATTTAGATTTAATTGATAGAAATAGTGGAGAAATGATGACTGAATTGCCAGTGAGTGCAGCCGCAGATATGTCTTTAACGACCCTCATTACTGGAGCGAGTTTGCCAGTGCAAATTGTGATGGCAATTTTGTTGATAGTGTCTGTCTTTTCATGGTGGTATATCTTTATTAAAGTAATGACGATTGGCCGCGCAGAAAAAGAAGCGGAAAGTTTTGAGCATACGTTCTGGACGGGTGGCGACTTGAATAAGTTGTATGAGGGCTTATCCGTAGGACGTAATAAACCGCATGGCATGTCGAGTATTTTTGAGGCAGGCTTTAAAGAGTTTGTCCGCTTGAAAAAACAGCCAGGTTTAGAGGTGAGTGATTTGATGGAAGGTTCACGTCGTGCAATGCGCGCTGCCTATAACCGTGAAATGGACGACTTGGATTCTCATTTGCCCTATTTAGCATCGGTGGGCTCAGTTAGTCCTTATATTGGCTTATTTGGGACAGTATGGGGCATCATGAACGCTTTTCGAGGTTTGGCAAATATGGCACAAGCTACATTAGCCCATGTTGCACCAGGTATCGCTGAAGCGCTCATTGCAACTGCGATTGGCCTATTCGCTGCGATTCCTGCTGTGATTGCTTATAATCGATTTTCTTCTTCCGTTGATCGCTTAGCTGTTCGCTACGAAAGCTTTATAGAAGAATTCACTAATATCCTGCAACGTAAGAGCTAAACATGGCCCGCCTTCGTAAACGTAGAGCAATGAACCAAATTAACGTGGTGCCTTATATTGACGTGACTTTGGTATTGTTGGTGATTTTTATGGTCACAGCTCCGATGACTAACCCTGGTGTTGTTGAGCTACCTAAAGTCGGTGCAGAGGTGCTTAAGCAGCAAACTGCGCCCGTTGTGATTACCGTCATGTCTGATGGAAAGGTGCTATTTCAAGAAAAGAAAATGAGCAGTGATCAACTGCTTTTTGAGATTAAAAATCAAGTTGCAAAAGAACCGGATCGTGCTTTCGTAATCAGTGCCGATAAAAAGGTGGGTTATGAGCATGTGGTGGATGTTTTGGCTTTGCTCAAAAAATCTGGAGCTAAAGCAGGCTTATTATTGAATCCAGCTAACTAAAAACGCATGATACGTCAGCATGAAAAAGATGTGGTTTGGCAAGCAGGTGCGTTTGCTGTAATTGTGCATGGGATTTTGTTGGGGCTTTTTTTAGTGTCATTTCAGTGGAAAACTGTCCAGCCCATGAATGTTGCGCAAGTTGAACTTTGGGATAGTGTGCCTATTCCTCGATCTGAACCGTCTCCGCCGCCACCTGAACCATCACCCCAGCCAACTCCTCCTAAATTGGTGGAGCCTGTGAAGCTTGAACCTAAAGTTATGCCTGAACCGGAACCGAAGGCTGAAATTCAAATCAAAAAAGCACCTGTGACGCCACCTAAAGTGGAAAAGCCAAATCCAAAACCTGAACCAGTGAAACCAAAAGAAGAAAAGCTTAAAGAGCCTCTTAAGACAGAGAAAACAAAAGTTGATCCAGATGCCTTGAAGAGATTACAGCAAGCACTGTTGGCAGAAGATACGCAGTCACAGAAACATGATGCGGCTAAACCGGAAGCCAGTCCAACTGGCTCAAAGACAGCCCAAATTACTCAGGCGGGATCTCCTAATGCAGGTGAGGTCGATAAATACAAGGGACTGATTAGTAATAAGATTAAACAACATGTCAATAAGCAATTATGTGGCACAGATAAATCTATCAAAGTGACATTTATGATTGCGCTGATGCCAACAGGCGAGGTAATGGGGCACCCTAAACTGATTAAAGGGAGTGGCATGTCATCATGTGATGATGCGGTTGAGCGCGCAATTTTGGAATCTCAACCATTGCCTGTTCCAACTTCGGCTGATTTATTTAGTCAATTCCGTGAGTTAAATTTAGCTTTTAGGCCTAATGACACCAACTAATTTGATAGAATTAGGATATGTTTAGAAAACTTCTACTTTTTATCTTTTGCTTGCTAATGCCAGTTTTTGCTCGGGCCGAGCTTACTGTGGAAGTTGTAGGTGGTGGTGCTCAGCAAATTCCAATTGCCATCGTTCCTTTTGCAGCGCCAGCGGGTAGCGCTCAACCTCAGCAGGATAATATCACCAACGTGATTGGCGCAGATTTGCGTATGAGCGGTTTGTTTCGTGTCCTTGAAACTCGTGGGGTGGCGAGTCAGCCGCACGCTCTGGCTGAAGTAAAATATTCAGATTGGATAAGTATTCAAGCACAGGCTTTAACAATAGGCACTATTGAGGCTTTGCCAGCTAATCGCCTCAAAGTTTCCTTTAGATTGCTCGATGTGTTAAAGCAAAATCAGTTGTTGGCCATGGAGTTTACTATTACCCAGGCTCAGCAACGAGCCACGGCACACAAAATTGCCGATATAATTTATGAAAAGTTGACGGGTGAGAAAGGCGTGTTTTCGACCCGTATTACTTATGTGAATAAAGAAAATGGCCGTTATTCCCTTCAGGTAGCAGATGCGGATGGATTTAATGCGCAAACAGTGGTGTCATCAAAAGAGCCTCTCATTTCGCCATCGTGGTCACCAGATGGAACTAGGCTTGCTTATGTATCTTTTGAGAAGAAAAAGCCTGTCATTTTTGTGCAATCTTTAGTGTCAGGTCAGCGCATAGTCCTGGCAAACTTTAAGGGAAATAATAGTGCGCCTGCTTGGTCGCCAGATGGCACAAAATTAGCAATTGTGTTGACTTATAGTGCTAATTCTCAAGTCTATGTGATTAATTCAGATGGCACAGGTTTGCAGCAAATTTCATTTAGTAGTGGAATTGATACAGAGCCGGAATGGTCTCCAGACGGAGCGTTTATTTACTTTACTTCCAACCGAGGTGGTGGGCCACAAATTTATCGTATGCCAGCTTCAGGTGGAGAGGCAAAGCGTATTACCTTTGAGGGTTCTTACAATGTGAGTCCACATGTGTCAACGGATGGCAAGTTATTAACGTTTATTAAGCAAACGCCAGCAGGCTTTAAAGTTGCGGTGCAAGATTTGATGAGTGGCCAAGTGCAAACCTTGGGTGATACCACTCAAGACGAATCGCCCAGCTTTGCGCCCAACGGACGTATGATTCTCTATGCAACTCACGTGGGTGGTAGAGGTTTGCTTGCTGCAGTTTCGGTAGATGGTCGAGTAAAACAGCGCTTAAAAGATAGTGGAGGCGATGTGCGAGAGCCTTCATGGGGTTCAGCAATCAATCAGTAGTGAATAGATGATTGGACTTAAAAGATTTATTGTATTTTTATTTAGGAGAAAGATGATGAAAAGAAATTTATTATTGAGTATGTTACTAGCTGCCACCTTGGCAGCATGTTCAAGTAATGTCGTGAAAGAAAAGCCAGCAGCACCGGTCGTGGATAGTAATGCGGCACAAACTCAATCAAACGTATCTAACGCTAATGCTAATGATGCAGCTTCAACTTCACCGGCTAGCCAAGCTGATTCATCAGGTAATCCTCTGAAAGATCCAAACAACATTCTGTCTAAACGTAGCATTTACTTTGATTTTGATAAAGATCAAGTGAAACCGGAATATGTTCCATTAGTGGAGGCGCATGCTAAGTATTTAGTTGCTAATCCAAATGTTAAAGTTGTGTTGCAGGGTAATGCAGATAACCGTGGATCTCGCGAATACAACTTGTCATTAGGTCAACGTCGTTCAGTAGCTGTGAAAAAGGCGGTTAATTTGTTAGGTGTACAAGATAAACAAATTGAAACAGTGAGCTATGGTGAAGAAAAGGCGCATGATTGCAAAGATGAAGCTTGTTACCAACAAGACCGTCGTGTTGATATTGTTTACGAAAACGATTAATCATTATGCGCAAACTAATTCTGATTAGCATTTATTTGTTGAGTGTTCCTCAATGGGCGCAGGCCGCTTTGTTTGATGACAAAGAGGCTCGTCAGCAAATTGTCGAGTTACAACAAAAAACTGATGCTCAGAATCAGTCTGTTCTTGCCTCACTTGAGGCATTAAAAAAATCTCAGCAAGCCTTGGAGCAACGTATTCTATCAATAGAGAATGTGATTAAAAGCCAAGGCTTGATGGATTTATTGAGCCAAATTGATCGCTTGAACGAAGAGTTGAATAAAGTAAAAGGTGACTTAGATGTTGCACAGCACAACATAGAAGTTTCGCAGCAGCGCCAAAAAGATTTGTATGCAGATACCGATGGTCGATTACGTAAATTAGAAAATGGTAATGCAACAGACCTTAATGCTACAACGGAAAATAAAGAACCGCCTGTGCAAGCAAGTAATGCAAATATGACTCCCAATGATGTAAGCGCAGAGTCAAAAGCATTTGATAGTGCTCAAGCTTTACTTCAAGCAGGAAAGTATAAAGATGCATTTGAAGCATTTGATAAATTTCTACAAAATTACTCTAGTAGCAAGCAGGCTCCCAACGCTTTGTTTGGATTAGGTTTTGCACAGTTCTCACTTAAAAACTTCAAAGCAGCCATTGCTACTCAACAAAAAATAATTAGCCAGTACCCTGAAAGTGCAAAAGTGGCAGATGCGCTATTTAATATTGCAAACTGCCAGATTCAACTTTCTGATATTGAGGGTGCTAAGAAATCACTTCGAGATTTAATTGCGCAACATTCATCTAGCGAATTAATTCCTCAAGCGAAGCGTCGCTTGGCTGTGTTGGAGTCTATTAAGAAGTAAGCTGTCAGTATTGCACTAAGCTTCTTTATTCAATATGTCATTACGTATTTTCGAAATTTTTTATTCATTGCAAGGCGAGTCTTCACGTGTAGGCTTGCCTACAGTTTTTGTGCGCTTAACAGGCTGTCCTTTACGTTGTGGTTATTGTGATACTGAGTATGCGTTTAATGGTGGGGCGACAAAAAGTTTTGAAGAGATTTTGGCTAAAGTGGCTAGCTTTCAAGCTCGGTATGTATGTGTGACTGGTGGCGAGCCATTAGCACAAAAAGACTGTCATGAGTTGTTAAAGCTACTTTGTGATGCTGGTTATAACGTTTCTATTGAAACGAGTGGCGCTATGGATATCAGCCAATTAGATCAGCGTGTTTCTGTCATTATGGATATCAAAACGCCAGGATCAGGCGAGGCAAGTAAAAATCTTTGGAGCAATATTGCATCCTTATCTGCAAAAGATGAAGTGAAGTTTGTGTTGGTTGATCGATCTGATTATGAGTGGGCGAAGCAAATATTGAGTCATTATGATTTAAGCAAAAATTGCCATGTGTTATTTTCGCCTGTTTATAAAACACTTTCCCCTACAGATTTAGCTTCTTGGATCTTGGAAGATTGCTTGCCAGTTCGTATGCAGGTTCAGCTACATAAAATTCTTTGGGGCGAAAAAGCTGGAGTTTAATCGATGAAAAAAGCTGTTGTTTTACTTTCAGGTGGATTGGACTCTGCAACGGTACTCGCGATCGCCAAGAGCCAAGGTTATGAATGCTATTGTTTGAGTCTTGATTACCATCAACGTCATGTGGCTGAGCTTCAGGCTTCCAAGAGAGTTGCTAACGCTTTGGGTGCAAAAGCCCATAAAACGGTACAGTTAGATTTATCTATATTTGGTGGTTCTGCACTAACCGATCAGAATATTGATGTGCCTGAATCTCCAAGTGAAGGTATTCCTGTGACTTATGTCCCTGCGCGGAACACTATTATGTTATCGCTAGCCTTGGCTTGGGCTGAGACTCTGTCTGCACAAGATATCTTTATTGGTGTAAACGCGTTGGATTACTCCGGTTATCCAGATTGTCGCCAAGAGTATGTGGCTGCATTTCAGCGCATGGCTAACTTAGCAACAAAAAGCGCGGTAGAAGGCAAAACGATTACCGTGCATGCACCACTGATTGATATGACTAAGGCGCAAATCATACAATGTGGTAGTGCATTAGAGTTTGATTACGGCATGACGGTTTCTTGCTATCAGGCGGATGCGGATGGTCGTGCATGTGGTTTATGTGACTCTTGTCGATTCCGTAAAGAAGGCTTTGCTATCGCTGGATTGCCTGATCCAACCGACTATCAATAGCCTATTCGTTTAATCCGTTTGGATAAATTTGCAAATAGCGCATATTTACCTTGCCAAAGTATTAGAAAATAACGTAAAATCCGCCCCTTTCTGTAAAAACGATTAGAGAACAAAATATTATGGTAATCATTCGACTAGCCCGCGGTGGCGCGAAGAAGACCCCTTTCTACAGCGTAGTAGTTGCAGATTCAAGAAATCGTCGCGACGGTCGCTTTATTGAGCGTGTAGGCTTCTACAATCCATTAGCTAAAGAAGGCCAAGAAGGTCTTCGCTTAGATACGGCACGTATCAGTCATTGGCAAAGCAATGGCGCACAATTATCTGATTGTGTAGCTCGCTTAGTGAAAGACAATGCTAAAGGCCCAGAATTCTTCGCTGCTAAAAAAGCAAAAGATGCTGCTAAAGTTGCAAATGCTAAAGCCGCTGCTGAAGCGAAATTAGTTGCTGCAGCAAAAGAAGCTGCCGCTGCTAAGAAAGCTGAAGAAGAAGCTGCAGCAAAAGAAGCTGCTGAAGCTGCTGCCGCTGCAACAGCCGAAGAAGTGGCTGTTGAAGAAGCCGCTCCTGAGGCAACTGACGCTGAGTAACTCTTAAGGCTACGTGTGTAGCCTTAGTGAAGCGTTGTTGTAAAACACTCAGTGAGTAATATGGTAGTCATGGGGCGCATCGTCGCCCCTTATGGCATTTTTGGATGGCTAAAAGTGCAAACGAGCACAGAGTCTATCGACAGTCTGCTTGATTATCAGGATTGGTGGATTGGGCGAGATGATAACTCTACCCAGCCTGGTATAAAAAATTCACCTTGGCAAAAATATTTGGTTGAAACAGCAAAAGTGCATAACGATACTTTGCTCGTGAAACTCAAAGGGGTGAATGACAGAGATGCTGCTTTAGCACTGAAAAGTAAACATGTGGCTGTGCCACGTGAAGCATTCCCAGAAGCTGATGAAGGCGAGTACTACTGGTCAGATTTAATTGGATTGAATGTGACTAATCAACAGGGCGTAATGCTTGGTGTGATTAGTGAAGTATTTGAAACTGGTGCGAATGATGTCATTGTTGTCAAAAACTCCGGTGATGGCAAAGAGCGTTTACTCCCCTTTGTTGATCAAACTATTTTAGATGTAAGCATTGCAGAAAAAACGATGTCGGTCGATTGGCCGGTTGAGTGGGATGAGTAAGTGATTCAGTTTGATATTGTTACTTTATTCCCGCCTATGTTTGATGCAATTAGTCAACACGGTATTACGGCAAGAGCGCTAGAGAATAAATTGTATCGTTTGTCATTGTGGAATCCAAGAGATTACACGACAGATAATCACCGTACGGTAGATGATAGGCCATATGGGGGTGGTCCTGGCATGGTAATGCTGGCGGAGCCTTTAGAACAAGCAATAGAAGCTGCTAAAGCAAGTCAAATGGCAGCGGGAGTTGGCAAGCCGAAAGTGATTCATATGTCACCAAGCGGAAAGCCACTTACTCATGAGATCGTGATGGAATTGGCTGCTGAGCAAGGATTAGTAGTGCTAGCGAGTCGATATGAAGGTGTAGATCAGCGGTTGTTAGATCGATTGGTCGATGCGGAATACTCGATTGGTGATTATGTATTGTCTGGCGGCGAGTTGCCGGCCATGGTGTTGATGGATGCAATTGTTAGACAATTGCCTGGCGCGTTAGGTGATGCCGATTCAGCAATAGAAGATTCTTTTGTAGATGGATTGTTAGATTGCCCACACTACACAAGGCCGGAAGAATATGCAGGTGAAAAGGTACCTGATGTTTTGACATCAGGTAACCATGCAAAGATTAAACAGTGGCGCTTAAAAATGTCATTGAAAAGAACTCGGGATCAACGTCCCGATTTGTTGGCCGTAAGGTCGTTGTCAAAAGAGGAATCTCGGCTGCTAAATGAATTAGAGCAGGAACAAGATTCGTATAACTAGAAGGAGCACGAAAGTGGCAAATATTATTGAGATGCTAGAAAAGGAAGAGATTGCGCGCTTAGGCAAAACAATTCCTAGCTTCGCACCAGGCGATACAGTGGTTGTTGGTGTAAACGTTGTTGAAGGTACACGTAAACGTGTGCAGGCTTACGAAGGTGTTGTGATTGCAATTCGCAACCGTGGCCTTAACTCTTCATTCATCGTACGTAAAATCTCATCTGGTGAAGGTGTGGAGCGTACATTCCAAACATACTCACCATTGATTGCAAGCATCGAAGTTAAACGTCGTGGCGATGTGCGTCGTAGCAAACTTTACTACTTGCGTGAGCGTTCAGGTAAATCTGCACGTATTAAAGAAAAGTTGCAAGCGCGTGACCGTGAGGTTATGGCGCCAGAAGCAGCAGAATAAGTTAAGTTTTATTATTTATTGTTTCACAATTAAAAGCCTCAGACAAACGTCTGGGGCTTTTTTGTTATCGGGGATTTGTAAATTAGGCTAATATAAAGCTCATGGTAAAGGCCATTAATCAATATCACGATCTCATTATCAATGCTCCCTTCGGGGCGATTGGCATCAGTATCGAAAGTGACTATGTTGTAAGTGTAGATTTGTTATTAACAAGCGCGAAAGCTCATGTGTCTTCAAGTCAATTTGCAAAGCATGTTAGTCATCAAGTTCGGCAGTATCTTGAAAAAATGGATTTGAGTTTGCAAGTGCCATATGTCATTTCTGGAACACCATTTCAAAGGCGTGTTTGGGCCGTTGTTTCTAAAATTCCTACTGGCAATGTTCTCACGTATTCTGAGTTAGCTCAAAAAGTTGGTTCTGGACCTCGCGCCGTTGCTAACGCCTGCGGAGCAAATAAATTACCCCTCCTCATTCCTTGTCATCGTGTTGTTGCTAAAAAGGGTTTGGGTGGATTTATGCAAGGCAATCCAGATGGGTTAATGATTAAAGAATGGCTATTAGCTCATGAATCAAAATAACCAATTAATCTTAGATGAGTTTATTGACAGAATATGGCTAGAAGAGGGGCTTGCTCGTAATACCTTAGATAGCTATCGACAAGACTTAATGCAATTTGCCAATTGGCTAGAAGAGGATGCGTCTAAAGACTTATTGCAAGTGCAGCAGTTTGATATTCAGCGTTACTTGGCAGTTAAGTTTCCGGTTAGTAAACCCCGCAGTATCAGTCGTTTAATTGCGAGTGTGCGACGGTTTTATCGATTCTCTTTGCGCGAGAATAAAATTGCACAAGACCCAAGCTTACAAATTGAATCACCAAAGTTACCAAGATCTTTGCCGAAAAGCTTGAGTGAGGAAGATGTTGAGTCTTTGCTAGGTGCCCCTAATGTGGATGACCCTATTGGTTTGCGTGATCGGGCAATGTTGGAGCTTTTGTATGCAAGTGGTTTGCGTGTTTCGGAATTGGTGGGTGTGAAAGTGACTGAAGTGAGTCTCTCCGAAGGCGTTGTTCGTGTGACGGGTAAGGGGAGTAAGACCCGTCTAGTACCAATGGGAGAAGTTGCAGTGGACTGGCTTACACGCTATTTAAAAGAAAGTCGTCCTGTAGTATTGGAAAAGCGTCTCAGTGACAGCATGTTTGTGACACAACGGGGTGCTGCTATGACGCGGCAAGCTTTTTGGTATTTGATTAAGCGTTATGCTTTATTGGCGGGGATTCATAAGCCTATGTCGCCGCACGTATTGAGACATGCTTTTGCAACACATTTATTGAATCATGGGGCAGACCTTCGTGTTGTACAAATGCTGTTAGGACACTCGGATATTTCAACGACGCAAATCTATACGCACGTAGCAAGAGAGCGGTTGAAGCAATTACATACGGCACATCATCCGCGTGGTTAGACTGGTTTGCTTCCTCGTTCAATGATGACGCCAAGAGATTTAACGCCAGGCAAGATCCCAGGTTTTGCGACTTTGACTTTGACCCACGGGGCTTTGAATTCCTTAATAATTAATTGGCAAAGATGCTCTGCGAGTGCCTCGACTAACTTAAATTTTTTATCATTGAGACTTTCATGTAAGCGCGCTACAACAAGGCCGTAATCAATGGTGTCGCTAATATTGTCAGTGATACAACTTTCGTTGTTCGGCATAGCAATTTCAATATCTAACACGATACTTTGGGGTACCATGCGTTCCCATTCAGGCACGCCCAAAATTGTCTGAATTTTGACTTCGTTTAAAAAAATGATGTTCATGCCTATAAAGCCTATATGGTTTAGAATAAGTCTTTTGGATTTTAGAGCATCTCACCATGAATGAGTTAGGTTTTATTGACGTTAACCCAATTGCATTAGTACAAATTGTTGCGGCGTATATTCTTGGGTCAATCGCTTTTGGTATTTTAATTAGCAAACTTTTTGGCTTGCCAGATCCACGTACTGTGGGTTCTGGAAATCCTGGGGCAACTAATGTACTTAGAAGTGGAAAGAAATCCGCAGCGGCATTAACGTTGTTGGGTGATGCTTTCAAAGGTTGGTTCCCGGTATGGTTTGTGATGCAGCCGGATGGCGGATTAATGTGGGTAACAAGTGCCGTGGCAATTGCTGTGTTTCTTGGACACTTATATCCAGTTTTTTATAAGTTTAAAGGTGGTAAGGGGGTAGCCACTGCACTTGGGGTTTTACTGGCGATCTCGCCTTGGTTGGCGCTTCTGATTATGCTCACTTGGATGTTGGTGTTTGCGGCAACAAGATATTCATCATTGGCAGCAATTGTTGCCTCAATTTTATTGCCAATTTATGCAGCTTCATTAAATTGGTTCGAGGCTTATCGTGATTACGAGATTGTTTTCGTGTTTCTGTCAGTGATGTTGGTTTGGCGGCACAGAATTAACATCAAAAAGTTACTTAATGGAACAGAGTCAGGTTTCGGCAAGAGCTAGCATTCAGGTTGGCAATGGTTTTTCTAATTCGGCCAAATCCCAGCGAGGGCGGACTGTAAAGCTGTTATTACGCTTGTTTATATCTAGTGCGTTCAGTCTGAGAGCACCTGCAAATGCGATCATTGCACCATTATCTGTACAAAACTCTAAGCGCGGATAATGCACATGGCAAAGCTTACGCTTGGTAGCAAGGTTGAGTTGCTCACGAAGCCGCCTATTAGCACCAACACCACCAGAAACAATCAAATTATCCAACCCTGTTTGACGCAATGCAGACATACATTTTGTAGTTAAGATTTCAGTCACAGCCTCTTGGAACTCATAGGCAATATCTGCCTTGGTTTGCAAATCATTACCATTTTGATTGGCTAAGGTAAGCACAGCAGTTTTTAAGCCGCTAAAACTAAAATTTAGGTCGCCACTATTGAGCATGGGGCGCGGCAATTTAAACCTTCCTTTTTTTCCTTGATTTGCTAACTTTGATACCGCGGGACCACCTGGATAATCAAGGCCAAGTAACTTTGCTGTTTTATCAAATGCTTCGCCGGCTGCATCATCAAGTGTATCGCCAAGTAGTTCGTATTCACCAATGCCCGTGACTTTCATTAGTTGTGTGTGGCCACCGGAAACAAGTAGGGCAACAAATGGAAAATGTGGAGGATTTTCTTCAAGTAATGGTGCAAGTAGATGACCTTCTAAATGGTGCACACCTATGGTGGGGATGTTCAGTGTAAAAGCCAAAGATTCTGCAATACATGTGCCAACTAGTAGGGCGCCAGAAAGACCAGGGCCTTGTGTATAGGCAATACCATCAATATTTGATAATTCTAGATTGGCATCAATTAATACTTTTTGAATGAGTGGTAAGGCGCGTCTAATATGGTCTCTCGAGGCGAGTTCTGGTACTACGCCTCCATATTCTGAGTGCATTTCAATTTGCGAGTGCAAGGCATGGGCAAGCAACCCTTGTTCGGTATCATAAAGTGCGATACCCGTTTCATCGCAAGAAGATTCAATTCCTAAAACAAGCATATTTGAGCGTTATCTGAATGATGATGCGTTTTTGGACGCAAAGTGTTTGATAAATTGTAGTTTAACCGATAGAATAGCAAACTTTTCCGCAATTTCGACCAAAAATTTAAGTAAAGAGAGTTCTATGTCTAGTGTACGTGTTAAAGAGAATGAGCCGTTTGACGTTGCGCTACGTCGCTTCAAACGCATTATTGAAAAAACTGGTTTGTTGACGGATTTGCGTGCTCGCGAATTCTACGAAAAACCAACATGGGAACGTAAACGCAAGGCAGCAGCAGCTGTTAAACGTCACTATCGTCGTATTCGTAACCAAACTTTGGCACCAAAACTTTACTAATATTTTTAGTTGTTTTTGGTTGTGATAAGTTTGTCGTTAGTTAAATAAGAATTTCGAGGTTGTTGTGTCATTAAAAGCGCGTATCACTGAAGATATGAAAAATGCAATGCGCGCTAAAGATAGCGCGCGTCTAGGTGCTATTCGTTTATTGCAATCAGCCATTAAGCAACGCGAGGTAGATGAGCGTATAGAGCTTGATGACATGCAAGTAATCGAAGCTATTGAAAAGATGCTTAAACAACGTCGCGATTCAATTTCTCAATACGAAGCTGCGAGTCGTCATGATTTAGCTGATGTTGAGAAGTTTGAAGTCACTGTGTTGCAAGCGTATTTGCCACAAGCGTTGACTGATGATGAAGTCGGTGCGATTTTAGAGCAAGTTATTGTAGAAACTGGCGCTGTAGGCATCAAGGATATGAGTAAAGTGATGGCCGCGGTGAAGCCCTTGGTGGTTGGGCGTGCGGATATGGGAAAAATATCTGGCTTGATCAAAACGAGGCTCAGCGCATAATCTCACGGCATTCAAAGCAATTATTGAAAATGAAAAAAGGAGCTGCAAGCTCCTTTTTTGTTTTTCTTTGCGATGCGTTATGATGTTTTTTGTGACAAATTAATGTCGCGACCCTCAACGATTTTGATACGATAAGCCTAAGAATATGATTCCAGAAAGCTTTATCCAAGAACTCATTAATCGCGTAGATATTTATGACGTGATTAATAAAAGCGTTCCGCTCAAAAAGGCGGGAGCGAATTACTCTGCTTGCTGCCCTTTTCATAACGAAAAATCCCCATCTTTTACGGTCAGCCCTACTAAGCAGTTTTATCATTGTTTTGGTTGTGGCGCACACGGCACGTCGATTGGTTTTTTGATGGAGTATCAAGGTTTGAGCTTCGTTGAGGCGATTCAAGAGCTCGCAAAAATTGCTGGCATGATTGTCCCTCAGGAAACGCGAGATATTGATAGGCCGCAACAAAAAATGATCCCTGGCATGCAAGAAACTCTTCAGGCGGCACTCAACTACTATCGTGCAGAATTAAAAAAATCACCTCGTGCTATAGAGTATTTGAAAGGGCGCGGACTTAGTGGTCAAGTCGCTGCGAATTTTCAAATGGGTTATGCGCCTGCAGGTTGGCAAAATTTACAATCTGTTTTTCCTCAATATGAGAGTGAAGTGCTGGAAACGATTGGTCTTGTTGTTAAGAATGAACAGGGTAAGCGTTATGACCGGTTTCGTGACCGAATCATGTTTCCAATTCATGACCAAAAAGGCCAAGTGATTGGTTTTGGCGGGCGTGTGATCAGTCCGGAGGATACGCCTAAATATTACAACTCACCTGAAACCCCTTTGTTTCAGAAAGGACATGAGTTGTATGGTTTATTTATGGCGCGGCGGGCTATGCGTGAAGCAGGTCGAGCTTTGGTCGTTGAAGGCTATATGGACGTGGTGGCATTAGCGCAATATGGGATTGAGTATGCTGTGGCAGCTTTAGGTACAGCAACAACACCATTTCATATTGCGAAACTAACGCGCCAGACGGATGAAATTGTATTCTGTTTTGATGGAGATAATGCCGGATTAAAGGCCGCATGGCGTGCTGCCATGAATGCATTGCCAGCGCTAACAGATGGATTAAAACTTAGCTTTCTATTTCTGCCCCCAGAACATGACCCCGATAGTTTTGTTCGGGAGTTTGGAAAGGAGGCGTTTGAAGAAAAAATGAAAACAGCGCTGCCACTGTCTCAATATATTATTCAACATTTGAGTGCAGGCAATCCATTACAATCTCAAGAGGATAGAGTTCGCTTTTTAAATGACGCAGAACCAATTTTGCAGCAAATCCAAGCGCCACGTTCGCGTTTATTTTTGAGTAAACGAATTGCTGAATTAACAGGGGTCTCGCAAGATGAAATGCAAGGTATGATTCGCCTGCCTAATCTCCAGCGACCACAGCAGGCTAGACCCAAACAAACGCGAACGCCAGTTTCAATTCAGCGCCGATTTTTATTAATGCTGTTGATGCGTCCAGATTTAGTGTCTGTTCAGGATTTAAGCTGGGTCAGCGGTGATACTGAAGAGGATAAAATGTTGCGCGCAGGGATTGATGCTGCAATCTTATACCCTAGCTCCAAGCCGGCAGCTATTTTGCACCACATGCAGGACAAGGTAGATGCGAAATTAATGCGAGAGGTAGAGCGTGAATTACAATTATTAGATGAAAGTTTGGATATTGCTCTTGAAATCAAGGGTGCAAGGACGCAGTTAATAGAGATGCAACAGCAACGTGCGCATACTCATTTGTTCGATAAAATCAAAGAAAAAAGTTTGAGCGAGCTGACTGAAGAAGAAAAAGCATTGCTTCGGGGTTTGGGAAATTCACAGAAAAATAGCATGTAGTTTTAAGGTATAATATCGGGTTTTCCATCACCGGTTCATGGTTATAGGATAGAGGTTACGCATGGCAAAAGATAAAGATCAGCAAAACGAGCAAAATATTGATAAAACCGAAGAGCAAGCGGTAGATGGCCGAACACGCCTTAAGTTACTGATTGTTCTTGGTAAAGAGCGCGGCTACCTCACGTACGCCGAAATCAATGACCATCTCCCAGATGATGTTCAAGATTCTGAACAAATAGATGGCATCATTGGCATGATTAATGACATGGGTATTCAGGTTTACGAAGAAGCCCCTGATGCTGAAGTCTTGTTGATGTCTGATGCGCCTCCAGCAGTTGCAGATGAAGACGCAGTTGAGGAAGCTGAACAAGCTTTAGCCACTGTGGACTCTGAGTTTGGTCGTACAACAGATCCTGTACGCATGTATATGCGTGAAATGGGCACGGTTGATTTGTTAACTCGTGAGGGCGAAATTGAAATCGCCAAGCGTATTGAGGATGGTCTTAAACATATGGTGCAAGCAATTGCTGCTTGCCCAACAACGATTGCTGAATTGTTGGCAATGGTTGATAAAGTTGAGGCTGATGAGCTCAGTGTTGATGACTTGGTTGATGGCTTAATTGATTCTGATGTTGGTATGGATGACGTGATCACTGCCGCTAGCGATGAAGAGGAAGATCCGGAGATAGAAGACGGGGAAGAAGAGGATGATGACGGTGCTAAAGCTGCTGCCATCTCTGCTGAAGCTTTAGCTAAGCTTAAAGAAGAAGTGCTAGTGCGTTTTGCCGTGATTCGTGAGTCAAATAAAAAAATGACGGTGATTCTTGAAAGCAAAGGCTCTCAAGATCCTGAATATCAAGCCTTGCAAACGGCAATTTTGGAAGAGCTTACAGCATTCCGTTTCTCAGCAAAGCAAGTTGAGGCGCTCTGTGGTCAGGTACGTGACATGGTGGAAAAAGTTCGCGGTCATGAACGTAAGATTATGGAATTCTGTGTTGATAAATCAGGCATGCCACGTGCACATTTTATTAAATCATTCCCGGGAAATGAATGTGAACTCTCATGGCTCGCTGGCGAGTTGGCTGTTGATAAGCCTTATGTTGAAAAATTAGAGCGTTTTAAACATTCTATCGTAGATCAACAGCAACGCCTGCTTGATTTGCAAGCGGATGTTGGATTGCCAATTAAAGAATTAAAAGATATTAACAAGCAAATGACCACAGGTGAAGCACGTGCTCGTCGTGCGAAACGTGAAATGATTGAAGCGAACTTGCGCTTGGTAATTTCGATTGCTAAAAAATATACTAACCGTGGTTTGCAATTCTTAGATTTGATTCAAGAAGGTAATATTGGCTTGATGAAAGCGGTTGATAAGTTTGAATATCGTCGTGGATACAAATTCTCAACCTATGCAACTTGGTGGATTCGTCAAGCGATTACGCGTTCTATTGCTGACCAAGCGCGCACCATTCGTATACCTGTACATATGATTGAAACGATTAATAAGATGAATCGTATTAGCCGTCAAATTTTACAAGAAACTGGTTTGGAGCCGGATCCAGCAACGCTTGCTGAGAAAATGGAAATGCCGGAAGATAAGATTCGCAAGATTCTTAAAATCAGTAAAGAGCCAATTTCGATGGAAACCCCAATTGGAGATGATGATGATTCACATTTGGGTGACTTTATTGAAGACAACACTACGCTTGCGCCAGTTGATGCAGCGGTTTACGCAAGTTTAAGAGATGCAACCAGCGAAGTATTAGAGTCACTTACACCGCGGGAAGCTAAAGTATTACGTATGCGCTTTGGTATTGAAATGAATACTGATCATACCTTAGAGGAAGTAGGTAAACAGTTTGATGTAACGCGGGAGCGTATTCGTCAAATTGAGGCGAAAGCACTGCGTAAATTGCGTCATCCAACTCGTTCAGAACGCTTACGTAGCTTCTTGGAAACGGGACAAGATTAAGTCTATTTAAAGTTTTTGGGCCTCTAGCTCATGCTTGGTTAGAGCAGCGGACTCATAATCTATTCAAGAAGTAGATTTTAGGTAATAAAGTATATATTAATCAGTAACTTAAGTTTGTAGAAAGTAGTGAAATTTGCTTCCACAGTGCTTCCACACTTTCTGTGGAAGTAAAATAACAAAACTGTGGAAGTAAATTAAAAGTTTTGGCCCCTTAGCTCATGCTTGGTTAGAGCAGCGGACTCATAAAAATTGTGCCATACGTTTGGAAACTGCGTATGGGATGGTGTCAAATTCGGTGAAACCTGACGGCAGTAAAATGCACAAGGCAATGCCGAGCGAAGCCTAGTAGAAATACCAGGAACGTGTAGAGACTAGACGGCACCCACCTAAAGCAATCGTCAAGATTGGTATGGTGAAGGCATAGTCCAGGGAGTGGTGAAAGCCACACAAACCAGAATCCGTTGGTGCTGTGTTCGACTCACAGAGGGGCCACCAATAAAGCAAACCCTTGTCAGAAATGGCAGGGGTTTTTTCTTGCACAAAATCCGTTGCTTTTTTCAGCACAAGAACTTAAATTACTTGTATGCCTGAAAAAGTCGAAACCACCAATGTAATCCTCCCGCGAGAGCTAATTGTTTACCAGCGCGGTGATAGTGATGTCTGGCAATGCCGTCTCAAAGTTGATAACAAGTGGATGGCAAGAACTACCAAAGAACGTGATTTAGATAAAGCGATTGACCGTTCAAAGCGCATGTTGTTTGAAGCTCAGCTTCGCAAAGAATCTAACCTTCCCGTTGTCACTAAGAAATTCCGTGATATCGCAAAGTTGACCAAGCAACAGATGGTTGATGAATTAGCAAATCCCAAAATGAAGGCGCCTGTTTCATTTAATCAATATGTGAAGATTATTGATGATTATTTAATGCCATTCTTTGGTAACAAAAATATTGATACGATCACCTACGAAGAGCTAGATTCATACCATGAAGACCTAAAGGTCAAGATGGGTAGAATTCCGGCATACAGCACAATGCGTAAGCATAATGTCACATTAAATCGTGTTTTTGATAAGGCTGTAGAGAAGAATTACCTCACTAATTCCAATAGACCAAAACTTGATACTAAAGGTAGCAAGTCTGAAAAGTATGAGACCTTTGATATTGGTGAGATAAACGCACTATTAGCAAATTTTCCTCCCTGGATTGCCGGCACTGGTAATAAAGATAAACGTGAACAAAGAGAGCTGCTGTTTGATTATGTTCGCGTATTGATTGATACAGGCGCTAGACCTGGCAAAGAGTTACTTGATTTGCAGTGGAAGAATATCCGTTATCGCATGATTGTTAAAAATGATACGCGAGTAGAAATTGACGATGAAGGGAAAAAAACAGTTATCACGCACGAAGGTTATGATGATCGTGGTGAATCTCTAGAACTAACAAAATGGGAACCGACGGTCTCATTGTCTGTTTATGGTAAAACTAAAGATCGTGTGGTAAACGGATTTGACGTTACCTACAAGGTTTTAAATGAAATCATTGAGCGTAACTATCGCAACAATAAAATAACGCTTAAATCGCTCACAACATCAAATGATGAGGGTTATGTATTCCGAACGAGATCTAACAAAGCACCAAGCAGTTTTAACCATTTGTTTGATCGTTATTTAGATGAGCACAATTTATTGATTGATAGAAACTCAGGCAAGAAGAGAGTTTTCTATAGTTTACGCAGCACACACACGACAGCTGTAATGAATCTAGACCAAGTTCCAATACGTGATTTATCTAAGCAGTTAGGTAATTCAGTTGGAATGATTGAGAAACATTATGATCGTGCTACTGGTGATGCGATTGTTGAAAATGTACGGGCTCCAAAAGCAAGACAAGCCCTCTTCAATACCGAAAAAGTTTCAGACATTTACCAGTCTAAGAAACAGAAGAATTAGAAGTCTTTTTCGGTTGTCCATTTAGTCAAAAGAACAAATACTCGTTCATATCATTCTATGAGCGAGTTATGGCAAAAACAAAATTTCAAAGCGCACTAGAGCAATTCACTGGTACAGAACACTACTATCGCATTTACCCGCGAGTAGTATTAACCGATGGTACTAAATATCTAGCTGATCGTGCTGGGTGTTATTGGATGATGGATTTATATGCTTCACACTTGGCTAGTGTGGATCCAAGTATTGAAAACTTCACTTGTTTGAAATTAAATAGGCGCGGCAAGGGTGCTGATATCGTAATTGAAGATGGTAACACCCAGCTACTCGCCAAACAGCAAATAGAATATACGGATTTCCCATTAGAAAATTTCATGTTCTACGCTGTTTGGTCAGGCGAGTTCTGGGTGTTGATGTTACATAGTGAATACTAAAAAATAACTCAAAAATATTATTAGTTTTTGATAATCTGATTATCTAAAAATACATTAACCGGTCTCTTGTAACGTTGTGACTCTAGATCTTTAGCCGCATAGTATGGCTCATATTCTATATAATTTCTTTGTGTCTTTTTATGTTTGACATAAAGAATGTCCCACTCTACGTACCAGTCAGCGACTGTATTAATATCAAAATCTAAAATCCAAGTACTTCTGCATGAGTAGTCCACAGTAATTTGTGACATTTGCTTCTCCTTTAATAAGATATCATTGATCGTCATTTAAACGACGGTGATTTGGTTACATTAATTTGGTTCAAAAACTTCTACTAATTGATAAGCGTCTATTACACTGTCTTTGGAAGTTGATGGAGAAATTCCACTGTATGCGTCTGCCATCATTACACTCCTGGCTCGTTTATTGAATTAGTTGATCTAATTAGTGTTCGCGTGAAATCTTTGGCGATAACGTCATCAGTAAAGCCGTTAGATTTCATCCAGTTGTGCACCATGTCTTGGTTCAATCCAAATTGCTGACACATTTCATAAAACTTATTAGTGCCATTGTGCTGCATGACCAGACTTGTTATAGAAAATAGTTGTAACGCCTTTGTCTCAATATCGGAGCTTGGATAAAGTGCCCCTAGTACATCAATGTCACCTGTCTTAAGATTCTTGTTGCAGATGAGATAGCTAAATGTCACATCAGATGCATAAGGCAAACTTGCTTTAGTATTCATAACAACTTTGCCTATGGGTTCACGTTTGTAAAGCATTTCAGATAGAACATTACGTGCATTTGCCCACTTATCATCATTAGCTTTTTTTTCTTCGGCGCTTGCTACTGAAAGGCGAATCTCTTCAATGCCACCTCTGTCCCGGATAAAATCAGGCAGTTGTTCAGGGCTAATGTTGTTTGCCATAGCTACCTCAATTACACGTCCATATACGTGAGCTGTTCTGCGGCTTGAGCGCACGATATAACGAACAACAACAGAACTAGCTCGACTGTTAGCTTGTGTTTTAATCCCGTAGTCCGATTTCAACTTACCACGCATTTCTTTTACAACTCGTGCTGTCTCACCACTTGATTCTACGTCCAAGCAAACCTGCAACATGCTTGCTAGTAGTTTGTATAAAACTTCATTCGCAGATACAACATACTGCTCGTGATAATTAACGTGATCTTTTGCTACTAGATCAGCATCAGCAATTAAGCTGAGCACTAATGTCTTATTTGATCTTTTAGCCATAAATTTTCTCCTTATTTTTCTGAGAATTAAATTCTTCAAAATCGATATCGCAAATATGGTGAAGATGAATTGGCCCAAACTTAGTACCCCAATTAAGTACTTGAGTATTATTTCTGCACTCGCCAAAAAAAGTACGCAAACCATTTTCATTAATGAACTCTTCAGTTAGCTTAACCCAAAAGCGCTCGTCGTTACTTTCATAGTCCATCCAGTCTGCAATCACTTTGACCGCCATACCCAATTGAACTGATTTTCTTATTTCTAAAGACGGAATAAAAAATGAGTCTGGATATTTTTTGTTTTTATATTCAACATCTGTAAGTTCAAATTTTATTAACCTCCCATTTTGAATAGCTGAACAGGCATCAGCAGGCTGATCTAACAGCTCTTCATAATATTTTCTTTCCTCATAATTTAATTTCTCTGATTTAATATATTGCGCGATTGCTAGCTTCATACTTTCCCTCCTTAATTGTTTTCTAAATAATCAAAGTTAATTACTGCGACTGGACTAGAGAGATAGTTAGCGTTTTTTTGCATTTCACGCTGGAACCAATAGCTATCATTCTCAAAAAGATTGAATCTGCCACCATATCTATTTCTCAAGTCAAACAATGAAACTTCTGTTTCTAAGCTGCTCATACCCATTTCAATCTCCTTAAAATTTGTGCGCAAAAACGCGCGATGTTTTGTTAAAAAAACTTCTGTTAGTTAATTTGTTAAAGAGCGTGTGGTTAATCTCCACAGTTATCTTTATACGCTTAGTTAACATAAAATTAATCCGCACAAAATATGTGATATATTCGTGTTAACATTTGGAGGTTGGTATGGAAGATAAAAATGAATTACTTGAGCCAATAAAATTTGTACGTGGCTCAATGCGGCGCAGAACGCCCATTGAGGAAGAGCTACGTCAAGCTAGAAAATCTCCAGCTTATTGGTGGTTTAAGTGTTTAGAAGCAAGCGATGAATATCGCAGTTGCTGTGAATTGCTTGGGTATGGAGAGCTTGGAGAGACTTACGGTAAGTTTGGGAACATCTTTGATTTCGCAAACTTTGATTCATGGTGGCTTAAACACGGACGTTTTTTATTTATTCAGCAAGCGCCTAAGAAAGTTAAAGCATTTGATAATGAAACGTTCAGAAGATTTGGTAACGATAGTGACCAATTGATATTAGAAATACCTCTAACATTACGTAAGCAAACTGTGATGCGACAAATAGGCAAAGAACTTAAAAAGGCCTATGAAGGCCGAGAAATTGATATACAAAAGAACAGCACAGCAAGAGTGAAGTTTGAAAAAAGTAAAATACGAATGACTACTGTTGAACTCTTGTTAAAAATTCATCGGCTGAGAAAGATGCATCCTGAATTGTCTCTTAATCAGCTTGGTATTAGAGCTGGGGTTGAATTAGATCTATTCGCAAGAATAACAAACGAAGCAGATATGGATACTAGTGAATATGAGCGAACTAGACGCATGACGATTGCTGTTAGTCGCTATTTAAAGCAGGCTAGACATTTAATAGATAATGCAGCGCATGGAGTATTCCCATCAATTAAAGCAAAACAAACCGTCGTGTAAACGACGGTTATATTAACTCAACAGCGTTACGCTTCATCTCATCGTTAACGTCGATATATCTTTGGGTCACAGCGATGGATTTATGGCCTGCTAGGCTCGCTAAAACACGCACACCAACACCTTTGACCGCCAAAGAAGTAATGAATGACCTGCGGCCTGAATGGCTAGAGGCATTATTAAGGCCAGCTCGTTTATAAGTCCAAAAGAACCACTGACATAGTGTGTTAGGGGTAAAGCCAAGTCTGTTGCTGGAATGGAAGAACGGGATCTCCGGATTAAATAGCTGCCTAGTCTTTAGGTAGCTGGCAAATTCATCACGTAGCTTTTGTGGAATAAACACTACACGCCCTTGATCGCCTTTAGTTTGTTCTGCTGAAAGACGAATCTCAGTTTTTATTGTGCGATCTTCGTTTAATACATCGCGCATCTTTAAGTTAGCTATTTCAGCAACACGCATACCAGACCAAAAGCTGGTCAAAATCAAACAGCGATTACGCACCGCATAACGACTTTTACTAACGTACCTGAGTACTTGATCTATCTCTGCTTGAGAAAGTGTTTTTGCTTGCGCCATTTCTAGTGCTCCTTGATAAAGAAAATATTAAATGCAGCATATTTTCTTATTTATCAAAGGACAACCGAATTTAGCACTAGCGAAGAGATATTTAAAATCAATTGGTTAACTGACTTTAGGGCATTAGGTAAAGAAAATACATATTTTCTTTACCTAATTGAAATTAATATTTCTCAATCTTGAATGAACAACAGTTGCTTTGTTGAACTACCAACCCCGAGACAATTGTTCTTTAACACTTAAAGGATCAATTACTAGTGAACAACTTTCCCAATCAGCATCTTCAACTTTGCTATATTTAATATCAAAGGGATTCCTTGTTGCAGTAGTGCGATCTATTAATTGCTTAGCTTCTTGCTCACCTTCTAGAGCAATTTTCACCCAAACATCCTCTAGCGTATCTGGAATTTGGCCAAACAATTGATGTATTGATTCTAAGCGATCAGCTAAAACTTTATGGACTTTATCTTCAACGGAGTCTTTGTAACGTAGATTTGCAATCCAAACCTCTTCCCTTACTTGACATATACGTTGAATACGACCTTTACGTTGCTCCAGTCTTGTAGGGCTCCATGGCAAGTCAATATTAATTAAAGTACCTAATCGTTGCAAATTCAAACCTTCAGATGCTGCATCTGTTCCTAATAGGAGCTTTAAGTCACCATCTCTGACCTTTGATTTAAGCGTTTCCCGCTCACATCTAACAAACTTACCGTTTGTCCAAATTCCAGATCTATTACTACCAGCATACAATCCAATTTCATAACTAGAGAATTCAGATCGTTTTGATAGTTCTTCTCCCACCCATCTGACGGTGTCGTAGTATTGAGAAAAAAGTATGCACCCTAAATCCACCCAAGGTGTTTTAGATTCAGTATTTTTTCCTAGCAAATATCCAATCAGAGCGTCTAGCTTAGGATCGCGGTTTCCGCCTTGGCGAAGCAACTCAAGACATCTATTCAAAGAAACAATTTCTTGCTTACTAAATTTTTTAAATTCACTAGAAGCTTGCTCTGACTTTCCTAATTGAGAAATCTCGTCATCAATGTCATCCTCATCCTCATCATTCAATTCGTCTAATTCATAGCCCAGCAATTTTATAACTGTATTACGTCTAGCCTCCATGGATCTGCCTAACCGACGCAACATGAGTGTCTTAAAAAAGCCAGCCTTATTTGTAGTATCTGAAGTTATTAACTTTTCTGTCAAATCTGAAAATACTGCCCTCCAAATACTCACGAGACATTTCAGAAGAAATCCATTTCCTATTTAAGCTCTCAGCAGCACTTCCAGTAGTGTTAGAGCCAGCAAAAAGATCAAACACCACGTCGGTTTCACTTGTGAGAAACTTTATGAAAAATTCAGCAAAGCCTAATGGGTACCTAGCTGGGTGAGCCTTCAACCCAGCTTCTCTGCATAGTTTATGGTAGATGCTATTACTGTCAGTGTTAGATAACTCTAACAAATTTGGCGGAATTGATCCGCCATTATCTCTATTAAACTTACTAGTAATTGAATGGCCACTCGGGCGACGATTTGCTTTGTACCCTTTTTTTAAAAGATTCTTCATGTCATCACCATAGGGCTTCAACACGGATCGATTATCTGCTTTGGGATTTTTAGATTTTGACAGCCACCAAACAACATTAACACTATCCTTCACCCTCACTCTATCAACATTAACCCACTGAGCTGGAGATGGAAGTCTTGCTGGATTGTAATGATAAAACTCTTGAGCTAAATTAAATCCAACCTCCTTAACAAGCCTGACCAAAAGTTCGAATTGGTAAATACTTCTTACAGGATAGCCTGGCAAGTAAGCACCGCCCAAATCAATCACTAATGAACCATCTTCTGTGAGAATGCGGTGTAAATCATTTGCGAAAGTCATAAACCAATCAACATAATCACTTTCCGATTTGTTGCCATATTCTTTTTTTCTGACTAAAGCGAACGGCGGAGATGTAAGGATTAAGTTCACCGATTCATCTTTCATTTTTGGGAGCAACTCAAGACTATCCCCTAGATATGCTTTTCCTAGAGAAGTTGAGTACAAAACCCTAGGTTTAGAACTAATCTTATTTGTCATCTAATGATTCTTAAAGTATCTCAGTCATCTGAATTAACATTTTGCAATCTCCACTTTCCCGTGGAATCGTCAAACTGAGCGCCAGCTGCAATAATGTGGGTATACACAATATCTCTTTTAATTTCCCTGCCCAAGATAACTGATGCATTTCTAACTATCTCATGAATGGTTGAGCCACTTGGGGGCATCTCCAACACAGATCTGGATAAAGCTTTAGATAGGCTGATTCTTCTTTCATCACCCCATTCTTTTAAATAAACATATCGATTTTTTGAAACCCTTATAGATTCAGATCGCTGGGCAAGTGTAAAGAAAACCGTTGGATCTTGAATTCTTTTTGCAGGCTCATAAAGAGGATTCATTATTTCTTGAATTTCCGTTATATGAATACCAGAATTTTTTTGTGCCAAAACCTCACCAATCTTAGCAATAAGTATTTTCTGTTCGTCTAAATTTAATGGTAAATCCCTATCAATAAGACCCCATTCACCTATTCCGATCCTGATCAATGAGTCCGTGGTATGTATTTGGAATGATGGCCCAACACCTCTTTCCAATGTTATCCGCTCTTTAATTTCCGCGTTGGTCATTGGCCTACCATTTTGAATCAAAAGAGCCTCTACTGCCTGCGATAGATCGAGCCTATTATTAGCCCCGAGACTCTCCCCAGAACCCTTTGTCCAGACCATACGTTTTAAATTTGAAAGCAACTTTGATTCAGCGAGTGCAATATTTATTAGATAAATATTTAACCTATCATCAAAATCAAGATAGTTTTCCTCCAGATTCTCAAGCAATTCGTTGCAACTCCATTGCCGCCCATCACTTCCCGATAGGATAATTTCCTCGCATTTTGTCCTTATAGAAACCAACTCTTCTCTGGTAAAGGGGACATGGCGCATCGTTCCATAAGTGCCTGGGCCAAATCTCAATCCAACCTCATTCATAACATTATGAATCCGCTGCTCATCTGATTCTCGAGCGAATCTTTTATGGATTAGCAGCGCACAGTCGCTATAGTGCAATGGCGTGTCTGAGTCGTTAAGTACCGTTTCTATTAAAACTTCTAGTGACCTTCCGACGCCCATGAGGGCTTGCTCGTTGTCGGAAGTTGCGCCGAAAACTAAAGAAGGCAAAAGGGCAATCCAGAACTCCGACCTCAATTCACTAATACTTTTTGGTATTAAATCGTATAACTGACGCTTACACTCTTCGGGCGACCAGCGATTCTTAGCGCCACTTTCGAACAAGCGAGTTGCGGAGAGCAAGTATTCATCAATTCCCAACTGATCAGCACGAGCTATAAATATTTGACTATTAAGCTTTACTAAATTCAGTCTCTTATCAAGCAACTTATCAAAAATATAACTCAAAGGTTGTTCAAGCTTTTCAACGCCTTGGAACCAAGAATCTAAAATTGGCAATCCTTTCAAAGAAAGCCCAGAATCTGGCCTCAGTAACAGCAAGCTTTCGATTCTTTTCTCCAGCTCGGCCCCTAGTGAATCATCATTCCTTAAAACAACTAAACCCTTAACTTCAAGCTGCCTTATGCCCTCTCGAGTGATGTCATACTTATAAGCAATTTCTTGCAATGTTTCGGATGCAGTTTGGTACCCCATTCTCAATGTGAGAATTTTCCTAATTTTTTCATCTAGCGTATCTAAAGTCTGGGCTAACAACCAACTAAAACCATGACTGTCAGATGTTGCCACATTTCCTAAGTCTACCGCGCCAGTAATACCTGGATTCTCAAATTTGTCTGGGGCAACTGAGCCATAGAATTTAGTTACACGCTTATACAAGCAATCCGCTAAATTATATAAACTACCCCTACCAAAATTAGGAAGATTTAATAATTGGATCGTTGAGAACTTTCTCATCTCACCAACTCTTGCAATATCATTCGCTTGCAAAACATTGAGAGTTCTAACACTCAAGCGCAACTGTAAAACTGGTACATCTAAAATGGATGGGGGGGCAATATTGATTATTGCTAAAGGGTCTTTTATGTCGATCCCATTTGACAAGAACTCAAATCTGAACAAGCCTACCTTATGACGCAAGCTACTAGATAAGGTTGACTCCTTATCAATATATTCCTGATCTGTGCTGATCCCTAATTGCAAAAGTTCAACGTGCAATTCTGGATGGCTGTGCTTCAAACGATCAATCCAATTAGATGAAATTGCACTGTGATGCAACTCTATTTCGTCCAAATTTTCGGGATCTAGAGAAACCTCACTAAAAACTAGTGGCTTAGTGACATCGGAAATTCTTTTAATTAAACTCCGCGCAAGATTAATAAGGCATCCTTTACCAAAGTTTGGTAATTTCAGAAGCTCACTTGCAGAGTAATTTTTCAAATCGCCCACCAGCCTCAAACCTAGGCTGTTAAAAACATTTGTTGTTCTGACATTAAGATTCAAATCAGAAAGTGATATGCGATGAATGTATGGAGGGCAAATCTTAAGAATGTGATTTGGATCTAATTGGTCACTGCTGTAACTCAAAAATCTATATCTGTAGTAACCAATCCTTTGCCTTATGTCCCCAATCAAGAGTTGCTCTTTTGAAAGATATGAACTGTCATCTTCAATCCCAATTTTTTTTAATTCGTCATATTGGTTAGGATTTGTTTTTGATAGTGCAATGATCCACTCGCAAGATATATGACTAACAATCTCTTTTAATACGACTTCTGTAGCTTCTTTTTTTGCAGGCAGTGCATCTATATTTAATAACTGAGGGATATCATCTTTGGCTTTAGTGTATCCCCAACCATTAATAACTGCGTAAGTCGGTATACTATTAATTTCACATACTTCTTGATCAAAGAAATCAGCCCGCTCACTAAATATCCAACGTGCAGCTGCAGTCATAAATACAAAACCTTTATGACTTAATAGCGCGCTGTCGATTAGATCTATTTCAGGTCTGGTAATACCAACATGAATTAATGCAACAACATCACTTCTGCCGCTGTATACATTCCAGGCAGCTTGCAAATCTTCAAAGTCGCGGAATACCGAAGATTTCCATTCATCATCTATGTTTACAATCAAATATATTCTTATTGGTAGCACTTAACGCCTCTGTTAACTAATTCTTTGCAGATTCAATAAGCCCTACAACATCAATCTGTCCTACTTGGCTTTTTTCAAAGATAAAATTCACGCCCCATTCAGCCAACCTTTCGGCCATTAAATAGACAGGCTGGTTTTCTGTATCAATAAGTAAATTTACTGCCGTATAAATAGTTCTATCAGGATCTAGTGAGGCAACACCAAAAATTGTGGCCTTGGGTGATGGTACTTGTGGCGGAACAATTCCTTTTGATAAAGCTAAAGCAATTCCGAACCTGTAAGCATCTCTCATTTCAAGGAAGTGTCCCTCCTCCTTAAGTTGCTTAAGTCGGGAATGACTTTTCTCCGAAAGTCCTAAATTTGTAGGCTCGATAACATTATCCATAATCATCTAGTTTCTATAGTTGAGTGGGTTGATGATATTTCCTTGATTTCGTATTGACCGCCAATTCTATGCGCTATCACATTAAGATCTTCAGTGCCTCTTATTTCACCATCGTGGACAAACAGAATTAATTGCGTTGCAGCTTTAGGCAAATAGGATAGGATATTTTTACGGTGCTTCATATCGAGACGACCAAAAGGCGTATCCATCACCACTGGACCCGCAGAACGGCCTGCTTTACTTAACCCGTCAATGAGAGACAAAGCGACGATTTGCTCGGCCCCCGCGCTGCGAATAGGCACTTCCTCATCATCATTATTTATGATTTTCAGCCCGTAGTTATCATTAACCTTCAATCCCTTGTATGACTGCTGAGTACTCATTTGCTTAAAAGCATTAGTAGCTGAAATCTCTACCTTTTCCTTTAAAGCAATTCGCAGTTCATCAATACTCTTGGAAAAGCATTCGTGGAGAGATTCTGCAAGCTTTGCCATGATTGTTCCACGAGTATAACTTTTAGTTTTATCGTCAGAAATTCGTTGTGAAATGATTTTAAGTTCCTTGTCTGCTGCAGCGATGTTCGATTCAATTCCTCGAATATCTGAAAGCAATTTCAGTTCCTCAGCATGATATTGATCGCGCTTTTTTCTTGAGCGCAACATCTCATCGGTATCGTATTTTTCTATTTCCTTCTTGAGATCATCCAGCTTATTGTATGCCTTGGAGATTTCATGTTCATTTCTTGCTAACTGTCTATCTGCATCTAAAATACGGTCGACTACGCTTGTTCCAATTATTTTGTTAATCGAATTAAGGCGCACTGAAATTGCAGTCATATCCTCAGTTGATTTGGGCAAGTTTTTTATCTTTTCTTCCAACTCTAGGATTTCATTCTGCGTTGATAACACACGATTGGCATCCAACGACTGCTGGCAGGTTGGGCAAATAGAGTTATCTAAAAACTGCCTTTTTAGATCAAGCGCAGTTTGATATCGAACCTTAATATTAAGGCCCTCAAATAGATCATTTTGTTTTGCAATCAGCTGGTCTCGCATTAGCTCAAGTTTTGGAGTTAACAAATCTCGCCAAGCTTCGGATATGTAATTCAGTCTTGAGGTGTTCAATTGTTCTGAATCTTTCTCAAATTGATTTCTCTTACCCGACAAGAAGTCATATTCAAGCTTTTGCTTAAGTACCGCGTCTACTTTTTCAAGATAGTCTTCTAACTCAATTCGACTATCATGAGTTTTTTTTAAGGATTCTTTAATCGCGGACAAATCATTTTCGTAACTTTCACGCTTCACGTACCAATCACGCTGCTGCTCTGCAAGACCCTTCATGCCCTTAACTTTTGCGGCATCTTGCTCTTGAACCTTTTGCGCCCGCTTAAGTAGCGAATATACGTCAGCTCGTCCGTTGGTTAAAGATGGCACACCAAGCACCTGCTCAATTGCTTCTTTAATCTTTTTCCCCTGATCGCTGCTTTCAATCAGCAACTCTTCATACTCCTGAAGCAACTCACCATCAAACAAGAAGAATCTAGAAACCTGCTCGGGTGCAAATTTATTAATTTCAGCCTCGATATTATTTGCTGGGACCGCAGCACCATTTTTTTGCAAGTGAGTTTCTATTAAAAAATCCTCAGGACGTTCTGGTTTTGCAATAAGAGGTTTTTTATTAGCAATTCGTCTCAGGTCGTATTTGTCCCCTTCTGACTCAAACTCTATTCGTACCTCCACGTGCCAGTCATTTTGTTTGGCGGCTTCACTATTTGGTATTAACTGGAGAGGTATTTCGCGCAAATGCCTTCCAAGAGCTTTTCCATAAAAACCCCATCTTATGGCATTCAAGAGACTTGTCTTGCCTCTCATATTGTCCCCGAAAACAATAAGAGTATTTCTAGTCTCATCCGAGGGGAACTTGAGAGTAACATCCCCCTTATACGGCATGAAATTGTGGATTGATAATTTAATAAGTTTCATTTTTAAGCTTCTCTGGCTTGAATTAAATCAGCCTCGTCATTCATGAGCTTTTCCATTTCTTTGATTGCTTCATCCCTATCTTTATCGAACTGATATTTTTTTTCTATCTGGTACGCTTTTAGAATTAATTCCTGGGATAGGTTTTGCTCTAATTGTTTTGACGCCTTAAGAAGAGCATCCAAAGCCATATCATTACTCATTTCCATCATCTACCTCCACTCCATCCACTAGGTCCATTTCAGCATCAAAGCCCATATTACGAGCAATTTCACGCAATATAGCACCAGATGATTTATTTATAGCTGAGTTTGAAAACTCAATTGCTCTTAAAAACTCAGATTTCAATAAAGAGATTTGATCCTTATCTAAGTCTATATCCAGCGGGACAACTATAGCATCATGAATGACCGCAAGTGTTTTGTTTTCAGATCTACGTAAAACCCTACCGCGGCGCTGTATAAACTGTCTAGGATTTTGCGAAGACGCTAGAATTAAAGCATGAGAAATACTGGGTATGTCTATGCCTTCATCTAAGCATTTGATGGACACCAGCACGCCACCAAACCTTTTAAACCAATCCAGCGTAGCTTGCCTATCTCCATCCATATTTGAATGGTATTCGATAGGACTCACTCCTACACTTTTAAGCTCATCCATAACCATATCTAGCTGGTCTGAGTCTTCACAATAAATCAGCCAACTTTGACCCTCATTATAATTTTCAGATATAACTTTTGACGAAAGCTTTATTTTTGATTTAGCTTTTTTTGCAATTCTTGATCGATTCAGTATCAGAATTTTTGCCTTATCTGATAGGATTTTATTATCCTTAAAATTAGTACGCGCAAGTTCAAGACTTATTTGTTTTGTTATTTTTTTCCATTCATCTGACTCTTCAGCAGTCAAGTGAATGGGGTGAGGAAAATACTCATACTCAACTAATCTACCTGCATTAACTGCGTCAATTAAACTAAATGCAGGCTCAATAACTGGGCCAAAATAATCAAAGATTTTTTGTGTACCTTCAGGATCCCCATATCGCTTTGGTGTAGCTGACAAGCCGAGCCTAGGTCCACTTAATATCGTCAACGATTTTGAGTTATGGTGACTCCCAATCTGATGGGCCTCATCAGCAACTACCATCAAGTGTTCGCCTTGATTAAGGGCCTTTCTAAAGGCTTCAGATGCCGAAGTCTGCATTGTTGAAATGACGACTCTTGGTCCAGACTTTATAGATGATGTAAAGCGACTGAGCTTCCCATTGGCTTTCCATTTCAAATTCCCCGCCCCAGCAAGAAGAATCGCAGCGTCTGGGTACTCCCCCTTAACTTCCTGCTCCCATTGTTTAAGTAAAAGCCTACTTGGAACCAGCACCAAAAGAGGAAGGCCACTTTCAAGATGTTCTCTTGAAGCTTCTAACGCGGTGAAAGTTTTACCACTTCCAGTAGCATGCTCAAAAACTCCTAATCGCCCACATTTTTTCCATTTGGATATAGCCTCACTTTGATGAGGCATTAATGTTCTTTTAGGTTTTTCTTCCACGACCAACGAAGCTATAAAATTCTTTTCAATCTCAATTTCAGCTTCATCCAGCGACTTATAACTCTGTTGGCATAGGTGTTTGATTGCAGCCTCAGGGAAGCTTATGGCTTTAGCTTCGGGATCGACACCAGACCATAATCTATCGAAATTAGACTCATGCCTCATCACTCGATCGCGCTCACTAGCATTGTGCCAATTACAAAAAACTTCGATTGACTCAAAATTGCCTTTTGAATGCCAACCACTCCATGATTCATTTGCCGAACCTATAAAACTAACCTTATTCCCATATGAGTCAGAAAAAATGCCAATCTTTTCGTGATATAGGCCATGCTCTTGAGGACGCAGTGCAATTTTTATCTCAAGAATTCCGAGTGATACCAGCGTAGCCAAAACTTTAGTTGGATATACCAACTCCTTATCATCAAGCATCGAATTAATTTGTTCAATTATTCCAGATGCCTGAACTGCTTGCCGTTCCAAATAGCTTTCATTTATAACTTCTATGTCCTTTTGCTCTAGAAAGGGCGAACATATTAATTGGATCTTTCCACCTTTTTTAGCGAAATTTATAATGGATTTGCCAATTACCAGATAAATGCTGGATCTAAAATATCCCACTGCCCTCTTGTAAAAAGTCGAATTTTCTAAACAAGGACCATAGAAATCATTGATTGGGTCTGAACTGCCCGTTCTATATTCACTCGCAAGTGGCAAAGCAGAGAGATTGCTGTTTTCTAACAAAACGACCCCTAAAACATTTCAAGAATTCATTAACAAAATACATTATAACTTTTATAAGTATCTTACTGATAGCGATATCCCCAGCATCATTCTTATTAGAATATCTGCCAGAGCTTAATATTCTCGTTTTATGTTAAGTATTTCCATATCCAGTACCAAACAGGCATCAGCGAAATCAGCAGAAATGCTAAGTTTTGCTCAGGCGGCGCATATGGATCAAGAGACAATCCAAGATTAACGACCATGAAACAAAATAGTGGACTTCCCTAACTTTAGACCTTTCTTAACCTCTAATTCGATTTCAGGCGCCCGCTCTTTAGCATATTCAAATGGCTGAAGATATATATTACCTTCACCGAAAATCATTGGAATTTCTCCACCTGCAGAAAATGATCTAACTGCATCTTCTGCACTCATTCCACGTTCAATGCTTGATCTTAATTGCTCGTCTATAACTTTTTTTGCGCATGCTAAGGCCTCTTCTGCGGTAGCAAATGATCCAACTTTGAGGCCCTTACCACTATAGGGTGGCGTTTCATACGCATCGTATGTTTCTACTGAAAATTCTAGCTCTATGGTCATTTTAACTTGATGCCTTTATCTAACAGATCATCAAAAATTTTCTCAAGCGTGATGTTGGTACCACGAACGCCTGAAACAACATTAGCTGCCCATGCAAAATACTCTTGTTTACGAGCCTGATCCCAGCCAGCGGGGGGTGCTGAGAGGATGTCTCTTAGGTTAGAGATCTTGTCAGCAAGCTTTACTAGCTTTGCTTCATGTGAGATGTGCGCTGCATGCTCAATTTGTTTAAGTTTGCGTTCGGTTTTAGGAAGGCTTTTGTCATCAGTCACTTCCATCACAATCGAAGCAATTTTTGTCCCGAAAGTATCAATCAATTCCTGTTCAGTAGTTTCAGTATCTTCAATTGTGTCGTGCAAAATTGCAGCACATAAAACATCATCGTTTGCAATTCCACCTTCATTGGCTAATGTATTAGCTAGGGCAATAGGATGATTAATATAAGGGGATGCATCAGCATCTTTTCTACGTTGGTTTCTGTGTTTCTCCGCAGCAAAAGCGACGGCTTTAATAAAAATATTATTCATATAAATCTCTTTTTTATCATTCGTAAAAAACTTGGCTTCTCAAATCTTTTTGCAAAAATAAAACGAATTCTTTCGCATGCAAATCTTCATCAGGCTGAACAACCTCTCCTTGATGATTCTCAACTAAACTTCTTGTTACATAAAGCTTGTTACCATTTAAGCGATATGTCGCATCGTACTCAATAACACCTTTATGAAAACTTACATTCTCAGGAATTCTCGTTATTTTTGTTTTAACAGGGAAATCTAACTCATATCGTTCTGTGTAGATGCTTGGATACCAAGCGTAAGGAAACCTATGCTTTTCTAATGGTTTGTTTTTAGATTCAGAAGCGATTTCTGCGACAGCTATTCCTATTGGAATCCTCATTGCAGCAGGCCCAGGGAAATTAGATACAGGATCTAATGTGAAAGTAGCATCACTTGTAAATGGTGTATCTGTATCTAATGGATTTGTTGATTTAATCTGTCCTGTTCCAGTTTCACCATTTGCCTGCAGAATTCGATTAACCACTGCTCGCTCATCTTCCTCGACATTCTTTACTCGACTAGCTCTAAAATAGGTCTCAGCAACGCCTTTAAATTGATTGTGGCTTATACCCTCAATAGTGCCATCTTCATTAATCTTCATCTTTACATCAGTAATTAATTCATAATCCTCTTTCTTCATCTTTGGCGTATGGCCTATTTTAGACAGTGCTGTGAGTATTACAGGCTTATCTAAATCCTCCATCGGCAATGTGCCGAATGTTGAGTATTGTGATGTTGAATCTAAGTACAGGTCTAAACTAGGCACATAGGTAATGATGTGGTTTTGAGGATTAGCCACAGCATACTTTGGCAAAAGAAATGCTTCACCAGAATTAATAAGAGCTCCACTACTTTCAATGCCTTTAGCTCTTAACAAAGCCTCCAGAATCGCTGCATGATCTTTGCAATCGCCATAACGATTATTAAGTATTGTCGATACTGAATGAGGAACAAATCCACCATTACCTAAATAAACTGCGACATATCGAATATTATTTTTAACCCAATTATAGATTGCATGAACTTGCTCACGCTCATCAGTAATATTTTCAGTTAAATGATCTGCTAACTTTTGAATTTCAGGGGTAACCTTTACTTTATCAATGAGCTTTTTTTGATAATCTTGGCCAATACCAATTTGGTCATTAAAGCTTGAGACTACGATATATGGCGCAAAATCTTCAAGCTCAATTTCACCTGGCTCGATTGCAACGGCTGTAGATTGTGTATAAGAGAATTTGTAGTGATTTTGATCCTTAGACTGACTAATTAATCCCCCCTCAGCACCTTTGAGGTCAACATTTAACGGCAATTCTTTGCTGATATTAATGTTGATTATGTAACTATTAAATTTGAAATGAGGAGAAAAGAAAGCGCCAATCATAAAATTATTTCTGAATGGAACATCATGTGCGGTCGTTCTGTATTTATAACAAAGCCGACTTCCAACTTTAACATTAGGAAATATAATGACCTTGTGTTTAGTATCGCTAAACATAGGTGCCCCATGACTTAAAGGATCTTCTGTGGTTCTTATTCCGTCTTTAGGTATTAGAATCTTTTGACCATCTGGTTGTAATGTATAGGCTGATAGAATTTCTATAGAATCAAATGTGCTGTTGTATTCGATATCTGCTTGGCTCTCATTATTAACACCATTTTCTGTTTCAATAAGTGTGACATTTTCTGATGTAAGAACATATGTACCATTCTTTTTAACATCGTATGTTTCTATATTCTTTTCGAAGCTTACTGGTGGTTTATATTCGGCTTGCGCTGTTAGTGCTATTGAAGAGAGTATTAATGCGATTATTGTTGTGTATTTCACGGAACATACCTTATTTGAAATAAGCTAATAAAAGAGAGTGTATGGAATTTCTAAACTTAATTTTCTTCATCATAACGTTGAATTACACCTGATGTAAAAACCTCAAGCCTTTCAGATGAGCCCGGGGCTTTAATAGCTACACATCGATTTAATTGAATAGCTTTTAATAATTGGCCTTTTTTCTCTACAAAGAACACCTCTTTCTCACAATTCCCGCAAAAACGAACATGATCTTTATTCGTAAGCGACATATCATCCCACTGCTGATCGCATTTAAACCCAAAAATACAATTCCTAATCTTTATATCATCCATAGGATCAATAATTTTTGTCATTTTAATATCTCCTTAGGCGTACTAATTTTCTAGATCTAGGCCTATGAGACTTACTCGCCAGATATGTAAAGATTCCTGTGGCAAAAACAAAAGAACTAAAGCGATTCAATCTACCTGCTTTTGAATTAAAAGAGTGAAAAAATAGACATAGCATCAATAAGGTAAGAAAAGTATAGCTCAGTACATTCAATAAAATTTTTACAAATGTAATTACATTCCTAATAGCATCGTCAGTGTTCATTTACTAGGCCTTGTTTAGATCGAAATAAATCTTCTAGGTAAAAGAGAGCCAAATAAACTTTTATTCAATTTAGCTGATCTTTTGTTTTCTTTTTTTAATGTTAATTTGAGATAACATTCAATAAACTCAGCTTTTGCTTTTTCTGGAGACAATGGATTAATTGATCTTCTTAATGGATTAATACCAGCTAAAGACTCCCACTCAACTATTTCCATAGGCATCAAATCACGACGTTCAGTAGCTAAAGCAATTAAGTCTGCTCTTTTAACTTCTGCGTTGTGATTTAGGTCTACATTAAAACGCTCACCAATCACACTGGCAAATCTAGATTCAATTGCTTCAAAATCTGGAAGCAGCTCTTTTAACGGCTGAACAATGTCGCCTAAATATGCTTCAGCAGCGTCGTGTAATAGCCCTGCAAGCTTAAGTTCTGGTGGAAGGATAGATGCGACTATTACACTGTGCTGAGCTACAGAATAGAACTTATTAGTTTGCCCATTAAAACGACATTGGTGGGCAAGGCCGTGAGCAATATCATCAATCAAAATTTGTGATGGGCTTGGATTATGTAAATAAAGACGGCGACCACTGCGTGTAGAAATTGCTGGCATACTCATTTCTCATTCTCCTCTAATTAATATGCTTTGCATTCTCACCCAAGTAAAGCTCATAGAATGAGCTAGTAAAAATATTGATTATTAAGTATTCTGAGAAAAGTGAATCATTAGGAATATACAGATGAGTATGAATGAACGTATCTATCAAATAGATCAGCTTTTGAATGATCGTCGAAGTGTGTCCTTCAAAGAACTTCAAGAGCGACTTGAGATATCGCCAGCCACACTAAAACGCGATCTTTCATATATGCGTGATCGTTTGAATGCCCCAATTGTTTATGACAAAGAACTAGGCGGCTATCACTTTGAGAAACAAGGGCCATGCACGCAATATGAACTTCCAGGCTTGTGGTTTTCTGCTGAGGAAATTCATGCCTTGCTTACTATGCAGCATTTGCTTTCCACATTGGATACAGGAGGTTTATTAGGACCTCACATCAAACCTTTACTATCAAGACTAACCGCACTCATTGGCACTGCAGATGATTCAATTGAGCAAGTGAAAAAACGTATTAAAGTTGAAACAGTTGGCGCTAGGCATTTCCATCTAGATCACTTTCAAGCAATCGGTTCTGCGCTTCTAAGAAGAAAACGATTAACAATTGAATATCATGCACGTGGAACCGATGAGATCAGCGTTCGAGATGTTTCACCACAACGACTCGTCTACTACCGAGATAATTGGTATTTGGATTCATGGTGTCATCTGCGTAATGGACTAAGAAGCTTTTCTGTTGATGCTATTAAACGTGCCGAAATATTAGAAACTAAAGCTGAAGATTTATCTGAGCGTAAATTAAATGAAGTGCTTGGAGCTGGCTACGGAATATTCTCGGGAAAAGATGTTCAATGGGCTGTGCTTCATTTCAGTCCTGCAAGAGCTAGATGGGTAGCTTCTGAAAAATGGCATGCGGAGCAAAAAGGTAAGTTCTTGGCTGATGGCACATATGAATTAAAGGTGCCTTACAGTGACTATCGAGAGTTGATAATGGACATCTTAAAGCACGGATCAGATGTCAAAGTAATTGAACCTGAGAATCTCAAAAAAATAGTGTTAGCTGAAGTTGATAATCTTATAAAAAACTATAGCTAAATTACTTTTGTTAGTGCTTGTTGTCCAGCCTTGATTTTCTGCCTCGCCTTCTCAGCTTTAATTGCTTTCTGTGTGTTTTTAACTTGATTTTTCATGCCTTGGATACGAGCTTGATCTGGCGTTAAAGGCTTTTGAGGTTTGATGGTTGTTTCTGAAAATTCGTAATAGCGCATGGTAAAGATTCCTTGTTGTTTCTATTATTTACCATGCGCTAGTGCTAACTAAACTTTGACTTGAAGCGGAATCCCAATCACGTTCTTATTCCCATAAGTAGCAACTAACTGCCCTTTAGCGGCATTAACATTCTGTGCAATTACTCTGACTTTAGTTGTTAACTGACCTGATCCTAAAGGCACTCTTACAAAACATTCGTAGTTATTCATCTTAAACTCCCTTTTTAGCAAATACTGGTAGTGCAGCACTAACTGCTTCAATTTGAGTATCAAGCTCGCCAGCTTCAACTGCAGCTTTAATTTTTTCTAATGTTGGTAAAACTTCCGCTTCGTTAGCTAGTTCAATTGCTGACATGCCTTTGGCTAGTGCAATGACTTTTGCTCCGTAATGAATACTTAAACAGGTCTTCCCTGACTCCGTAATCCAGTACCAAGGACGTATGCGTTTAGCCATTTCAACTGTAACTTTCTCACCCGAGAGTTTATTTGTTACGGTACGTAAACGCTTTGGCGCATAAATTTCGCCTTGCTGTTTAGCCTTAACAAACTCCATCTGTTCCCAAATCTTCTTAATCAATTTGTTACGTCGCTGCTGCACAGGTGACATTTGATTATTACGTTTTGTATCTACCAGCTTAAAGTTATTTAGTACGCTCATATTTAATCTCCTAATAAGTGAATGCGTACTAACAATGTAGTTTCTGATTGTTTTGATGGACAACCGAAATCTGCCTGATTTTTCATTTTGGCTAAATTGATCTGCTAAAAGCCACGTTTTTCCACTGAA